>Ga0335076_10000184_pt1 | contig 52942 bp, 58 predicted proteins | sample Lox_Sample_25_FD_206717 | JGI IMG/M metagenome (GOLD analysis project Ga0335076, IMG submission 206717) | Soil microbial communities from Loxahatchee National Wildlife Refuge, Florida, United States - Lox_Sample_2.5 | ecosystem: Environmental > Terrestrial > Soil > Wetlands | place: USA... | reverse complement strand
GTTCTGCAGCATGGAGATCACGCAGCAGCTGCGCGAGTACGCGCGCGCGCACCGCGTCGACGCGGACGTCGCGCGCAAGGAAGGCCTCGAGGACAAGTCGCGCGAGTTCCGCCGCAGTGGCGGCGAGTTGTACCGCTAGGCGCGAGAGGAATCAGAGCGGCTGGCGCGCCTTCGCGGCGGCTTCCTGCAGCTCGCCGAACGCCGAGCGGCTTTCGGCCACCCCGCGCAGCGCGTCGAGCGGATCGCGCAGGTCGTCCACGTAGCCGAGCGCGTACGCGCCGCGGGCGTAGCCGATCAAGCGCAGCACGTCGTCCGGCAGCTCGCGCGCGATCTCCTGCGGCACGGAGAGATACTGGTTCTCTTCCTGGCGCAGCCACGAGCGCGCGTAGGTCAGGTTGATGCCCATCCGCACGGCGTTCGAGTGGTTGGCGCCGCCGCCGTGGTAGAGCGCCCCCGAGTAGAACACGACGGAGCCCTGCTCCATCTCCGCGGGCTCGGTATCGGACTCCTTGTACTCCAGCCGATCGGCGTGCAGGTGACTGCCCGGTATGACTCGCGTCGCGCCGTTCTCCGCGGTGAAGTCGGTCAGCGCCCAGATCGTGTTGCACTGCACCTCGAAGCCCTTCGGGAACGGGAAGAAATCGAAGCCCCACTGATCGCGGTGCACGGCCTGCGCCGGCTCGCCGGGGCCGATCGCGATCACCTGCGACAGGTGCAGCTGGAAGCTCGACGCGTCCGCCAGCACACGCTTCACCGCCCCGAGCACGAGCGGGTTCATGACGAGCTCACGGCACGCCGCCGAGCGGCCGACCAGTCCGCCGGTGCGCTTGGTGCGCCGGCCCGCGAACGGGTCGGTGCCGAACGGCGTGCGCTCGAGCCAGGGCGCGAGCTCCTCGCGCGCCCGAGCCATGAAGGCGCGCGGTACGAGTCGGTCGACCACCGCGACGCCGTCTCGGGCGAGGACGGAGGCGACACTCTCGGGTGTAGCGGTCGGAGGCAGGTGCTGGATCGTCATGACTTCTCCTTGGCGCGTGGCTGGGGACGGAGCGCGAGCGTGACCACCGGCGCGAGCCGGCGGCGCAGGTCGTCCGGGTCGGCGTCGGGGCGCGTGAGCGAGTCCAGCTCGAAGCCGCGCACGAGCGCGATGAGGGTGCGCGCCGAGTCGAATGGCTGCGGCGCGCCGAGCGTCTCGAGCGCCTCGGCGAGGCCCGAGGCGAGTGCGCGCTCGTAGCGATGGAAATCGGCCGCGAGCTCCGCGTCGCGCGCAGCGCGCAGCATGAGCTCGTGCTCCACGACGACGGTCCAGCGCCAGTCGACGCTGGTCTCGCGGCGCGCGATCTCGACGAGCAGGTCGACGAGCCCGCCCGCGTCGCGCGGCCGCGCGTCGCCTGCGATCTCGGCCAGGAGCGCGAGCGCGCGCACCACGTAGCGGCGGAACGCCTCGCGCACCAGGTCGTCGCGCGAGGCGAAATGGTACGTCGTGGAGCCGAGCGCCACGCCGGCTTCGTCCGCGACGCTGCGGTGCGTGAGCTGTTCCGTGCCGCGGTCCGCGATCAGCGCGAGCGCCGCGTCCAGAATCGCCTCGCGGCGCGGGAGCGCGCGCCGGTTCGAGCGGGCGGCGGGGGCGCGGCGGGTCATTGTGTACGTTTGTACAGGAAATCCCGCTCATCTGTCCAGCGAAGCCCGGGCGCGCTAGACGCTCTTCGCGTCGGGCCCCCACACGTACTTGTGGAGCTGCAAGTTGAGCCGGACGCGGAGCCCGTCCTCGAGCAGCCAGCCCACGAGCTCCTTGGGATCGAGCCCCGGGTGCACGGGCGAGAAGTGCACGGGCACGCGGGACTCGAGGCCGTGCTTGCGCACGACGTCGCGTGCGAACTCGTAGTCGACGCGGTCGCACAGCACGAACTTGACCTCGTCGCCGGGCCGCAGCCGCTCCAGGTTCGCCCAGTCGTTGTGCTGCGCCATCTTGCTGCCCGGCGTCTTCACGTCGACGATCGCGTGCGCGCGCGGGTCGAGCACCGAGATGTCGTGGTGGCCACCCGTCTCGACCAGCACCTCGTAGCCGGCGCCGAGCAGCGCGCGCACGAGCTCGGGCGTGGCCTTCTGCGCGAGCGGCTCGCCGCCGGTGACCTCGACGAGCTTCGTGCCGAGCGCAGCGACGCGCGCGAGGATCTCGTCGATCGTGAGGCGCTCGCCGCCGCCGAACGCATGCGCTTCGTCGCAGTACACGCAGCGGATGTCGCAGCCGGCCGTGCGCACGAACACGCAGGGCCAGCCCGCGAACGTCGACTCGCCCTGGATCGAGCGGTAGAGCTCCTTGATGCGGAGCTCAGCCATAGAGCATCGAACGGTGCCGCACGATGCCGCCGATGAGCTCCTCGATCCGCTCGGGCCGGTGGTCGAGCTCGTCGACGCGCGCGCGGCCGATGCGGTCGCCGCCCGTCTTCGGGCGCACGAACGGCAGCTCGTGGCCCACGGCGTCGAGCAGGCTCACCACGTTGAGCGGGCGCTTCTCGTCGTTGCAGGACAGCATGACCAGGTCGTCGCCATCGCGCGCGGCGAGCGACAGGCGCGCGCCCGTCCGCAGGCGCACGCGGCGGCCTACCTCGCCCGCATCCAGGTGGCGGGGCACCTGGCACACCGCGAGCTGGTACTCGCCGAAGTGCACGATGCGCGGGTCGTGCTGTTCGACCCAGTCCGTCTCGGCGCGGTAGACGTCCTGCGCCGACGGCAGGTCCGCGGGCTTGCCGGCGAGGACCGACACGATCTCGGCGCGGTGCTCCCCGGGCGTCGCCGCCATGCGCTGGATCAGCTGGATCACGCGGTAGCCCCACTTCGCCATGTCGCTCTCGGACAGCCGGCGCGCCGACAGGTCGACGAGCTTGTCCGTGAAGCGACTGCGCCGCTCGGTCACCTGCGTGACCGCGGCGAGCGGGCTCGCGGCGTCGTTCGCGATCAGGATCGAGTCGCGGCCGAGCGCGGCGCGCAGCCTCTCCACGTCTTCGATCGCCCACTCGTGATGATCGAACCACTGGAGCCGGCCGCGGAAGAGCTCCGCCGAGTCGAGCACCTCCTTCGGGCGCGGCTGCGCCGTGAAGCCGACCACGAGCACATCGACGTTGTCCGGGATGTCGGTCGCCGGACCCCTGAAGAAATCCATGAGAGATTCCTGGCGAAGCGTGCGGAACGACACGATGGTGCGGCGGTCGCGTGCCAGCACGAGCGCAGCCAGGATCGACTCGGGCTCGTCGCGCACGACGATCGCGGCGCGCGCGCGGCGCGCGCGCGGAGGCGGCGCCTCGACGGCCTCGGGGGGAGCGCCCCGCTCCTCTTCGCCTTCGGCCAGCGTGGCTTCGACCTCGTGCTCCACGAGCTCGTCTTCGCCGGCGCTCGCGGGCGCACCGCCCTCGTCGGGCTCGCCGAGCGCTGGGGTCTCGCCGGCGTCGTCCTCGGGTTCGCCCTCGCCCCCGGACTCGGCTTCGTCGGCGGCCCGACCTGCGCCCTCGCCCTCGCCTTCGCCCTCGCCGCGGAAGCCGCGCCGGCCGCGCCGCCGCCGGCCACGTCGGCCGCGCCGCCGCCGACCTACACCATCTTGTGTAGGTTCGCCCTCGCGCCGCTCGAGCTCCCCCTCGCTGCGCAGCTCGCCGGCGTCGCCGGGCTCGGCCTGCTCGGCCTCGCGCCAGTCGTCGTCGGCCGCCGGCTCGTCGGGCTCGCGCGGCTCCTCGAAGCTGCGCGGCTCCCCGCCGCGCTCGGTCCCGGCGGCTTCGAGCGGCTCGCCGTCGAGCTCGCGCTCGGAGTCGCCGAGGTCTTCGCCGCCTTCGAAGGCCGGCGCGCTGTCGATCGCCCGCTCTTCGAAGCGGCCGCGGCCGCCGCGGCGGCGCCGGCGCCGCCGGCGGCTGCGGCCCTCGAAGCCGTAGCCGCCCGCCCGCTCGCCTTCGGGCTCGGCTTCGCGCTCGCGCTCGGCGTCCGCATCTCGCTCCGCGAAGGCCTCGCCTTCGGCGCGGCCCAGGAGGAGCGGACCCGCGAGATCCGCCAGCAGCTGCTGCACGTCGGGCTCGATCGAGCGCGCCCACAGCGAGATGCGCGGCGAGCCGGTCGCGCCCGGCGTCCACGTCGCGCGCTCCAGGTCGACGAGGTGCCAGCCGGCGACGATCCCCGGCACGTCGGCCATCTCGATCGCGTCGCGGATCAGGCCGACGACGGGTCGGCCGTCGATGTCGACGCCGACCCAATCGATGATCTCCTCCCCTTCGCGCTTCCACGGCAGCCAGCGCGCCGTGACTCCCGCGCGCGCTTCGTCGGCCGCGCGCTCGATCTCGGCGTCGCGGCGCGCGGCGTCGCTCTCGAGCAGCCGCGGGTCCTGCGCGAGCGAGACGAGCCACTCGTGCAGCTCGACGCCCCAGCGCGGGAAGTTCGCTTCGTTCACGTGGATCTGGCGGCTCTCGGGCTGTGTCACCGAGACGCCGACGCCCTCGCCCTCCTCCGCGACCCGCGCGACGCGCGCGCCGCGCACGAAGACCTGATACTCGCCGCCGCCGGCCGGCCGCACGCCGCCCGCCGACGTGACCGCCGCCGCGCCCTCGATCACGCGCAGGACGCGCGCGAGCAGCGTCGCCCCGCCGCCGAGCAGCGCAGGCTCGGGCCGTGCGGGGTGGCTCTCCACCGAGAACGCTTCGCCCGCGTCGCCCAGCGCCGGCAAGCTGACCAGATGGAGCACGAGCCCGTGCTCGCCCGCGCGCGCCGCCGCCCGGCGCGTGCGCTCGCCGAAGAACGGCGCCGCGATCAGCACCTCGCGCAGGCTCCGGCCGTTCCCGCCGCGGCTCGCCGCCACGCGGGCCCAGCCGAGCAGCTCGAGGCTGTCGCGCCGGGCGGCCACCACCGCGACCGGACGGTTCCCTTCCCAGCGCGCCGTCGCGAGCGCGATGCCGTCGGGCGGGTCCTCGCCGCGCGGCAGCGCCTGGACCTCGCGCAGCCCGAGCCCGCGCGCGTCGCGCAGGCGCTCGAGCAGGCGGTCTGCGCCGCCACCTTCACCGCCGTTGTTCCGGCCGCCGCGGCGGCCCCACCGTCGTCTCAAAATGCTTCCCCTCGCAGAAGTCCCCGATCCGGCAGGGACTCTATCCGCCGCGCGCCGGGCCGCCAGCGGTCTCAGACGTGCGTGTGAGGGTCGAACAGCCGGTCGTGCTCGTCCATCGCGAAGCGGTCGGTCATGCCGGCGATCCAGTCCGCGATGGCGCGCTCTTCCGGCTCGCCCTTGGCGCGCTCGAGCACGTGAGGCGGGAGCTGGCGCGGGTCCTCGGCATAGGCGCGCCACAGGTCGCCGAGGATGCGCTCGGCCTTCGCCGCCATGCGCAGCACGCGGTGGTGCCGGTAGAAGCGCTCGAGCAGGAAGCGCGCGACCTCGCGCTTCTCGGCAGCGAGCTCGGGCGAGAAGGCGACCAGCCGCTCCGGCGCGGCGGCGGCCGCTTCAGGCGACACCGGAGCGTGTCGCTCGAGCCGAGCGGCGCTCGCCTCCACGAGGTCGGTCGCGAGCAGGTCGATGAGCGCCACGCCGAGCCGCGGCCGCGCGCTGCGCGCGTCGCCCTTCCCGTGCGCGCGCGCCGCGTCGAGCGCGCGCCGGAACAGCGCGAGCTCCTCGAGCTCGTCCCACACCAGGATGTCGGCGCGCAGCCCATCGTCGAGGTCGTGCGTGTGATACGCGATCGAGTCGCAATGATCGGCGATCTGCGCCTCGACGCTCGGGCCGGGCCCGAGCTCGGGCAGGGGCACCGGGTGCGCGTAGCGCGGGAAGTCGGAGCCGTGTTTCAGGATGCCCGCGCGCGTCTCGTGCGACAGGTTCAGCCCCGGGTAGCGCGGGTCGCGGTCCTCGAGCCAGTCCACGATGCGCAGGCTCTGGCGATTGTGCTCGAAGCCGCCCTGCGGCTTCAGCAACAGGTTCAAGGCATGCTCGCCGGCATGGCCGAAGGGAGGATGGCCGAGGTCGTGCGACAACACGATCGCTTCGACCAGGTCTTCGTTCGCGCCGAGCGCGCGCGCGACCGTGCGCGCGATCTGCGCCACCTCGAGCGTGTGGGTGAGGCGGTTGCGGAAGTGGTCGCCTTCCGAGTACGGGAAGACCTGCGTCTTGTACTGCAGGCGGCGGAACGCGCGCGCGTGCAGCACGCGGTCGCGGTCGCGCTGGAACGCCGTGCGGTAGGCGTGCGCAGGCTCGGGCTCGACGCGTCCGCGCGAGTCGCGCGCCTTCTGCGCGTACGGCGCGAGCGACCCGGCTTCGCGCTCCTCGAGCTCGGCGCGCGTGCGCACTCCCTATCTCTCCCGGCTCTTCTCCTCGACCAGGCGATTCAGCCGGGCGCGGTCGGAGTCGCGCAGGCTCTCGGGATCGGGCTCGGTGCGCTCGGGCGGGGCGGACGCAACGGGCGGCGTCTCGTTCTTCAGCTTCTCCACGGCGCGCTCGCCGAGCTCGCGCGCGCGCCCCTGCGTGGCCGCGACGAGCTCCTTGGCCGTGCGGACGCGCAGGCTGAGCGTGAGCGTGTCGGGCGACCAGCGGGCCTCGACGAGGACGAAGGCCGCCGCCGCGAGGAGGACGAGCAGGAGAAGTCGGAACAAGCGGACCTCGGGTTGGCGGCAGTCTAGGTCAGGGTCACCCGGGCGGCCAGCCGAATCGCCGCCCGCCCAGGAGGTGCAGGTGCAGGTGGAAGACCGTCTGGCCCGCGGCGCGGTTCGTGTTGAAGACCAGCCGGTAGCCGTCGTCGGCGAAGCCGCGTTCGCGCGCGAGCTGCGCCGCGATCTCGACCAGCTCGCCCACCAGCGCGTGGCTCTCGGGCGTCACCTCGAGCGTCGAAGGAACGTGCTCGCGCGGCACCACGAGCACGTGCGTGGGCGCCTGCGGCTCGCGGTCCTCGAACGCGACGGCGCGCTCGCTCTCGAACACGAGCTTCGCGGGCAGCTCGCGCGCCGCGATCCTGCAGAAGAGACAGCTCGGGTCCTTCGCCATCGGGCCGCCCAGTATACTTCGCGCGATGGCGCCCTTCGCGATGCCCGAGCGGCTGCTCCTCGGCCCCGGTCCCAGCAACGTCTCCGCGGCCGTGCGCGAAGCGCTCGCGCGCCCGCTCGTCGGGCACCTCGATCCCGCGTTCCTCGCGCTGCTCGACGAGATGCAGGGCCAGCTGCGCCGCGTGTTCAAGAGCGAGGGCGCGTTCGCGTTCCCGCTGTCGGGGACGGGCAGCGCCGGCATGGAGGCGTGCCTGGTGAACCTGCTCGAGCCCGGCGAGACGGCGCTCGTCGCGGTGAACGGCGTGTTCGGGGAGCGCATCTCCGCGATCGCGGAGCGCGCGGGGGCGCGCGTGGTGCGCGTCGAGGCCGAGATGGGCGAGATCGTGCCCGTCGACAAGCTCGTGGCCGAGATCGCGGCGCGCCGGCCCCCGCTCGTCGCGCTGGTTCACGCCGAGACGTCGACCGGCGTCGAACAGCCGATCGCCGAGGTTGCGCGCGCCGCCCGCGAAGCGGGCGCGCTCGTGCTCGTCGATTGCGTGACCTCGCTGTCGGGCATCGACGTGCGCTTCGACGACTGGCAGATCGACGCGGCGTACTCCGGCACGCAGAAGTGCCTGGCGTGTCCGCCCGGCCTGTCGCCGATCGCGCTGGGCCCCCGAGCGCTCGCGCGGCTGGAGCGCCGCTCGCGGCCCGTGCAGAGCTGGTACCTCGATTTCACGCTGATCGGCCGGTACCTGGGCGCGACGCGCGTCTATCATCACACGGCGCCGATCTCGATGATCTACGCGCTGTACGCCGCGCTCGAGCGCGTGCTCGACGAGGGCCTCGACGCGCGCTTCGCCCGACACAGAGAAGCGTCACGGCTCCTGGTGGCCGGCCTCGAGGCGCGCGGCTTCCGCATGCTGGTCGAGCCGGGCCGGCGGCTGCCCATGCTGAACTCGGTGCTGCCGCCCGTGCCCGACGAGGCCGCGCTGCGCAAGCGCCTGCTCGAGCGCCACGGCATCGAGGTCGGCGGCGGGCTCGGCAAGCTCGCGGGCCGCATCTGGCGGATCGGGCTCATGGGCGAGAACGCGCGGCCCGAGGTCGTCGCGCGCCTGCTCGCCGCGCTGGACGAGCTGCTCTAGAGGCGCTCGGCCGCTTCGTCCGCGGCGCTGGTGTCGACGCGCGGGCCCGCGGACACGCCGTCGAGGCCGACGTCCACGCGCGCCTCGACCGGCAGGTAGTGCGTGATGCCGAGCCAGCGTGCGATCGGCAGCACGAGCGACGCGTGCGGACCCTTCGCGCCCATCGTCACCTGCAGCTGCGCCTGGCGATAGCCCGCGCGCGCGCCGACGCCGGCGGCGCCCTCCGCGTCCGTCTGCGCGAACAGCGCGCCATCGACGGGAAGCTTGCGGTCGATGCACGGCGTGTCGGCCAGGCAGAAGCGGCCGTCGCCGCCGAGCTGGCGGTCGGCAGTGATCTTGTCGTCCTTGCGGCCGAGCGCGACGTCGCCCCACGTGCGCGCGCGCTTCTGGTCCACGAGCGCCGAGCCGAAGTCGTCCAAGCCCGCGAGCGAGTCCGGCGCGCGCGGCATGACGCGCAGCGTGGCGCCGGCGCGCACGCGCGCGTCGAGCCGCCGCAGCGCTTCGAGCACGTCCGCGCCGCTCTGGATGCGCGGCTGCAGGACGTCCTCGTCCAGCCCGTCGCCGAGCAGCGCGAGCAGCTCGAGCGCCTGTCCAGGCGCCACCGCCTGCGCGCCTTCGGGCAAGCCACGGTCCCCGAACACGAACGCCTCGCTGCCCTCGAGGCCCAGCGCGTGCGCGAGCTCGGGCGCCTTCTTCTCGAGCGCGTCCGACGAGACCACCAGCCGCTGCGGCGCCACGCGCGCGAAGCGCGTGCGCGCGTGCGGAAGCACGAAGTAGCCGTCCTTGAACGGCGAGACCTTCACGCTCCTGCGCTCGTCCTTGCCGAGCTTCGCGAGCCACTTCTGCGCGTCGGCGGCGCGCGGGCCGTTCGGCTCGAGCTCCAGGTAGCGCGTCGCGGCTTCGCGCAGCGCGCTGCCGTCAGGCTGCCAGTCGCGCCAGATGCGCGCGGGCGCGTCGATCACCAGATTCACCGGGTTCGCGGTCTTGCGGATCAGCTTGTACGAGGCCTTCCACGCCCGGAGCGAGTCGCCCGAGAGATCGACGTCGTCGCTCAAGAGGTCGAGGCCGCGGTCGGCGAGCGCATCGCCGCCGAGCCAACCCAGGGAACGCTTGTGCGTGTAGGTCTTGATCTCGTCGTCGAGCGCGCGCTCGGGGTTCACCGCGCGGTCGTCGAGGATCTCGCGAGCCACGCCGCTCGCCGGGCCGTCGCCCTGCGCGAGCGAACGGAACGCCTCGAGCGCCTCGGCGCGCTGGCCGGACTCGTACAGCGCCGCGGCGCTCGCGAGCTCGGCCGACGGCGTGTTCGCGGGTGCCAGCTGCTGCGCGCGCGAGTCGTCGTCCACGAGCAGCGCGCTCGCGAACGACGTCTCCCAGGGGGCAACGCCGGGCGACATCGTCGGCTCACGGCTCGCGGGGCTGGCGCGCAGCTCGCGCGCCTCGAGCGCGTCGAGCAGCCGGTCGCCGGGCTCGGAGCCGGGATCGAGCTCGAGCGCGCGGTCGACCGCGATGCGCGCGCGGCGGAGCTCGCCCGCGTCGAGCGCCTTCTCGGCGTCGCCCAGCAAGTGCTTCACGAGCACCTTTCGCTCGCGGACGGCGAGGTGCTCGTACAGCTCGCGCGTCGGCGCGTCGAGCTCGCCGCCGATCGCGTCGGGGGCCAGGAGGAGCAGCGCGCGCTCCTCGCCGGGGGTGCGATTCGACCAGGCGAGGATGCCCTGGCCGAGCTCGCCCGCGCTCTGCAGGAGCTTCACGGGCGACGCGCCGAACGAGGCGCGCAGACCCAGGTCGACCAGCGCCGACGAGATCACGGCGATCTTGCGGTTGCGGTCGGTGGCGAGCAGGTCGCGCGCCTCCTGCGCGCGGTCGCTCGCGGCCCCGGTTTCGGGCGCGAGGAGGAGCTTCGCAGCCTCGTCCGAGGCGTCCGGCTCGGCGGCCCGCGCCCGGCCGCCGATCACCAGGAAGAGCAGCGCCGCAGCGACGAGCGCGCCCACGAGCCACATGCCGAGCCGCAGGGCCTGGTTCGCCTCAGGGGACACGAGCCGCCACTCCTTCCTGGTACGAGAGCAGCGCGTCGATCCGGCTCTTCGCCTCGCGGCGCAGCGCGGGCCGGCGGTCTTCGGCGGCGAGCTCGTAGGCGGAGAACGCCTGGTCGACGAGCGCCTCGTAGTGCGAGGGGTCCAGGTTCGCGAGGTTCGCGCGCGCCTGGAGCTCCGCGCGGCGCGCGCTCGAGGCGTACAGGTCGCCCAGGCGCAGCAGGTGCTTGCCGAACAGCTTCGACTCGCGATTCGACTCGAGCAGGTTCTCGCACGACGAGATGGCCTCGTCGAGGCGGTCGCCGCGCGCATACCAGTCGACGCGCATGATCTGCCAGGCCTCGACCTCTTCGAGCGCCAGCGACTGCTGCGGCATGCCCTCGGTCTTCTCCGCGAGCTCGCGCCACTTGGCGATGCGGCCCTCGATGAACACGCGCTCTTCCTCGGGGCTCGCGAAGGGATCGGCCGGCCGCGCCGAAGCCTCGGCGAAGGTCTCGATGACGTGCGCGCGCTCGGCGGCGGCATCGCCCAGCAGCGAGCCCGAGGCCGCCACGTGCTCGAAGGCTTTCGCGGCGTCGTCGTAGCGGCGCAGCTTCTCCAGCGCCTTGCCGCGCGCGAACTCGATCACGAAGTCCGCGTTCTCCCATTGCTCCTGCGGGCGGGCGCGCAGCGCGGCGATCCGGTCCAGCTTCCAGAGCGCGACCGCGAAGACGTTCCGGCCGTCGTCGGTCGTGGCCCGGTCGTAGCGGTAGGTGTCGTCTTTCAGGTGGAGCTTGAGCTCCGCGACGACCCGAGTGAGCGAGTCATCGGACGGCTGGCTCGCGTGCGTCAGGCCGGCATAGTGCGAGAGACTCGCGCAGCCAGTGGTACAAACCAGCACGGGAGTCACGAGCGCCAGGTGTCTGATGCGCCGCACGACGCCCGTCGGTGCATCGCTCGTGCCGCGGTTCGTTCGCCGGCAAGTCGCGCGACAACCGGCTCATCCAGCAAGACTCGACGTGACGGCGCTCACAGTCGGTGCGCACACGACTTCGCGCGGCGAAGGCGCCCGCGCACCCTCCTGCACTCCTGCTGCCGGTGCGCGGACCCGCGCACCGGCCGCTCACGGTGCAGGCTTCTTCCAGTCCTCGGGTACACCGGCGAGCGACGCCTCGACGTCCAGGTCGCGCAGCCGCTGGCGCGACGCCTCGAGCGATTGGCGGTCGCGCTTCAGCGTCGCGCGCAGCTTCAGCACCTCGGGGTCGGTCGCTTCGCCGCCGGCCGGCGTGTACTGCCAGTCGCCGCCGGAGATGTTGCGCATCTTGTTCTGCTCGGCCTCGATCTTGCCCTCGAGATCCGAGACCTCCTGGCGTGCGCGCTTGAACTCCGCCTGCCAGCCCTTCTCGTCGCGTCCACCCAGGATCTTGCCGCTCGGCTGCAGTGCACTTGCCGACGGGTGAAGCAGGGTGTCCAGGTCGATCATCTTCTCGGGCGCGGCTCCGCCGCTGGGCTGCGGCGCAGGCTGCGCGGTCTTGGCGCCGTCTTCGCTCGGTGTCTCGGCGGGACTCGTGGCGGCGGTGGCGAGACTGGCCGCAAGGACGACGAGGAAGCCACGCACGGGGACGCGCATCGCCTGCCGATTATAGGACAGGCGCTCCGGGCCTCCCATCAAGCGGCGTTCGCGCGGCGCCGAAGGAAGGAGGGCCGCGCTCCACCGGGCAACCGACGGGAACAGAGCAACCGAGCATGGACCAAGAACGACTCCACCGACTGCTTCGACTCGGCTTCGAGAAGGGCGCGTCGGACATCCACTTCCAGGTCGGCTACCTGCCGCTCTACCGCTTCAACGGCGAGCTCGTCGAGCTGAAGTACAAGGTGCTCTCGATGGCCGATACCGAGGCCATCGCCGGGCTGCTCATGGAGAGCGAGAAGGACAAGAAGCTCGAGGGCGTGTCCGAGATCGACATGGCCTACGAGATCCCGGGCGAAGGCCGCTTCCGCGTCAACATCTCCCGCGAGCGGCGCGCGTTCAACATCGTGCTGCGCGTGATCCCGCTCTCGATCAAGACGTTCGAAGAGCTGAATCTGCCGTCGGTGCTGAAGACGATCGCTTCGGTGCAGCGCGGTCTCGTGCTGGTCACGGGCGCGACGGGCATGGGCAAGTCGACGACGCTGGCGACGATGCTCCAGGAGATCAACCGCGCGCTCAAGTGCAAGATCGTGACGATCGAGGATCCGGTCGAGTTCATCTTCACGCACGAGCGCTCGATCATCACGCAGCGCGAGATCAACACCGACACGCCGAGCTTTCCGGCCGCCCTGCGCGCCGCGCTGCGCCAGGACCCCGACGTGATCATGGTGGGCGAGATCCGCGACGCCGAGACGGTCGACACCGCGCTGAAGGCGGCGGAGACGGGCCACGCGGTCTTCTCGTCCATTCACACCAACGACGTGGTCACTACGCTGCGCCGCGTCGTGTCGTTCTTCCCGGTCGAAGAGCACCAGCAGGTGCGCGAGCGCCTCGCCGAAAACCTGCAGGCGATCGTCTCGCTGCGCCTCTTGCCCAACAAGAAGGGCACGGGCCGGGTGCCGGCGGTCGAAGTGCTGCGCACCACGCGCTCGATCCGCGAGGCCATCCGCGATCCGAACCGCGCCGTCGAGATCCGCGACCACATCGAGAAGGGCCACTCGGACATGCAGATGCAGACGTTCGATCAGCATCTGCTCGAGCTCTACCAGGCCAACAAGATCAAGCTGGAGACGGCGCGCGACGCGGCGACCAATCCGCGCGACTTCGCCACCAAGCTCGCGCTCGAAGGCGACAGCTCCTACACGACGGAGCCCGGCTCTTCCAATTCGGGCTCGTCCGACGAGAGCCGGTTCTAGGCCGACATGGAGATCCTGGCGCTCTACACGTCGCCCGACACGCTCGGGTCCGCGCTCTCGGCGGGCGCCCGCCACCTGGCGGCGGCGCTGCAGGGCTTCGCGCTCGTGTACCAATCGGGCCGCCCCGCGTCGGAGCCCGACGGCTGGGCCGGCTTCACGTGTGCGAAGGACGCTCAGATCGCGGGCGCAGAGCTCGACGACTTCCTGCGCGAAGCGGAGACATCGGAGCGCCCGATGCGCATCGACTCACCCGACGGCAGCCCGCGGATCTGGGCGCGCGGCGCCGGCGGCGTGTTCGGCTTCCCCATCCGGCACAACGGCCAGCCTCGCGGCGTGGCGCTGCTCGGCTGCCCGGGCCCCTGGCCGCGCGTGCAGAACGCGGGGATCGAGTCGATCCTGCGCCAGATCGCGCTCGTGCTGGATCACCATGCGGTGTCGGGAGGCGGCGGCGCGAGCCTGCCGGCCGAGCCGTCCGACGAGGTGTTGCGCCTGTCCGAGCAGCTGCTCGCGCAGGACATCGAGCTGATCAAGCGCGAAGAGCGGCTCACCATGGTCGAGCGGCTCAAGGCCGACTTGATCGAGACCATGTCGTACGAGCTGCGCGCGCCCCTCAACAGCATCATCGAGCGCGTGATCTCGGTGCTCGCCAACGAGCACGAGAACCTGTCGTCGACGGGCCGCGACTCCCTGCGCGGCGTGCTCGACGACGGCAACGCGCTGATGCGCATGCTGCAGAACATCCTCGACCTGTGGCGGGTGAAGCAGGGCGAGGTCGCGGTCGAGGTCCAGGACGTGAACCTCGCCGAGGTCATCGAGGAAGCGATCTTCAACGTGCGCGACACGTTGCAGCCGGACGTCGTGCTCGAGAAGCGCCTGCCCACCAGCCTGCCGAAGATCCGCACGGACCTCGCCAAGCTCAACCAGATCCTGTTCCACCTGCTCGACAACGCCGCGAAGTTCACGCGGCGCGGCAAGATCGAGCTCGAACTCTCGCTCGAGGATGGCCAGCTGTTCTGCAGCGTGACCGACACGGGCATCGGCATCGCGCCGGACGACCAGGAGCAGATCTTCGACGAGTTCTTCCGCGTCGACTCGTCCGCCGACAGCCGCCACCGCGGCGCCGGCCTCGGCCTCACGCTCGCGCGCGCGCTCATCGAGAAGCTGGGCGGCGCCCTCTCCGTTCAGTCGGAGATCGGCCAGGGCTCGCGGTTCAGCTTCACCGTCCCGGTTACCCTGTCCTAGCCGCGACCCGCGGGCCGCGTCCGATCGGCGGCTACCCCTCTTTGATCTCGATATCGGGGGCGATGTGGCCTGCGGCCACCTCGCGGAGCGCGTTCACGACCGACTTGTTCTCGGTCGACTTCACCAGCGCCTTCGCGCCGCGCATCAGCTGCTTCGTCCGCACCGAAACCATCAACACCAGCGCAAACCGGTTGCCCACCCGCTCCGTGCAGTCCTCGATCGTGATACGCGCCATACCACGAGACTAGGCCGCCCCACTCTTCCGAGCAAGGACCGCAAGCCGCGCGCCGCAGGCGCAGGCGCGCAGCGAGCCGCAGGCGAGCGAAGTGACGGGTGGCCGAGCTTCGCTCGGCCGGGCCCCATTAAGAACCGAAGCCCCCGTCGCTATCTCTCAAGCGACGGGGGCCTCTTTCGAATCAGGCTAGCGGCGAAGTCACATCGACTTCTTGCGCCGCGTCCCCTTCTTCCGTCGGCGGGTGCCCTTCTTCCGGCCACCCTTCTTGCGCCGCGTCGCCTTCTTGCTCGCGGCCTTCTTCCGAGCTGCCATGACTCTCACCCCCAATTTGCGTTTGGATTCAGCGTGCTCGAAGCGTCCGAGATCCCAACGTTGGCATCAGTCTCGTCACTCTCACACGCAACCGAGGAGGACTCGGTTGCGTTTCGTATCGGACGTGAAGTCTTCGACTTGACGTACGAACTGACGCAACGACAGCACCTTCCCCACACGGTTGCATCACACAGTAGTCGTTGCGCGGCGAACGTGTCAACGGAAGCGACAAAAAAAACGCACCGATGTGCGACATCGGTGCGTGTCACGCCGCGCTGCGCGGCGTGTCGGAGCGGCTCTCGCTAGCGCTTGTTCCGCTTGTGGCGGTTGCGCGCGCGCAGCTTCCGGTACTTGTGCTTGCGCATCTTCTTGCGGCGCTTCTTGATGACGCTGCCCACGGAAACTACGGCCTCCGAAGCGAGTGGCGGCCGAAGTTATCCGTGTGCAGCACCCTGTCAAGCGCCTTGCATGCGAGTTGCGACCCACGCCGCGCGTCCGAGCACGCGCGCCTGCATGCGCCCGAGGAAGCGGTTGATCGCGTGATTGCGCGGCAGGAAGCGGATCGGCGGGCGTCGGCGGATGCCGAGATCCGCGAGGCGCCGCTGCACCGCAGCGTTCTCGGGATCGACCATCAGCCCGCGGCGCAGGAACCGGATCGCGTCGGCTTTGAAGTCGAACGCGAGGTAGATGCGCGCGAGGTTCAGGTACAGATCCGGGTTGTAGAACTCCTGTCGCACTGCGGCGCGCGCGAGCTCGACCGCACCCAGGAACTGGCCGCGCACGAGCGCGAGCGCGAGCGCGTACGAGGAGCGGAAGCGCGCGTTCTGAGGATCGATCAGATAGGCGCGGCTCAGGTGCTCGAAGCCCTCGTGACCGTGCCCCGCCTCGAGCAGCGCCAGTCCGCGCCGGTGGTGCTCTTCCGGGGTGAATTCGCCGTTCGGCTGCATCGGTGTTGCCATCGACTCCCTTCCATCCCCTCGCGGGCCCTTATCGGCCGAACTCCGCCGGGGATGAGTGGTCGAAGATCACACTCGTTGGGTCATTCACCGACCGGCAAGCGCACGAGGAACTCCACGCGTCCGCCTTCGCGAAGCTCCGCCCATGCGCGGCCGCCGTGCAGCTCCGCGATCGCGCGCACCAGGTTGAGCCCCAGGCCTACGCCGCCGTACTTGCGCGTGTATGAACCGTCGCGCTGGACGAAGCGCGCGAAGATGCGCTCGAGGTCGCCGGGCTCGAGCTCGTTACACGGATTGGAGACACCCAGCTCGATCGTCGTACCCGCGAGCCGCGTGCGCACGTCGATGCGCGAGCCGCGTGCGCTGAACTTGGCGGCGTTCTCGAGCAGGTTCAGCACGACTTGCTTCACGCGGTCGGGGTCGAGCCACGCCAGCGGCAGGCCGGGGTCGAGCGCGAGCTCGAGCGCGAGGCCCGCGTCGTCGAGCCGCGGCTTCAGGATCTGCACGCACTCTTCGACGACGGCCCCGAGCGCCACGCGCTTGCGCCCCAGCGCCACGCCGCCGGCTTCCAGGTTCGACAGCTCGAGCAGGCCCTGGATGAGCCCCTGCATGCGCGCCGCCTCGCGCTCGACGAGCGCGAGGAACTCGGCGCGCTGCTCCGCACCGAGGCGCACGCCGCCGTGCAGCTCGGCCGAGACGTCGCCGCGCAAGAGCTTCGCGAAGCCCTTGATGCTGGTGAGCGGCGTGGTGAGCTCGTGGCTCACGTTCGCGAGGAACTCGGACTTCATGCGGTCGGCGTCCGCGATGCGCTCGTTCTGTTCCCGCAGCTGTAGGTTGCGGCTGGCGAGCTCGCGCTCGAGCGCGAGCCGCCCCGTGATGTCGCGCGCGATGCAGACGATCGACTCGCCGCTCGCGGACACGCGCGCCGAGACTTCCAGCGTGGCCTCGCCCCGGCGCGTGCGGGCGTCGAGGTGCACCGAGCGCAGCGCGCCCGCCTGGCCGAGCCGCGGCAGCAGAGCGCGCACGCGCTGCCACGATTCTTCGGTGAGCAGGTCCTGCACCGACATGCCCTGCAGCTCGGCGAGCGACATGCCCGAGAAGTGGAGCGCCGAGCGGTTGGCGTCGAGCACCTCGAGCTCGCGGTCGAACACCAGGATGATGTCCTCGACCTCTTCGAGGAAGCGGCGCACGGCGCTGAGCTCGCGCAAGTCGGGCAGCGGCGCCGCCCGCAGCGCCATCGCGCCGAGGCGCCGCTGCAGCGCCGCGCGCCCCTCCAGGTCGCTCGCGAGCAGGCTCGCCTCGCGCAGCGCGCGCTCATGCCGGCGGTCGCGGCACGGGATCCAATCGAGCACGTCGTAGCGGCAGCGGTCACCGCCCCGCGCCGCGCACTCGACGTGCGCCACCGCGACGGCTTCGTCGCCCGCGCAGCTGAGCAGGAGCGCACGCAGCGCGCCGAGACGGAACTCGCACTCCGAGCCGTCGGGCGCGTAGCCCGGCACGTTCGACCAGAAGACGTGCGCGTCGTCGCCCGCCGGCTGCACCGTCACGCTGGAGTGTCGGTCGATGAAGCGCGCCCACATCGGCAGCTCGGCCAGGAGCACGCTCGGGTCCTGCGCCAGCTCGGCGAGCGCGGGGATCCACTGCTCGCTGGCGCGCCACAGGCGCTCGCCGGCGGTGTAGGCGTTCTCGCGGCGCGCCAATGCCTCGAGCCATTCGCTGCGCTGCAGCCAGAGCGCGCGCTCCGCGCGGTCCTCTTCCGCCACGACCGGCGCCGCCGCGCCGCCGCCGCGCAGCGCCTCCACGCTGCGCAGCGCCCGCTCGCTCACGGTGCCGCGCGCTGCATCCGTCAGTGCTCGATGATCTCGAGGATGTACCGCTTGTTCTCCTTGCCGCTCGCCGCGGCCAGGATGGTGCGAATCGCCGACGCGTGTGCGCCGCCCTTGCCGATCACCTTCCCCAAGTCTTCCTTCGCGACGTTCAGCTCGATCACGTGCGCGTGGTTGCCCTTGATCTCGGTGATCTCGACGGCCTCGGGCTGGTCGACCAACGCCTTGACGATCATCTCGACCAGTTCCTTCATCGACGACTCCTGACCCGCTCGTCCGTTCGGCGCTGAAAAATCCGCAGGCGCACCCCGTTGAACCGCGCGGAGACTACGCTTTCGAGTGTCTCACCACGCCGTCGGGGGGTCAAGAATCCGCGCGGGAGGCACGCTGCGCGAGATACCGGAACACGTACTTGCCCAGTACGTCGAGCTCGAGATTCACCGGCTGGCCGGGTTCGAGCGCGCCCAGCGTCGTGACCGCGCGCGTGTGGGGGATCAGCGCCACCCAGAAGCCCGTGGCATCGGGCGACACCGCGGTGAGCGACACGCCTTCGACCGCGATCGAGCCTTTGGGCACGAGCTGCTCGGCGAGATCTCTCGAGCACTCGATGTGCACCAGCCGGTCGTCGCCGTCGGCCCGCACCTCGCGCACCGTGCCCACGCCGTCGACGTGCCCCTGCACGATGTGGCCGTCCAGGCGCGCGTCGGCGCGCATCGCGCGCTCGACGTTGAGCGTTCCGCCGACCTTCCGCGCGCCGAGGGAAGTGACGCGCAGCGACTCGGGCACGACCTGGAACGCGACGTTCGACCCGCGCACGGCGACGACCGTGAGACAGGTGCCCGAGAGCGCGATGCTGTCGCCGATCCGCACCTCGCCGGCGACGTCCGCACCCAGCTCGACCTCGAGCTCGACGCGCCCGGCGACGGGCTCGAGCCGCGTGATGCGCGCCGTGCGCTCGACGATCCCGGTGAACACGCGTGCCCGTCAGCGCGGCTTGAAGCGGAAGTTGTGCTCGGCCTCGATCCAACGCGTCGTCATCGAGTGACTGCGCATGACCACCGAGTGGGTCAGCGCGCCCTCCGCGCGGAAGCGCACGCCCTTCAAGAAGTCGCCTTCCGTCACGCCCGTGCCGGCGAACAGCACGTCGCCCCGCGCCAGCTCGGCGAGCGTGAGCTTCTGGTTCACGTCCTTCAGCCCCATCGCGCGTGCGCGGTCGGCTTCGCCCTGGTTGCGCGGGCGCAAGCGGCCCTGCAGGTCGCCGCCCTGGCAGCGCAGCGCGGCCGCGGCGATCACGCCTTCGGGCGCGCCTCCGGTGCCCATGAGCACGTCGACCTGGTGCGCGCGGCTGCACGTCGCGATTGCCGCCGAGACGTCGCCGTCCTTGATGAGCCGGATGCGCGAGCCCGCCTTCCGCACCTCGTCGATCAGCTTCTCGTGGCGCGGGCGGTCGAGAATGACGACGGTCAGGTCCTGCACGGGCACGCCCATCGCCTTCGAGATGCTCTTCAGGTTCTGGGTCGGGCTCTTGTCGATGTCGATCGCGCCTCGCGCGGCCGGACCGACCGCGATCTTCTCCATGTACGTGTCGGGCGCGTGCAGGAAGCCACCCTCCTCCGCCGCGGCGATGACCGACAGCGCGTTCGGGCCGCCGGTCGCGCAGATCGTGGTGCCCTCCAGCGGGTCGAGCGCGATCTCGATCTTCGGGCCGTTGCCCGTGCCGACCTTCTCGCCGATGTACAGCATGGGCGCCTCGTCGCGCTCGCCCTCGCCGATCACGATCGTGCCGTCCATCTCGATCTTGTTCAGCGCCGTGCGCATGGCGTCGACCGCCGCCTGGTCCGCCGCGGTCTCGTCGCCGCGGCCCATCAGGCGCGCGCACTCGAGCGCGGCCGCCTCCGTCGCGCGCACGAGCTCGAGCGCCAGGTTCCGATCCATCGCCATGCCTCCCTCTCCTATGCTTCCTGAGCTCCGAAGCGCAGCTCGATCTGCCGGAAGATCTCGCCCCGCACGTCCTCGTAGCGCGCCGGCAGCGAGATCGGCGGATTCGCATGCCGCGACTCGATCGCATCCAGCTGGCCCGCGTGATAGCTGCGCTTGAAGTCGGTGAACTTGAGCCCGTGCGCCGTCGAGATCACGACCACGCGCTGGTCGCGCTTCACCTCGCCGCGGCGGATCAGCTTGTGCAGCGCCGCGAGAGCCACGCCGGTGTGCGGGCAGTTGAACAAGCCCGTGCGGTCGCCCGCGGCCGCGGCTTCGGCGAGCTCGTCCTCGGTCGCCTGTTCGACGATGCCGTCGAAGCGGCGCAGGGTTGCGATCGCGCGGTCGATCGACACCGGGTTGCCGATCTGGATCGCCGACGCGAGCGTCGGCAGCGCCATCATCGGCTCGTACTTCTCGTAGTCGGTCAGGTAGCTCTTGTAGAGCGGGTTCGCGTTGGCGGCCTGCGCGCAACAGATGCGCGGCAGCCGGTCGATGATGCCGAGCTCGAGCCACTCGAGCAGGCCCTTCCCGAGCGCCGACACGTTGCCGAGGTTGCCGCCCGGAATCACGATCCAGTCGGGCACCTCCCAGTCGAACTGCTGCACGATCTCCATGCCGACCGTCTTCTGGCCCTCGATGCGCAGGCTGTTCATCGAGTTCGCCAGGTAGATGCCGTCGCGCTCCGCGATCTTCTGCACGATGGCCATGCAGCCGTCGAAGTCGGTCTCGAGCGACAGCGTGATCGCGCCGTTGGCGACGGGCTGCAAGAGCTGCGCGAGCGAGACCTTGTCGCGCGGGAGCAACACCACCGCGGGAATGCCCGCGTACGCCGCGTAGGCCGCGAGCGCGGCCGACGTGTCGCCGGTCGACGCACACGCCACGGCGCGGATGCGATTCGGGTCGCGCTTCCGGATCTCGTTCACGACCGACACGAGCACGGTCATGCCCAGGTCCTTGAAGCTGCCCGTGTGCGAGTTGCCGCACTGCTTCACCCAGAGGTCGTCGACGCCCCACATCTCGCCCAGGCGCTTGGCCCAGAACAGATTGGTGTGGCCCTCGAACATCGAGACGACGTTCTCCTCGGCCACGATCGGGCAGACGAGCTCGCGCTTGCCCCACACGCCGGAGCCGTACGGCCACTCCGTCGAGTGCGCGCGCGACTCGAAGATCTTCATCCACTTCTGCGGCGGGGTCTTCTTGAGCCGCTCGAGGTCGTGCTGCACCGTGAGCAGGCCTTCGCAGTGCGGGCAGCGATAGATGACCTCGGTGAGCTCCCAGCGGCCTTCGCAGCCGCGGGCGCACTCGAACCAGGCGTCGTACTTCGGGGTCGGTTGAGTCGGCATGCTAGAGCTCCCGCTCGATGCGGATCTTCTGCGCAGGCGCGACCACTTCCGGCAGCCGCGCGATGTCGGCGAGCGCCGCGTCCAGGTCGGCGAGCCGCGCCTCGTGGACCGTCAGCACGATGGGCACGGCGCGCGACTCGTGGCGCTCCTCCTGCAGCACGCTGGCGATCGAGATGCCGCGCGCGCCGAGCGCGCCCGTGATCCGCGACAGCACGCCCGGCTTGTCGAGCGCCGTGAAGCGCACGTAGTACTCGCCGCGCTCCTCGCCCGGGGGACACAGAACTGCGTTGCGCGGCTCGGGCGTGCCGAACGGCGGCACGCGGCCGGCGGCGCCCAGCCTGTGCGCGCGCGCCAGCTCCATCAGGTCGGACAGCACCGCGCTCGCGGTGGGCAGCGCGCCGGCGCCCGCGCCGTAGTAGAGCGTCGGGCCCGAGAGCTCGCCGCGCACCTCTACGGCGTTCATCGAGCCGTCGACGCCCGCGAGCACGGTGTCGCGCGGGATCATCACGGGCGCGACGCGCGCCTCGATGCCGGGGTCGGTCCGCTTGGCCACCGCGAGCAGCTTGATGCGCAGGCCGATGCGCCGCGCGTACTCGATGTCGGCGGGCACGATGCGGCGGATGCCATCGATCGGAAACGAGTCGGGCGCCAGCCGCTCGCCAAACGCCAGCCCGACCAGGATCGCGAGCTTGTGCGCCGAGTCGACGCCGTCGACGTCGAAGCTCGGGTCGGGCTCGGCGTAGCCGAGCTCCTGCGCGCGCTTGAGACACACTTCGTACGGCTCGCCGTTCGCCTCCATCTGCGTGAGGATGAAGTTGCAGGTGCCGTTCACGATGCCGTGCACGGACAACACGCGGTCGGCGCACAGGCCTTCGCGCAGCGCGCGCAGCACCGGAATGGTGCCGCCCACGCTCGCCTCGAACGCGATCTCGCTGCGCTTCGACGCCGCCAGCGCGAAGATCTCGGCGCCGTGCGTCGCGAGCAGCGCCTTGTTGGCGGTGACGACGTGCTTGCCCGAGTCGAGCGCCGCGAGCACGACGTCGCGCGCGACGCGCGTGCCGCCGACGAGCTCGACTACCACGTCGAGCGACGGGTCGTCGACGAGCTCGCGCCAATCTCGCGACAGCGCGTAGCCCGACAGCGGCACGCCGCGGTCGCGCTCGAGATCGATGTCGGCGATGCGCGCGAGCTCGAGCGGGAAGCCGAGCCGCTCGCGCACGAGCTCGCCGTGCGACTGCAGCGCGCGCACGAGCCCGGTCCCGATCGTGCCGAGCCCGACCAGCCCGACGCGCACCGCGCGCTCAGCCATCGCGCAGGAGCCGGCGCATGCTGCGCACCGCCTGGCGGATGCGGTGCGTGTTCTCGACGAGCGCGAAGCGCACGAAGCCCTCGCCGGCCGGGCCGAAGCCCACGCCCGGCGCGACCGCGACCTGGGCCTGCTCGAGCAGCAGCTTCGAGAATTCGAGCGAGCCCAGCTCCGCGAAGCGCTCGGGCACGGGCGCCCACACGAACATCGTGCCCAGCGGCTTCTCGATCTTCCAGCTGGCCTGCTCCAGCCCGTCGACGAGCGCGTTCCGGCGCTGCCGGTAGTCCTCGACGATCTCGGCCACGAAGTCCTGCGGGCCGTCGAGCGCGATGATCGTGGCGATCTGGATCGGCTGGAACGTCCCGTAGTCGAGGTAGCTCTTCACGCGCGCGAGCACGCGCACGAGCTCGGGATTGCCCGCCGCGAAGCCGACGCGCCAGCCGGCCATGGCGTGCGACTTCGAAAGCGAGGTGAACTCGATCGCGCACTCGAAAGCGCCGGGCACCTGCAGCACGCTCGGCGGCACGTAGCCGTCGTAGCAGATCTCCGCGTACGCGAGATCGTGCACGAGCACCATGTCGTTGCGGCGGCAGAAGTCGACGAGCCGGGTCAGGTACGCGAGGTCCACCGTGGCCGTCGTCGGGTTGTGCGGGAACGACGCGATGAGCAGCTTCGGCCGCGGGTTGAGCGAGCGCGCGGCCTCTTCGAGCCGGCCGACCAAGTCGTCCAGCGGGTGCAGCGGCACGCGGCACAGGTCCCCGCCCGCGATCAGCACCGAGAAGCTGTGGATCGGATAGCACGGGTCGGGACACAGAACGGTGTCACCCGGCGAGATGCCCGCCAGCACAAAGTGCGACAGGCCTTCCTTCGCGCCGATCGTCGAGATCACCTGCGTCTCGGGGTCGAGCGTCACCTGGTAGCGGCGCGCGTACCAGCGAGCCATCGCGCGGCGCAGGTTCGGCAGCCCGCGCGACGCCGAGTAGTGGTGGTTGCGCGGATCGCGCGCGGCCTCGACGAGCTTCTCGACGACGTGCGGCGGCGTCGGGTGATTCGGGTTGCCGAAGCCGAGGTCGATCACGTCCTCGCCGGCGCGCCGCGCGCGCGCCTTCAAGTCGTTCACGATCGCGAGCACGTACGGCGGCAGCCGGTCCAGCTTCTCGAACTTCATGACAGGAGCTCCAGCGCAGTATCGGCGTGGAAGGAGCTGCGCACGAGAGGACCGCTCTCGACGTGGCGGAAGCCGAGCGCGCGCGCCTCGCCCGCGAGCTCGGTGAACTCGAGCGGCTCGACGTAGCGCGCCACCGGCAGATGCGACAAGGTCGGGCGCAGGTACTGGCCGAGCGTGAGACAGTCGACGCCCGCGGCGCGCAGGTCGCGGCACACGGCGAGGAGCTCATCGCGCGTCTCGCCGAGCCCGAGCATGAGCCCCGACTTGGCGAGCGCCTGCGGCCGCCGCGCCTTCACGCGCGCCAGCAGCGCCAGCGAGCGGTCGTACCGCGCGCCGATCCGCACCTGGCGATACAGCCGCGGCACGGTCTCGAGGTTGTGGTTGTAGACCTCGGGCCCGGCAGCGCAGACGCGGTCGATGCACTCGGCGTCGCCGCGGAAGTCGGGCGTCAGCACCTCGACGGAGGCGCTCGGCGCGCGAACGCGGAGAGCCGCGATCGTCCGCGCGAACTGCTCCGAGCCCTGGTCCGGCAGGTCGTCCCGGTTCACACTGGTCAGCACCACGTGGCGGAGCCCGAGCTCGGCGGCGGCCTCGGCCACCTGCTCCGGCTCGCGCGGGTCGACCGGCCGGCCGAGGCCCGTCGCGACGTGACAGAAGCGACACGCGCGCGTGCACACGTCGCCGAGCAGCATGAACGTGACCGTGCCGCGCGCAAAGCACTCGGCCAGGTTCGGGCAGCGCGCCTCTTCGCACACCGAGTGGAGCCCGCGCCTGCGCAGCATGCGCTTCATCTCGAACACCGCGGGCGACGGGCGCGCCGGGCTCTTGCAGTGCGCCGGGAGGCGCAGCTCGGGCCGTGCGAAGGGCGTGGCCCGGAGCGCGGAGACCCGCGCCTGTGCAGAGGAATCGGGCATGGGAGCGCCAGGATATTCGAGTGGGAGAGGCGCTGCCAGAGAGCTAGGAGGCGCCCGCGAGCTCGAGCCGCGCGCCCCAGCGGCGCGCGACCGCCTCGCGCAGGCCGGGCTCGCGCGCGAGCTGCGGGTCGCGGGCCAGGAGCGCCGCGGCGGCGTCGCGGGCCGCCGCCAGGTACTCGCCGTGGCGGACCAGGTCGGCCAGGCGCAGCTCGGGCAGGTGGCCGGCCTGGCGCGTGCCCAGCCACTCGCCGGCGCCGCGGATCCGCAGGTCGGCTTCGGCGATGTCGAAACCCGACGCGCTCTGCTCCAGAATCGCGAGCCGCTCGACACCTTCCGGTGTCGTCGGCTCCGCGATGAAGAACGCCCTGCCCGGCCGGCCGCCGCGCCCGACGCGCCCGCGCAGCTGGTGCAGCTGCGCGAGCCCGAAGCGCTCTGCGTGCTGCACGATCAGGAGCGTCGCGTTCGGGACGTCGACCCCGACCTCGATCACGGTGGTCGCGACCAGCACGCGCACGCGGCCGGCGGCGAAGTCGGCCATCGCGCGCGTGCGCTCGGCGCGGTCGAGCCGGCCGTGCACCAGCGCGGCGGGCACGCCCGGCAGCGCCTTGCGCAGCCGTTCGAAGCCGCGCGTCGCGTCCTTCAGGTCCGCCTTCTCGGACTCCTCGACCAGCGGGTACACCACGTAGAGCTGCTCGCCGCGCCGCAGCGTCTCGCCGACCTCGCCCATCACGAGCCTGCCGGCGGTGGGCGCGACCACGCGCGTCGTGACCGGCGCGCGGCCCGGCGGGCGCTCGCGCAGCACGGTGTGGTCCATGTCGCCGAACACGGTGAGCGCCAGGGACCGCGGGATCGGCGTGGCCGACATCGCGAGCAGGTGCGGGTGCTCGGCCTTGCGCGCGAGCGCGCGGCGCTGCGCCACGCCGAAGCGGTGCTGCTCGTCGATGACCACGAGGCCGAGCCGCGGCAGCTCCTGGCTCTCGGAGAAGAGCGCGTGGGTACCGACCACGACGGCGAGCTCGCCCGACTCGAGCGCGCGCGCCGCCAGGTGGCGGTCGCGCGGCGGAGTGGCACCGGTGACCAGCGCCGAGCGCAGCCCGAGCGGTGACGCCAACTTGTGTAGGGTGGCGGCGTGCTGCTCGGCCAGGATCTCGGTGGGGGCGAGCAACGCGGTGCTGCGGCCCGAGGCGTGCGCCGCCGCGGCGGCCAGCACGGCGAGCACCGTCTTGCCCGTACCAACGTCGCCCACGAGGAGCCGGTTCATCGGCGTCTTGCGCGCGAGATCCGCCTGGATCTCGCGCCAGGCGCGCTTCTGATCCCCGGTGAGCTCGAACGGCAGCGCCGCGAGGGCGCGCGCTTCGGCCTCTGGCGCCCACGCGAGCGGGGCGGTCGCGAGCGTGCGCAGCTCGCGGCGGCGCTCTTCGAGGCCGAGCTGCAAGAGGAACAGCTCCTCCGCGACGAGCCGCAGGTGGTACGGCGTGTTGCGCTCGCGCAAGCTCGCGGGGTCGAGGCCGATGCTCGGCAGGTGCACCTCGCGCAGGGCGGCGCCGATCTCCGCCAGCCCCAGCTCGGCCGCCGCGGCCGCGGGCAGGAAGCCGTCGACCAGGTCGGCGGCGCTGCGCACCGCGGACTCGACGATGCGCCGCAGCGTGCGCGGCGGCAGCCCTTCGACCGCGGAGTAGCTCGCCACGATGCGCGGCAGCTCGCCCGCCGAGGTCTCGGCCGAGAGGACCTCGACGTCCGGGTGGTGCAGCTCTTTCGCGAAGCGGTAGCGGCGCACGTCGCCCGACACGAGCAGGCGTGTGCCCGGCACCAGCCGCGCCTCGAACGCCGCGGCGCCGCGGAACCACTTCAGCTGCACCGCGCCCGTGCCGTCGGAGACGACGGCCTGGAAGAACTTCTTCCCGTTCCGCAGCGGGACGACGCCACTGCGTGTCACCTCACCCGAGAAGCTGGCCGTGCGGCCGACCTCGAGCTTCTCGATCGGCACGATCTCGCGCCGGTCCTGGTACGCGCGCGGCAGGAAGAACAACAGGTCCTCGACCGTGCGGATCTCCTTCCGCGCGAGCGCCTGCGCGGTCTTCGGCCCGACGCCGGGCACGCGCGACGCGGGATGCGCGAGCCGGCTCGCGGGGAACTCCGGGGCGAGCAGCGGTGCGAGCATGCGCGCGATCTCGTCGAGCACCTCCGCGCTCGCGCCCGCCTCGAGCCGCGCACCCGCCTCGGCGAGCCGCTTCTTCACGTCGGGCGGCACCCACAGCTCCGCCGCGCGCGCGAGCGCCCCACGCAGCGTCCCCGCCAGATCCCGCACGCGCTCGGGGCGCGCGAACTCGAGCGGTCCCCGAATCGCCGCCACAGCGTCCCGCCACGAGGACACGCTAGCGACGCGCGACCGCCCGAGGCTGAGTCACACCGACGCCCGGTGCAGGTCCTGGAGCGCGATCGGCTGCACTTCGCCTGCGCGCAGCGCGCGGATGGCGCCCGCGGCGGCGCGCGCGCCGGAGACGGTCGTGAAGTACGGAATGCCGGCTTCGAGGGCGGCGCGGCGCATCGACGCCGAGTCGCGCACCGCGGCGGCGTCGCCGATCATCGTCGTGGCGATCACGAGCGACACCTTGCCGCCGCGGATCAGCTCCTCCACGTGCGGCGAGCCCTCGCGCACCTTGTTGATCGTCTCGACCTCGAGTCCGCGCTCGCGCATGGCGTCGGCGGTGCCGCGCGTCGCGACGAGCTGGAAGCCCTCTTCCTGCAGGATGCGCAGCGCCGGCGCTGCCGGCGCCTTGTCCTCGTCGCGCAGCGACACGAGGACGGTGCCGCGCGTCGGCAGGTCCATCCCCGCGCCGCGCTGCGCTTTCGCGTACGCGCGGCCGAACTCGCGGTCGATGCCCATGACTTCGCCCGTGCTCTTCATCTCGGGCCCGAGCAGCGTGTCGACGCCCGGGAACTTCACGAACGGGAACACGGACTCCTTCACCGAAACGTGCGCGGGCACGATCTCCTGCGTGAAGCCGAGCTCCGCGAGGCTCTTGCCCGCCATCACGCGCGCGGCGAGCTGCGCGATGGGGACGCCGATCGCCTTCGACACGAACGGCGCCGTGCGCGACGCGCGCGGGTTGACCTCGAGCACGTACACGAGATCGTCCGCGATCGCGAACTGCACGTTCATGAGCCCGACGACGCCGAGCTCGAGGGCGAGCGCGCGCGTGGCGCGCTCGATCTCCTCCACCAGGTAGCGAGGCAGGCTGTACGGCGGCAGCGAGCAGGCCGAGTCGCCCGAATGGATCCCCGCTTCCTCGATGTGCTCCATGATGCCCGCGATCACCGCCTGGCGGCCGTCGCACAGAGCGTCGACGTCCACTTCGATCGCGTTCGCCAGGAAGCGGTCGACCAGCACCGGGTGCTCCGGCGAGACGGTGACGGCTTCTCGCATGTACGTGTCGAGCTCGCGCGGGTCGTGGACGATGCGCATGGCGCGGCCGCCGAGCACGTACGACGGGCGCACGAGCACCGGATAGCCGATGCGCTCGGCGAGCTTCTGCGCGTCGGCGAGGCTGCGCGCGGTGCCGTTCTCCGGCTGGCGCAGCCCGAGCTTGTTCAGGAGCTCGGCGAAGCGCTCGCGGTCTTCCGCACGGTCGATCGCGTCGGGGCTCGTGCCGATGATCGGCACGCCTGCGCGCTCGAGCGGCACGGCCAGGCGCAGCGGTGTCTGGCCGCCGAACTGCACGATCACGCCGAGCGGCTTCTCGCGCGCCACGATCGCCAGCACGTCTTCCAGCGTGAGCGGCTCGAAGTAGAGCCGGTCGCTCGTGTCGTAGTCGGTCGAGACCGTCTCGGGGTTGCAGTTGACCATGATGGTCTCGAAGCCGTCCTTCGCCAGCCCGAGCACGCCGTGCACGCAGCAGTAGTCGAACTCGATGCCCTGCCCGATCCGATTCGGCCCGCCGCCGAGGATCATGATCTTCGGCCGCGACGTCGGCCCGGCCTCGCACTCGGTCTCGTACGTCGAGTACAGGTACGGCGTGTGCGCCTCGAACTCGGCGCCGCACGTGTCGACGCGCTTGTAGACGGGCGCGATGCCCCGCGCGAGCCGCTCGCGGCGGATATCGTCTTCGGTGACACCGGCCAGCTGCGCGAGCCGGCGGTCCGAGAAGCCGGCGCGCTTCGCGGCGGCCAGGTCGCGCGAGGCGAGGTCGCGGAAGCGCGCCTCGTCGGCGATGAGCTGCGAGACGTGCCACAGGAACCACGGGTCGATCGCCGTGCACGCGTTCACCCACTCGAGGGTGCGCCCGCGGCGGAACGCTTCGCCCACCGCCCACAGCCGGTCCGGGCCCGGCACGCGGAGCTTCTGCTCGAGCGCGGCGTCGTCGACGGCGAGCTCGTCGAAGCCGTACTTGTCGATCTCGAGCGAGCGGATCGCCTTCTGCAGCGACTCGCGGAACGTGCGCCCGATCGACATGACCTCGCCGACCGACTTCATCTGCACGCCCAGCCGCGGGTCCGCCTGCGGGAACTTCTCGAACGTGAAGCGCGGGATCTTCGTGACCACGTAGTCGATCGTCGGCTCGAAGCAGGCCGGCGTCTCGCGCGTGATGTCGTTCGTGATCTCGTCGAGCGTGTAGCCGATGGCGAGCTTCGCGGCGATCTTTGCAATGGGGAAGCCGGTCGCCTTCGACGCCAGCGCCGACGAGCGCGACACGCGCGGGTTCATCTCGATCACCGTCATGGCGCCGGTCTGCGGGTGCACCGCGAACTGGATGTTCGAGCCGCCCGTCTCGACGCCGATCTTGCGGATGATCGCGATCGCGGCGTCGCGCATGCGCTGGTATTCCTTGTCGGTCAACGTCTGCGCGGGCGCCACGGTGATGGAGTCGCCCGTGTGCACGCCCATCGGGTCGAAGTTCTCGATCGAGCAGATGATCACCACGTTGTCCGCGCGGTCGCGCATCACCTCGAGCTCGAACTCCTTCCAGCCGAGCACCGACTGCTCGACCAGCACCTCGCCGCGCGGCGACAGGTGCAAGCCCCACTTGAGCTTCTCTTCGAAGTCCTGCGCTGTCTCTGCGATCGAGCCGCCGGAGCCACCGAGCGTGAAGCTGGGCCGGATGATCGCGGGCAGGCCGATCTCGCCGAGCACGGTCTTGCCCTGCTCGAAGCTCGTGACATACACCGATTTGGGTACGTCGAGGCCGATCTCGCGCATCGCCGTGCGGAAGCGGAGGCGGTCCTCGGCCATGAGAATCGAGTCGAGCTGCGCGCCGATGAGCCGGATGCCGAGCCGGTCGAGCACGCCGCCCTCGGCGAGCGCGATCGCGCAGTTCAGCGCGGTCTGGCCGCCGAGCGTGGGCAGCACCGCGTCCGGGCGCTCGATCTCGAGGATGCGCGCAACCGTGTCGGGCGTGATCGGCTCGATGTACGTGCGCGCCGCGAACTCCGGGTCGGTCATGATCGTCGCCGGGTTCGAGTTGACCAGGATCACCTCGATCCCGTCCTCGCGCAGCGCCTTGCACGCCTGCGTGCCCGAATAGTCGAACTCGCACGCCTGGCCGATCACGATCGGACCGGCGCCGATCAAGAGTACACGCCGCAGTGTCGGGTCCTTAGGCACGGGGCGCCTCGATCAGCTCGCGGAAGCGGTCGAACAGGTACGCCAGGTCGTGCGGGCCGGGCGACGCCTCCGGGTGGTACTGCACGGAGAACACGGGCAGCGAGCGGTGGCGCAGACCCTCCACCGTGCCGTCGTTCAGGTTCAGGTGCGTGATCTCCACGTCGCCCGCGCGGCGCAGGGCGTCCGCATCGACGGCGAAACCGTGGTTCTCCGACGCGATCATCACGCGCCGCGACTGCTCGTCGCGCGCGGGCTGGTTCGCGCCGTGGTGGCCGAAGCGCAGCTTCTTCGTGGTGCCGCCGAGCGCGAGCCCGAGGATCTGATGGCCCAGGCAGATGCCGAACGTGGGCAGCCTCGCAGCGACCAGCTCGCGCACGATCGGGATCGCGTAGGTCACCGCGGCCGGATCGCCGGGGCCGTTCGCGAGGAACACGCCGTCGGGGCGCAGCGCGAGCACGTCCTTCGCGGGCGTGTCCGCCGGCACGACGGTGACGTCGAAGCCCGCGTCGACGAGCTCGCGCAGGATGTTCCGCTTCACGCCGTAGTCGAACGCGACGATCCTGTGCCGCTGCTTGCCGGGGACGCGCGCGCGCGTGCGCCACGCGTTCCCCTCGCGCCACTCGTAGCGGCGGCCCTCGGTCACGCCGTCGACCAGGTTCAGCCCCGCCATCGAGGGCAGCGCTGCCGCTCGTGCGCGCAGCTTCGCTTCGTCCTGCTCGCCGTGCGCGAGCACGCCGTTCAGCGCGCCGACGGTGCGCAGGTGCCGCACGAGCGCGCGCGTGTCGATGCCGCTGATGCCGGGCACGCGGTGGCGCAAGAGGTAGTCGTGCAGCGTCTCGCGGCTCCGCCAGTTCGACGGCCGCTCGTTGTAGCTGCGGACGACGAAACCCCGCAGGAAGATGCCGCGCGACTCCTCGTCTTCGGGGTTGCAGCCCGTGTTCCCGATCTCGGGATACGTCATGCACACGATCTGCCCCGCGTACGAGGGATCGGTGAGGATCTCCTGGTAGCCGGTCATGCCGGTGTGGAAGACGACCTCGCCCTCGCCGTCCTCGTCGGCGCCGAACGCCTCACCGCGGTACAGCGTACCGTCGCCCAGCACCAGGTACGCGGGCTTCACGGCGCGCCCTCCTCGCCCAGCGCGAATGCGATCCGCCCGCCGACCCACGTGCGCAGCGCGCGGCCGCGCAGCTCGCGGCCGAGGAACGCCGAGTTCTTGGAGCGCGAGGTGAGCCGCGCGCCGTCGACTTTCCAGACGCGCTCGGGATCGACGAGTACGAGGTCCGCCGGGCCACCCGGCTCCAGCGTGCCGCCCGGGATGCCCAGCACGCGCGCGGGCCGCGTGGCCAGCCGGTCGGCGAGCTCGAGCGGCGTGAGGCGCTCCTCGCGCACCAGCTCGAGCGCAACGGGCAGCGCGGTCTCGAAGCCGACCACGCCGAAGGGCGCGGCCGTGAACTCGACGTCCTTCTCGTACAGCGCGTGCGGCGCGTGGTCGGTCGCGACGCAGTCGAGCGTGCCGTCCGCCAGGCCCTCGCGCAGGGCTTCGCGATCGCGCGCGCTGCGCAGCGGCGGCGCCATCTTGAAGTTCGTGTCGAAGCCGCGCACGGCTTCGTCGGTGAGCGACAGGTGGTGCGGCGTGACTTCGGCAGTCACGCGCACGCCCGCGGCCTTCGCCTCGCGGATGAGCTCGACCGAGCGCGCGGCGCTGACGTGGGCCACGTGCAGGTGCGCACCCGTGAGCCGCGCGAGCTCGAGGTCGCGTGCGACCATGGCCGTCTCGGCTTCGGCGGGCGAGCCCGGCAGGCCGCAGCACGTCGCGTGCGCGCCCTCGTGCACCACGCCGCTGCCGCGCAGGTGCAGGTCCTCGCAGTGCGCGATCACCGGCCGGCCGATGCCGCGCGCGTACTCGAGCACGCGGCGCATGACGGCCGCGTTCATGATCACGGCGCCGTCGTCGGAGAACGCCACCGCCCCCGCGTGCGCGAGGCTCGCCATCTCGGACATGATCTCGCCGCGCAGGCCCTGCGTGGCCGCGGCGATCACGCGCACGCGGGTCACCGCCGAATCGCGCGCGCGCCGCTGGATGTACTCGGTCACGGCCGGCGTATCGTTCACCGGATCGGTGTTCGCCATGCAACACACCGTGGTGTAGCCGCCGGCGGCGGCCGCACGCGTGCCGGTTTCGATGTCCTCCTTGTACTCCTGCCCCGGCTCCCGCAGGTGCGCGTGCAGGTCCACGAAGCCCGGCATGAGCCACAGACCGCCGGCCTCGATCACCTGGTCGGGGACTCCCGCGGACTCGCGGCCCACCGCTTCGATCCGGTCGTCGACCAGGTCGACCGTGCCGAGCTCGTCGCGGCCCGTCGCCGGATCGAGGATGCGCGCGCCCTGGATGCGAACCCGGCTCAATTCGCGCCCCCCGTCAGCAGGTAGAGCACCGCCATGCGCACGGCGACGCCGTTCGTCACCTGGTCGAGGATGCGCGACGGCTCGGCGTCGGCGACGTCGCTCGCGATCTCGACGCCGCGGTTGATCGGCCCGGGGTGCAGCACGATCGCGTCGGGCTTCGCGAGCGCGAGCGTGCGCTGGGTCAACCCGAACGTGCGCGCGTACTCGCGGATCGACGGGAAGAGCGCGCCGTCCAGCCGTTCCTGCTGGATGCGCAGCATGACGATCACGTCCGCACCCGCGAGCGCTTGCTCGAGCGAGAAGCACGGCTTCACGCCGAGCGCCTCGATGCCGGCGGGCATCATGGTCGGCGGACCCGCCACGCGCACCTCGGCGCCGAGCTTCGTGAAGCAGTGGATGTCGGAGCGTGCGACGCGGCTGTGCGAGATGTCGCCCACGATCGCGATCACGCGGTTCTCCAGCGAGCCGAGCGACTGGCGCAGCGTGAACGCGTCGAGCAGCGCCTGCGTCGGGTGCTCGTGGCAGCCGTCGCCCGCGTTCACTACCGGCACGCGCACGCGCTCGGCCAGCATGTGCGGCACGCCGGCGGTCGAGTCGCGCACCACCAACACGTCGGCGCTCATCGCGGCCAGATTGCGCGCCATGTCGGCGAGCGTCTCGGCCTTCGACAGGCTCGACCCCGAGCGCGTCACGTTGATCGCATCGGCCGAAAGGCGTTTCGCCGCAATCTCGAAGCTGACGCGCGTGCGCGTCGAAGCTTCGAGGAAGACGTTGATGACCGTGCGCCCGCGCAGCGTCGGCACGCGCTTGATCTCGCGCTGCGAGATCTCGAGCATCGCCTCCGACGTTTCGAGCACGCGCTCGATGTCGGCGCGGCTCATCTCCTCGATGCCGAGCAGGTGTCTCATACGACCGCGACCTCCAGCTCGCCGTCCGGCCGCGCGCGCAGCACCACCCGTTCCACGCGCGAGGTCGGGATGTTCTTCCCGACGAAGTCGACCTTGATGGGCAGCTCGCGGTGCCCGCGGTCCACCAGCACGGCGACCTGGATCGCCGCGGGCCTGCCGAAGTCGAGCACCGCGTCCATCGCCGCGCGCACGGTGCGGCCGGTGAACATCACGTCGTCGACGAGGACGACGCGCTTCCCCTCGACCGAGAACGGCATGCGCGTCGGCCGCGGCATGGGCCGAACGCCGCGGGCGACCACGTCGTCCCGGTACAGCGTGATGTCGAGCGCGCCCGCCGGGACTGCGCGGCCCGCCAGCTCCGCCAGCTGCTTCCCGACGAGCTCGGCCACCGGCTGCCCGCCGCGCACGATCGCGACCAGGCACAGGTCTTCGGCACCGGGATTGCGCTCGAGGATCTCGTGGGCAATCCGCGTGGTGGCGCGTTGGATTCCCTGTGCATCCAGCACGACGCGGCCACCCGTGGCCTCCGCGGTGCTCGCGGCCGTGGCGGAAGCGTGCTGCGGGTCGGCTGGGGACATCGCGTGCGCCTTTGCCCACCTCGCGGGATGGGCTTAAAAGGATCAGGAGTCGGCGCGCAGGCTATCCGACCCCCCCGCCGCCGTCAATGCAAAGCGCACCTAGTCCGCCGGCCCCGACACCCGGTGGCCGATCCTGCCCCAGCGGATCTCCTCGACCTGGAACGTCACTACGCGCCACAGGGTGAAGAGCAGGTCGCCGATGAAGCTGCGCTGCGCGCGGTCGTTCGGCGCGATCACCCAGGACCAGTGGATCATGAACGCCTTGCCTTTGATCGCCTCGGGTGTCACAAAAGTGTGTCGCCAGCGCCGGCTGTCCGCGGAGTTGTCGCGGTTGTCGCCCATCATGAAGTACTGGCCCTCGGGCACGATCCACGGCCCCGTGGGCTCGGCGCCGTGGCCCTGCAAGTTCTCCGGCTCGAACTGCAGCACCGTGTACTCCACGCCCTCGGGGTTGTGTTCGAGGAAACGCTCCGCGGAGCGGGGCTCGGACAAGTCGCCGGACGGGTACAGGTACTCGCCCTGGGAATCGCGCTCGACGAGCTTGTCGTTGATGTAGAGGCGCCGGTCCTTGATCTCGATCTTGTCGCCCGGCATCCCGATCAGGCGCTTGATGAAGTCCTGGCTCGGGTCATCCGGGTAGCGGAACACCATCACGTCGCCGCGCTTCGGCTTGCCCACGGGGACGAGCAGCGTCCCCGTGAACGGCAGGCGCACGCCGTAGGCGAACTTGTTCACGAGCACGTAGTCGCCGACCAGGAGCGTCGGGATCATCGAGCCCGACGGGATCTTGAACGGCTCGACGACGAACGAGCGGATCGCGAGCGCGATGACCGCCGCCCAGAACACGGCGCGCAGCGTCTCGAAGCGCGGCTTGGCCGCGGGCTGTTCCTTCTCGTCCGCGTCGGCCTCCTTCGCCTTCGCCAAAGCCCGACCTCCTAGTCGCTCGACAGCACGGCGAGAAAGGCCGCCTGCGGGATCTCGACGCGCCCGATCTGCTTCATGCGCTTCTTGCCTTCCTTCTGCTTCTCGAGGAGCTTCTTCTTGCGCGTGATGTCGCCGCCATAACACTTCGCAGTGACGTTCTTGCGCAGCGCTTTCACGTTCACGCGCGCGACCACGCGGCTGCCGATCGCCGCCTGCAGCGCCACCTCGTACATCTGGCGCGGAATGTGCTCCTTCATCCGCGAAATGAGCGCGAGCCCGCGGTGGTGCGCGTTGTCGGCGTGCGTGATGATCGACAGCGCGTCGACCGGGTCGCCGTTCACCAGCACGTCGAGCTTCACGAGCTTCTCCGCTTTGAATCCGATGAGATCGTAGTTCATCGACGCGTAGCCGCGACTCACCGACTTCAGCTTGTCGTAGAAGTCGACGGCCACCTCGGCGAGCGGCAGGTCGTAGCGCACCACGGCCCGGCGGTCGCTGTGTACGGCCAGGTCGCGCTGCACGCCGCGTCGATCCTGGCAGAGCTGTAGCACGGCGCCCAGATAGGGCGTCGGCATGTGGATCTGCGCCAGGATGCGCGGCTCCTGGATCTCCTCGATCTCGTTGAGATCGGGCAGATCGCTGGGCCGGTGCAGCTCGAGGATCTGCCCGTCCGTCATCTTCACGCGGTAGACGACCGTCGGAGCCGTGATGATCAGGTCCAGCCCGAATTCCCGCTCGAGCCGCTCCTGCGCGATCTCCATGTGCAGGAGGCCGAGGTAGCCGCAGCGGAAGCCGAAGCCGAGCGCGCCGCTGGTCTCGGGCTCGGCCGAGAACGACGAGTCGTTCAACTGCAGCTTGTCGATCGCCCCGCGCAGCGCGTCGTAGCTGCCCGGGTCGGCCGGGTAGAGCCCGCTCCAGACCATGGGCTGCATGGGCTTGAAGCCGGGCAACGGCTCCTTCGCCGGGCGGGCCGCGTCGGTCAGCGTGTCCCCGATTCGCACCAGCTTCGGGTCGCGGATGCTCGCGGCCACCACGCCGACCTCGCCGGCCGCAACGAAATCGATCGGCTTCACGCGGAGCTGGGGAACACCGAGAAGTGTCACATCCCAATCGCTCTTGTCGGAGAAGAGCTCGATGCGCGCGCGCTTCTCGAGCTTCCCGTCGACCACGCGCACGAGCATCGTCGCGCCCAGGAACGGGTCGTACCAGCTGTCGAAAATCAGCCCGCGCAGCGGCGCGTCGGGGTCGCCCTTGGGCGCCGGGACGCGCGCGACGATGGCTTCCAGCACGGCGGGCACTCCCTCGCCCGTCTTCGCCGATACGCGCAGCGCGCCTTCGGCCGAGATTCCGACGATGTCCTCGACCTCGCGCAGCGCGCGCTCGGGGTCGGCGCTGGGAAGGTCGATCTTGTTCACGACGGGAATGATCTCGAGCCCCGCCGCGACCGCGAGCTCCGCGTTCGCGACGGTCTGCGCCTCGACGCCCTGTGCGGCGTCGACGACGAGCAGCGCGCCCTCGCACGCGGCGAGCGAGCGCGACACTTCGTAGTGGAAGTCGACGTGCCCCGGCGTGTCGATCAGGTTCAGCAGGTAGTCCTCGCCGTCCGCCGCGCGGTAGACCATGCGCACCGTCTGCGCCTTGATCGTGATCCCGCGCTCGCGCTCGAGGTCCATGTTGTCGAGCATCTGGTCGGTGCGCTCGCGCTCGGTCACCGTGCCCGTGAGCTCGATCAGCCGGTCGGCCAGCGTCGATTTGCCGTGGTCGATGTGCGCGATGATCGCGAAGCAGCGCACCTTGTCGCGCGGGAAGCCGCTCACGAGCGCGTGCGCTCGTGCTCGGCCACGAAGAACGGCAGGGTCTGGCGCAAGCCATCTTCGGGCGACACCTTCGGCTCCCAGCCGAGCACGCGCTTCGCCAGCGAGATGTCGGGCCGGCGCTGCTTCGGGTCGTCGGGTGGCAGCTCGCGGTGGACGATGCGGCTCTTCCCGCCGGTCACGCCGAGGATCATCTTCGCGACCTCGATGACCGTGAACTCGCGCGGGTTCCCGATGTTCACGGGGCCCACGTGCGACGCGGCGAGCAGCCGCACGATGCCGTCGACGAGGTCGGAGACGAACTGGATGCTGCGCGTCTGCAGCCCTTCGCCGAAGACCGTCAGGTCCTCGCCGCGCAGCGCCTGCATGAAGAAGGCGGGGATCATGCGGCCGTCGTCGGGGCGCATGCCGGGGCCGTACGTGTTGAAGATGCGCACGATGCGCACGTCGACGCCGTGGTAGCGGTGGTAGGCCATGGTCATCGCTTCGGCGAAGCGCTTCGCCTCGTCGTACACGCCGCGGATGCCGACGGGGTTCACGTTGCCCCAGTAGGACTCGGGCTGCGGATTCACTTCGGGGTCGCCGTAACACTCCGAAGTGGAGGCCAGCAGGAACCGCGCGTTCTTCGCCTTGGCCACGCCGAGCGCGTTGTGCGTGCCGAGCGCGCCGACCTTCAGGATCTGGATCGGCAGGCGTTCGAAGTCGATCGGGCTGGCCGGCGACGCGAAGTGCAGCACGGCGTCCAGCGGCTCGGGCACGTGGATGAAGCTCGTGACGTCGTGGCGCACGAAGCGGAAGCCCGGCTTCCCGAACAGGTCCTCGATGTTCTCGAGCCGGCCCGTGAGCAGGCTGTCCATGCACACCACGCTCCAGCCGTCGGCGAGGAAGCGCCGGCACAGGTGCGAGCCGATGAAGCCCGAGCCGCCGGTGATGAGCGCTCTGGGCATCTAGGCGACTCCATCCGAAGCGAAGTGACTCGCGAGCGCCGCGCGCCAGTGCGGCAGCGAGATCCCGAGCGAGCGCGCGCGCGCGAGCCCGAGAATCCCGTAGAGCGGCCGCTCGGCCGGGCGCGGCATGTCCGAGGTCGGGATCGCGTGCACCGGCACGTTCGGGCACAGGCCGCGCCGCGCGCCCTCTTCGACGGCCGCACAGGCGAGATCGAAGAACGACGCCGTGCCCTCGTTCGCGAGGTGCAGGGTGCCGCGCGCGCTCGCGCGCAGTGCGGCGGCAATGCCCTGCGCGAGCGACGTCGCCCACGTGGGACGCCCGAGCTGGTCTTCCACCACGCGGAGCGAGCTCTGCTGCCCTGCGGCGCGCACGATCGTGCGCACGAAGTTCGCACCCTGGCCGAACACCCACTGCGTGCGCACGATCAGGTGCTCGCCGCCGGCGGCGCGCACCGCCTGCTCGCCGGCAAGCTTCGTGCGGCCGTACACCGAAATGGGTCGGGTCGGAGCGTCCTCGGCGAGCGGCCGCGAGGCGCGGCCGTCGAACACGTAGTCGGTCGAGACGTGCACGAGCACCGCCGCCCCGCGGCACGCCTGCGCGAGCAGTCCCGGCGCGAAGGCGTTCGCGCGCTCCGCGGCGGCCTGCTCCGTCTCGCAGCGGTCCACGGCCGTGAATGCAGCGCAGTTCAGCACCGCGTCGGGCTGCGCGCGGTCGAGCGCGCGCTTCACTGCGTCGGCGTCGGCGACGTCGAGCTCGGCGCGCGACAGGCCCACGGCGTGCACGTCCTGCGCGCGCGCCTCCGCGAGGAGAGCGCGGCCGAGCTGTCCGCCCGCACCGGTCACGAGCCAGCGACGCGGTCCCACGGGTGCGCTCACTCCGCGGTGATCCAGGTCTTCATGCCCAGCCCGCGCAGCTTCTGCTCGAGCTCGGCGACGCTCTGCCCCGCGCCGGGGCGCACGCGCACGCGGAAGCGGCCGCTCTTGTCGGGCATCGGTACCAGATACGGTTGGAAGCCCTGCGACTTGAGCCGGGTGACGAGGGCGTCGGCCTGCGCGCGCTCGGCGAGCGACAGCACCTGCACGACCGACTTCCCGCTCGCCGGTGCAGGCGCAGCCGGCGGCAGCGTCGCCGCGGCGGCGGGCGGCTTCGGGGCCGCGGCGGGCTTGGCGGGTACCGGCGCCGGCTTGGCGGGCGGCGGCGGGCTCGACACGGGCGGGGCCGCCGGAGGCGCGGCGGCGGCGACGGGCTTGCCGTTCTGCAGCTCGCCGAAGGCCTCGAGCGGGGCTGCCGCCTTCGGCGCGGCTTCCGGCTCGGGCGCCGCCACGGACGCCGGCGCGCCCACGTCGACGGTCTCGACCGGCCCGCGCATGCGCTCCAGCAGCAGCCGCGGTGTGTCGGACACCGAGCCGATCACGATTCCCACGCACGCACCGATCGCCACGAGCAACGCGCCGTACAGGTAGCGGGCCGGGCCGGGGCCACGCGAGCGCGACTTGCTGCGGCGCGGCTCCTCTTCGCGTTCCGTCATGTCACATCCGTTCCGGGGCCTGGACCCCGAGCAGAGCGAGCCCGTTCGCCAGCGCGGTGCGCACGGCGGAGACGAGTGCCAGGCGCGCCAGCGACAGCTCGCGGTCGTCCGACACCACACGGTGTCGCTTGCCGTCCGAGATGTAGGCGTTGAAGGCGTTCGCGAGCTCCAACAGGTACCGCGCGACCTCCTGCGGCTCGCGCGCCTGCGCCGCGTGCAGCACCGTGTCGGGGAAGCGCTCGACGAGCTTGGCGAGCTCGATCTCCTCGGGCGCGTCGATTCGCTCCAGCGCGAGAGCGCGCGGGTCGTCGCCCAGTGCGAGCCCCGCCTCGCCCGCCTTGCGCGCGATGCTGCAGAGGCGCGCGTGCGCGTACTGGATCTTGAACACGGGGTTGCGCTCCGAGCGCTCGACGGCGAGCTCGACGTCGAAGTCGAGGTGCGTGTCCGCGCGCCGCTCGACCATGAAGTAGCGAAATACGTCGCGCCCCACCTCGGACAGGATCTCGTCCACCGTCACGAACGAGGCCTTCCGCGTCGACATCTTCACGAGCTCGCCGCCGCGGCGCAGATTCACCCACTGGTACATCACGAGCTCGATCTTCTCGGCGTCGCCGCCGAGCGACGCCACCGCCGCGCGCACGTATGGGAACTGCGCGATGTGGTCGGGGCCGAGCACGTCGATGATCCGCGCGAGCCCGCGCGCCAGCGACTCGCGGTGGTACGCCACGTCGGGCAAGAGGTACGTCGCCTCGCCGCTCGACTTCACCAGCACGCGGTCGCGCTCGAGCCCGAAGCCCGTGGAGCGCAGCCACGTGGCGCCGTCCTGCTCGAACACGACGCCGCGCCCGCGCAGGTCGGCGAGCGCGCGGTCGACCAGCTTGCGCTCGAACAGGGTGTGCTCGTTGAAGTACGAATCGAAGCGCACGCCCAGGTGGACGAGCGTGCGCTCGATGTCGGCGAAGATCGCCTCGGTGGCGCGCGCCTTGAAGCGCGCTTCGTCGGCGTCGCGCCAGTCTGCGCCGACTTCCGTGGCGAGCGCGCGTGCGATCTCGACGAGATACTCGCCCTGGTAGCCTTCTTCGGGAAGCTCGGCGGCGTCGCCGAGACACTGCAGGTAGCGCGCGCGCAGCGACTGCGCGAGCACGCGCATCTGCCGGCCGGCGTCGTTGAAATAGTACTCGCGCACGACCTTGTGGCCGATCGCTTCGAGCAGGCGCGCGATGCAGTCGCCGAGCACCGCATTGCGCCCGTGTCCGATCGTGAGCGGACCGGTCGGGTTCGCGGACACGAACTCGACCATGACCTCGCTCCCCGCGCCCACGGCGCTGCGGCCGAAGCTCGCGCCCTCGTGCAGCACGCGCGCGATCGCTGCGCGCCAGCGCGACCGCGACAGGAAGACGTTCAGGAAGCCGGGGCCCGCGATCTCGGTGCGCTCGAGCGCGCCGCCGCCGTCGCCGAGCACCGCCTGCAGCAGCTGCGCGACCTCGCGCGGGGGCCGGCGCAGCGCCTTGGCCAGCACCAGAGCCGCATTGCTCGCGAAGTCGCCGTGCTCGGCCGTCTTGGGCGGAACGACCGACAGGCTCGCCACGAGGTCCAGCGACTCCGGCGCGTGCTCGCGGAGCACCCGCGCGGCGGCCTCGCGCAAAAGCTTGTCGACCTCGTCACGCATGGGACTCTCGGGTAGCCCGGCCGGGCGCTCGGGTCAATTGCCCTCGGAGGGGCCGCCGCGCAGCCGGATCACGATCTCGCCGGGCCGAACCATGCCCAGCGACTCGCGCGCCACGCGCTCGATCTCGAACGAGTCGGCGCGGAGCCGGTCGGCGCGTCCGGAGAGCTCCGCCCGCTCGTCCATCAGCCGGCCGATCCGCAGCTGCGACCGGCCCAGCTCGTCCTGGACCCGGAACATCGCCCGCAGGCCGTTCTCGGAGTCGTAGAAGAGCGCGAATGCCGCGCCCGCCAGGGCCGCCAGCGGCCCGATCCAGAGCCAGCCGCGCCGGCGCGGCAGGCCCGACGCTGCCTCGGACTCACTCACCCGAGCTCCCCCCGGAGTCGTTCGGCTCCACCGCGCGCGCCCCCAGCGCGCGCCGGATCGCCCGAAGATAGCGCGGGTCGTCCCAATTCTGAGGGCCCACGAAGTGCTCGAGCAGCTGGCCGGAGCGGTCCACCAGGAACGTCTCGGGCAGGCCGGCCACCTGGTAGGCGTCGTAGACCTGGCGGTGGGGGTCCAACGGGATGGGGAAGTCGAGGGCGTAGTCGGCGCGGAACTTGTCGATCGCCGCGGCGTCCTCGGGCTTGTCGACCGAGATGGCGAGCACCTCGAAGCCGTCGGCGCGGAGCTGCTGGTACAGGCGCTCGAGCGACGGCGCCTCGGCCGCGCACGGCGGGCACCACGTGGCCCAGAAGTTCACGAACACGACCTTGCCACGGACCGACGCGAGCGAGACTTCGCCGGGCGCGCCGTGCAAGGGCAGCGAGAACTCGGGCGCGGCCGAGCCCGTGCGCAGCGCGGGCGCCGGAGGCGGCCGGAGCACCGTGTACGCGCCGACGCCCACCGCGAACAGTGCCGCGACGAACAGGAGGGAAAGCGTTCCTCTCCCGGGCCGGGTCAACTCTTGGCGTCTGCCTCCGCGCCCGGCTTGCGGGCGTCGACGAGCTGGACGATGGAGAGCTCGGCGTTGTCGCCGTGGCGCGGGCCGAGCTTGAGCTGGCGCGTGTAGCCGCCCGCACGCTTGCCGTAGCGCTCCGCGAGCTCGCCGAACACCTTCGCCGCGATCTCGCGGCTGCGGATCGTCGCGAGGGCACGTCGGCGCGCCGCGAGCGTGCCTTCCTTGCCGAGCGTGATCATCTTCTCGGCGACGCGCCGCACCTCCTTGGCCTTCGCGGTGGTGGTGCGCACCTCCTCGTGCTCGAACAGAGAGGTCACGAGGTTGCGCAGCATCGCGGTGCGATGCGCCGTGTTGCGCGAGAGCTTTCGGTGGTCTTTGCGATGGTGCATCGTGGCGGTTCCAACTGAGTTCTTGCGGAGCGCGCGGGCACCCTACCCGCGCGCTGGCTAGGCGTCCTGGTCTTCGCGCAGGCGATCGAGCTCTTTGCGCGAGGGGAAGTTCTCGAGCTTCATGCCGAACTCGAGGCCGAGCCCCGCAAGGATCTCCTTGATCTCGTTCAGCGACTTGCGGCCGAAGTTCTTGGTCTTGAGCATCTCGGCCTCGGTGCGCTGCACGAGCTCGCCGATGTACTTGATGTCGGCGTTCTGCAGGCAGTTCGCCGAGCGCACGGAGAGCTCGAGCTCGTCGACCGGCCTGAACAGGATCTCGTTCGGCGTCTGGTGCGAGACCTGTGGCGCCCACTGGCGCTCGAGGTCCTCCTCGAAGTTGATGAAGATCGAGAGCTGGTCCTTGAGGATCTTCGCGGCGAACGCGACCGCGTCCGCCGGCTTGATCGAGCCGTCGGTCCAGACCTCGAGCGACAGCCGGTCGTAGTCGGTCTCGCGGCCGACGCGCGCGTTGGTGACCGTGTAGTTCACCTTGCGCACCGGCGAGAAGATCGAGTCGATCGGGATGGTGCCGATCGGCTGCTCTTCCTTGGCGTTCTTCTCGGCGAGCACGAAGCCCTTGCCGACCTCGACGGTCGCGGTGAGCGAGAGCTCGGCGTCACCGGAAAGTGTCGCGATGTGGTGGTTGCCCTCGAGGATCTCCACGGTCTGGTCGGGCGACGAGAAGTCGCTCGCGGTGACCGCGCCGGGGCCCTGTTTCTTGATGACGATCTGCTTCGGCTCGGGCGAGTGCGCGCGCAGCCGCACTTCCTTCAGGTTCAGCACCACGTCCGTCACGTCCTCGAGGACGCCGGGGATCGTGCTGAACTCGTGCTGCACGCCTTCGACGCGCACCGAAGTGATCGCCGCGCCCTGCAGCGACGAGAGCAGCACGCGGCGCAGCGCGTTGCCGAGCGTGAGGCCGAAGCCCCGCTCGAGCGGCGCGCACTCGAAGCGCCCGTAGGTGTTGCTGAGGCTGTCCTCCACCTCGATGCGCCGCGGGCGAATCAGCGTCTGCCAGTTGCGGACCATGAGATCGACGTTCATGGGACCTCCAAACTTGTCTGGGTGCGCGCGAGCCGGGGGCAGCTCAGCGCGAGTAGAGCTCGATGATCAGCTGCTCCTGGATGGGGAGTGTGAGCTCTTCGCGGACCGGGTCCGCGAGAATGGTGCCCTGCTTCTGATCCTTGTCCACCGAGAGCCAGCTCGGGATGCTGCGCGTCTCGAGCGCGGCGAGCGCGCCCTCGATCCGCGCCGCCTTCTGCCCGCGCGCGGTGAGCTCGATCTTGTCGCCCTTGCGCACGCGGTAGGACGGCACGTCCACGCGCTTGCCGTTCACCTTGAAGTGGCCGTGGCGCACGAGCTGACGCGCCTCGGAGCGCGAGGTCACGAAGCCGAGCCGGAACACGACGTTGTCGAGCCGCCGCTCGAGCAACGCCATCAAGTTCTCGCCCTTCACGCCCTTCAGCTTCGCGGCCTCGGCGACCGTCTTGCGGAACTGGCGCTCGAGGATCCCGTAGATGCGGCGCACCTTCTGCTTCTCGCGCAGCTGCATGCCGTAGTCCGAGAACTTGGGCCGGCCCTGGCCGTGCTGGCCCGGCGGATAGTTGCGCCGCTCGATCGAGCACTTGTCGGAGAAGCAGCGGTCCCCCTTCAGGAACAGCTTCATCCCCTCGCGGCGGCAGAGGCGACAGACGGAGTCGTTGTAACGTGCCAAGGAATCTCCTCAGGCGCGGCGCCGCTTCGGCGGGCGGCAGCCGTTGTGCGGGATCGGAGTCACGTCGCGCACGTAGGTGATCTTGAAGCCGGCGGCCTGCAGACCGCGCGCAGCGGGCTCGCGGCCCGCGCCCGGACCTTTCACGAGCACGCCGATCTGGCGCACGCCGTGCTCCATCGCCTTCTTCGCGACGTCCTCGGCGCACATCTGGGCGGCGTAGGGCGTCGACTTGCGCGAACCCTTGAAGCCCACCAGCCCGGCCGACGACGCGGCGATGGTGTTCCCCGCGACGTCGGTGATGGTGATGACGGTGTTGTTGAACGTCGCCTGGATGTGCGCGACGCCGGTCTGGATGTTCTTCCGGACCTTCTTCTTGACCTTCTTGGCTTTCGCAACGCCCATGTCTCAGTGACTTCCCATCTACTTCTTCGTCGCGACTTTCTTGCCGGCAACGGTCTTGCGCGGACCCTTGCGAGTACGCGCGTTGGTGTGGGTGCGCTGGCCGCGGACCGGCAACCCTTTTCTGTGTCGCAGCCCGCGATAGCAGCCGATGTCCATCAGCATCTTGATGTTCTGCGAGACCTCGCGCCGCAGGTCGCCCTCGACCTTGTAGCCGCCCTGGATCGCGTCGCGCAGGCGCACGACCTCGCTCTCGTCCAGGTCGAACGTCTTCGTGTTCGGCGCCACGCCCGCCTCGTCGCAGATCTTCTCCGCCGACGAGTTCCCGATACCGTAGATGTAGGTGAGGGCGATCTTGATCGCCTTCTCGCGCGGAAGGTCCACGCCCGCGATGCGCGCCATCGTCTAGCCCTGCCTCTGCTTGTGCTTGGGGTTCTCGCAGATCACGCGCAGGACGCCCTTCCTGCGGATCAGTTTGCACTTGTCACACATCTTCTTGACGCTCGCTCTGACTTTCATGGCTCTCTCAGTGAGTCCCTGGGACCCGGGTGAGGATTTCAGGACCGTGGTCGGTGATGGCCACGGTGTGCTCGAAGTGGGCCGAGCGGCGGCGGTCGGCGGTGACGGCGGTCCAGCCGTCGGCGAGCACCTCGACCTGCCACGTGCCTGCGTTCACCATGGGCTCGATCGCGAAGACCATGCCCTCGCGCAGGCGCTGGCCGCGGCCGGGCTTGCCGAAGTTCGGCAGCTGCGGCGGCTCGTGCATGGCGCGGCCGATGCCGTGACCCACGAAGTCCCGCACGACCGAGAAGCCTTCCCGCTCGACGTGGTCCTGCACTGCGGCGCCGACGTCGCCGAGCCGCTTGCCGGGCACGAGCTCGCGGATGCCCGACTCCAGCGAAGCGCGCGTCACGGCCATGAGCCGGCGCGACTCGTCGTCGACGCGGCCGACGGGCAACGAGAGCGCCGCGTCCGCGTGGTAGCCGTCGCAGATCGCGCCGAAGTCGAGCTTCACCACGTCGCCTTCGGCGAGCCGGCGCGCCCCGGGGATGCCGTGCACGATCTCCTCGTTCACCGACGCACACAGCACGGCGGGGAACGGCGGCGCGCCGCCCGGCGCGTAGTCCAGGAACGACGACACGAGCTTGCGCGCGCGGATCTCGTCGCGCGCCGCGCGGTCGAGCTCGCCGGTGGTCACGCCCGGACGGACGAGCGACGCCAGGCGCACGAGGATCTCGCCCACGTGGCGGCCCGCCTCGCGCATCTTGTCGATCTCGCGTTTGGACTTGATCTGGATCAAGCGCGCGCTCCCAGCGCCCGGATCACGCGGTCCGTGATCTCGTCCATCGTGCCGATGCCGTCGATGCGCCGGACCGACGCCGCGTAGTGCGCGAGCACGGGCTCCGTGTCGCGCCGGTAGACGTCGAGGCGCTTCGCGATCGCCGTCTCGTTGTCGTCGGCGCGGCCCTCGCCGCGCGCGAGGATGCGCCGGCGGAGCTCGTCGTCGGCGACGACGAGCGCGACCACGCGGGCCGGCTCCCGACCCTGCTCGCGAAGGATTTCGTCGAGCGAGCGCGCCTGCGCCTGCGTGCGCGGGAAGCCGTCGAGCACGAAGCCCTTCTTGCAGTCGGGGCGCGCCAGGCGCTGGCGCACGATCTCGATCACGACCTCGTCGGGCACCAGGTCGCCGCGGTCCATGATCGCCTTGGCGCGCTTGCCGATTTCGGAGCCGGACGCGACGGCCTCGCGCAGGATGTCGCCCGTCGAGATCTGCGGGATGCCGAACTGCTCGACGAGCCGCTTGGCCTGCGTGCCCTTCCCGGAGCCCGGCGGGCCCATCAGGATCAAGTTGTGCTGTTCGCTCATCGCCCGCCCCGCCCGCGCAGGCGCGCGCCCTGCACGAAGGTGTCGTAGTTGTGCGCGACCAGGTGCGCTTCGACCTGGCCGACCGTGTCCATGGCGACGCCGACGACGATGAGGAGCGCGGTGCCGCCGAACACGAACGGCACCTGGAACTGCACCTGCAAGAGATTCGGAAGCAGACACACCGCGGCCAGGTAGACCGCCCCGATCAGCGTGATCCGGTTCAGCACCCGCTGGATGTATTCGGCGGTGCGCTTGCCGGGGCGGATGCCGGGAATGTAGCCGCCGTTCTTGCGAACGTTCTCCGCGACGTCGTCGGGGTCCAGCATGACCCCGGTGTAGAAGTACGCGAAGAATATGATCAGCGCCACGTAGAGCAAGTTGTGGCCCCACGAGGTCCAGCCGAAGTAGTCGTTCACGAAGTCGGCGATGGACTCCTTGCCGCTCCACTGCGAGATCTGCAGCGGCAGCACGAGCAGCGACGACGCGAAGATCGGCGGGATCACGCCCGACGTGTTGAGGCGCAGCGGGAAGTACGTCATGCCTCCCGCGAGCTGGCGGCGGCCGACGACGCGGCGCGCGTACTGGATGGGAATCCGGCGCTGCGAGCGCTCGAAATAGACGATGACCGCGATCACCACCACCATGAACCCGACGAGCAGGAGCAGCGCGAGCGGCGGCAGCTGGTCGGTGCGGAACATGTCCCACACGCGCGAGATCGCCGCCGGAATGCGCGCGACGATGCCGGCGAAGATGATGAGCGAGATGCCGTTCCCGATGCCGCGCTCGTTGATCTGCTCGCCGAGCCACATGATGAACGACGTGCCCGCGGCCAGCGACACGACCGTCGTGAAGCGGAAGCCCCAGCCGGGCGAGAGCACCGTGTGCGTGCCGAGCGCGCCGTTCTCGAGCGCGCTCGCCATGAGGAAGCCCTGGATCACCGCGAGCGCGACCGTGCCGTAGCGCGTGTAGCGCGTGATGACGCGGCGCCCTTCCTCGCCTTCCTTCCGGAGCTCCTCGAGCTTCGGGATCACGACGGCCAGGAGCTGCAGGATGATCGACGACGAGACGTAGGGCATGATGCCGAGCGAGAAGACCGAGAGCTGCTCGAAGGCACCGCCGGTGAAGAGGTTCAGGACGTTGAAGAACCCGCCGCCGTCCCCCGACTGCTCGAAGTAGTGGCGGATCTCGGTGGGGTCGATGCCGGGCGTCGGCACCGCACAGCCGATGCGATAGACCGCAAGCATGGCGAACGTGAACAGGATGCGCCGGTTCAGCTCCGGAATGCGCGTGATGTTCGAGATCGCCCCGGTGCTCATGTCGCCACGAGCTCCACGCTGCCGCCCGCGCCCTCGATCTTGGCGCGCGCGGAATTCGACACCGCGTTCACCTTCACCTTGAGCGCGTGCTCGAGCGCGCCGTCGCCCAGCACCTTCACGGGCTGCTTCGCGCTGTGCACCAGCCCCGCCTCGACGAGCGCCGCGACGTCGACCTCGGCCCCCTTCTCGAAGCGCGCCAGCGCGCTCACGTTGACCACCTGCGCGGGCTCCCTCGAGAGATTCGTGAAGCCGCGTTTGGGCAGGCGCATGACGAGCGGGATCTGACCGCCTTCGCGATGCGGCTTGTGCTTGCGGCCGGCGCGCGCGCCCGCGCCCTTGGTGCCTCGGCCCGAGGTCTTCGCGCTGCCCGAGCCGACGCCGCGGCCGACGCGCTTGCGCGGCTTGCGCGACCCCTTCGCGGGCTTCAGTCGATCGAGCATCAGGCGTTCTCCACCGCCACGAGGTGACTCACCTTGCGGATCATTCCGCGAACCGCCGGGGTGTCGACGAGCTCGCGCACGCTGTTGGGCTTGCCCAGCCCGAGCCCCCGCAGGGTCTGGTGCTGGTCGGGGCCGTAGCCGATCGCGCTGCGGAACTGGCGCACACGCAGCGTGGCGCCGGGCTTCGGGGACTTCTTCCCGCCCTTCTTTTTCTTCGCCGCGCCGGCCACTAGCGCGCCTCCGGGCGCAGCTCGCCGAGCCGTTCGTCGCGGTAGCGGAGCTGGCGGAACGCATCGAGCGTCGCGCGGATCACGTTGTGGTGCCGGTTCGTGCCGAGGCACTTCGTCAGCACGTTCTGCACGCCCGCGGCTTCGCAGAGCGCGCGCACGGCGCCGCCGGCGATGACGCCCGTACCGCGCGCGGCCGGGCGCATGACCACCTTGCCGGCGCCGAACTCGCCCATGACCTCGTGCGGGATCGTGCCGTCGGTGAGCGGCACGCTCATCAGGTTCTTGCGCGCCTGCTCGATGCCCTTGCGGATGGCCTCGGGCACTTCGTTCGCCTTGCCCAGGCCCGAGCCGACGACGCCGGCGCCGTTGCCCAACACGACGAGCGCGGTGAAGCCGAAGCGGCGTCCGCCCTTCACGACCTTGGCGACGCGGTTGATGTCGACCACGCGCTCTTCGAGCTCGAAGTCGTTCGGGTTCAGGCGTTCGCGTTTCACGCTTCTGGGCACTTGTTCCTACCTCGAGTCAGAGCTTGAGCCCGGCTTCGCGCGCTGCGTCGGCGAGTGCCTTGACGCGGCCCGTGTAGACGAAGCCGTTGCGGTTGAACGTGACTTGCTGGATGTGTTTCTCGAGCGCGAGCTTCGCGATCGCGGCACCCACGCGCTTCGCTGCTTCGACGTCCTTCTTGGACTCGAGGCCGTCGCACACGCCCGGCGAGCGTGTCGAGACGCCGGAGAGCGTCTTCCCCGACAGCGGATCGACGATCTGCGCGTAGATGTGCTTCGAGCTGCGGAACACCGTGAGCAGCGGACGCTCCGTGCGCGCCAGCTGCTTGCGCACCTTGCGCTTGCGCCGGACCAGGAGAGCGGATCGTCGGGTGAGCGGCATCTTCAGCTCCCTGCGGCCACGCCGGTCTTGCCGACCTTGCGGCGCACCACTTCGTCGACGTAGCGGATGCCCTTGCCCTTGTACGGCTCGGGCGAGCGGATCTCGCGGATCTCGGCCGCGAACTGGCCGACCTGCTGCTTGCTCGCGCCGCGCACGAGGAGCCGCGTCTGGCTCTCGGCCACGACCTCGAGCCCCTGCGGGATCTCGAGTACGACGGGGTGCGAGAAGCCGATCGTGAGCGTGAGCTTCTTCCCCGACACCTCTGCGCGGTAGCCGACGCCGATGATGTCGAGGCTGCGCGTGAAGCCCTCGGTCACCCCCTTCACCATGTTCGCGATGAGCGCGCGCATGAGCCCGTGCATGGCCTTCGCGCGCTTCTCGTCGCTGTCGCGCTCGACGCGGACCTCGGCGCCGGCGACGTCGACCTTGCAGTGCGGCGCGACCGCCTCTTCGAGCGAGCCCTTCGGGCCCTTCACGCGCACCCGTCCGTCGGCGACCTTGACCTCGACGCCGGAGCGGATGGGCACGGGTTGTCTTCCGATGCGCGACATGACTACCAGACCTTGGCGAGGAGCTCGCCGCCGAGCCCGGCCTCGCGCGCCTGCGTGTCGCTCATGACACCACGCGGTGTAGACACGATGGCGATGCCGAGCCCGCTGCGGATCTGCGGGATCTTCTTCGCGGGCACGTACACGCGGCGGCCCGGGCGCGAGATGCGCTCGAGGCCTTCGATGATGGGGAGATCGTCGGAGCCGTAGCGGATCTCGATCGAGAGCGTGGGCTTCGCGGCGTCGGCGACGTCGCCGAAGCCGGAGATATAGCCGTTCTCGCGCAACACGCGCGCGATCTCGGTCTTGAGCCGCGACTTGGGCAGCTTGACGCGCGCCAGGCGCGCGCGGCCGCCGTTGCGGATGCGCGTGAGCATGTCGGCGATGGGGTCGGTCTGCATCAGTGCCTCACCAGCTCGACTTCGTGATGCCGGGGATCTTTCCTTCGAGCGCGAGCTTGCGCAGGCAGATCCGGCACAGGTCGAACTTGCGGTAGTAGCCGCGCGCGCGGCCGCACCGCTGGCAGCGGTTGTAGTAGCGCGTGCGGAACGGGAGCTTCCCCGCCACGCGCGCCACGCGCAGCCGCCTCTGTTGGATTCTCTTGGAAGTCTTCGCCATGGCTCCTCACGTCCGGAACGGCATGCCGAGGCCGGTGAGGAGGGCGAGCCCCTCCTCGTCGGTCTTTGCCGTGGTCACGATGGAAACGTTCAGCCCGCGGATCTTCTCGACGCGGTCGTAGTCGATCTCCGGGAAGATGATCTGCTCGCGCACGCCGAGCGTGTAGTTGCCTCGCCCGTCGAACGCACGCGGCGACACGCCGCGGAAGTCGCGCACGCGCGGCAGCGCGACGTTCACGAGCCGATCGAAGAATTCCCACATGCGCTGGCGGCGCAGCGTCACCGTCACGCCGATGCGCTGGTTCTCGCGCAGCCGGAAGTTCGCGATGGCCTTCTTCGACTTCTGGATGATCGGCTTCTGGCCGGTCATGCGCGCGATCTCCTCCGCCGCTGCGTCGAGCAGCTTCGGGTTCTGAGTCGCTTCGCCGAGACCGACGTTCAGCGTGATCTTCACGAGCTTGGGTACCTGCATCGGGCTCTTGTACGAGAAGCGCTTCTGCAGCGCGGGCGCGACCGCGCTGCGGTACGTCTCGAGCAAGCGCGGCTTGTAGTTCTCGACCTCGAGCTTCGGGCGCGGGCCCTCTTCCTTGACCGGAGCGGCCTTCTTCGCGGGCTCGCGCCTGTCGCCGCCCTTCTTCTCGCGCTTCTCGCCCTTGGCCGGCTTCGCGTCGGCGGCGGGCGCCGCGGCCGCGTCGCCCTTCGGGGCCTTCTTCTTTTCCTTGGCTTCAGCCATCGATCGCCTCGTCGTGCTTCACGCTCCAGCGGCGCTTCTCGCCGTCGACCGTGCGGAACGCGACACGCGTCTTCTCGCCCTTGTGTACGAGCGCCACGTTGGAGAGGTGCAGCGGCGCTTCCTTCTCGATGATTCCGCCCTGGCGCGTCGTGGCCGTCGGCTTCTGGTGCTTCTTCACCAAGTTGACTCGCTCGATCACCACGCGGTCGCGGTCCTTGTCGATCGAGAGCACCGCGCCGCGCTTGCCGCGGTCCTTGCCGACGAGCACCTCTACGGTGTCGCCCTTGCGGATCTTCGCGGCCATCACAGCACCTCCGGCGCGAGCGAAATGATCTTCATGAAGCGCTTCGCGCGGAGCTCGCGCGCGACCGGGCCGAAGATGCGCGTGCCGATGGGCTCGCGGTTGTTGTCGACCAACACCACGGAATTGTCGTCGAAGCGGATGTACGAGCCGTCCGAGCGCCCGATCTCCTTCTTGGTCCGCACGATCACGGCCTTGTGCAGCTGCTTCTTCTTCACGCGCGCACCGGGCAGCGCTTCCTTCACCGACACCACGATGATGTCGCCGATCGAGGCGTACCGGCGCTGCGAGCCGCCGAGCACCTTCACGCAGGCGACGCGGCGCGCGCCCGAGTTGTCGGCGACGTCGAGGATGGATTGCATCTGGATCACGCCAGCTTCTCCTGGACGCGCCAGCGCTTGCGGCGCGACAGCGGGCGCGATTCGACGATGCGCACGCGGTCGCCGATCTTGAGCGCGTTCGACTCGTCGTGCGCCATGAAGCGCGTGCGCTTGCGCACGTACTTCTGGTAGAGCGGGTGGAGCACGGTCCGGCTCACCTCGACGATGACGGACTTGTCCATCTTGTCGGAGACCACGACGCCCTCGCGCGTCTTGCGCAGACCCCGGGTGTTCATGCCTTCTCCTCTCGCTCGCCCTGCACGGTGAGTGCGCGCGCGAGATCACGGCGCGCCTCCCGCAGAGCGGCGGACTTCTCGAGCTGCTGCGTGGCGTGCTTGATGCGCAGGTCGAACAGCTTGTCGCGCATCTCGCGCACGCGGTCGTCGAGCTCGGCGTCGGAGAGCTTGCGGAGATCGCCCGCGTTCATGCCTCGTTCCTCTCCAGGATGCGCGTGCGCAGCCCGATCTTGTGGCCCGCGAGTCGCAGCGCTTCGCGCGCGGTGGCGCGGTCGACGCCTTCCATCTCGTAGAGGACGCGGCCCTGGCGCACGACGCAGGCCCAGAACTCGGGGTTGCCCTTGCCCTTGCCCATGCGCGTTTCGGGCGGGCGCTTCGTCATCGGCTTGTCGGGGAAGATGCGGATCCAGATCTTCCCGCCGCGCTTCGCGTGGCGCGTCATCGCGACGCGCGCGGCCTCGATCTGGCGCGCGGTCACGAGGCCGTGATCGAGCGCCTGCAGGCCGTACTCTCCGAACGCCAGGTCGGAGCCGCGGTACGCCTTGCCGCGCACGCGCCCCTTCTGGACTTTGCGGAACTTGGTTCGTTTGGGTTGCAGCATCTCAGCGGCTCGGCGCCTCTTCGGGAGTTCCCAGGCGGTGCTCGTGCAGCTTGGCGTCGGGCACGTAGCCGCTGAACACCCAGCACTTCACGCCGATCACGCCGTAGGGGCAGCGCGCCTCCCAGAAGCCGAAGTCGATCTGCGCGCGCAGCGTGTGCAGCGGTACGCGCCCTTCCATGTACTGCACGACGCGCGACATCTCGGCGCCGCCCAGCCGGCCGGCGACCTTCACCTTCACGCCCTGCGCCCCGAACTTCAGCGCGGCCTGCATGGCCTTCTTCATGGCGCGGCGGAAGGCGACGCGGCGCTCGAGCTGCAGCGCGATGTTCTCGGCGATGAGCTGCGCGTCGGTCTCGGCTTTGCGAACCTCGCGGATGTTGATGAACACCTCGTTGCGCGTCATGTCCGCGATCTCGCGGCGGAGCGCGTCGACGTCGGCGCCCCGCTTGCCGATCAGGATGCCCGGCCGCGCGGTGTGGATGTTCACGGACATCTTCTCCGCGCGGCGCTCGATCACGATGCGGCTGATGCCGGCGTGGAAGACCTTCTGCTTGATGTAGTCGCGGATGCGCAGGTCTTCGTGGAGCGAGCTCGCGTAGTTGCGCTCCGAGAACCAGTTCGACTGCCAGCCGTTGATGAC
>Ga0335076_10000183_pt1 | contig 52956 bp, 40 predicted proteins | sample Lox_Sample_25_FD_206717 | JGI IMG/M metagenome (GOLD analysis project Ga0335076, IMG submission 206717) | Soil microbial communities from Loxahatchee National Wildlife Refuge, Florida, United States - Lox_Sample_2.5 | ecosystem: Environmental > Terrestrial > Soil > Wetlands | place: USA... | reverse complement strand
GGATCATGAACCGGGCCCGGGTCCTCCCCGCCGGCGGGCTCGACCTGGAGGAGCAGGTGGCGGCGGTGCGGAGCGCCGCCCGGTCCACCGCCGAGGAGGACTACTTCCTCGCCCGGATGACCTACCGGTACCTCGCCCCCACCGACGAGGTGGCCCTCATCTCCATGCCCTCCGGGGGCCACTACGTCACCGAGGTGGTGGTGGCCCTCACCGACGAGGCGGGCGAGCGCTTCACCGTGCGGGGCCCGGTCTCGCCCCGCGAGGTGGCGCGCCTGCTCCACATGTTCCACGAGTCCAACCTGCAGGTGACCTTCACCGCGGAGCACGAGTTCCTGCTCTGCCTCGATCCGAAGGACAGCGTGATCGGCGGCCTCTTCTACCGTCAGGTCAGCCCGGACCGGATCCACATGGAGAAGGTGGTGGTGACCCGCAAGCACCGGGGCAAGTCGGTCTCCGACGGGCTGATGCGCGAGTTCGTCCGGCGCCTCAAGGCCCGCGGCGTCCGCCGGCTGGAGACCGGCTACTTCCAGCCCGAGTACCTGCGCCGGCTCGGCTTCCGCACCGACCCGACCTCCGGCGGCCTGGTCCGCGACCTCGCGGCCGACGACTTCCCGCTCTAGCCCATGACCAAGTCCACCTGGAAGCTCATCGACACCACCCTGCGCGAGGGCGAGCAGTTCGCCAAGGCCTCCTTCCGCTCGGAGGACAAGCTCGAGATCGCGCGCGCCCTCGACACCTTCGGGGTCGAGTACATCGAGGTCACCAGCCCGGCCGCCTCGCCCCAGTCCCAGAGGGACGCCACCCAGCTGGTCAAGCTCGGGCTGGGGGCGCGGGTGATCACCCACTCCCGCTGCATCCTCGACGACGTCAAGGCCGCCCTCGACACCGGGGTGCGCGGCATCGGCCTCCTCTTCGCCACCAGCCGGATCCTGCGCGAGTCGTCCCACGGCAAGTCGATCCAGCAGATCATCGACGCCATGGGGCCGCCCATCGAGATCGCCCTCAAGGCCGGCCTGGAGGTCCGCTTCTCCGCCGAGGACGCCTTCCGCAGCGAGGTGCAGGACCTGCTCGCCGTCTACCAGGCGGCCGAGCGGATGGGCGTGCACCGGGTCGGCCTGGCCGACACCGTCGGGATCGCCACCCCGCGCCAGGTCTTCATCCTGGTGCGGGAGATCCGGCGCGCGGTCCGCTGCGACATCGGCTTCCACTCCCACAACGACACCGGCTGCGCCATCGCCAACGCCTACGAGGCGATCAGCGCCGGGGCGACCCACGTCGACGTCTCGGTGCTCGGGATCGGCGAGCGGGTGGGGATCACCCCGCTGGGCGGCTTCGTGGCCCGGATGTTCTCCCTCGAGCCGCAGGCGGTGGCCGAGCGCTACCGGCTCGGCCAGCTCCGGGAGCTGGAGCGCCTGGTGGCCCGGGTCACCGGGGTGGACGTCCCCTTCAACAACTACGTCACCGGGGAGACCGCCTACTCGCACAAGGCCGGCATGCACCTCAAGGCGATGATGGCCAACCCCGGCTCCTACGAGATCATCCCCCCGGAGGCCTTCGGGCTCTCGCGCCGGCTGATCATCGGCAGCCGGCTCACCGGGCGGAGCGCCATCGCCTACCGGGCCCGGGAGATGGGGATCACCTTCGGGGAGTCCGAGCTCAAGGCCATCACGCGCCGGATCAAGGAGATGGCCGACGCGGGCGAGCTCTCCGAGGAGCAGATCGACAAGGTCCTGCGAGACTGGGTCACGGCCTGACGTCGGACCGGGGCGCCCGGCGACCCCGCGGTGGTACACTCCGCGCTCCCCGATGCTCAAGAGCCGCCTGCTCCTCCTCTCCGCCGCCGTGCTCTGGTCCACCGCCGGCGCGGCCATCAAGCTCTGCCACCTGAGCGGCTGGCAGATCGCCGGGGGGCGTTCGCTGGTGGCGGCGCTCTTCGTCCTCGCGGCGGTCCGGGAGTCCCGCGCCCTCCCCAGCGTCCGCACCCTCCTCGTGGCGATCGCCTACGCGGGGACGGTGATCCTCTTCGTCCTCGCCACCAAGCTCACCACCGCGGCCAACGCCATCTTCATCCAGGACACCGCGCCGCTCTGGGTGCTGCTCCTCTCCCCCGCCCTGCTCGGCGAGCGCCCGAGCCGGGGAGAGCTGCTGGCGGTCCCGGTCTACGGGCTCGGGCTCGGGCTCTTCTTCCTCGACGAGCTCTCCGCCGGGCAGCTGACCGGCAACCTGGTGGCGCTCGCCTCCGGGGTCGCCTTCGCCCTCTCGATCCTGGGGCTCCGCCGGATCCGCCACGAGGGACCGTCGGCCCTGCTCTGGGGGAACCTCCTCGCCGCGGCGATCGCCCTGCCCCTCTGGCCCGCCGGCCCCGCGCCCCGGCCGCTCGACCTCGGCCTGCTCCTCTTCCTCGGGGTGTTCCAGCTCGGGCTGTCCTACGTCTGCTTCTCCCGCGGCCTGGCCAGGACCCCGGCGGTCGAGGCCTCGCTCCTCGTGCTCCTCGAGCCGGTCCTCAATCCGGTCTGGACCTTCCTCCTCGCGGGCGAGCGCCCCGGCCCCTGGGCGCTGGCCGGCGGGGCGGTGGTCCTGGCGGCCACCGCCTGGCGCACCCTCGCCCCGGTGCTGATGGCGGGCCGCCCCGCCCCGGAGCGGGGCTGATCAGCTCGCCGCCCGCCCGCGCCGGTCGCGCGCGCCCTCCCCGAAGAAGAACTCCTCCAGCTCCGCCCGCCGGGCGAGGGTGTCCGAGTACCCGAGGTCCATCACCCGCTGCACGTAGATGGGCTCGAAGGCCAGGTAGCTGAGGAGGTCCTCGCCCGCGTTGCCCGTCGCGCCGATCCCCTTGAGCAGGTAGCGCAGCATGGCCGGGAAGCGGTGGTACTCGTCGGTGGCCAGCTTGCCGAGGTCCTGCGAGGGCCGGAGCACGAGCGCCGGGACCGGGCGCAGGGCCAGGTCGCTCCGCCCCAGTCGCTCCCGGGGGATGAGCTCCAGCGTGCGGTTGATGCGGACCAGCCGCTCCAGGTCCGAGTCGAGCGAGTCGAGGAAGACCGCGTTCAGGAGGACTCCGGCGATCTCCGAGATGGGGAGGACCTCCGGCTGGGCGGTGGCCTCCGCCCTGGCGGTCTCGTCCGGCGCCAGGAGGTGGCGGACGCTGATGGCGAGGAGCCGCTCGGCGCCCAGGTGGATGGCCGGGCTCATCGGGTAGATCATCCGCACGCAGCCGTCGCCGTAGAAGGTCTGGTCGATCCGGACCGGCGGGAAGAAGACCGGGATCGCCGCCGAGGCCATCACGTGGTCGAGGGTGAGCCGGGCGCGGACGCCCATCCGCGTCGAGCGGGTCCAGGGCTCGATGTCCGCCGCCCCCTCGAAGAAGGTGACCCCCGCGCCGGTGTGGTAGTTGGTGGCCGAGATCGCCACCCCGCGCAGCCGGCCCGAGCGCAGGTGGCGCCGCATCCGGCCCATGGGGATGGCGCGCTCGAGGAGCGCCCGCAGCGGCCTCGGGTCGAGCAGGTAGTTGATGCCGTTGCCGCCGATGAGGCCGCCGGCGGAGAGGTCCTTGATCCAGCGGGTCCCGATCGCCGCCAGGCGGAGGGTCCCGGTCCGGTAGATCCGGTCGGGGGTGAGGCCCGCCCAGGTCTCCCGCAGCTGGCCGGCCATGCCCCGGAAGTCGGCGGCGCCCCCGGCCAGCGCCACCGCGTTGATGGCGCCGGCGCTCATCCCCGCCACCACGTCGAAGGGCAAGGGGCCCGGACCGTGGATCTCGGCCAGCGCGCGGATCGCGCCCACCTGGTAGGCGGCCCGGGCGCCGCCGCCGGTGAGGACGATCCCGGTGTGGCCCGTGGCCGTCATCCTGGCAGCGCCTTCCCGGCGGGGCGAGGCGCGCTCACCGCAGCGCCCGGAGCGCGGCCTTCACGTCCGGCACCGCGAGGTAGAGGTTGACCTTGGAAGCGCTCTGGGCGGTCCCGACGTAGGCGTACTGGATGTTGATGCCGGCCGCGCCCAGCCGGTCGGCCACCGCGCCCAGGGCGCCCGGCCGGTCGGGGAGGGTCACCTCGACGATCTCGTCCACCGCGGCGTCCCAGCCGTGGCGGCCCAGGATCTTGCGGGCCTCGGCCGGCCGGTCCACCACCAGGCGGACGAACCCCTTGCCGTCCATCGCGCTCGCCATGAAGGCCCGGATGCTCACCTTCCGGGCCCCCAGGGCGTCGGCGAGCGACCCGAGCACGCCCGGCCGATCCTCCACCCACGCGGAGATCTGCTTGACCCTGGGCATCCGACGCCTCCCCTTCCCTGCGACGTGGATCGGGCGGCGCTTCCGCCGCCTTCGACATCCATAACCCCCCGGGTTCCGGCCCGCCACCCCCGACCGCCCTCCTCCTCTCGTCGAGGCCGGCAGGCCCGCGCGCTACGGGCGCGGCCGCGCCCCTGCCCGGCGGGCCGCGTCCGCCAGGACGTCGTACCGCTGGCAGCCGACCACCCGGGCCGGAGAGCCGTCCGCCGCGTCCGGGGCGGGCAGGAAGTCGAAGCAGGGGATCCCGCGCACCCCCGCCGCCAGGGCGGCCCGACGGGCCGCGTCCACCCGGGCCAGCAGGGCGGGGGCGGCGGCGGCGGCGATCGCCGCCTCCGGGTCGAGCCGCGCCTCGCGCGCGATCCAGCGGACGTCCTCGTCGGTCTCGATCCCCCAGCCGCGGCGCCAGTAGGCGTCGAAGCCGATCTCCCGCACCGCCTCCAGGCGGCCCTCGTCCCGGGCGTGCTCGGCCACCGCCAGGAGCCGGCGCGTGCTGGCGAGGCGGGTGGGCGGGAGCAGGTCCGGGATCCCGAAGCCGGCCGCGAACCCGCTCACGTAGCGGAGCATCGCCTGGGCGTCGGGGAGGTACTCCGCCAGCGGGATCCCGCCGGGCGGGGTCCCGGGGTGGAGCTCGTACCCGACCCACTCCACCTCCAGCTCGAGCTCGTCCCGCAGCCTGACCAGGCTGCTCCGCTCCGCCACGAAGCAGAACGGTCAGATGAAGTCGGAGTAGAGGCGTAGCACCGTGGCCATGCCCCACTCGTTAACCGCCCGGCCGCCGGGCCGCACCTCTCCGAGCGCCCGGGGGCCGCCGAGCGCCTCGGCACGCCGCCCCGGGCGTGCTAGATCCGCCACTCCGTGCAGGCCTCTCCCTCCCGCTGCCCGCGCTGCGCCTTCCCCCCCGAGCTCTGCCTCTGCCCGGAGATCCCCCGGCTGGAGGTGCCGGTCCGCTTCCTCGTCCTCCGCCACGCCAGCGAGCGCGAGCGCCTCAGCAACACCGCCCGCTGGGCCGCGCTGGCGCCGCCCGGGACCGAGATCCGGGAGCACGGCCTGCCGGGCGCCACGGACGCCCTCGCGCCCCCGGCCGCCGAGGGCGCGGTGGTGCTCTTCCCCTCGCCGCACCCCTCCCCGCCCCCGCCGGTCGCGCCCCGGCTCGTGGTGGTGCCGGACGGGACCTGGAGCCAGGCGCGCCGGATGATGCAGCGGGTCCCGGCCCTGCGCACCCTGCCCCGGCTCGCCCTGCCGGGGCCGCCCGCCGGGCGCCGCCTCCGCCGCCCGCACCGCGACGACGGGATGTCCACGCTCGAGGCGATGGCCGGGGCCCTCGCCGCGCTCGGCGAGCGGGCCGCCGCCGACCGCCTCCTCGCCGTCCACGCCGCCGCGGTCGAGCGGGTGCTCCGGCTCAAGGGCGTCTGGGATGCGGGCTGCGCCGCCGCGGCCCACCGCCGAGGTCCGTGACGATGCCCCTCGCCTTCCTCCCCGGCGCCCGCGATCCCGGCTGCCGCGCCCGCCGCGGGACGGTGGTGACCCCGCGCGGGCGGATCGAGACCCCCGCCTTCATGCCGGTGGGGACGCGGGCCAGCGTCACCGGCCTCACCCCGGACGACCTCCACGCCCTGGGCGCCGAGATCATCCTCGGCAACACCTACCACCTCCTCCTCCGCCCCGGGCCGGAGGCCTTCCGCCGGCTGGGCGGGATCCACGGCTTCATGCGCTGGCCCGGGCCGGTGCTCACCGACTCGGGCGGGTTCCAGATCTTCTCCCTGGCCCGCGACCGGACGGTGAGCGAGGAGGGGGCGCGCTTCCGCAGCTACGTCGACTGCCGGATGCACGTCCTCTCCCCCGAGGCCTCGATCGCCATGCAGACGGCGCTCGGCTCGGACGTGATGATGGTCCTGGACGTCTGCCTCCCCTCCACCGCGGCGCCGGGCGCGATCCGGGAGGCGATGGATCGCACCCACCGCTGGGCGCTCCGGAGCCTGGCGGCGCGGACCGACCGGGAGCAGGCGCTCTTCGCCATCGTCCAGGGCGGCCTCGACCCCGCCCTGCGCGCCGAGTCGGCCGGCTTCCTCGCCGAGCACCCGTTCGACGGCTTCGCCATCGGCGGGGTGGCGGTGGGGGACACGCGGGAGGAGCGGTCCGACGTCATCGCCCTCGCCGCCGGCCTGCTCCCCGCGGATCGACCTCGCTACCTGATGGGGGTGGGCACGCCGCCGGACATCCTCGAGGCGATCGCCCACGGGGTGGACATGTTCGACTGCGTGATGCCCACCACCCTCGCCTGGCAGGGGACCGCCTTCACCTCCGGCGGCCGGGTCCGGCTCACCCGCGGCGAGCACCGGCTGGCCGACGTCCCGCTCGACCCGGGTTGCGGCTGCTCGACCTGCCGGACCTACGGGCGCGCCTACCTGCACCACCTCCTCAAGTGCCGCGAGCCGCTCGGGCCGCGCCTCCTCTCCATCCACAACCTCGCCCACTACCTCGACCTGATGCGCGGGGCGCGGGCCGCCATCGAGGCCGGGACCTACCTCGGCTGGTCGCGGGAGCGGCTCGCCGCGCTGGACCGGCACGAGCACGACCGGAGCGCGCGCCCCCCCGGGCGCCGGCGCCCGGAGCCCCTCCCCGAGGCCGTTCCGCCCCCGGCTCGCGGGGAGGGCGCCGCCGAGGCGCCCCCCGACCCGCCCGGCCGCTTCCACCTGGTGGTCACCTCGCTCGGCGTCCCGGCGGTCCGGGACGCGCGCTCGGGGGAGGTGATGCACCCGGTGGTCGGCCCGTCGGTGGAGGCGGAGCGGCTCTACGTGGCCCAGTCCGGGCTCCGCGCGCGGCTGGCCGAGCCCGGCCCGCCCCTGGTGCTGCTCGACGTCGGCCTGGGGGCGGGCTCGAACGCGCTCGCGGCGCTGGCCGCCGCCGAGGGCGTGCCGGCGGCGGGGCGCCTGCTCGAGATCGTGAGCTTCGAGGAGGATCTGGGGGCGCTCGCCCTGGCCGCCTCCGAGCCGGGCGCCGCCCGCCTGGGGCTCGACCCGATCCGCCTGGGCGCGGCCCGGGCCCTGCTCGCCGGCGGGCGCTTCGAGAGCCCGCGGGTGCGGTGGCGCCTCGTCCCCGGGGACGCGCTCTCCACCCTGGCGCGCGAGCCGGTCCGGGCCGACCTGGTCTTCTGGGACCCCTTCAGCCCGAAGGCGAACCCCGCCCTCTGGACCCTGGCCGCCTTCGGGGCCGCCTTCGGCCGCTGCGGCCCCCGGGCGCTCCTCCTCACCTACAGCACCGCCACCGCCACCCGGGCCGCCCTCCTCCTGGCCGGCTTCCACGTCGGCGCGGGCGATCCCAGCGGACCCAAGGAGCAGACCACCGCCGCCGCCACCGATCCCGCCCTCCTCGCCCGCCCGCTCGACCGCCGCTGGCTGGCGCGGCTCGAGCGCTCCTCCGCCCCCTTCCCGCCCGACGCCCCCCCGGACGCCCTGGAGCGGATCCGCGCCCACCCGCAGTTCCGCGCCCGAGCATGACGCCGGAGCCCGACTACCTCCCCGCCCGCTGGCTCCCCGGACCGCACGCCATGACGGTCTACGCGGGCGTGGCCCGGGTCCTGCCGCGGCCCCGGGCGGCGCGCGTCCGCTGGGAGCTGCCGGACGGCGACTTCCTCGACCTCGACCGGATCGCCGGCCCCTCCCCCGACGCCCCGGTGCTCGTGATCTGCCACGGCCTGGAGGGCTCCTCGCGCGCCCCCTACGTCCGCGGCCTGGCGGCCCGGGCGGCGGCGCGCGGGCTGGCGGTGGCCGCCCTGAACTTCCGCGGCTGCTCGGGGGCGCCCAACCGGCTCCCGCGCTTCTACCACTCGGGCGAGACCGGGGACCTGGCCCTGGTGGTCGAGCGGCTCGCCGCCGAGCGCCCCGGACGGCCGATCGTCCTGGCGGGCTTCTCCCTGGGCGGCAACGTGGTGGTGAAGTGGATGGGCGAGCGGGGCGCGGCGCTCCCCTCCGAGGTCCGGGCCGGGGCGGCGGTCTCGGTCCCCTTCGACCTGGCCCGCTCGGCCGGCGCCATCGACGGGACCGGCTTCTGGCTGCGCGTCTACCGGGAGCGCTTCCTGCGCCGGCTGCGGGCCAAGGCGCTGGAGAAGGCCCGGCGCTTCCCGGACCGGCTCGACGCGCCCCGGATCCGGGCGGCCCGGAGCTTCGCAGACTTCGACGCCGCCGTCACCGCGCCCCTCCACGGATTCCCGTCGGCGGGGCGCTACTGGGCGGAGTGCTCGTCGGGGCCGTTCGTGGCCGGGGTCCGGCGGCCGCTCCTGCTCGTGTCCTCGCTGGACGATCCCATGGTCCCGGCCGACACGCTCCCGTCCGAGGCGGCGCGCGCCAACCCCTGGGTGACCCTGCTCGCCACCGCGGCCGGCGGGCACGTGGCCTTCGTCGCCGGCCCGCCCCTGGGAGCGACCTACTGGGCCGAGGCCCGGGCGGTGGACTTCCTCGCCCGGGCCGCGGCGCCGCCGGCTACTTCAGCGACTTGACGTACTTGACGACGGCCTTGATCTGGTCGTCCGTCAGCTTGCCCTTGAAGCCGGGCATCTTGCCCTCGCCGTTGGTGATGTCCTTCACCATCTCCTCGTCGGTGATCTTGAGGGTGGTGAGGTCCTTCGCCCCCATCTTGAGCCCGGCCGGGGTGCCCTTCCCGTCCGCACCGTGGCAGACCTTGCACTTGGACTGGAAGAGGGCGGCGGCGTCCTCCGCGCGGGCAGCGGTGGCGGCGAGGGCGAAGGCGAGGACGACGACGATGCGCTTCATGATGCCTCCTGACGGTTGAGGGTACCGACTACGGGATCGTCCCGGCGGCCTCCGCCGGGGATGGAGCGGGGGCGCCGCGGGGCGCCCTGAACGTTCCGACGAGGATGGGAACCGCGATCTTCACCAGCAAGGTGAAGACCAGGAAGCCGACCCCGAACACCCCCGCCGCCACGCCCCACTCCATGCGGGTGGGAGTGTACTCGTAGATCTCCCCGAGCGTGTCGGGCGTCATGCCCGGGATGATGAGGCCCATCCCCTTCTCGATGTAGACGCCCGCCCAGATGAGGAGGCAGCCGAGGTTCAGGGTGAAGAAGTTCCGGCGCGTCCCGGGGATGAGGAAGAGCACGAAGGCGATCACGCTGCAGGCCAGCGAGAGCCAGGCGTAGGGGACCAGGGCGCGGTGCGGGCCGATCCCGCTCCAGAAGTACTCCGTGTAGAGGAGGTGCTCGGTGGCCGAGTAGTACTCCTTGAAGAGCTCGGCCCCGAGGAGGAAGAGGTTGAGGAACATCGCGTAGGCCATCAGCTCCGCGATCTTCCAGATCGCCTCGTCCTTGATGTCGAACTTGAACGCCCTCCGCAGGACCTGGAAGAGGATCAGCATCACCGCCGGCCCGGAGCAGAAGGCGGAGGCGATGAAGCGCGGGGCGAGGATCGAGGCGTTCCAGTAGGGCCGGGCCGCCATGCCGTTGTAGAGGAAGGCGGTCACGGTGTGGGTCGAGATCGAGGCCGGGATCGAGATCAGCACCAGCGGGAGGAAGATCCGCTTGTCGTAGGTCTCTCCCCGGTAGGTCTTGAAGAGCAGGTAGAGCACCAGCACCAGGTTGATGATCAGGTAGACGTGGAGGACCAGGGCGTCCCAGGTCAGCATCGAGCGGGGCCAGTTGGGTGTGCCCACGAAGGGCATGATGTGCAGGGCCCGGTCCGGGCGTCCCATGTCCACCGCGATGAAGAGGAGGCACATGGTGAGGGCGCTGATGGCGAGCAGCTCTCCCAGCACCACCACCTCCTTGATGGGCTTCCACTGGTACACGTAGGCGGGGATGACCAGCAGCACCGCCGCCGCCGCCACGCCCACGAGGAAGGTGAAGTTGCCCACGTAGAAGGCCCAGGAGACCTGGTCCCGCATGTTGGTGGCGATCAGCCCGATCCTGGCCTGGTGGACGTAGGAGACGATCCCCACCGCGATCATCGTCAGGAGCGCCGCCACCCAGGCCTGGTAGGCCCTGCCGCCCCGCACCTGGCGGAGGCAGCCCCGGAGGAAGTCGAAGATCCCGCTCATGGCGCCGTCCTAGGTCGCGTAGAAGTAGTAGAACTGCGGGTGAGTGGCGAGCTCCTCCTTGAAGACGAAGACCCGCTTCGTCTCCATCACCTTCCGGATCTCGCTCTCCGGGTCGAGGAGGTTGCCGAACTTCCGCGCCCCCACCGGGCAGACCTCGACGCAGGCCGGGTAGCGCCCCTGGCGCGTGCGCTGGATGCAGAAGGTGCACTTCTCCACCACGCCCTTGGGGCGCGGCCGGTTGCCGAGGTAGTGCTGGTCCGGGTTGAGCTCGGCGGCGGGGAGGTTCGGGGTCGCCCAGTTGAAGTGGCGGGCGCCGTAGGGGCAGGCCGACATGCAGCAGCGGCAGCCGATGCACCAGTCGTAGTCGATGACCACGATCCCGTCCTTCTCCTTCCAGGTGGCCTGGGTGGGGCAGGCCTTCACGCAGGGCGGGTTGCGGCACTGCTGGCACTGGACGGGGAAGTAGAACTTGCCGGGGCGCGGCACCCCCTCGGCCTCGTAGTAGATCTCGCTGTGGGCGAGGTCGACCCCGTGCTCCTTCTCCATCTCCAGCACCCGGATCCAGTGGATCTGCGGGTGCTCGCGGGACTGGTTGTTCTCCCGCACGCAGGCGTAGACGCAGCGGCGGCAGCCGACGCAGCGCGAGAGGTCCAGGCCGTAGCCGAACTCGACCCCGGGGCGCGGCCCGTCGGCCCGGACGGTGGTCTTCCGCCCGAACCGGGCCTGGTTCCGCTGCTCCACCTTGGCGAGCACCCTGCCGAGCTCCGCCGGGGAGAGCTCCTTGAAATGCTTGCGGAGGAAGTCCTCCATGTCGAGGCCGCAGGAGGAGAGCGCGGCCACCGCCGAGCCGGCGGCGGCGGTGCGGAGGAAGGCGCGGCGGGCCGGGTCCAGCGGCCGCTCCGGGGCGCCGGGGGCGGCCTCGCCGGCCTCGATCAGGGGAAGGCTCTTCCGGGTCACGGGCGCATCTCCTCCGGCCGGTGCGGCCGCGGCTCGGGCTTGATGAGGGTGAGCGTCGGGGCGACGGTCTTCTTGCCCCCCACCACCACCTCCTCGACCCCCTTGAACCGGGGCGAGTGCGGGTTGTGGCAGTTCACGCAAAGGAAGTAGGTCTTCGGCCCGTCCCACATCCCCACCCGCTTCCCGTGCACCCCGGCCCGCCAGTCGCGGAACTTGTCGCCGTGGCACTGGCCGCAGAGCCGGTAGGACTCGGTGAAGGGGACGTGGGCGCCGTTCGCCAGCCGGAGCACGTCCCGGTTCTGGAGGTCGTGGCAGTCGAGGCACCAGCGGTGCTCGGCGTCGTGGGAGAAGATCGACTGCTGCTCGTCGTGGAAGGCGAGCTCGCGCCGGGTGCCGTTCTTCTCCAGATCGGCGTGGCAGCTCGAGCAGGGGAAGATCCCCTCGGAGAACGGCGGCGCCTCGGCCTCGACCAGCACCTCCGGCCTCGCCTCCGCCTTCGTCCCCGGCCCGCCGGCCGGCCGGGCGGCCTCCGCTCCAGCTGCGGGCGAGGCGGCGAGGGCGAGCGCCAACGCCAACGCGCTCTCCCGAGCCCACGCCATCCAGTGACCCATTTGCGCCTCCCTGTGCGGGGGGAAACGTACCGACTTCTTGATTCGCGTCAGTTGACGGCGATCAAACCCGGCGCCGAGCCGTTTGGGTCCCGCCGCCGTCAACGTTGGTAGGGTCGCGACGCACATGGTAGTCGCTTCGCATTGACCGTCAGCGTGGGTGTCTTGAATGGACGTCGAACGGCGCCCATCACCCTGCGTCGACTCGTGGAGGGGGAACCATGCACGCAACGTACAAGGCGTGGGGACGGCTCGGCGCCGTCCTCGTCGCCCTCGGCTCCATCGCCTGCAGCGCCAAGCCCACCGGCCAGGGAAAGGAGGTCGCGCACGTCGGCGCCCGGTTCACGGCCTCGATCGTCCGCGCCGCTGCCCCGGTCCACGCGCTCGTGGAGCTCACCGAGCGGCCCGCCGCGGCGGCCTACCGATCCCAGCTCACGCGCGTCGGGGCGAGCGACACCAGCGCCACCGCCGCGGGCGTCGCCCAGCTCGCCAACGTCGAGACCGAGCAGGCCCTCTTCGCGGACCGCGTGGTCACCGCCCACATCCCGAACACCACCGAGATCTTCCGGCTGCAGCGCGTCTACAACGGCATCGTCTACGTGACCGACGCGGCGGGGCTCTCGAAGCTCCGCGCCGTGCCCGGCGCGCGGGCGGTGCACGTCCTCTCCACGCTGGAGAAGGACAACGCGGTCGGGGTGCCGTTCGTCGGCGTCCCGCAGATCTGGTCGCTGGGCGTCCCCCTCCACGGCGAGGGCATCCGGGTGGGCGTCATCGACACCGGCATCGACTACACGCACGCGAACTTCGGCGGCCCGGGGACCGCCGCGGCCTACGCGGCCAACGATCCGAACGTCGTCGAGCCGGGCACCTTCCCCACCGCCAAGGTGGTGGGCGGCCTCGACTTCGCGGGCGCGACCTACGACGCCTCCAGCGCCGCCACCGCCATCCCCACCCCGGACGACGATCCCCTCGACGGCGACGGGCACGGCTCCCACGTGGCCGGGACCATCGCCGGCCTGGGCGTGAACCTGGACGGGACCCCCTACGCCGGCCCCTACGACCTCTCGCTCGATCCCACCACCCTGCGCATCGGGCCGGGCGCCGCCCCCGCCGCCAGCCTGTACGCCCTCAAGGTGTTCGGCGACCACGGCGGCTCCACCGCCCTGGCCGCCCTGGCCATGGAGTGGGCCACCGACCCGAACGGCGACGGCGACTTCAGCGACCACCTCGACGTGGTGAACCTCTCCCTCGGCTCCGCCTTCGGCAACTCCTCCGACACCGACGCCGCCATCTACGCCAACGCCGTCAAGGCCGGGGTGGTGGTGGTCGCCTCGGCCGGCAACGCCGCCGACATCTACTTCGTGAGCGGCTCCCCGGCGGCCACCCCGTCGGTGATCAGCGTCGCCGCCAGCTCGGTGGGCGAGTACCCCGCGGTGCGGGTCGACGCCCCGGCCTCCGTCGCCGGACTCAAGGCGGCCGGGACGGCGGCCTTCGGCCCGGTCCAGTTCTCGGTGTCCGGCGAGCTGGTCGCCACCGTGCCCGTCACCGCCTGCAACGGGGCCGCGGGCAGCGTGACCAACGGCGCCGACCTGGTGGGCAAGATCGCCCTCATCCGGCGCGGCACGTGCAGCTTCGCGCTCAAGGCCAAGGCGGCGGCCGACGCCGGCGCGATCGGCGTGGTGATCTACAACAACGTGGCCGGGGATCCCCCCGGCATGGCCAACGCCTCCCCGCCGGTCACGGTCACCGTCCCGACCCGGTCGATCGGCCTCGCCGACGGGACCGCCCTGGCGGCCCTCCTCGGCGGCTCCACCCCGCAGGTGGTCGACGTCACCCTCGCCGACACCCTCGGCTTCGTCGATCCCACCCTCGCCGACACCGTGGCGAGCTTCAGCTCCCGGGGCCCGAGCCGGGCGCTCAACCTCCCCGTCCTCAAGCCCGACCTCGCCGCCCCCGGGGTGAACGTGGTCTCCACCGGGATGGGGACCGGCTACCTGGGCGTGACCCTCTCCGGCACCTCCATGGCCGCGCCGCTCACCACCGGCACGCTCGCCCTGCTCCGCCAGGCCCACCCGGCCTGGAGCCCGGCGCAGCTCAAGGCCCTCGCCATGAACACGGCCGGGCACGACCTGTTCAACGCCGCCACCACCGTCCCCACCCGGCTGCGGGAGAGCCCGCTCCGGCAGGGCGCCGGGCGCATCGACGCCCAGGCGGCCGACGCGGCCTCGGTGATCGCCTACGACGTCTCGGCCCCGGAGCGGGTGAGCGTCTCCTTCGCCACCGTGGACGTGGCCGCCGCCACGACCGAGCACCGCAGCCTCCGCCTCGCCAACCTCGGCCTGGCCGACGTCACCTACGACGTGGCGGTGGACCCGGTGGTGGCGCCGCCCGGCACGGCGGTGACCGCCGACGCGCCCGCCGTCACGGTGACCGCGGGCGCCACCGCCGATCTCGGCCTGACGCTCGCCGTCGATCCGGCGGCGATGGTCCGCCTCCGCGACCCGACCGTCCTCGCCGTCAACCTCGGGCTCCCGCGAAACTGGCTCTCCGAGGTCTCCGGCTACGTCGTCCTCGTCCCCGAGGGGGGCGGCCCGACGCTGCGCGTCCCGTACTTCGGCGCGCCGGGCCCGGCCGCGGCCATGGCGGCCGAGGGCCCGCTGGCCACCGCCGGCGCGACCGGGGCCGCGGGCCTGGCGCTGGCCGGCACCGGCGTGGACACCACCGGCCTCGCCGCGCCGCCGGAGGGGGTGATCTCCCTGGTGACGCCGTTCGAGCTGGCCTACGCCAGCCCCAAGGCGCTCCCCACCGGCGGCCTCCTCCCCGCCGGCTACGCCCCGGCGGAGACGGACGCCGCCAACCTCCGCTACGTCGGGGTGACGAGCAACCTGCCCGACTTCGGCGGTGACCCCACCAACGCCGAGATCTACTTCGGCCTCACCACCTGGGGGCGCTGGGGCAGCCCGAGCGACGTGGAGTTCGACGTCTACCTCCGCGCGGCCGGGTCGCCGACCTGGCAGTACGTCCTCTACAACACCGACCTCGGCCGCTCCTCCACCGTGCCGGGCACCGACCTCCAGGCGACGGTGCTGGTCGACCTGGCCACCGGCTCGGCGACCACCCAGGACCTGCTGAACGGCGTCGACGCGGGCACGCTGCACGTGCCGCTCTACCTGACCGACACCCTGGTGATGCCGCTCTTCGCCGCCGACGTCTTCCCCGGGCTCCTCGCCACCGACCTCGAGTTCCAGGTGGTGAGCTTCTCCTCCGCCCTCGCCTTCCCCGTCGACCAGACGCCCATCCTCCGCTACGACCTGCGGGCCCCGGCGTTCGCCACCGCCATCGACCCGGCCCTCGGCCTGGGCGCCGGGTACGATCCGTTCCGGCTCGACCAGGACGGCGCCGTCGTCCCGGTCACCTACGACCTCGACCGGGCGCGCGCCACGCAGACCGGCGGGATCCTCCTCCTCCACCACCACAACGCCTTCGGGAGCCGCGCGGAGGTGGTGCGGGTGGCCGGGCTCTCCTGCGCGAGCAGCGCCGAGTGCACCGACCCGTACGCGCCGGTGTGTGACCTCGCCACCGGCGCCTGCGTCGGCTGCGTGACCAACGGCGACTGCTCCGGGCCTCTGGCCTACTGCGACGTGCTCGAGACGCGCACCTGCCAGACCCTCGACTGCCGCAACCCGGCCGCGCCGGCCTGCCAGCCGCACTACGTCTGCAACTCCACCTACGGCAACTGCGAGCCCAACCTCCCGCTCGTGTCCATGGCGAGCGTCCCGCCCGACGCCACCTGCCCGGCGGGCGGCGTCCAGTTCAGCACCGGGTACGACGACAACTGGAACGGCGTGCTCGATCCCTCGGAGGTGCTGGCCACCAACGAGGTCTGCAACGGCCGCGACGGCCAGAGCGCCACCGTCACCCCGGAGCTGGCGGGCGCGAACTGCGCCGCCGGCGGCGTGAAGGTCCAGGTCGGGTCCGGGGCCCCCACCTACGTCTGCAACGGCCTCGACGGCGCGGCCGGCCTGAGCGCCAGCGTCACGCCCGAGCCCGCCGGCGCGAACTGCGCCGCGGGCGGCGTGAAGGTCCAGGTCGGGTCCGGAGCCCCCACCTACGTCTGCAACGGCTTGGCGGGCGCGGCCGGCCAGAGCGCCACCGTCACGCCCGAGCCCCCCGGGCCGAACTGCCCGAGCGGCGGCGTGGCGGTCCAGGTCGGCGGCGGCACGCCCGCCTACGTCTGCAACGGACCGAACGGCGCCTCGGGAGCCGACGGGCAGAGCGCCACCGTGACGCCCGAGCCCGCCGGGGCCAACTGCGCCAGCGGCGGGGTCAAGGTCCAGGTCGGATCCGGCACGCCCACCTACGTCTGCAACGGCGCGACCGGCCCCGGCGGCGCGACCGGGCCGACCGGCCCCACCGGCCCCACCGGCCCCACCGGTCCCACCGGTCCCTCGGGAGCGGCGGGCCCCGCCGGCCCGAAGGGCTCGAGCGGCTGCAGCAGCGTGGGCGGCGGCAGCTCCTCGCTCCCGCTGGTCGGCCTCGGCCTGCTCCTCTGGCGGCGCCGCCGGAGCGTGAAGGTCGCCTAGCCCGGAGCGGCTCCGCCCGCCCCGGAACCTCACCCGAGGCCCCTCCGGTCACGCCGGAGGGGCCTCGTCGTCTCCGGACCCCGGAGGGCGGGTCGCGGGGGGCACGGCCGCCGCCCGGGGATCGCGGCGGCCGGCGGCGTCCCGCGCGAGGGCCTCCTGGCGCCGCCAGGGCCCCCGGGCATGGCCGGCCGAGGCCAGCCGCTCGAGGAGCGCCGCGGTCTCGGGATCGACCCGCCCGGGCGGGGCCGCGGCCCACGGCGTCCCCGGGAGCGGCATGAAGGCGTGGGCCTGGACGCGCGCGCCCGCCGCCGCGAGCTCCCGGAGCAGCCGCCGGGTGGCCACCCGATCCTCCTCGGTCTCCCCGGGCATCCCGAACACGAGGTCGACGCCGGGGAGGAGCCCCGCCTCGACCGCGAGCGCCACCGCGCGCCGCACCTCCTCCACCCCGTGCCCTCGCCCGAGCTCGGCGAGGAGCCGCTCCGAGCCGGACTGGGCCCCGATCACCACCGTCCGGTTGTCGCAGTACCGGCGCAAGAGGGCGAGGGCGCGGGCCGAGACGTGCTCGGGGCGGAGCTCGGAGGGGAAGCTCCCGAAGAAGAGCCGCCGCTCCGGTCCCGCCGCCTCCCGCGCCGCCGCCAGGAGGGCCTCGATCGCGTCCAGGTCGCACCCGGCGCCGGGCGAGCCCCAGGAGAGCGCCGAGGGAGTGAGGAACCGGATGTCCCGGGCCGCGATCTCCGCCTGGAAGCGGACCCAGCGGCGCACGCCCTCGAGCGACCGGTGGCGGAAGCGGGCGCGGAAGAGGAACGGGGTCTGGCAGAAGCGGCAGGCCCAGGCGCAGCCGCGGGTGATCTCGATCGGCCCGATGCGGCGCGCCCCGGGGGCACAGGGCGGGAACGCCTCGAGGTCCACCGGGGCGGCGCGGCCGCTCGTCCGCAGGGCGCCCCCCTCGAGCCAGGCGAGCCCCGGCACGGCCCGCGGCTCCTCACCCCGCGCCACGCTGGCGAGCAGCGCGGGGAGGGTCTCCTCCCCCTCCCCGAGGGCGGCGAGGTCGAAGCCGGCCCGGAGCGTCGCGAGCGGATCCCCGCTGGCGTGCGGGCCCCCGGCCACGTGCAGCACCGGGAGCCCGGGCGTCGCGGCCCGGACCCGGGCCAGCTCCGCAGTCACCTCGGGAAAGCTGGCGGTGAAGAACGACCAGGCCACCACCGCCGGGCCGGGGGCCCCCTGGAGCGCGGCCGCCACCCCGCCCTCCCCCTCGGCCGCGATCGCCGCGAGCCGGGCGGTGGCGGGCGTCGCCTCCACCGCCCCGAGCAGCACGTTCAGGCCGAAGCGGGCGGTCCTCCGGTAGTGCAGGACGAGCGTGGCGCCCACGCCCCCACCCTGCCCGATGCGGTCGGGCCGGCGCAACCGGGGGCCCCCCTGCCCGCCGCGGGCTCGCCGAGGAAGGGCTGGCCAGTCCCACGGCCACGGCTGGGTGGCTCACCATCCGGGCGCGCCGCGCACCCGTGTTCCGGCGCGCACGCCGCGTGGCCTCGGAGACACGGCGGCGCCGGAATCCCCGTGGTTCCGGGCACGGCACGGGCGGCACGCCGATTGCTCATCCCTCGGACATGCGCCCGAACCTGCCCCGGAAGCCCGCCGATCGCCCTCGCGCCCGGGACGCGGCCCTCCCGTCGGAGGGGCTGCGCCTCGCCGGCGCCTGCGCCGCCCTGCTCGCCGCCGTGCTGCTGGTGGCGGGCGGCCTGCTCTGGCGCGAGGACGCGCGTGCCCGGCACCTCCCCGGCGCCGGGGTGGCGCGGGTGCTGCGCTAGCCTGCTAGACCCCGCCCTCCGGCCGCGCCAGGCCCGCGCCGCTCCGGCGCGTCACCGCGACCATCGCCACCAGGACCCCGATCCCGGCGGCGGTGAGGCCCACGTCGGCGAGCAGGGTCCCGCGCACGCCCAGGCCGCCGAGCTCGCTCCCCAGGCCGTCCAGGAAGGTGACGTAGCTCGAGGCCACGTTCGAGACCGCGATGAAGGCGGTGTACTTCGTGGCCGCACCGGGCGAGTGGCCCACCATCTCGAGGATCAGGGCGGCCAGCGAGGCGAAGGCGATCCCGTTGGCGAAGTTGTAGGCCAGGGTGCCCCACACGTAGGTGACCTGCGTGAGGGGAGCGAGGAGCATCGCCAGGGCCGAGAGGGCGGTGATGCCGCCCGCCAGGGCGTAGGCGAGGCGCCGGTTCATCCGGTCGGCGAGGTACCCCCCGGCCACCGCCCCGAGCGCCCCGGCGATCCCGCCCAGGATCCCGTTCACCACCGCCACCGCGTCCTCGGAGGCGCGGTAGTCCACGCCCATGGCGGAGAAGAGGTTGGTGAGCGCGCCCGCCCCCACCGGCATCAGGCAGATGACGAGGCCGGTCCAGCCGTCCCGCGAGATCACCGTGCGCCACAGGTCGGCCCCGATCTCCTTCAGCCGGTGGAGGGCCGCCGCGCCCGCGGCGGTCGCCTCGCGGACCCGCTTCGGCTCGTGGATGGCGAGGCTGACCAGGGCGGACAGGAGCACCACGGCGGCCAGGAGCAGGCCGGCGGTGCGCACGGAGGTGGCGCTCGCGATCTTGATGCCCAGGGCCCCCAGGATCCCGGTCATCCCCACGTTCCCGGCCATCCGCCAGCCGCCCGCCTTCCCCTGGTCCTCGAGGCGGGTGGTGGCCGCCATCAGGCCGTCGGCGGCGGCCGCGGCCGTGGTCCCGAACACGTTGCAGGCGGTGGTGAGGACCGCAAACGTCGCCAGGTGCCGGGAGAGGTCCTCGAGCAGGGCCAGGGCGCAGAGCGTCGCGGCCGTGAGCACGGTCATCCCGACGAACCAGGTCTTGCGCCGCCAGACGAGGTCGATGAGCGGGGCCCAGAGGACCTTGAGGCCGTGCGGGGAGAGGGTCGAGCCGGAGAGCGCCCCGATCACGGTCAGGGAGACCCCCTCCCGCGCCAGCCAGTAGGGCGCGGTGATCGACGCGTAGCCCACCGCCGCGGCGAACGGGATGATGGTGACGGCGAAGACGGCGGGGCGAGTCGGGCGCAGGGGGTCGGACATGGGCGGCGGCGCAGTCTACACCGCTCGCCCCGCCAGCCACCGGCCGATCGGCGCCTGCGTGCGATCGCGGAGGTCGACCTCCTGGCGCAGCCGCTCCAGGGTCTGGGCGATGGCCTGCCGGGCCTCCTCGACCGGATGGCCGGCGAGGAAGGCCTCCGCCTCCTCGAGGTGGCGCCGCTCCACCAGCGCCCCCATCGCCTCCACCACCCTCCGGAGCAGCATCGGAGCGGCCCCCACCCGCGCGAGGAGCGCGGGCCACTCCGCCCGCAGCCGGGCCCAGAACGGATCCCGGGCGGTGCGATTGGCGAGGAGCGCGGCCACGAAGGAGGCCACGTCCTGGAGCGGCACCTCGGCGGAGAGCCCGAGCGCGATCCCGCGCGCCGCCAGCCCCGGGTCCTCGAAGGAGGCGAGGGCGAGCAGGTAGCGCCGGCGGAAGGCCGGGTCGGCCTCGGCCTGGAAGAGGGCCCGGAAGCGCTCGAAACGGGCCTCGTCCCCACCCCGGGCCATCGCGGTCACGGCGGCGTCGTGCAGGTTCGGCTCGAGCGCCCCGCGATCCCCGGCCAGCCAGCGGTCGAGGCGGGCGCGGGCCTCGGCCAGCGCCGCCGGGTCCCGGCCCACCAGCCCCGCCCCCCGCAGCGCCGCCGCCCGCCGCAGCCGGACGCCGTCCGGCTCGCCGGGCGCCGCGTCCCAGCCGGTCGAGCGGAGCTGCGGCCCGAGGAGGCGTGCCACGAAGGCCTGGAAGGCGGGGCGGTCCGCGTCGGAGACCAGGCGGTGCTCGACGGTGGCCAGCCGGGCCACGAGCTCGTCCAGGACCGCGTGGTCCTCCTCTCCCCCGAGCGCGGCGCAGAGGTCGAGGAAGCTCCCGATGCCCCGCTCGCCGGCGCGCACCAGCGCCCACTCGTCGGAGAGGAGCGCGATCTGCTCCGCCGGGGCGAGGGCGCCGAGGTTCCGGACCAGGGCGGCCAGGCCGGCGGCGTCGTAGGCCACCCGGTAGAACCCGGTCGCGCCGGCGTTGGCGCAGAGGAACTCCGGCTCTCCCCCTCCCGGGAGCGTCACCTCGACCGAGGCGCTCGAGAGGAGGACCCGGTGCTCGGCGGTCCGCCCGCCCTGGCCGAAGCGGAGGACCAGGGGGACGGGCCAGGAGGCCGACGGATCCGCGCCCGCCGCCGGGTCGGAGAGGAAGCGGGACTGGGCGAGCCGCACCGTGGAGCCGCGCCGCTCCACGCGCACCAGCGGGAACCCCGGGCGCCCGATCCAGGCGTTGGCGAGCTCCACCACCGGCTCGCGCGAGGCCTCGGCCAGCGCGCCCCAGAGGTCGTCGGCGACCGCGTTCCCCCGGGCGTGGCGGCGCATGTAGAGCCGGATCCCCTCCCGGAACGGCCCCTCCCCCAGGTAGCCCTCGATCATCCGGAGGACCGCCCCGCCCTTCTCGTAGGTGATGAGGTCGAAGGCCTCCCCGGCCTCGGCCACGCTCCGGATCTCGGCCCGGATCGGGTGGGTGGAGCGGAGGGCGTCGAGCTGCATCGCCGCCGCCTTGCCCTGGTCGAACTCGAGCCAGACCCGCCAGCCCGGGTTCCACTGGTCGACGATCTTGAAGGCCATCCAGGTGGCGAAGGCCTCGTTCAGCCACAGGTCGTCCCACCAGGTCATGGTCACCCAGTTGCCGAACCACTGGTGGGCGAGCTCGTGGGTGACCACCTCCGCCACGCGCTTCTTCTGCGCCAGCGAGGCGGTGGCCGGGTCGAGGAGGAGGGCCACCTCCCGGTAGGTGATCAGCCCGGCGTTCTCCATCGCCCCCGCCTCGAACTCGGGGAGGCCGACCTGGTCGAGCTTGCCGAAGGCGTAGGGCACGCCGAAGTAGTCCTCGAGCCGCGGCAGCACCTCCACCGCCACCTCCTGCCCGAAGCCGGTGAGGGGGAGCTTCCCGGGCGCGGCCCAGGTCCGGACCGGGACCCGGCGCGCCGAGGCGACGGGCGAGCCCTCGACCCGCCCGACCACCAGCGCCACCAGGTAGGTGGGGAGCGGGGGCGTCCGGGAGAAGACCACCCGCCGGCGCGCCCCGAGGTCGTACTCCTCGACCGGGGTCCCGTTGGAGAGCACCGCCGCGCCCCGGGGCGCCTCCACCGCGAGCCGCCAGGGCGCCTTGAAGCCGGGCTCGTCGAGGCAGGGGAAGACGCGGCGGGCGTCGGCCGCCTCGAACTGGGTGGCGGCGAGCCCCTCGCCCGCCCGATAGAGCCCGCGCAGCCCCGCCGTCATCGCCCCGGCGAACTCGAGCTCGACGGCGGCCGGGCCGGCGGGGAGCGGAGCGGCGAGGCGCAGCACCACCGTCTCGCTGGCGGCGGCCACCCGCACCTCGGCCTGCTGCTCCGGGCCGTCGCCCACGCGCGCCGCCGCCCGGACGATCTGGAGCTCGGCGGCGTGGAGCACGAGCTCGCTGGCGGGGACCGCGAGGGTGAGCTCGATCCGGATCCGCCCCGAGAACCGGCCCGCCTCGAGGTCGACGCCGAGCTCGGCGTCGTAGGCGTCCGGGCGAACCTCCAGGGGAAGGCGGAAGTGCTTGTCGTCGGTGGGGTGGCTCATCGGCGCTCCGGTGGGCTCGGTCGGGCGTGAAGGATGCGACGCGTCCGGGGGGCGGGGCAACGCGAAGTTGCGCCCGGCCCGGGAGGGCACCCCATCCTCGGCCTTGACCGGGCGCCGCCCGGGCCCGCACGGTGCCGTCATGAGGGCCATGGTCCTCGTCCGCCCGGGCGCGCCGCTCACGGCCGCCGACCCGCCGCTCCCCGTCCCCGGCCCGGGCGAGCTGCGGCTCCGGGTGGCGGCCTGCGGCGTGTGCCGGACCGACCTGCACGTCGCCGACGGCGAGCTGCCCGGCCCGAAGCTGCCGCTCGTCCTCGGGCACGAGATCGTGGGGCGGGTGGAGGCCGTCGGCCCGGGCGCGGCGCGGTTCCGGATCGGCGACCGGGTCGGGGTCCCCTGGCTGGGCTGGACCTGCGGAGCCTGCCGGTACTGCGCCAGCGGCCGCGAGAACCTCTGCGAGCGGGCGCGGTTCACCGGCCACGGCCGCGACGGCGGCTACGCCGAGGCGGCGATCGCCGACGAGCGCTTCACCTTCGCCCTCCCCGAGGGCTACGCCGACGCCGAGGCCGCCCCGCTCCTCTGCGCCGGGCTCATCGGCCACCGCGCCTGGGCTCCGGTCCACGCCGCCTCGCCCCTCGGCCTCTACGGGTTCGGGGCCGCCGCCCACCTCGTCGCCCAGCTCGCCCTCCACGCCGGTCAGCGGGTCTTCGCCTTCACCCGCCCCGGCGATCGGCCGGCCCAGGACTTCGCCCGCCGCGTCGGGGCGGAGTGGGCGGGCGGCTCCGACGAGCAGCCGCCCGAGCCGCTCGAGGCGGCGATCCTCTTCGCCCCGGTGGGCGCGCTCGTCCCGGCGGCGCTGCGCGCCACCGAGGCGGGCGGCACCGTGATCTGCGCCGGGATCCACATGAGCGACGTGCCCGCCTTTCCCTACCGGCTCCTCTGGGGAGAGCGCACCGTCCGCTCGATCGCGAACCTGACCCGCGCCGACGGCGAGGCCTTCCTCGCCCTGGCGCCGCGCGTGCCGGTGCGGGTCGAGGCGATCCCCTACCCGCTCGCCCGGGCCAACGAGGCGCTCGCCGACCTCCGCAGCGGACGGCTGAGCGGAGCGGCGGTCCTCATCCCCTGACCTGATGACCCATTCGGGTTAGACGCTCGCCAGCCCACTTCCGCCGGGGCGCTCTTCTGCCCCGTCATGAGCACCCCTAAGGGACCCGTTGGCTTTTGAAGCCGCAGTGCGTTAACTTGACTACGGAATCGACAAATCGCCGCACCTGCGCCAGGGCGGCAGAGGGTGGAGGGTGAACATGACGTCTTCAGGCCGCAATCCGGACGAGATCCAGAAGTCACGGCAGGTGGCGGAGGCCGCCCGCGAGGCCGAGTGGCAGGGAGCCGGGTTCCTCCGGGATCTCTTCCTCGGGCGGCTGCGCCTCGACCTCATCCACCCCTACCCGCTCACCGGGGCCGGCCGGCCCGAGTTCGAGCGCTGGTACGGCGAGTTCGAGCGCTTCCTCCGGGAGCAGGTCGATCCGGTGGCGATCGACGAGAGCGGCGAGTACCCGCCCGCGCTGATCGACGGGCTCCGCAAGCTGGGGGCCTTCGGGATGAAGGTGCCGACCGAGTACGGCGGGCTCGGCTTCAACCAGGTCGAGTACGCCAGGGTGATGCAGCTGCTGGGGAGCTACGACGCCAACCTGACCGCGCTCCTCTCCGCCCACCAGTCCATCGGCGTCCCGCAGCCCCTCAAGCTCTTCGGCTCCGAGGAGCTGAAGAAGCGCTACCTGCCCCGGATCGCCAAGGGGGCGATCAGCGCCTTCGCCCTCACCGAGGCCAACGTGGGCTCGGATCCGGCGCGCCTCTCCACCACGGCCGAGCCGACCCCGGACGGCCGGCACTACGTCCTGAACGGCGACAAGCTCTGGTGCACCAACGGCACCATCGCCGAGCTGCTGGTGGTGATGGCCCGCAACCCGCGCACCGACGCGATCAGCGCCTTCGTGGTGGAGACGAGCTGGCCGGGCGTGGAGGTCACCCACCGCTGCCGCTTCATGGGCCTGCGCGCCCTGGCCAACGCCGCCATCCGCTTCACCGACGTGAAGGTCCCGGCGGAGAACCTGATCGGCAAGGAGGGGCGCGGGCTCAAGATCGCCCTCACCACCCTCAACACCGGCCGGCTCTCGCTGCCGGCGGCGGTGGTGGGCGGGGTGAAGAACGCCCTCGACCTCTGCCGCAAGTGGTCGGCCGCCCGCGTCCAGTGGGGCCAGGAGATCGGCAAGCACGAGGCCATCGCCCACAAGCTCGCCGCCATGGCCTCCACGATCTACGCCATGGAGTCGGTCTCCGACCTGGTGCAGTCGCTCGCCGACAAGAAGGGCTACGACATCCGGCTCGAGGCGGCGGCCGCCAAGGAGTGGAACACCGTCAACGCCTGGCGTCTCCTCGACGAGACCATGCAGATCCGGGGCGGCCGCGGCTACGAGAAGGAGTCCTCCCTCGCCGCCCGCGGCGAGGCGCCGGTCGGGGTCGAGCGCTGGATGCGCGACTGCCGCATCAACCTCATCTTCGAGGGCTCCTCGGAGATCATGCACCTCTTCATGGCCCGGGAGGCGGTCGACAAGCACCTGCAGGTGGCCGGCGCGCTCATCGACCCCGCCGTGCCGGTGGGGAAGAAGCTCGCCGCCCTCCCGAAGGTCGGCGCCTTCTACCTGACCTGGTACCTGGGGCTCTGGGTGCGCGGCCTCTTCGCCCCGCGCTTCGGCGCCTTCGGCCGGCTGGGCCGCCACCTCCGGTTCGTGGAGCGCAGCTCCCGGAAGCTGGCGCGGGAGATCTTCCACTCGATGGTGGTCTTCCGGGCCGGCGCCGAGCGGAAGCAGGCCTTCCTCTTCCGGCTGGTCGACATCGCCAACGAGCTGCTGGCGATGAGCGCGAGCGTCGCCCGGGCGGACGCCCTCCGCCAGGCCGGCCGACCCGAGGCCGCCCAGGCGGCGCGCCTGGCCGATCACTTCTGCACCGCCGACCGCCGCAAGGTGAAGGCGCTCTTCGCCGCCCTGTGGCGCAACGACGACGAGGCCGCCTACGCGGTCGGGCGCGAGGTGCTGGCCGGGACGCACGCCTGGCTGGAGCAGGGCGGGATCCCGCTCGACCTCACCGTCGAGGACCTCCGGCCTCGGCCGCCCGCGCGCGCCGTCCCCGCCGCGGAGCCCCGCGCCCCGGTGGCCCGGCCCGCTGGCGTCGCGTAGGCAGGTCAGCCGCACCCCACGCTCCGGCACCGGTCCCTCCTGGACCGGTCGCCGGAGCGGCGCTCTTCTCGAGACCCTGTCCCCCGCTCCGGAGGCTCCGCGATCGGCCCCGCCCGGGTAGACTAGGGCGAATGGCCGCCGCCGCGCTCTCGCTCATGGCCGCAGCGCTGGGGGCGTACGTCGCGCTCCTCGCCCACCGGTTCGGCCACGCGCCCACCTTCCCCGACCAGGGCTGGTTCGCGCGCGTGGCGCTCAGCGCGGCCGCCTTCACCCTCTGCAACCTGGTCACCACCGGGCAGGGCGCCTGGCCGGCCCTGGTCGTCACCTTCGCCAGGTTCCAGCTCCTCTTCGCCGCCCTGAACGTGGCGGCCTGGCTTCACTACGCGAGCGCCCACCTGCAGCGCCCTTCGCGCCTCGACCGGCCGGCCTCGATCGCCCTGGTCGGCGCCGGCCTGCTCCTGCTCGTGCCCGGGTTCGGCTTCACCGGGCGGGTGGTCGACACCCGGTTCGCCCCCCTGGAGCTCGTCTACCACAACGCCGAGCTCACCCCGGCGGGCGACCTGGTGCTGGTGGCGCTCTGCGCCGGGATCCTCCTGGTGATCGCCCGCTTCCTGGCGGCCCGGCGGCGCCGCGTTCCCCACGCCGGCCTCCACGCCGGCGCCCTCGCCTTCCTCCTCGCCATGGCGGTGAACGACAGCCTGGTGCTGGCAGGCGTCCTGCGCACCCCCTACCTCCTCGACGTGGGCTTCATCTTCCCGGTGGCGGCGGTCGCCTACGCGCTCGGGTCGCGCGTGGTCGCCGACGCCCGGGCCCTGGCCGCCCTGCGGAGCGAGCTGGAGGGGCAGGTCGCCGAGCGCTCCCGGGATTTGGCCCGGAGCGAGGCGGCCCGCGTCCGGGCCGAGAAGCTCGCCGCGCTCGGGCAGCTCTCCGCGGGCGTGGCGCACGAGGTCAACAACCCGGCGGCGATCCTCTCCGCGAACCTCAGCTACCTGAACGAGGCGGTGCAGGCCCGCGGCGCCCTCCCGGCGGACGCCCAGGAGTGCCTGCGCGAGTCGAGCCAGGCGGTGGACCGGATCGCCCGGATGGTCCGCCAGCTGCTCGACGCCAGCCGGCTCGCCGCCACCGCCGGGGATCGCCCCGGCGAGCCGGTCCGGCTGGCGGCGGTGGCCTCGGAGGCGGTGCGGCTCTCCCGGCTCCGCACCGGGCGGGTGCCGGTGCTGCTCGAGGTCCCGGAGGGGCTCTGGGCGCAGGCCCAGGAGCAGCTGGTGCTCCAGGTGCTGGTGAACCTGATCGTGAACGGCGCCCAGGCGATCCCGGCGGAGCGCGAGGGACGGGTCGTGGTCCGGGGCGGCCGGGCGGGCGACCGGGTGCGCCTCCTGGTCGAGGACGACGGGGCGGGGATGGACGTGGAGACGCTCCGCCGGGTCTTCGAGCCCTTCTTCAGCACCAAGCCGTTCGGCACCGGCACCGGGCTCGGCCTGGCGGTGTCGCGCGGGCTGGTGACGAGCATGGGGGGCGACCTCAGGCTGGAGAGCGCCCAGGGGGTGGGCACGCGGGCGGTGGTCGAGCTCCCGGCCACCGAGGCCCCGCCGGTCGAGCCGTCCCGCCCCGTCCCGGCCCCGCAGGGCCCGCGCCGCTCGGTGCTGCTGGTGGACGACGACCCGGCGGTGCGCACCGCGCTCGGCCGGCTCCTCGGGGATCGGTTCTCGATCGCCACCGCGGCGGGCGCAGACGAGGGGATCGCCCTCGCCCGGACCGACCGGTTCGACGTGGTGCTCTGCGACGTGATGATGCCGCAGGGCGGGGCGGAGCGGCTCACCGCCGCCCTGGAGCGGGAGGCGCCCGCCGTGGCGGCGCGGATCGTCTTCCTCACCGCCGGGGCGACCACCCCCTCCGCCCGCGCCTTCCTCGCCGGGGAGCGCCGCCCGGTGCTCCTCAAGCCGCTCGACGTCGGCGAGCTGGAGCGGCTCGCGGAGCAGATCGCCCCCGAGCCGCGGGCGAGGGCCTAGCGGGCGTAGAGCCGGACCGAGAACCAGCGCCGGCGGTCCTCCCAGGTGCGCACGAGCGACCACCCGGCCTGCGCCGCCAGCGCGTCGAAGGCCGCCGGCTCCCACTTGTAGGCGCTCTCGGTGTGGAGGGTCTCCCCCGCCCGGAAGGAGAAGGAGTGGCCGTCCAGGCGGACGCGCTGCGCCTCCTGGCTCTCCAGGTGCATCTCGACGCGCGACCGGCGGGGGTCCCAGGCCGAGCGGTGCCGGAAGGCCGAGAGCCGGAAGTCGGCGCCCAGCTCGCGGTTCATCCGCGCGAGCAGGTTCAGGTCGAAGGCGGCGGTCACGCCCCGCGCGTCGTCGTAGGCGCGCAGGAGCGCGGTCCGCTCCTTGGGCAGGTCGACGCCGATGAGCAGCGCGCCGCCCGGGCCGGCGTCGCCCGCCATCTTGCCGAGCAGCGCGGCGGCCTCCGGGGGGTCGAAGTTCCCGATGGTGGAGCCGGGGAAGAACGACACCCGGCGGGCGCAGGGGAGCGGCGGGACCTCGACGGGCTCGGTGAAGTCGCCCACCCGCGGCCGGATGGGGAGCCCCGGGAAGCGCCGGGCCAGGGCCGCCGCCGCGGCGGCGAGCGCCTCGCCGGAGATGTCGACCGCCAGGTACCCGGCCGGCCGGGAGAGCGCCCCGAGGAGCCGCGCGGTCTTCCGCCCCGAGCCCGCGCCGTACTCGATCACCAGGGCGTCGGGGCCGATCTCCCCGGCGATCCCGGCGGCGTGCCGCTCCAGGATCCGGAGCTCGGTCCGGGTGGGGTAGTACTCCGGCTGGGCGCAGATGAGCTCGTAGAGGGCCGAGCCCCGCTCGTCGTACAGCCACTTGGGCGACATCGCCTTCCGCGCCGCGGAGAGCCCCGCCACCGCCTCCTCGAGGAACCGGGCCGTCCCCGGCCCCTCCGCTCGCTCCAGCGCCGACCCCGGCTCGATCACAGGTCCCCCGCCAGGCGCACGCCGGAGAACTGCCAGCGCGCGTCCGGGTAGAAGAAGTTCCGATAGCTCGGGCGCACGTGCCCGCGGGGCGTCGCGCACGAGCCGCCGCGCAGCACCAGCTGGCTCACCATGAACTTGCCGTTGTACTCGCCCAGGGCTCCGGCGGCCGGGCGGTACCCCGGATAAGGCGCGTGGGCGCTCGAGGTCCACTCCCAAACGTCGCCGAACGCCTGGCGGAGCCCGGGCCCGGCGCCCGCCGGGGCCGGGTGGAGCCGCCCATCGTCGGCGAACCCGCCGGCGACGCCCAGCGTGGCGGCCGCCGCCTCCCACTCGGCCTCGGTGGGGAGCCGCGCCCCCGCCCAGCGGGCGTAGGCGTCCGCCTCGTACCAGGAGACGTGGGCCACCGGCTCGGCCTCGTCCACCGGCCGCACGCCCCCGAGGGTGAACTGCAGCCAGCGGCCGCCCTCCCGCAGCCAGTACAGCGGGGCCTCCCAGGCGCCCCGCCGGACCGCCGCCCACCCGTCGGACATCCAGGGGTCCGGCCGGCGGTAGCCGTCCGCCTCCATGAAGGCCAGCCACTCGCCACAGGTCACGGGCCGCGAGGCCAGGCGGTGCGGGACGAGCAGCTCGGCGTGGCGCGGCCGCTCGTTGTCGAAGGCGAAGCCCCCCGCCGCGCCGATCTCGGTCTCGCCCCCGGGCCGGGCGATCCAGGCGAGCGCCGGGGCGGAACGCGCCGCCCGCGCCGGCGTCGGCCCGTAGGCCGGGTGGAGCGGGCTCGACCAGAAGGCGTGCTTCACGTCGGTGAGGAGCAGCTCCTGGTGCTGCTCCTCGTGGGCGATGCCCAGCTCGATCACGGCGAGGAGCTCGGGCGCCAGGGGGCGGGCGAGGGCCTCGGCCAGCCGGGCGTCCACCTCGACGCGGTAGCGGAGCACCTCGGCGAGCGTCGGCCGGGAGAGGAGCCCGCGTTCGGGCCGGGGCTGCCGCGGCCCGACCGTCTCGTAGTAGGAGTTGAAGAGGTAGCGGTAGGCGGGGTCGAAGGGCCGGTGGCCGGGCTCGGCCTGGGCGAGGAGGAAGGTCTCGAAGAACCAGGTCGTGTGGGCGAGGTGCCACTTGGCCGGGCTCGCGTCCGGCATCGACTGGAGCTGTGCGTCCTCGGGGGTGAGCGGCGCCGCCAGCGCCACCGTCCGGTCCCGTACCGCGGCCAGCCGGGCGGACAGCGAGGGGGGCCCGGAGGCCCCCGGCCACTCCCCTTCGAGCACGGTCCGGCGAGCTTCCGCGCGCGGCATCCGGGGAACCTCACCGCCTGCCCCCCGCACCGCAATCGAAACCGCCCTCGGGCCCCGGCCCGGGAGCCCCGACCGGAGGGCCTCCGCGCCTCCTCCGGGTCGAGCGGCCCGCCCCGGGACGCCTTTCCCCCTCCGATCCGGTCGCCGCCGAGGTAGCTTCCCCGCACATGCCGGACCCCCGCCAGGAGCTGACCGACCGCCTCGCCGCCCGCCGGGGGCGGGTGGCCTCGCTCGATCGCCTCGACGCCTGGATCGCGCGCGCCCGCCTCGCCACCTTCGTCGCCGGGGCGGTCGTCGCCTGGCGCTCCCTGGCCTCCAGCGCCTTCTCGCCCGCCTGGATCCTCCTCCCCGCCGCAGCCTTCCTGGCGCTCGCCGTGGTCCACGACCGGACCTTCCGCGCCCGCGACCGGGCCCGCCGCGCCGTCGCCTTCCACGAGGCCGCCCTCGCCCGGATGGACGGGCGTTTCGCCGGGTCGGGCGTGACCGGCGAGCGCTTCGCCCGGCCCGACCACCCCTACGCCCTCGACCTCGACCTCTTCGGCGCCGGCTCGCTCTTCGAGCTGCTCTGCGGCGCCCGGACCCGGCCCGGGGAGGAGCGCCTCGCGGGCTGGCTGCTCGCGCCGGCGGCGGCGCCGGAGGTGCGCGCCCGCCAGCGCGCGGTGGCGGAGCTGGCCCCGCGGATCGATCTCCGCGAGGACCTGGCGGTCCTCGGCGAGGACGTGCGCGCCGCGGTCGAGGCGGCACGGCTCGCCGCCTGGGGCGCCGCGCCCCGCCTGCTGGCGCCCGCCCTCGGCCCGGCGGCCCTCGCCCTGGCGGCCGCCGGGGTGGCGGCCATCTGGGCCTGGGCGGCGGGGCTCGGGCCGCTGCCGCTCCTCCTCGTCCTCCTCGCCGACTGGGCGCTCGCCCGGCTCGTGCGCCCGGGGCTGGGCCGCGTGCTGGGCGGTCTCGATCGCCCGGCCACCGAGCTCCGGGTGCTCGCCCTGCTCCTCGGCCGCCTCGAGCGCGAGCCGCTCGACCACCCGCGCCTGGCGGGGCTCCTGGGCCGGCTCCTCCCCGGCGGCGCGCCGGCCTCCGCCCGGATCGCGGCGCTCGTCCGGATCGCGGCCAGGGTGGAGTGGGCCAGGAACCAGCTCTTCGCCCCGCTGGCCGTCCTGCTCCAGTGGACCCCGCTCCACGCGGTGCAGGTGGAGCGCTGGCGGTCACGGAACGGCCCGGCGGTGGCGGGCTGGCTGGATGCGGTGGCCGAGCTCGAGGCGCTCTCCTCCCTGGCCGGCCATGCCTACGAGCACCCCGAGGCGCCCTTCCCCGAGGTGCTCGACCCGGCGCCCGGGGGCGCGCGGCTCGAGGGCGAGGCGCTCCGCCACCCGCTCCTGCCGCGCGCCGTCCCCAACGACGCCGCCCTGGGCGGGGGCGCGCCGCAGGCCTTGCTCGTCTCCGGCTCCAACATGAGCGGGAAGAGCACCTACCTCCGGACCGTGGGGGTGAACGTGGTGCTGGCGCTCGCCGGCGCCCCGGTGCACGCCGCCCGGCTCGCCCTCACCCCGCTCCACGCCGGGGCCACCCTCCGGATCCAGGACTCGCTCCAGGGCGGGACCTCCCGCTTCTACGCCGAGATCACCCGCCTCAAGGAGCTGATGGACGTGGCCCGGGGGCCGGTGCCGCTCCTCTTCCTCCTCGACGAGATCCTCCACGGGACCAACAGCCACGACCGCCGCATCGCCGCCGAGGCGCTGGTGCGCGGGCTGCTCGCCGCCGGCGCCGTCGGGCTGGTCACCACGCACGACCTGGCCCTCACCGAGCTGGCGGGGGGCGGCGGGGCGCTCGCAAACGCCCACTTCGAGGACCAGGTCCGGGACGGACGGATCGCCTTCGACTACCGGCTGCGCCCGGGGGTGGTCGGGCACTCGAACGCCCTGGCGCTCATGCGCGGGGTGGGGCTGGAGGTGTAGCGGGCCCGGCCGGGGGCGCCCCTCACTCCTCGACGGTCAGGATCTCGGCGCCGTCCTCGGTCACGGCGAGGGTGTGCTCGAACTGCGCCGAGCGCTTCCCGTCGGCGGTGACCGCGGTCCAGCCGTCGTCCCAGAGGAGGTCCTGCCAGGTCCCCTCCGTGATCATCGGCTCGATGGTGAAGGTGAGCCCGGGCTCCATCACCCGCCGGAGCGAGGGGTCGTAGTGGTGCGGGATCTGGAGCGAGGTGTGGAAGGTCTCCCCGATCCCGTGACCGCAGTAGGAGCGGACCACGCCGAAGCCGTGGCGGGCGGCGTGCGGCTCGATCGCCTTGCCGATGTCGGAGATGGGGCGCCCGGGCCGGACCGCCGCGATCCCCTTGGCCAGGCACTCGCGGGCCACCTGCACCAGCCGCCTCCCCTCGGGGTCCACCTCTCCCACGAGGAAGGTGGCGGAGCAGTCGCCGTGCATGCCGTCCAGGTACACGGTGACGTCGAGGTTGACGATGTCCCCGTCCTCGAGCGGCCGGCTGTCCGGGATCCCGTGGCAGATGACCTCGTTCACCGAGGTGCAGAGCGACTTCGGGAAGCCGCGGTAGTTGAGCGGGCTCGGGTATCCCCCCAGTCGGACGGTCTCGGCGTGGGCGAGCTCGTCGAGGGCGTCGGTGGTGATCCCCACCCGCACCGCCTCCCCGGTCACCCGCAGCACGCGGGCCGCCGCCCGGCAGGCCCGGCGGAGCCGCGCCAGCTCCTCGCCGCTCCTCACCTCCTTCCCCTGGGCCCGCGGCCGCCCGGTGACCGCGTAGTCGGGCCGCGGGATCTGGACCGGCACCGCCCGGCGCGGCGACACGATGCCCGGGGCGAGCGGCCGCCGCCCGCGGCGCGCCGGGGCGCCGGCGATGGCGCCGCGCGAGTCCGCGTCCAGGTGGCACTTCTTGTACTTCTGCCCGCTGCCGCACCAGCAGGGGTCGTTCCTGCCCGGCCGCGCGCCGGTGGCGAGCTCGTTCACGGGGAGCACCCTCCCCGCCCCTGCTCCGTTGGGCGTCTCATCTCGCCAGGGTTGTAAGCCGGGGCGGGGGTCGGAGCAACCCGGCGCCACGGCTCGCGAAAGGCGGCCGGGGGCCGGACCGGCATGGTCCAGCCCCCGGCACGGGCCTCGGGGAGGCGGGCGCTACGCCGCGCGCCGGAGCGCGGAGGCGTCCGGGGCGGCCCGCCCGGCGCGGCGCAGCCGGAGGTCTACCGCGATCGCCCGGATCACGAAGGCGAGCAGGGCGAGGCCCCCGGCGTCGAAGACCAGGTCGGGGAGGACGCGGAGCCAGGTGACCGCGTGGATGAAGGCGCTCCCGGTCACCGCCGGGCTCCGCGCGTACCAGAGCCCCTCCCTCACGGCGATGGCGAGCTGGTAGATCCCGGCGGGCAGCAGGGAGAGGACGATCATCCCGGCCAGGCCGCCGTTCAGCCCCCAGAAGGCCACCTTCAGGAGCCGGTCGCTCCAGGCCGCCGTCCGGACGATGCTCCGCATGGAGAAGAGCATCAGGGCGATGGCCAGGAAGCCGTACACGCCGAAGAGCGCGCCGTGGGAGTGGATGGGGGTCGTGTTCAGCCCCTGCGCGTAGTAGAGGACGATGGGCGGGTTGATGAGGAAGCCGAGCACGCCGGCGCCCACCGCGTTCCAGAACGCCACCGCCACGAAGAAGTAGAGCGGCCAGCGCCAGGGGGTGGCGTCCCCTCCGGAGCGCGCCAGCTTCAGGTTCTCATGCACCTCGAAGCCGAGCAGGGTGAGCGGCACGATCTCCAGCGCCGAGAAGGTGGCCCCCAGGGCGGTGATGAAGAGCGGCGAGCCGGTGAAGTAGAGGTGGTGGAAGGTCCCGATGATCCCGGCCCCCAGGTAGAGGAGGATCGAGAAGTAGGTGGCGCGCTGCGCCGAGCGCTCCCCCACCGCGCCGATCCGGGAGAGGATGAAGGCGAGGGCGACGGTCGCGAACACCTCGAAGAAGTTCTCCACCCACAGGTGGACCACCCACCAGCGCCAGTAGTCGGCGACCGCGATGTGGGTCCCGGGGGTGTAGAAGAGGCCGACCGAGTAGAAGAGCGGGATCGAGACCGAGGCGTAGAGGAGCAGGTGGGTGAGGCCGCCCCGGTCCTGCTCCGCCCGGAGGGCGGGCTTGATCGCCCGGTAGACCAGGAAGAGCCAGAGCAGCATCCCGGCGATGAGCGCCAGCTGCCAGACGCGGCCGAGCTCGATGTACTCGTAGCCCTGGTGGCCGACCCACCAGCCGTTCGGGCCGGAGAGCTTCCCGCGGACGCCCAGGTAGGTCCCGGAGAGCGCGCCGAGCACCACCACCACCAGGGCGCCCAGGAGGGCGTAGACCAGGGCCTTCTGGCCCTTCGGCTCGTGACCCCGGGAGACGGCCGGGCCGATGAAGAGCCCGGTGGCCAGCCAGCAGGTGGCGATCCAGAAGACCGCCAGCTGGAGGTGCCAGCCGCGGGTGGCGGCGTAGGGGAGGAGCGCCCCCACCTCGATCCCGAAGAGCTTGTTCCCCTCCACCGCGTAGTGGCCGGTCACCGATCCGAGGGCGGCCTGGAGGATGAAGAGGACGATGGCCACCGCGAAGTAGGGCAGCGCCGCGCGCTGGCTGGGGGTGGGATCCGGCTCCGCGAGCGGCGCGATGCGGACCGCGTGCTCCGGGTCCTTCGCCCGCAGGCGCTGGTAGGCGAAGATCGCGATCGCCGTGCCGAGGATCAGGAGCGCCACCGAGACGATCGACCAGACCAGGGCGGCGGGGAGCGGCCGGTTCCCCACCAGCGGGTCGTAGGGGAAGTTGGCGGTGTAGGTGAAGGTCTCGCCAGGCCGGTCGGTCCCGGCCGCCCAGGCGGTCCAGAAGAAGAAGGCGGTCAGGGCGCGGGCGTCGCCCGGGTCGGCCACGAAGCCGCGCGGGATGGACATCGCGTCCGACCCGTCGCGGAAGAGCGCCGTGTAATAGGCGACCAGGGCGGGGAGCGCCGCCGCCTGGCCGGGCGAGAGGGTGAGCGTGTCGCTGGCCTCGTCGTAGCGGTTGGCCCGCAGCTCCTCCGCCACCTCCGCCTCCACCCGCCCCCGCTCGCCGGCGGGGAGCGCCTGGAGGTCGGCCTGGGTGAAGCGACCGGCCGCCTCGGGGGCGAGGCCGCGACGGAGGCCGGCGGTGACCAGCCCGATCCGGTGGAGGGCGTCGGCGGACCAGTCGGGGGCCAGGTAGGCGCCGTGGCCCCAGATCGAGCCGGTCTGCTGGCCGCCGCGGGAGAGGTACTGGCGCTGGCCGAGGGCGAGGTCGTCCGCGGTCAGGACCAGGCGGCCGTCGGGGGCGACCACGCGGGCGGGGATGGGCGGCTTGTGCTTCGAGATCTGCGCGCCCCCGAAGATGAGGACGCTGAAGCAGCCGACGATGACGAACAGGAGGACGGCGCGGGTCTTCGAGCGCATGGGTGGGGGAGTCTCCGGGGGCCTAGGCGCAGCAGCCGAGCCGCTGGGGGCCACGAGGGGCGGGGTGGGCGACGTGGGCGTGGCGTGCCACCAGCCCCTCGGCGAGCGCGTGGAGCCGCTCGTGGGCGCCGGCGCGCTCGGCCTCGAAGCGCTCGCAGTCCCGGGAGACCCCCTCCAGGGCCTCGGCGGGGAGGCGCTGCTCGGCCATGGGGTAGAGGATCGCGTCCTCCTTGTGGATGTGGGCGTGGAGGATCTCGGAGAAGGCGCCGGCCAGCCCGGCGAGCGACTGGAGATCCTCGGCGCTCCACGGGGCGGCCTGGCCGGCCAGCTCGGCCAGCCGGGTCACCAGGGCCCGCCCCTGGTCGTGCTCGTGGAGCATGACGGCGATGGGCCCGGCCTCGGAGGGGAAGCCGTGCGCCGTCATGGCCGTGAACAGGACGTCCTCCTCCTTGCCGTGATGGCAGGCGTCGGCGAACTCGCGGAAGAAGGTGACGAACCGGCCCAGCTCCTCCTGCTCGGTCGCCCCGGTCCGCCCCGCCTCCTGGGCGAAGCCGACCAGGGCGTCCAGGACCTGCTTGATCAGGCGGTGCTCGGTCATCAGGGTCTCGATGGCGTCCATGCTTCCCTTTCGTCCGGCGGTCGTGCCGGCTGCGGATGAACGGGCTGACCTGGAGCAAGAGGCCTGCCGAAGTTCATCCATCGGATTTCATGGATTTTTTGGGCCCGGCGGCGGATCGGCACCGTCCGTTGGTTGCGCGTCGCACCGAAATGTCGGTACACAGCCGCGCCATGCCCGGAATCCCCCTCCCGGTCGTCCCCCAGGACGACGTCCACCGCCGGATCGTCGAGGAGGCGATCGAGGCGGTCCTCTCCACCGTCGACCTGCAGGCGGTGCTCGACCGCACCGGCAGGCTCCTCCGCCGGCACTTCGGCGAGACGCGCGTCGCCATCAACCGCCTCTCGCCGGTCGATCCCTCGCGGGCCGAGGTGGTCCTGGTCTCCGATCCCCGCCAGCCGGCGCCCGAGCTCGGCACCTCCTTCCCCCTGGCCGGCTCCGCCGCCGGGCAGGCCCTGGCCGACCGCCGGCCCTGCGTGGTCGACCCGCTGGCGCCCGGGGCGCCCCGCTACCGCGAGGAGCCGCTCCTCGCCGCCTACGGCTACGGCTCGCTCGTCTCCTTCCCCCTGGTCTTCGAGCAGGACCTGCTCGGCACGCTCGACATCGCCCACCCGCCGGCGGAGGGGCTCCTGGCCTGCTGCTTCGAGGTGGCGCGCCAGGTGGCCCACCTGGTGGCCATCGCCCTCCACAACAGCCTGATGGTCGAGGAGGTCCAGCGGCTCAACCGGCTCCTCGGGCAGGAGAACGCCCTCCTCAAGGAGGAGATCCGCCAGATCAAGCGGGACGCGCGCTACCTGGCGGAGAGCGAGGGGATGCGGCGGGTGCTGGAGCGGGTCCGGCGGGTGGCCCCCTCCCCCACCACCGTCCTGATCCGGGGAGAGACCGGGACCGGCAAGGAGGGGCTGGCGCGGATGGTCCACGACCTCAGCCCCCGCTTCCAGGCACCCTTCGTGGCCGTCAACCTGGGCGCCATCCCCGAGGGGCTGGTGGAGAGCGAGCTCTTCGGCCACGAGAAGGGGGCGTTCACCGGCGCCGGCCGCCGGCGCGCCGGCCGCTTCGAGCAGGCCGACGGCGGCACGATCTTCCTCGACGAGGTGGGCGACGCCCCGCCCTCGGTCCAGGTGCGGCTGCTCCGCGTCCTCCAGGAGCGGGTCGTCGAGCGGGTGGGCGGGACCGAGCCGGTCCGGGTGGACGTCCGGGTCGTGGCGGCCACCAACCGGAACCTCGAGGAGATGGTGGCGCGCGGCACCTTCCGGACCGACCTCTATTACCGGCTGGCGGCCTTCCCGGTCGAGCTCCCGCCGCTCCGGGAGCGCCGGGAGGAGATCCGCGCCCTCGGGGGCTACTTCCTGGCGCGCCAGGCGGCCCTCATGCACCGCCGGCCGCCGCGCGTCGGCGAGGAGGCGTGGCGGGCGCTCGAGGGCCACTCCTGGCCGGGCAACGTGCGCGAGCTGGAGAACTTCCTGGAGCGGGCCCTGATCCTCTCCCCCGGCCCGGACCTGGTCCTCCCCGACCTGCCGGCGCCGGCCGCCCGCGGGCCCGCCCCGGCCTCGGCCGCCGGCCCGCGCCCCTTCGACGAGGAGGTGCGGGCGCTCCTCGAGCGCGCCCTCGCCCACTGCGGCGGGCGGGTCTACGGCCCGGGGGGCGCCGCCGCCCTCCTCGGCCTCCGGCCCACCACGCTCCAGGGAAAGCTGAAGCGCTACCGGGTGCGCCCCCCGGCCCAGGCCGTCCGGGAGGGTTGAGCGCCCGAGGCGCCTCCCCTGCCCGTTCGCTCGCGGTACAATCGAGGCCCCCGACCACCCCGGAGCCTCGATGCGATCCCTCGCCCTCGCCCTCGCCCTGGCCGCCCTCGCCGGCTGCGTCTCGCAGGATACCTACCGCAAGAAGGAGGTGGAGGCGGATCAGCTCCGCAAGGACTGGGAGGCGGAGCAGGCCCACCGCGCCGAGCTCCAGGGCAAGTTCGAGGCGCTCCGGGAGCAGCTCGACAACCTGGCGGTGGACGCCCAGTCGCTCAAGGAGAAGATCAAGGCCGACGAGTCCAACCTGGCGCAGAAGGAGTCCGAGCTCAAGGCCTGCCAGGGCCACGGGGCGGAGCTCCAGGCGCTGGTGGACGAGCTCTCCACCTCCAGGCGGAAGCTGGAGGCGGCCAAGGCCGAGCTGGAGAGGAAGAGCGCGGAGTACGAGCAGCTCGCCGGCGCGCTCCGGGGCGAGATCGACGCCGGGCGGGTGGAGCTCACCGAGCTCCGCGGGCGGATGACCGTGAAGATGAAGGACCGGATCCTCTTCGCCTCCGGATCCGCCACCATCGGGCGGGAGGGCCGCCAGGCGCTCCACGCCGTGGCCGACGCCCTGCGGAACGTCCAGGGGCGCACCATCCGGGTGGAGGGGCACACCGACAACGTCCCCACCGCCGGCGGCGCCTTCCCCACCAACTGGGAGCTCTCCAGCGCCCGGGCCCTGGCGGTGGTCCGCTACCTCCAGGAGGCCGGGCTCGATCCCACCCGCCTGGCGGCGGCGGGCTACGGGGAGTTCCAGCCGGTCGCGTCCAACGACACGCCCGAAGGGCGGAGCCAGAACCGCCGGATCGAGATCGTGCTCGCGGCTGCGGAGGGCGCGGCCCCCGCAGCAGCCGCCGCGGCGCCCGCCCGGTAGCGGCGCGCCGGCGGCCCTACCGCGCGCCGCGTCCCAGCGGCAGGCGGAAGAGCTCGGCGAGCACGCCGCCGGCGGTGTGCGCCCCGCCCACCCCGGTGCCCTGGACGACCAGCGGCCGCTCGGCGTACCGGGCGGTGGTGAAGGCCACGAGCGCCTCCACCCCGACCAGCCGGGCGGCGGGGTCCTCCGCCGGGACGCCCTCGGGGCCGACCCGCGCCTCCACCCGTCCCCCCTCGGCCATCGAGATCCGGGCCAGGTAGCGGAGCACCTTCCCCTCCCGGCGGAGCGCCTCCACCCGCGCCGCCATGGCCTCGTCGTGACGCCGGAGGGAGGAGATGAGCTCCTCGGCGCTCCCCGGGGAGAGCAGCTCCAGGGGGACGAAGGGCTCGACCCCCACCTCCTCGAGCGCCAGCGTCGCCCCCAGCTCGCGGGCCAGGATCAGGGCCTTGCGCGACGAGTCGAGGCCGGAGAGGTCGTCCCGCGGATCGGCCTCGGTGTAGCCCAGCCCCATCGCCCAGCGCGTGGCGAGGGAGAGGGGCACCCCGCGCGACAGCTCCGTGCAGAGGTAGCCGAGCGTGCCGGAGAGGGAGCCCTCGATGTGCCGCACCCGGTCGCCCATGCGGGAGAGCCGCCGGAGCGTCCCGATCACCGGGAGGCTCGCGCCCACCGCCACGTCGTAGTGCCAGTGCCGGTGGTGCTGGCGGCGGGTGGCCCGCAGCTCCTCGAGGCGCCGGGGGGGTACGGCCAGGGGCCGCTTGTTGGCCGCGATCACGTCGATCCCGCGCCGGAAGGCCTGCTCGTAGACCTCCTCCATCCCGTCGGCGGCCGTCAGGTCCACCAGCACCGGGTGGGGGAGCCGGGCGAGGCGATCGAGGAGCGCCGGCGCCGTCCGCGCGTCGACCGGGCCGGCGGGCGGGGCCGCCGCCAGGAGCCCGCGCCAGCGCTCCAGGTCGAGTCCCCCCTCGTCGAAGGCGGCGCCGCGCGTGTCGGCCACGCCCGCCACGCGGAGGAGCACGTCGTAGTCCCGCTCCAGCTCGGTCCGCTGGACGCGGATCTGCTCGAGCAGCTCGCGCCCCACCTTCCCCTTCCCCAGGACGAGGAGGGTGACGCCCCGCTCCGTGGAGGACCGCACCGCCTCCGCCTCCGGCGCGGGCGCCGCCGCCGAGCGACCGCGGAAGTCCGCCACCATCTCCGAGAGCCGATCCACGTCGATGAGGAAGGCGTCGTGGCCGTGCGGGGAGTCGAGCACCGCCAGGCGCGCGTTCGGGGCGAGGGTCGCCACCTCCCGCTGCTCCCAGGGCCAGTAGAGGACGTCGGAGTCGATCGACACCACCAGGGTGGGCTGGCGCAGGCTCCGCAGCACCTCCTCGCAGTCGCCCCGGCCGCGCGAGACGTCGTGCGTGTCCATGGCCCGCGTGAGGGCCACGTAGGTGGCGGCGTCGAACCGCTCCACCAGCTGTCGCCCCTGGTAGCGCAGGTAGCTCTCGACCGCGAACAGATCCTCGGCCTGCATCCGCCGGGCGAAGCGCTCCTCGAAGGACGGCTGGCTCCGGTAGGAGAGCATCGCCATCATGCGCGCCGACGCCAGCCCGGCGCTGGGCGGGTCGGCCGGATCGTAGTGGCCGTCCCGCCAGCGGGGATCGGCGTAGATCGCCTGCCGCTGCGCCTCGGAGAGTCCGATGCACCAGGCCGAGTGACGGGCGGTCGAGGCGATGAACACCACCGACTCGACGAGCCGGGGGTGGAGGAGCCCCCACTCCAGCGCCTGCATGCCGCCCAGCGAGCCGCCGATCACCATCCGGACGCGGCGCACCCCCAGCCCGGTGGCCAGGGCGTGCTGGGCGGCCACCATGTCCCGGATGGTGATGGCGGGGAACGCGCCGAGGTAGGGAGCGCCCGTGGCCGGATCGATCGAGGTGGGGCCGGTGGTGCCGTAGCAGCTGCCCAGGATGTTGGAGCAGAGGATGAAGTCCCGCTCCGGATCGAGGGCCCGCCCGGGCCCGAACATCCGGGTCCACCAGAGGTCGGCGTCGGCCGAGCCGGTGAGGGCGTGGCAGATGACGACCGCGTTGGCGCCCTGGCGATCCAGGGTGCCCCATGTGCGATAGCCGATCCGGACCCGGGGAAGGATGCCCCCGAGCTCCAGGCGGAGGGGGCCGGGCAGCTCGTAGCTTCGGGTCTCGGGCGACATGAAGGCCGCCCGGCCCGCGCCCGTGGTGCGGCCGCCGGAAGTCATCGGAGCCGCGGAGGGTATCGGCGGGCGATCGGGGGTGTCAAGGCGGACCCCCGCCTTCACGCTTCGTCAGAGCGCGTCCCGCGTTCCCGGGGGTGGGCGGGTTGGAGGAGCGCGGGGGTTCGCCCCGACCCCTTGGGCTGCCCCGAGGTGCGCCGGAAAAGCGCCCGGTTTTCGCGCCCCGCCGATCGTCAGTGGATTGGCCCCCGCTTTGCTCATGGCGCCATGCGTACGACGCACCACGAACCGGCAGACGGGAGAGGGTCACGACGATGACGACCAACGCAGCGGCGGGGCTGGGCCAGGAGCGCAGGGGACCGGAGCTGGTGTTCGGCCCCGAGAGCCCGATCGCCGATCTGGTGCGCACCTGCCAGCGGATCGCCCAGAGCGACGCCACCGTCCTCCTCACCGGCGAGACCGGCACGGGCAAGGAGGTCTTCGCCCGGACGATCCACGAGCACAGCGCCCGCGCCGGGCGGCCCCTCGTCCCGGTGAACTGCGGCGCCATCCCCGAGGCCCTCCTCGAGAGCGAGCTCTTCGGCCACGTGCGCGGGGCCTTCACCGGCGCCACCCAGTCGCGGCGCGGCCGCGTCGCCGCGGCGGAGGGCGGGACCCTCTTCCTCGACGAGGTCGGGGAGCTGCCCCTGGCCCTGCAGGTGAAGCTGCTCCGGGTCCTGCAGGAGCGGACCTACGAGCCGGTCGGCTCGACCGAGCCCATCCCCGCCGACTTCCGGCTGGTGGCGGCCACCAACCGCGACCTCGCCGCCGAGGTGGCGGCGGGCCGGTTCCGCCGCGACCTCTACTACCGCCTCCTGGTCTGCCCCATCGAGATCCCGGCGCTGCGCGAGCGGAACGGGGACGTGCTCCGGCTCTTCCAGCACTTCTGGTCGCGGCGCGGCGAGCGGCGGCCCATCGATCCTGCGGTGGCCGAGATCCTCCAGGGCTACGAGTGGCCGGGCAACGTCCGCGAGCTCGAGAACCTGGTGGAGCGGCTCGCGGTCTGCTCCGAGGGGAGCGTGATCCGGGTCGCCGATCTCCCGGCCGCGCTCCGGGCGCGGCGCCCCAACGGCTCCCGGCTGGCGGTGGTGCACGAGGGGCCCGAGGTGGAGCCCCTCCCGGCCCCTCCGGCGGCGGCCCCCGTGCTCCCCGCGCCCGCCGAGGCGCCGGGGTCCGGCATCGACCCCGAGCTCCTCCGCAGCCTGATCAGCGAGGACGCCCCGCCCCCCGCCGACCCCTGCCTGGCGGCGGGCCGACCGGTGGATCTCCCCCGGATCCTGCGCCAGCTCGAGGACGCCTACATCTCCGCCGCCCTGGCCCGCACCGGCGGCAACAAGAAGGCGGCCGCCGACCTCCTCGGGCTACAGCGGACCACCTTGGTGGAGAAGCTCCGCCGGCGCACCCGCGAAGCGACCGCGCCCTAGCCCCTCTCGCCTCCCCTCTGCGTTCCCCCGAGGCGGGCCCCCTGGCCCGCCTGGTGCTTTTCCGCGCTCGCGCGGCGGCGTCTCCCCCCGACCGAGCCCGCCGGGCGCCGCGTCAGGCTTCCGGCGCCAGGCCGAGCACGCTGGTTGCACTGGTGCGGTTCCGTGACGCCGACCGCCGCGATCCTGGCGCTCGCCCTGTGCACGCACCCGCCCCTCGGGCTGACGGTGTCGGCGGAGCGCTTCCCGCTCCCCGACGCCGCGTCGCCCGCCCGGCTCGAGTCCCGCCCGTTCGAGCGGCGCGTCCTGCTCTCGGTCCCGGCCTCCGCCGCCCCCGGCGTGGCGAGGCGCCTCCGCGGTGCCTCCCGGATCTGCCCCGAGGTGGAAGTCTCCGGCGCGACCGTGGTCCTGCGCTGCCGCACCTCGCGCCTGCGCGCCGGCCTCACCTCCACCCGGGCCGGCGTGGCCCTCGATCTCCACCAGCTCCGAATCCCCTCCTGGCGTCCGGAGGAAGAGGGTCCGCCGCTGGTCCCCTTCGACACCGCCGCGCTCGGGCTCGGGCCCTGCCCCGGTACCTCGCCCGAGCTCCACGGCGAGTGCGAGCTCGCCGCCGGCCACCTCGACGCCGCCCGCCGACTCTTCCTCGAGGCCGCCGCCGGCGGCCGCGCGCCGCTGGCGGAGCTCCGCCTGGGCGACCTCGCCCTCCGCGACGATGATCCCGACGAGGCCCGGGCGCGCTGGCACCAGGCGCGCGCCGAGGCGCCCTGGGGCCGGCTGGCGGCGGCCCGGATCTGCGAGCTGGACGCCGAGTGCCTCGCCTCCGACAAGCTGGACGCGGTCTACGACGCGGTGGCGGTGGCCCTCCCCCTGCGCGCCGACCTGGTGCTCCGGCAGGCCCGGCTGCTCGCCCTCGCGGGCCGGCTGGTCGAGGCGGCGCGGCTCCTCGCCGGGGAGACCGGGCCGCACGGCGCCTGTGCCGCCACCGCCGGCTGGTGCCGCCACGTCCTCCTCACCGCCCTGACCCAGCCTCCTCCGGAGGGCAGCGAGGCCCTGGCCATCTACCTCGACCTCCCCGAGCGCAGCGAGGGGCCGCTCGCCCTCGAGCTCGTGCGCGCCGCCGCCACCCAGGCGGAGCGGGCCGGCGCCCCCGTCTTCGCCGCCAGCCTGCTCGCCGCCAGCTCCGGGCGGGTGCCCGGGGTGGAGCTCTCCGACCACCTGCGCCGCGTGGCCGAGCTGTACCTGGCCGGCGGCGATCGGGCCCGGGCCGAGGAGATCCTCCGCTTCGCCCGCACCCGGCTCGCCGCCCCCGAGCTCGCCCGACCGCCCTGGGCGGCGATCCGGCGCGCCCTCCACCCCACCCCCGCCCCGGCCCCCGCGCCCATCCGCGCGCCGGCCGAGGACCCCGACCTCCAGGCGGCTCGCGCCGCGCTGGAGGCTTCCCGCCTCGTCGTGCCCGCGAGAGGAGCTCGCCCGTGACCGCCGCCGCCGTCCTCGCCCCCCGCCCCGCCCCGTCCCCGGTCGCGGAGAGCCCCGCCATGCGCGAGGCGCTGCTGGCCGCCCACGACGTCGCCCCCACCCCGACCACCGTCCTGATCCTGGGCGAGAGCGGCGCGGGCAAGGAGATCCTGGCCCGCGAGATCCACGGCCGCTCGCAGCGCGCCGCGGGCTCCTTCGTGGTCCTCCACTGCGCCGCCGCCGATCGCGCCGAGGGCGAGCTGCTCGCCGGCCCCGGCGGCCCCTTCTCCCGGGCCGCGGGAGGGACCCTGCTGCTCGACGAGGTGTCGGAGCTGTCCCCGGCCGCCCAGGCCCGCCTCCTCCGCCTGCTCCAGGAGCGCGAGAGCTCGCCCCCCGGCGCGGCCGAGGCGCGGGTGATCGCCACCTCCCACCACGATCTGCCCGCCCTGGTGGAGAGCGGGCGGTTCCGCTCCGACCTCTACTACCGCCTCAACGTCTTTCCCATCGCACTCCCGCCGCTGCGGGCGCGCCCCGAGGACCTCCTCCCGCTGGCCGAGGGGCTGCTGGCCGAGGCGGCCGAGGCGGCCGGGATCGCCCCGCCCGCGCTCGGCCCGGGGGCGCGCGCCGCCCTCGTCGCCCACCCCTTCCCCGGGAACGTCCGGGAGCTGCGAAACCTGGTCGAGCGCGCCGTGGTCCGGTCGCGGGGCTTGGCCGTCGAGCCCCACCACCTCGGGCTCACCGCCCCCCCGGCCCTCGAGGCCGCCCCCTCCGGCGAGCGGCTCCCGGACGGGCTCCCCCTCGATCTCGGCCGGCTCGAGCGGCTCGCCATCGAGGAGGCCCTGCGGCGCGTGCAGGGCAACCGCACCCATGCCGCCCGGCTCCTCGGCATCGGGCTGCGGACGCTCCGCAACAAGCTCCGCACCTGGCGCGAGGCCGGTGACCCCTGCGAGGCCGGCGCCCGGCAGATCACGCCGGGCCCGGGCGGACCCGGCCCGATCCCCGCCGGGCTGGCGGCCCGGCTCTGGGCACGCCGCTCGCAGATGGAGCGGGCATGAGGCTCTTCGACGCCACACTCTCGACGCTGGAGCGCTCGCTGGACGTCCGGCTCGCCCGGCAAGCGGTGCTGTCGAGCGACGTCGCCAACGCCGACACCCCTGGCTACCTCCCCCGCGACCTGGACTTCGAGGCCGCCATGTCGGCCGCGTCCCCGGCCGTCCCCGAGCCCGCCGCCACCCGCCCCGGCGACCTGCCCCTCGGCGCCGCCACGGCCTCCGCCGCCGCTCCCGAGCGCTTCGTCGGCGAGGTCCCCGGGCAGGCCCCCGGGCTCGACGGCAACGCGGTCGACCTCGACCGGACCGCCGCCGCCATCGCCGAGAACTCCATCCAGTACGGGGCCGCCGCCAAGGCGGCCGCCAAGAAGCTCGCCATCCTCCGCTACGTCGCCTCGGACGGCGCGGCGTAGCGCCCCGGAGCCGACCATGGACTTCCTCTCCGCCCTCAAGGTCAGCGCCTCCGGCCTCTCGGCCGAGCGCGTCCGCGTCAACCTGGCCGCCTCCAACCTGGCCAACGCCGAGACCACCCGCGGCCCGGACGGCAAGCCCTACCAGCGGCTCGACCCGGTGATGGAGGCGGTGCCGTTCGAGGCCGCCCTGGGCGACGCCGGGTCGGAGCTCTCGGGAGTGCGGGTGGCCGAGATCGCCCGCGACGACGGGCCGGGCCGGCGCGTCTACAGCCCGTCGCACCCGGACGCCGATCCCGACGGTTTCGTGACGCTCCCGGACGTCAACCCGGTCCACGAGATCGTGAACCTGATGTCGGCGCAGAAGGCCTACGACGCCAACGCGGCCGCCGTCGACACCCTCAAGACGATGGCGCAGCGCGCCCTCGACATCTCGCGGTGAGGTCACCCATGGACGGAATCCGCGGAATCCGCGCACCCGGCCTCGATGGCGAGCTGTCCGTCCCCCGGCCCGGCGCCGCCGCCCAGCCGGCCGGCAAGTCCTTCGCCGAGGCCCTCGGCGACGCGCTCGGCCAGGCCGAGGCCCTCCAGCTGGGCGCCGACGGCCAGGCGGAGAAGGTCGCCATGGGCGCCGGCAACCTCCACGAGACCGCCCTCGCCCTGGAGAAGGCGGACGTGGCGATGCGGGTCCTCACCAAGGTCCGCAACAAGATCGTGGATGCCTACCAGGAAGTCATGCGGATGAGCGTGTAACGCCGAGAGGAACCCGCGATGGAGCCCCTCCTCAAGCAGCTGCGCGAGCTTCCCAAGGCGCTCTCCGCCCTGCCCATCGGCCTCAAGCTGGTGCTGGTGATGGGCGCCCTCGCCGCCATCGGCGTGGCCGCCTTCAACGCCGTCTCCTCGGCCGAGGCCTACCAGTACGCCTTCACCAACCTCACCCCCGAGGACTCGGCCGAGGCGGCCGCCGCCCTCAAGACCGCGGGCGTCCCCTTCCGCCTGGACGCGGGCGGCTCGGCCCTGGGCGTCCCCGCCTCCAAGGTCTACGACGCCCGGCTGCTGCTCGCCGGGGCCGGGATCCCGCGCGGCGGCGGGGTGGGCTTCGAGATCTTCGACCGCGGCGACCTGGGCGTGTCCGAGTTCACCCAGAAGGTGAACCTGCGCCGCGCCACCGAGGGCGAGCTGGCCCGCACCATCTCCCGCCTGGCCGAGGTCCGCTCCGCCCGGGTGCACGTCACCCTCCCGGAGAAGGGGCTGTACCGGGACCAGGACCGGACCCCCTCCGCCGCGGTGGTGGTGAACCTCCAGCCCGGCCGCACCCTGGGCGAGCGCGAGCTGGCCGGGATCCGCCACCTGGTCTCCTCCGCCGTCCCCGGGCTCCCCCCAGCCGGCGTCGCCGTCCTGGACGGCCGCGGCCAGGTGCTCACGGCCGAGGGCGGGGTGGGCGAGGCGATGGGCTTCCAGCGCCACCTCGAGCACGACCTCGAGCAGCGGGTGGTGGAGCTCCTCGAGCACTCCGTCGGGCCCGGTGCGGTGGTGGCCCGGGTGACCGCCACCGTGGACGCCTCCGAGGTGCAGACCAGCGCCCAGGTTGTGGACCCCGAGTCCGCCACCGTCCGCAGCGAGCGCAAGCTCTCCCAGCAGACCACCGCCGAGGGCACCGCGGCGGGCGGCGTGGCCGGCGCGGCCGCCAACCAGCCCCTCGCCGCCCCGGGCGCCGCCACCGCCAGCGCCAAGCGCAACCTCTCCACCACCGAGGACCAGACCCGCAACTTCGACGTCTCGGTGACCACCACCACCACCGTGGCCCGGGTCCCCCGGCTGCAGCGGATCTCGATCGCGGTGCTGGTGGACGGCAAGGACGGCCAGCCCCGGGCCGAGGCCGAGATGGCCCGCCTGGGAGAGCTGGCCAAGCGCGCGGTCGGGTTCGACGCCGAGCGCGGCGACACCTTCGAGATCTCCTCCTCTCCCTTCGTCCACGGGGAGGAGGCGCCGGCCGCGCCGCCTGCGCCCACCGCCCTGCTCGATCGCCCGGTGGTCCGCTGGGTGGCGATCGGCGCGGGCGGCCTCCTCGCCCTCCTCATCGTGGCCTTCGCCCTCCGCGGCGGGCGCGGGCGCGCCTCCGCCCCCACCCTGGCCGCCCTGCCGCTTCCGGCGGGGGCCCGGGTGGCGGAGATCGAGGCCGCCCTGGAGCGTGAGGCCGCCGGCCTGCCGCCCGCCGCCGCCCGGCCGGCGCTGGGCGATCCCGCCGCCGCCCTGCGAGAGCGGGCCCGCGAGCTCGCCACCAAGGACCCGACCCGCGCCGCCCACATCCTGAAGGCCTGGATGGCGCAGGAGCAGAGCCCCCAGGCCGCCCGGACCACGCCCAATGCCTGAGCCCTCCGCCGCCCTCCTCGCCGACACCTCCGGCCTCGGCTCGCAGCGGGCCGCCGCCGTCCTCCTCGGCATCGGCCCGGAGGTCGCGGCCACGGTCTTCAAGATGTTCGGCGAGGCGGAGCTGCGCCGCGTGGCCCTGGGCGCCAAGGACCTGCGCTCGCGAGGCGGCTCGGCCGTCTCGGAGGCGCTCGAGCACTTCATCTCCACCATGGAGTCGGTGGGCGGCGACGCCGCCGCCGGCGACGACCTCCTGCGCGAGGTGGCCTCCCGGGCCCTGGGCGCCGACGCGGCGCGCCGGGCCTTCGACGGGGTGGTCCCGCCGCCTCCCCCCGACGAGGTCCTGGGCCCGGTCTCGCAGGCCGACCCCGAGGCGCTCGCCATGGTGCTCCAGCGCGAGCAGCCCCAGACCATCGCCCTGGTCCTCTCCTCGCTCGAGTCCTGGCGCGCCGCGGGCGTGATGGACCGGCTCCCCGACAAGCTCCGCCCCGAGGTCCTCCGCCGCATGGCCACCATCGAGTCGGTGGCCCCCGAGGTCCTCCGCGAGGTCGGGCAGGCCCTCTCCTCCGAGCTCAAGGCCCTGGTGGCCGGCGGGATGCGCCGGGTGGACGGCAAGTCGACGGCCCTCGAGATCCTGCGCCGCATCCCCCCCCAGCAGCAGGGGGTGGTCCTGGCCGAGATCGAGAAGGACGACGGGCAGCTCGCCTCCGAGCTCCGCGGCCGCCTCTTCACCTTCGGCGACCTGGTGAACCTCGCCGACCGCGACCTCCAGACCCTGCTCCGGGAGATCGACGCCCAGCGCCTCACCGTCGCCCTCAAGGGCGCGACCGCCGAGGTTCGCCAGAAGTTCCTCCAGAACCTCTCCGCCCGCGCCGCCGAGATGCTCTCCGACGACCTGGCGGCCATGGGCCCGGTCAAGCTCTCCAGCGTCGAGGCGGCCCAGCAGGAGATCGCCAAGACCGCCCAGGAGCTGGCGCAGCAGGGCCGGATCACCATCGTGGGACCCTCCGAGAAGATGCTCTAGGAGCGCGGCATGACGGGCACCCCCAGACCTCCGAGCTTCCTCTCTTCCCGGGCCGCCGCGCCCACCGTCCGGGTGGCGCCCTTCGGTGCGCCGGCCCCGGCCCGCCCCGCTCTCCGCGGCCCCGCGCCCTGCGCGGAGGAGCGTCCCGCCGGCCCCACCCCCGAGCAGCTCGCCGCCCTCCGGGCCGAGGCGATGCAGCGCGTGACGCACGCGGTCGAGGTCCTGCGGCTCCAGGCGGAGCGGCTCGCCGAGCAGGCGCGGGCCGACGCCATCGAGATCGGCTTCCAGGTCGCCCGGCGCGTGCTCGAGGCGGAGCTCTCCACCTCCCCCGAGGCGCTCTTCGCCCTGGTGCGCGGCGCCCTGAAGCGAAGCGGGGATTCGCGCCGGATCGTGGTGCGGCTCCACCCCGAGGACGCGAAGCTCGTGACCGCCGCCGGCGCCGACCAGCTGGGCGTGACCAGCGCCCGGATCGAGGTCGCCCCCGACCCCTCGCTGGAGGCCGGCGACTGCGTGGTCGAGACCGACTTCGGCAAGGTGGACGGCCGCCTCCGCACCCGCCTCGACGAGCTGCGCCGGGCGGTGGATTCGGCCTCCGAGGAGGGCGCGGCGTGACCCGCTCGCCCTCCTCGCCCCGTCAGGCCGCGCGGCCCGCTCCGGCGCCAGGGGAGGCCGCTTGTCGCTGATCGACCTGGCCGCGCTCCAGCGCTCGCTCGACGAGGCGGACCCCACCCCGCTCACCGGGACGGTGGTCCGCGCCACCGGCCTGATCGTGGAGGCGACGCTGCCCCGCGTGCCGGTGGGGACCGCCTGCGAGATCCGGGCGACCGACGGGAGCCTGGTGCTGGCGGAAGTGGTCGGCTTCCAGGCCGGGATCGCCCGGCTCATGCCCCTGGGCGAGATCCACGGCGTGGCCGAGGGCTGCGACGTCGTCCCCCGCGCCGCCGCCGACCGGATCCTGGTGGGCGAGGGACTGCTCGGGCGGGTGGTCGACGCCTCGCTGCGGCCGGTGGACGGCGGCCCGCTCCCCATCCTCCGGCGGCGCACCGCCCTCCACGCCTCCCCGCCCCCCGCCCTCCAGCGCCGCCGCGTGACCGATCCGATCGCCCTGGGGATCCGGGCCATCGACGCCTGCGTCACCGTGGGCGAGGGGCAGCGGATGGCCATCATGGCCGGGCCGGGCGTGGGGAAGAGCGTGCTGCTCGGCATGCTGGCCCGCTCCGCCCGCGCCGACGTGGTGGTGGTCGGGTTGATCGGCGAGCGCGGCCGCGAGGTGCGCGAGTTCATCGAGCGCGATCTCGGCGACGGGCTGGCGCGCGCCGTGGTGGTGGTGGCCACGAGCGACGAGTCCCCGCTCAAGCGGCTCCGGGCGGCGATGGCCGCGACCGCCGCGGCCGAGCACTTCCGGGCGCAGGGGAGGAAGGTCCTCCTGCTGGTGGACTCGCTCTCCCGGGTCTGCATGGCCCAGCGCGAGATCGGCCTGGCCGCCGGCGAGCCGCCCACGACCAAGGGCTACCCGCCCTCGACCTTCGCCCTGCTCCCCCGCCTGGTCGAGCGCGCCGGGAACGACGGCGGGGCCGGCTCGATCACCGCCTTCTACACCGTCCTGGCCGAGGGCGACGACCAGGCCGGCGACCCGGTCGCCGACGCCGCCCGCGCCACGCTGGACGGCCACCTGGTCCTCTCCCGCCGCCTGGCCGAGTCGGGCCACTTCCCGGCCATCGACGTGCTCGCCTCCATCTCCCGGGTGATGAACGACATCGTCGCCCCCGCCCACCGCGACCTGGCCCGCGAGGTGCGGGAGGTCCTCTCCGCCTACCGCGAGGCGGCCGACCTCGTCGAGGTGGGCGCCTACGCGGCGGGCTCCAACCCTCGGGTCGATCGCGCCCTCCGCTGCATCGAGCCGCTCCGCCAGCTGCTTCGCCAGGACCCGACCGACCGCACGCCGCTCCCCGACACGCTCGCCAGGCTGGCGCAGGTCCTCGGGCCGGCCCACGCGGAGAAGGAGCGCGCCCATGGCTAGCGCCGTCCTCCTCGCCGCCCTGCTCGCGGCCGCCCCGGCCGACCCGCCGGCTCCCCCTGCGGCCCCCGTGGTCCCCGAGGCGAGGGCGGCGGCCCCCGCGCCCGCCGACCCGGTCCTGCCGGTGGCCCCCTCCCCGCCGGCCGCAGTGCCCGCAGGCGCGCCTCCGGCGGCGGGCCCGGACGCGGCCTCGGCGAGCCCGGCCCCCGCGGCCGCTCCCGCCCGCGCCGGCCGGACCGCACGCCCGGAGCCTCCCCCGGCCACCCCCCAGGAGGCCGCCGACGCCGCCACGCGCGCGGAGGCCCACGTCGCCCCGGGCGCCCCCACCCCGCCCGCCCTCACCAGCAAGGCCCTGTCCGAGGAGCTCCGGCGGGCCGCCCGCGACCGCCGCGCCGAGCACGGCGCCGTCGAGGACGAGCGCCACAAGCTCGAGGCGCTCGCCAAGGAGATCGCGACGGCCCGTGCCTCCCTGAAGGAGGAGACCACCCGCCTCCAGGGCCTGCTCGCCTCCGGCGCGCGCGCCGCCCCCGCCCGGAAGCCCGCTGCCCCCGGCGCCAGGGCGGCCCCCGAGCCCACGCCGGTGGAGTCGCTCGCCAAGACGGTGAAGGGGATGCGCGCGGAGCAGGCGGCCGCGATGCTCGCGCGGCTCGACCGCGGGCTCGCCGCGGCCATCCTGGCGCGGATGCGTCCCGCCGACTCGGGGCTGGTGCTCGACAAGATGGACGCCGAGACCGGCGCCCGCCTGATGACCCTCCTCGCCCGCAAGGAGGCTCCGTGAAGCCCCTCCCCGTCCCGCCCTCCGCCCGCACGGGCGGTGCCGAGCCCGCCTCCTCCCGCCCTGCGCTCCGCGGCCCCTGGGCCAGCGCCGGCGGCCACGCCTTCGAGGACGCGCTCCGCCAGCACGAGGCCTCCTCTGCCTCCGAGCCGGCCGCCGCCCCGGCGGTCCGGACGGCCGCCCCCTCCGGCGCTCCGCCATCCGCGAGCCTCCTGGCGAACGCTCCCGCGGCGCGTGCGCCCGCCAGCCCGCCCGAGGCTTCGGCGCCCGCGTCGGCCCCCGCCTCCGCACCCGCACGCTCGGCCCCCCGCGAGGAGCGGCGGACGCCGGGCGCTCGCCCCGCCGGCTCGGCCCCCGCGGCCGTCCCGGGCTCCGCGGCGCCGACCGCCCCCGCCCTTGCCTCTCCCCCGAGCGCCAGCGCGCCCCGGCAGACGAGCGCGGCCGCGGGCGACGTCGTCCCGTCGGCTGCGAAGCCGAGCTCCCCGGCCGCCCCGGATCGCCACGCACCCGCTGCCGCCGAGCGCGCGGCCGTGGCCTCGCCCGCCCCCACCGCGGGGCGCCCCGCCCCGCGCCGGGCGCTCGAGGCGCGGGCGCCGACCCTCCCCGCGCCGACCGCGACCCTCATCCCCGCGCCGACCGCGACCCCCATCCCCGCGCCGACCGCGACCCCCATCCCCGCGCCGACCGCGACCCCCATCCCCGCGCCGACCGCTTCCGCGCCTCGGCCCCCGGCCAGCGCGCCCAGCCAGGCCACCTCCCGGGGGGAGCGCGCGCAGCAGCTCGCGAAGCAGCTGGCGACCTCGAACGCACCCGAGGCGTCCGCCCTCGCCCCGGGACGCGATGGCGCTCGGCTCCCCGAGCTCGCCCAGGCGCCCGCGCCGCGGACCTCCACCGGCCCGGCCCCCCAGCGTGCCCGGCCCGAGGCCACGCCGGCGTCCGCCCTGCCCGAGCCGGAGACGAGCCCGCGCGCCCAGGAGCCCGCGGCGACCCTCACCGCCGCCGGGCCCGCGGCGACCGCCCCGGTCGCAGCCGTGATCCAGGCCGTGAGCGGCGCCCTCCCCGCCGGCCCGACCGCCCCGGCGGCCGCTCCCGCGCGAGCCCCGCAGGCCCCCGCGACGCTGCGCGGCGCGCTTTCGGTCCCCGCCTCGGAGCCCGTCGGGAGCGGTCCGCTCGCTGGCCAGGCCCACCTCTCCACGCGTGCCTCCTCCTCGGCGGTCGACCGCAAGCCCACGCCGGCGACCGGCGCCGCCCCGGCCTTCCCCGGAGCCGATCGCGCGGCCGACGACGGCGCGCCCTCGCTCCGGGCCTCGACGACCAGCGCCCCGACCGCCCAGCCCGCGCCCCCCGCACGCCCCGATGCCCCCGAGCGTCCCGCCCGGCCGGCCGTCCAGGCCAGCCAGGGCGTGCCGGCCGACCCGGGGGTTCCCCGCTCCCCGGCTGCTCCCGTGCCCGCGGCCGGCCACCCCGCGGCGGCGGTCGTCCAGCCCGCGCGCCCCCACGTCGCCGCCCCCGAGGCCGGTGCGGCCCGGCTCGCCCCTCCGCCCGAGGCCGGCGATCCGGCCGTTTCGGGGGCCGTCCTCCGCTCCGCGGCGCACCTCCGCGTCTCCTCCGACGCGCTCGGCGAGCTCTCCCTCCACGTCCGGGTCCGGGATGGTTCCGCCCAGGTCCGCGTCGAGACCGAGGCCGGAGCGGCCGCGCCGGTCCAGGCTCGCGCCCCCGAGCTCGCACGGGCCCTGGCGGCGGAGGGGATCGGCCTCGCCCGGCTCGAGATCTCCGAGCGCACCCCCACCTCCGCGCCGGCCCCCGCCCACCAGGGCGACGCCGGCGCCCAGCCGGGCGCCGGCGGCTCGGGTGGCCACCGCGACCGCCCCGAGCCCGAGGACCGACCCTCCCCCTCCGCCCCCACCCCGGCCCCGGCCCCGCGCCGCC
>Ga0335076_10000182_pt1 | contig 52999 bp, 50 predicted proteins | sample Lox_Sample_25_FD_206717 | JGI IMG/M metagenome (GOLD analysis project Ga0335076, IMG submission 206717) | Soil microbial communities from Loxahatchee National Wildlife Refuge, Florida, United States - Lox_Sample_2.5 | ecosystem: Environmental > Terrestrial > Soil > Wetlands | place: USA... | reverse complement strand
CGGCACCGCCGAACCGCCAGCAGCCCGCCTGCACACACTCGCCGACATCGCCGACTACGCCGCAAGCCAGGGCATCATGCCCGGTGCCGGAATCGAAATCGGCGTGTTAATGATCTGCGAGCCCTAAACCGCGCGTGGTCGATTCGGGAGTCTCTACCGACCCACCGGGTCTGGCGGTGAAGGCCAAGGCTCACCAGCCTCGTGATAATATTAGGAACACTTGTTCGAGAGCCTCTAGCGGCAAAGCAGGCGTCCAGGTCCTTGATGTTGTTCAGCTGGTGATCGGCGCGGACGTCGCCAAACAGTGGCAGCGGGTTCCAGATGCCGGGGGTTTTGGCGTTCTGCGGGACCGGGGCACGCGTCTCGACCGAATCGTCGTCGCAGTCCGGCTGGGTGCCGCCCTGGATGCAGTAAGTGCAGGCACCGGTGACGGGAACGTGCCGCCCGGCGCGTGTGCGCTCCCTGGGGCGCCCTACCGGTTCCTGGGCTTCCTGGGCTTTCTTGGGACGGCCCTGCGCAACCTGATGGTTAGCTGATCAGCGCCCGTGAGGCGCGCGCGACGAGGGTGCTCAGGTCCCCCGGGCGGCCCTCGCGGTAGAGCGGTCCGCCACCGTCGGCCAGCAGCTGGCTCACCATCGCCACGCCGCGCGCCGGGACCGGCCCCGGCCCGGTGAGCGAGCCGGCCAGCCCGGCCAGTTCGGCAGCCGCTGGGGCGGGCGCGGGCAGAATCCGGCGCAGGCTCGCGGCCAGGGCGCGGCGGTACGCCGTGGACGTCAGGAACATGGCCCGCGCGGCCAGCAGCACGCTGGCTTCCGGGCGGGCACCGCCGGCCAGCTGCCGGTCGAGGCGGTCGGCCAGGGCCCGGGCCAGCATCCGGTGCCAGGGGCGCAGCCGCCGCAGGGTCAGGCGGCCAAGATCGTCGTCGAGCAGGATTTGCATGATGGCATCACCTTCAACGTCGTGACCCTTAACTCAATTATAATGGTCACGAGTGACCTGTAAAGTGTCCTGAGGAGTCACGTCTTCGATCTGCCACGGAGGGCCCGCGGCGAGCACGACAGCTGGTGATCATGGCGGCTAGCCTGATCGGCATGACCTTGCCGTCGTGGGCGTCCCATCTCGAGCGCAAGCTGGCGCCGCCGCCGCTGCTGCCGGTGCAGGCGTTCGTCAACACCCTCGACCTGGACCTGGGCACCGACGTGCTGGCCCACGCCGACGAGGCCCGGGCGTGGCTGGCCGAGGCCGGACTGCGCGCCGCGGAGCAGCCGGACTTCGCCGCGGACCTGGAACTCGCCCGCGGCGTCCGGGAGAGCCTGCGCGCCATGATCGCGCGCAACACCGGAGGCGGGCCGCTCGCCGAGGCCGAGCTGAGGCCGCTGGAACAGGTCACCAGCCAGGCCAGGCCGCGCCTCGAGGTGACCGCCGACGGCCAGGTCACGCTGGGCCCGGAACCGGGTACCCAGGGCCTGCGCCTGGCCGACGGGCTGGCAGGGCTGCTGCTCAGCATCCGCGACGCGCAGGCCGACGGCAGCTGGAAGCAGCTGAAGCTATGCAGCAACCCCGACTGCCGCTGGGCGTTCTATGACCGGTCGCGCAGCCACCGGGGCGCGTGGTGCGAGATGGCCTCGTGCGGCAACCGGCTCAAGAACCGCAACCTCCGTGCCCGCCGGGCCCGGGCCGGGTAACGCCGCACCCACCGGGGCGTGCCCGGTGAGACTCATGTGACGGATGTGGGTGCGGCTGGCGGCGGGCTGGCGGGGCCGGTACCGCTGGCGGGACCGGTGCGGTTGGCGGCGGGGCCGGTACCGCTGGCGGGGCGGGTGCGGGTGGCGGGTCAGCCGCGGGCTTTCTCGCGCTCGCGGGCGGCCATGGCCAGCAGTTCCTCGGCGTGCGCCTGGCCGAACTCGGACTCCTCCATGCCGCCGAGCATCCGGGACAGCTCGCGGGCCCGGCCGACCCGGTCCAGCCGGGCCACGCCGCTCGCCGTCACCAGGCCGTCGTCGGACTTCTGCACCACCAGGTGGTTGTCGGCGAACGCGGCGACCTGCGGCAGATGGGTGACCACGATCACCTGCGAGGAACGCGCCAGCCGGGCGAGCCGCCGGCCGATCTCCACCGCGGCCTTGCCGCCCACCCCGGCGTCTACCTCGTCGAACACGAACGTGGGTACCGGGTCCGCGCCGGCGAAGACCACCTCGATGGCCAGCATGACGCGGGAAAGCTCGCCGCCGGACGCTCCCCTGTTCAGCGGCAGCGCGGGTGCGCCCGGGTGCGCGGCCAGCCGGATCTCCACGTCGTCGGCGCCGTGCGGGCCTGGCGCGTCCAGCTCGCTGATCAGGGCGGTGAGCGACGCGTGCGGCATGGCGAGCGCGGTCAGCTCGGCGGTCACCTCGGCGGCGAACCGCTCCGCGGCGGCCGAACGCAGCCCGGTCAGCCGCGCCGCCAGCGAGATCACCTCGGCCTGCAGGGATGCCTCTTCCGCGGCCAGCGCCGCGATCTTGTCGTCGTCCCCCTCGAGCTCGGCCAGCCGCGACCCGGCCCGCTGAGCCCAGTCGAGCACGCCGGCCAGGTCGCCGGAAGCGCCGCCGTAGGCCCGGACGAGCCGGCCGAGCGCCGCCCGCCGTTCCTGTACCGCCGCCAGCCGGGCCGGATCCGAGTCCACCGACTCGGTGTAGGAGGCGAGTTCCCCGGCCACGTCGGAGATCAGGTAGCTGGCCTCAGACAGCCGATCGGCCAGGCCGGCCAGCAGCGGGTCGTGCGGGCGGACCGGCTCGAGCGCGCGTCCCGCGATGCCCAGCAGCGTGCTCACGTCGGAGGCGTCCACCGTGGCCGAGGCCGGGTCGCCGTGCAGCACCTCGTGCGCGGTGGTGGCCGCGGCGTGCAGCGCGTCGGCGTTCGCCAGCTTCTCCTCCTCCGCCAGCAGGGCCGCGTCCTCACCCGGCACCGGGGTGGCCGCCTCGACTTCGGCCAGGCCGAGCCGGAGCGTCTGCGCCTCGGCCGCGCGCTCGCGCTCCGCCCGGGCCAGCGACTCCAGCTCGTCGCGGACCGCGCGGTGCCGGTTGTACACCTGGCGGTAGTCGGACAGCGCGGCGGCCAGCTCGGGACCGCCGAACCGGTCTAGCGCCTCCCGCTGCCGGCCGGGCTTGAGCAGCTGCTGCTGGTCCGCCTGCCCGTGCACGGCCACCAGGTCGTCGGCCAGCACCTGGAGCAGGGCCACCGGCACCGAATGCCCGCCCGCGAACGCCCGGGACCGGCCCTCGGCCGACACCGAACGGCTGAGCACCAGCGAGGATCCGTTGTCGTCGAGATCTCCCCCGGCGTCCTCGATCTCGCGCGCCACTTCCGGGGAGACGAGCAGCCGCCCCTCCACCGCGGCCCGGGCCGCGCCCGGGCGTACCCGCGCCGGGTCCGCCCGCCCGCCGAACAGCAACCCGAGGGCCGTGACGACCATGGTCTTCCCGGCACCGGTCTCGCCGGTCAGCGCGGTGAACCCGGCGGAAAGCTCGAGCACCGCATCGTCGATGACGCCGAGGCCGGTGATCCGGACTTCCTCAAGCATGCTCGCCTGCGTCCTCCCAGGTACGGCCGCGCCAGCCCGCCACGGGCAGGCCGAACTTGGCCACCAGCCGGTCGGTGAACCCGCCAGAGCCCGGCCCCTCCAGCCGAGCCAGCAGCACCGGCAGCTCGCCCCGGCGAACCTCCACCCGGGCCCCGGGCGGCAGATCGACCTTACGCCGACCATCGCACCACAAAACCGCCCCCGATGTCTCGGACGCCACGATGAGCTCGGCCGCGAGAACCGACCGCGGTGACACCGCCATCGGCGGGGCGAACAGCGCGTGCGCGCTGATCGGCACCATCAGCAGCGCCTCCACCTCGGGCCACACCACGGGCCCGCCCGCGGAGAACGCGTAGGCGGTCGAGCCGGTCGGAGTGGAGAACACTACCCCGTCGCAGCCCCACCGGGACAGCGGGCGCCCGTCGACTTCGGTGATGACCTCGATCATCCGCTCCCGGGCCGCCTTTTCCACGGTGGCCTCGTTCAGCGCCCAGGTGGACGCGATCTGCGAGCCGTCGCTCCGGACCGCCACGTCGATGGTCATCCGCTCCTCGACCACATACCCCCGCGTCACCACCCGGTCGACGGCATCGGCCAGGCCGTCTGGTTCCGCCTCGGCGAGGAACCCGACGTGGCCGAGGTTCACCCCGATCAGCGGCACCCCGGCCGGGCGGGAGAACTCCGCGGCGCGCAGCAGGCTGCCGTCCCCGCCGAGGACGATGACGAGCTCGGCTCCCTTGGCCGCGTCCGGGCCGACCGGCGTCTCCTCGGCGCCCGGGCAGGTGAACTCGCCCGCGAGAGTACGGACGACGATGCCGGCGGCGGCCAGCTGCCCGGCCACGAACCGGGCGCTGCGCAGCGCGTTCTCCCGCCCGGTGTGCGCCGTCACCAGCACCGTCCGCTGTCCCACTAGCTGGGTCCCTCCTGTATTGCCCGCTCCAGCTGATCCTCGTCGAGGGGCGGCGCGCCCCGGTGCAGCCACACGAAATATTCCACGTTTCCCGCGGGCCCGGGCAGCGGGCTGGCGGTGAGCCCCAGGACGCCCAGGCCGAGCTGCTCCGCGGCGCCCGTCACCTTGCGCACGGCGGCCGAACGATCCGCGGCCGCGCGCACCACACCGCCCGCGCCTACCCGGCCCTTACCCATCTCGAACTGCGGTTTCACCAGGAGCACGAAATCCGCGTCAGGGGCGGCGCAGGCCGCCAGGGCTGGGAGCACCAGGGTGAGCGAGATGAAGGAAAGGTCGGCCGTCACTACCTCGGGCACCGGAGTGATCCGGTCCAGGGTCCGCACGTTGACCCGGTCCAGCACGGTGACCCGCGGGTCGGTTCGCAGCGACCAGGCCAGCTGGCCATAACCGACATCGGCGGCCACCACGTGCGCGGCCCCGGCACGTAGCAGCACGTCGGTGAAGCCGCCGGTGGACGCTCCGGCGTCCAGGCACGGCCGGCCGGCGACCACCAGTCTCCGTGGGGGCTCGGGCCCGCCGCCGCAGGCGGCCAGGCCGGCAGGGTCGTCCCCCCCGGAACCAGCAGAGCCTAGGGGGCCGAAGACCGCGAGCGCCCCGGCCAGCTTGCGCCCGCCGCGCGAGACGTACCCGGGCTCCGGCTCCCCCGTCTCAGCGATGCTGATCGGGGCGTCCCGCGTCACCTGGGTGGCCGCCTTGGCCGCCCGCTGGCCGGCCACCGTGACGCGCCCGGCCGCCACCAGTTCCCCGGCTTGCTCCCGCGACCTGGCCAGGCCTCGCCTGACCAGTTCGGCGTCGAGCCGCACCCGGGTTGCGGTCAAGGCCGTCCCTTCGCCAGGTCCGGCCGTTCCCCGCCCTCATCGAGCTCGCCCAGGATGTCCCTGAGCCGCCCGTGCGCTTCTTCGAGCACGGCGACGTGCTCGTCCACCGGGAGACCGCGCAGGCGGCTCAGCCCGGCCACGGCCGCGTCCACCCGGTCGTCGCCGGCCGCCAGGTCACGCGCGGGCGGCAGGTCGCTCGCACCGGACAGGCCGTCCGCCGGCGGCCGCACGCCGCCATCCGGTGAGACACGCGCCCCCGTGCGTTCGGCATAAATCTCTTGGTCGTTATCCTCGGTGCCGTGGTCTGGGTATTTCTCGTTCATCTGCGCTACCCTCCGCGTGGAACGCTACCGTCCGATGTTGACTAGAGCGAGGCGCACATGGCTTCAGCTGAGGAATGCCGCGAGGCGTTGCAGACCCTCACCGGCCGACTGACGGAGATGAGCCCGCAGGACCGGGCCAGCTACTTCGGCAAGCGATCGATGAGCTGCCATGTGACCGATCTCGGCGTGACGTTCGTGACCAGGTTCACCGACCACGGGGCCGAGCCGGTGACCGAGGCGAAACCCGACGACCCGCCCGCCGACATCCGGCTGACCGCCAGCAGCGACGATGTCGTCTCCCTGGCCGCCACCCCGGCCAACATCGCGCGGATGTGGATCGCGGGCCGGGTCAAGGTCCAGGCCAGCATGCGGGACCTGCTGGCGCTGCGCAAGCTTCTGTAACGGGGCAAGCTTCTGTAACGGGGCAAGCTTCTGTAACGGGGCAAGCTTCTGTAACGGGGCAAGCTTCTGTAACCTGATCACCCCCGCGGCCCGGAGCCCGGCGATCTGGCCCGCGGCGTAGCCGGCCTCGGCGAGAATCTCATCGGTGTGCTGGCCGAGCGTGGGCGGCGGGCGGCGGGTGGCCGCGGGTTGCGCGGACAGCTTGACCGGCGAGCCGAGCACCTTGACCGTCCCGGCCACCGGATGCTCGACCTCGGTCACCATCTCCCGCGCGATGACCTGAGGATCCGCCAGGGCGGCGGGTACCGTGTTGACCGGCCCGGCCGGCACCCCCGCCTGGCCCAGGATCTCGGTCCATTCCGCGCAGCCCCGGGTGGCCAGCGCCTGGCTGATCCGCGGGATCAGCGTGTCCCGGTTGCGCACCCGGTCCGGGTTGGTCGCGTAGCGGGGGTCGTCGGCCAGTTCGGCCAGCCCGGTGGCTTCCGCGAACCGCCGCCACAGGCTGTCGCTGCCCACCGCGATCATCAGCGGCGCGTCGGCGGTCGGGAGCACCTGGTACGGGACAAGGCTCTCGTGCGCGCTGCCGTGCCGGCCCGGGGTGACGCCGGTGGCGAAGTACTTGCCCGCCACGTAGCTGAGCCAGGCGACCTGGCCGTCGAGCAGCGACACGTCGACCAGCTGGCCGCGGCCGCTGGCCTCCCGCGCGTGCAGCGCGGCCAGGATGCCGATCAGCGCCCACATGCCCGCCCCGACGTCGGCCAGCGAGGTCCCCTGGCGCACCGGCTCGCCGTCGGGTTCGCCGGTCACGCTCATCATCCCCGACACGGCTTGCGCCACCGCGTCGTAGCCGGGCAGCTCGGCGCTCGGCCCGGTCTGGCCGTAGCCGCTGATCGAGGCGTAGATCAGCCGGGGGCTGCGGCCGGCCAGCTCGGCGTAGCCCAGGCCGAGCCGGGCGGCGGTTCCCGGCCGGAAGTTCTCGATCACGATGTCCGAGGCCAGGGCCAGCCTTCTGGTTAGGTCGCGGCCCTGCGACGTCTTGAGGTTGACGGCCAGGCCGCGCTTGTTCCGGTTGACGGACAGGAAGTAGGCGGCATCGTCGCCCTGAAACGGCGGCCCCCAGCGGCGGGTGTCGTCGCCGTGCCAGACGTCCTCGACCTTGATCACGTCGGCGCCGAGATCGCCGAGGACCATGGTGGCGAACGGCCCGGATAGCGCCCTGGTCAGGTCGAGCACCCGGATGCCGGCCAGCGGCCCGGCGACGTTTGGGGTTCCCATTACGCTATGTTATCGAGCCATGGGCGACCTGATCCTGCTCAGGCACGGCGAGACCGGATGGAGCCTGGCCGGCAAGCACACCGGGCGGACGGACGTCCCGCTCACCCCGCATGGCGAGGTGGTGGCCGCGGCGCTGGCCCCGCTGCTGGCCCGGCGGCACATCGTGGCCGTGTTCACCAGCCCCGCCCGGCGCGCGGCCGCCACCGCGGCGCTGGCCGGCCTGACGCACGCCAAGCCCGATCCCGACCTGTGGGAATGGGACTACGGCGGCTACGAGGGGATGACCACGACGCGGATCAGGCAGGCCAGGCCGGGATGGTACCTGTGGCGGGACGGCGTGATCCCGGGCGACGCCGAGCACCCCGGCGAGACCGTGGAGCAGGTCGGCGAGCGGGTCGACCGGGTGCTCGCCCGGGTGACCCCGCTGCTGGCTGACGGCGACGTAGCGCTGGTCGCGCATGGGCACGTGCTGCGCGTGCTCACCGCGCGTTACCTGTGCCTGGAACCCCTCTACGGCAAGCTGTTCCGGCTGGACACCGGGACGGTCAGCACGCTCGGCGGCGAGTACGGCGAGCCGGTTATCACGTCCTGGAACGTCCGCTCCGGCCTAGTCCCTAGGCGTCCCTAGGCGGGGCGGGTCTCCTCCTGGATCCAGTTCAGGTAGGCGGTCGAGCCCGCCACGATGGGCAGCGCGACGACCTCGGGCTCGTCGTAGCTGTGCTGTTCTGTGATGAGCGCGGCGAGCTCGTCGTAACGGTCGGCCGGGAGCTTGAACAGCACCAGCCATTCCTCGTTGCGCTCGAGCCCGCCGTCCCACCAGTACATGGACGCCACCGGGCCGGCCACCTGGGCGCACGCGGCCAGCCTGGATTCGACCGCGGCACGGGAGAGCTCCATCGCCTCGGCCCGCGAATCGGTCGTCGTCTGCACCTGGAGGTACTGAACCTCAAGGTCCGCCATGGCACCTGATCGTACGCGCACCTGCGCCTAGTACGCTGTGCCCGTCGTGGCCAGGCTGGGAGGAGCGCGGGTTGGAACTGGTGCATTCCGGGAAGGTCCGGGAGCTCTACGCCGACGGCGACGACCTCATCATGGTCGCCTCGGACCGGGTCAGCGTCTATGACGTGGTGCTGCCCACGCCGGTCCCGGGCAAGGGCCGGGTGCTGACCCAGCTGTCGCTGTGGTGGTTCGGCCAGCTCGGTGACGTGATACCGAACCACGTGATCTCCGGCACCGACGTGCCTGAGCAGTGGCAGGGCCGCGCCATCCGGTGCCGCCGGCTGGAGATGATCCCGGTGGAGTGCATCGCGCGCGGCTACCTAGCCGGCCTGGGCCTGACGTCGTACCGGGAGACCGGCACGATCTCGGGCGTGCGGCTGCCGCCCGGCCTCGGCGAGGGATCCCGGCTGCCCGAACCCGTCTTCACCCCCACCACCAAGGCCGCGGCCGGCCACGACGAGCCGATGTCTTTCGGTGCGGTGGAAACGCTGGCGGGCGGAGCGGTGGCTGCCGAGCTCCGGCGGGCGACCCTGGAGGTCTACCGGCGCGGCGCCGAGATGGCCGCGGCCCGCGGCATCGTCATCGCCGACACCAAGCTGGAGTTCGGCCGGCTCCCGGACGGGACGCTGATGCTCGCCGACGAGGTGCTCACCCCCGACTCGTCCCGTTTCTGGCTGGCCGCCGAGTGGCAGCCGGGCCGCCCGCAGCGCTCGCTGGACAAGCAGTTCCTGCGGGACTGGTCGGCCGGGATCGACTGGGACCGGCGGCCGCCCGGGCCGGCCATCCCGCCCGACGTGGTGGCCGCGACCCAGGCCCGGTACCAGGAACTCTACGCGAGGCTGACCGGTCGTGACTGAGCCCGCTCTTGACGTAGCTGTCTCCTGCACGGCAACTCATCTCTCCGGTCACGTATCCGGTCACGGTTCCGGCTCCCCCGGGCCGCGACCGGTAGCAGGGACCCGCCGCTGGCGTCCGATACCTTCATTTCCGTATAATCCATTTTCGTGATATCTGAAAGTGGACTACCTGATCCGGTGCTTGCGTTGCAGCGGGCCACGCACCGCACGCTGCAGGCGCTGAGCGCCGCGCTAGGGGACCTGAGCCTGTCGGCCGCGGAGATAAACGCGCTGGCGAACCTGGGCGACGGCGGCACCCTGAACGTGCGCCAGCTCAGCGAGCGAACCGGCACCCGGGCTAGCACGCTCACCGGCCTCCTCGACCGGCTGGAGAACCGCGGGTACCTCACCAGGGAGCTAGATGCCGGCGACCGCCGCTCGTTCCGGCTACCGCTGACCGAGACGGGCCAGGGGGCGGCCGCCCGGGTGCTCGCCGCGATCGCGGACCTGGAGCGCGACGCGCTCTCCGGTCTGTCAGCCGAACAGATCGCCGGCTACCACGCCGTCATCAACGCCCTCCAGAAGGCTTGCTGATGCCTCACCCCGACGCTCCGTATCCCGGTCACGAGGCCCCGCACGGGACGCGCGGCCGGCCCGACGCCGAACTGGCCGCGATCCTGCCGGAGATCACCGGTCCCGGCGGCCAGTTCCGCCATCGGCAGCATGTCCACCTGGCCTTGCTGGCGGTACAGCGGTACGGCATGCCCGAGGCCACCGCCAGGATCTGCGCCTGGATCCAGCGCATCGCCGCCTACGAACGGGCCCCGCAGAAGTACCACCACACGGTCTCCCGGGCATGGGTAGAACTGGTCGCCTATCACGTGGATGCGGACCGCGGCTGCGCCGACTTCGGCACCTTCGCCCGGCGTTACCCCGCGCTCCTCGACAAGCGCCTGCTCAGCAGGCACTACCGGTCGTCGACACTGGCCGCCGAGCCAGCCCGGCGCGGCTGGGTCGAACCCGACCTGCTGCCGTTCCCCCGGTCCGCCCCGTGCGATGCCAGGTAGCCGACCCGTCTACGGCAGCAGGGCCGGCTGATCGATCACCCACCGCCAGCTGCCATCTGGCTGGCGGCGCGCCACCTCCGCCGTGGCGCCGCCGCCGGGAAGCCGTGTCGAGGTGAGCGCCAGGTCACCGTGCCTGATCACGGGCTGCTGGCCCGCCGAGGAGAACGTGGGCCGGCCGGCCAGCAATTCGGCGTATGCCTTGCGGATCTCCTCGTGCCCGGTGGCCAGCCGTCCCGGCGGGAAGGCCAGGACAGACCCCGGCTCGTACAGCGCGACCAGCCCTTCCACCTCCCCCGCGTTCGCCCGCTCCAGGAAGAACGCGCCGAGGTCCTCGGGCCGCATCGCCGGGACTGGTCCCGTGCTCACGGTCATGGGTCTCGCCCCCGATCAGGTAACGCCTTCGCCGCGAGGATCATCTCACCGCGGTCTGTCATTCTGGCCGTGATCGCCGGAGCGGCGGCGCGGGGGGGCTGGCAGCGCCCGGGCTGTCATTTCGGACGCGGGTGGTCGGCGGGGTGGCGGCCGGGACGGCGGAGGCGCATGGCGACCAGGGCTGACGTGGCTAGGGTCGCCATGCGGCGGGCGACGGGGATCTTGCCGGGAGCCGGCGCGGCGGGGGCCGGCGGCGCGGGGGTCGCTGCCAGGGGAGCCGGCGAATCGGCTGTGGGTGATTTGGTGCCGGCCGACTCGGGGACCTGCGGCGAGGGAACGGCCGGCGCGGGGACCTGCGGGGTTGCCCGGCGCGGCGCGGGTGGGGCGCTCGCCGGGGGCGGGCTCGAGTGAAGGCCGCTTCGCCAGGTCTGCCGCAAGATCACCTGGGTGGGGGTGTCGTTGACGCGGTCGGTGCGCCTGGGCGCCCTCGTCAGCCGGTCCAGGAGCTGCTGTGCGGTCGGGCGGAGGTGCGGGTCCTTGACCAGCGCGGCCAGCACCAGCGGCCGCAGCGAGTCGGGCACCGCGGCGATGTCGGGGTCGCCGTACATGATCCGGTACAGGACGGAGTGGGTGCTGCCGCCCCCGAACGGCGACCGGCCGCTGGCCGCGTAGGCCACCGTCACGCCCCAGGCGAAGATGTCGGCCTCCGGGCCCGGGTGCCCGCTGATCTGCTCCGGCGCCATGAAGCCCATCGAGCCGACCATGATGCCCGTCTGGGTCATCGCGGTCGTGCCCTGCCTCCTGGCGATGCCGAAGTCGATGACCTTCGGGCCGGCGTCGGTCAGGATGATGTTGGAGGGCTTGAGGTCCCGGTGCATGATCCCGGCCGCGTGGATCACGGTCAGCGCTTCCGCCAGCCCGGTCGCCAGGCCGTACAGCATGCCGGGGCCGACCGAGCCATGCTTGTCGATGTGCTCGGACAGCGACGGGCCCCGCGCGTACTCGGTGACCACGAACGGCGTGGCGGACTGGGAGTCGGCCTCGATGACCTGCACGGTGCACTCACCCTTGACCCGGACCAGCGCCGCCACCTCCCGGCCGAACCGGCGGCGGAACTCCTGGTCGCCGGCCAGTTCCGGGCGCAGCACCTTGACGGCGACCGGGCTGCCGTCCCAGGCCACGCCCAGATACACCACGCCCATGCCGCCTGAGCCCAGCCTGGCGGTCAGCCGGTAGTGCCCGATGCGTATCGGGTCGTCAGGCCGAAGCGGCGTGCGAGTCAAGGAACTCCTCCTCCCGAAAGGTCAATGGCGGCGTCCAGGCAGGTCAGCGCACAACCGTCCACCTACCGTTTTCCTACCGTACCGACCGGGAGCGGGCGCCGGCGTCAGCCTGGCGGCAGGGCTAACCGGGCTGGCCGCCGCGCCGGCCATGGGTTACGGCGACCGACACGACCAGGAGGATGACACCCCACGGGCCCGCCACCCACAGCGGCCAGGGATAGATCAGCTGGGCGGTGGTGGCGGAGACCAGACCCCACACCACGAGGTTGACCGACACCGCAGCCGCCCAGATGGTCCACAGCACCTTGAGCGGCGTCGGCAGGCCGGCGAACCCGCTCCTGGCCACGGCGCCGGCCTGCGCGGCCGTCTGGGGCGCGGGGTCTGCCGACGGCGCCTGCGGTGGCGCGGCCGGCTCGCGCCGGGCCACGGGGCCGGCCTGCGGCAGATCCGCGTACAGCGGGGCGAGATCCCCGTAAGTGACCGCCTCGGACGCCTGCCCCATCCGGTCGAGGTACTCGTCCATCTTGAGGCGTCCCTCGTCCAGGGCGCGGCGTAGCCGCCCGATGACTTCCTGTCGGTCGGCGTCGGAGGCCCGCATCTTAAGGCGATCATCCATAGCGCCCCTCCGCCTGGTGCCGCATAATTGCCCCTTTTTCCCACCATAGTCTGCGGCACGTCGGGCGTTGCCGCGAGTCGCGGCGGCTGGCAGCATGACGGCGTGGACTACCTACTGGCGCAAGTGAACGTCGCGCGGTTGCGCGCGCCGCCGGACGTGCCCGCTTCGGGCCGAACGTACCCGGCTTCGAGCCGATCCGCAGCCCGGAAAAGTGGCACTGCCCGGCCCGAGGACCCCGGCGCCGCGGCTGACGGCGGTATGAGAGAGTTGCGGCAACGCCGATGGGGAGAGGGAGGCCACGGATGCAGCCGATGCCGGAGGACTGGGACCAGGCCGTCGCGGTGGTGGCTCACCCAGACGATCTGGAATACGGCATCGCCTCCGCCGTAGCCCGGTGGACCGGCCAGGGTAAACATGTCACCTACCTGCTCGCCACCCGCGGCGAGGCGGGGATCGCCGGAATGTCCCCGGACCAGGTCGGCCCGTTGCGGATGGAAGAGGAGCGCCGCAGCGCCGCGATCGTCGGCGTGACCGAGGTCGAGTTCCTCGACCATCCGGATGGGCTGGTGGAGTACGGGATCGCGCTGCGGCGCGACCTCGCGGCGGCGTTTCGCCGACTGCAGCCCCAGGTGATCATCACGATGAACTTCGGACTCACCTGGGGCGAGGAAGGGCCGGTCAATCACGCCGACCACCGGGCCGTCGGGCGGGCCGCGCTGGACGCCTGCCGCGACGCGGCGAACGAGTGGGTGTTCCCCGAGGCGGGCCCGCGGGCCACCGACATCAGGGACGCCTACGTGGCCGCGGTGGACGCGCCGACGCACTTCGTGGACGTCACCGACAGCATTGACGCGGGGGTCGCGTCGCTGCGCGAGCACCACGCCTACCTCGAGGGCCTGGGCCGCGAGTTCGATCCCGATGAGTTCCTGAAGAACATGGCCGGATACGTCGGGCTGGGCGCCGACTGCGAGTACGCGGTGGCCTTCCGTCGCTACCCGATGGGCTAGCGCGCCGGGCAAGTAGTCCGGCCGGTTCCGGCGGCACGGCGCTCCAGGCACGGCGCTCCAGGCACGGCGCTCCAGGCACGGCGCTCCAGGCACGGCGCTCCAGGCACGGCGCTCCAGGCCTAGTCGACCACGGCGGCGCTGACCAGGGCGGCCACTTGGTCCGGCAGCGGCGTTGTGGCTACCAGGCGGTTATCCACGGTGAGGTGCGGGGCGGCCGGCTCGGCACCGAGCCGCATGCTGGCGCAGAACTGCTCGAAGCCGGCCAGCTTGGCGGAGTCACGGGCCAGCCCGCGGGCGGTGAGCCGGTGGCGCAGGGTGGGCTCGTCGGACCTGACCCAGACCAGGCGGACGGTCCCGCCGCCGAGCTCGGCGACCCAGGACCGCCACCGCCGCGCATCGTGGATCTGCCCGGTGAACGGCCCGGACAGCAGGACCGGGCAGCCGTAGCCGCGGATCTCGCGGGCGGTCGCGGTCATGCCGGCGTACTCGTGGATCTTCACGTGCTCGTCGTACCAGGGCCCCTCGCGCTCGCCCGGCGGGCGGTCGGCGGACTCCAGGATGGCGGCCACGAACGACCCGTACAGCGTGTCCTTGTCGAGCAGCGCCGGCGTCGGCTCGAGCGCGGCGAGCAGCAGGTCCGCGACCGTGCTCTTGCCCGCTCCCGGAGGCCCGGCGACCACCCAGGCCGGCGCGGGGCCGCTCATCGGCTGAGGATGGACCGGCTGCGCGCGGGCATCAGCGTGGGATTCTCCGAACGGGCGCCCGGACCAGGGGTCTCAGCCACCGTCAGCCCGGCCAGGTCGAGCGGGGAACCGGGACGGGTCGTTGCCCGCGTTCAGCAGCACGAGTACGCCGTGCTCTGCCCATGACGCCACTGAGCAACCATAGCGGGCGGCGGCGAGGCGAGGGCGGGTGCCTCGTTCGTCACGCAGGGACCTTCGTGTCGAGCAGGGCGGCGATCGCCGGGTCGCGGCGCAGCCTCTCCAGGCAGCGCCCGCGGTTGGGGCCGATGCTCCCGACCGACATGCCCAGCCGGTCGCTGATCTCGGCGTACGGCATCGGGGAGTCGCCAATGAGCAGGGCCAGCAGGCGCCGGCAGCCCGGAGGCAGGCGGGTGAACGCTTCCCTCAGCACGGCGTCGCGCTCCTGGCTGAGCAGTTCGTCATCGACCTCCGCGAGCTGGTGGTCCCGGATGTTCTCGGCGTCCGCCAGCGGTCCGGGCGGCGGCCGCCGGCAGTCGGCGCGGTGGACCCGGAGGCATTCCCGGCGCGTGGTGGTGGCGATCCAGCCGGGCAGCGCGGCCGGATCGCGGAGGCTCTTCAGCTGGTCGACCAGGCGCAGCCAGACGGACTGGGCCACGTCCTCGGCGTCGGCGCTCATCCCGTGCCGGCGGCAGATCGACCAGATCAGTGGGGCGTACCGCTCGACCAGTGCGTCCCACGCCCGCTGGTCGCCGTCCACGGCGCGCGCCACCAGGTCGCCGACCTGCGGAGCGTCATGCATCGCGTCCATGCTCTCATCGTGGCCAACGCCGCTGCAGTATCCGCTGCAGCGCGCGCTGCACTAGGCCGCACGGTGGTTCGCGAGCGCGGCATGCGGGACGGTGCGCCCGACCGGCGACCCCTCCAGCACAGGGCCGGGTCACCCTCACCGACCGGTGACGGCGGGCACACCCAGCGCGAGAACGAACTTCCCGTCCAGGAACATCAAGCCCTGCCTGGCGAACTCTTCGAAAACCTCCTGGATGCCTTCCGCCGGCAGCCGCAGATTCAGCGCCCGGCGGACCGCGGCGGCAGTGGTAGGCCGGTCGGCACATGCCAGGTACAAGTCGGCAAGCGTGTCCTCGAGCGCGTAACTCCCTTCCTGCCCAGGCTGCCTTTCGTCGTAGATCTGGACGAAACGGGGCGCGGCCCAGTAATTCAACACCGGCGGGCTGCCCTGCTGCCAGGCGCTGGACCAGTCATCCGCCGCGCGGCGCAGCGCGGCATATGTGCCGTCCGGCAGTTCGCCGTCCAGTTCGTAGTCAAAGAAGTAGGCCACCCGGTCGAGGTCAACGCTGTCCGGGTAGACGTACCGGTAGCTGCGTTCCGGAGTCCGGCGGCGCAGCCCGAACGTGTCCGGCTCGGTGAATATCGGACTGAACCTCTCCAGCCATATGCGGGCCGCGGTCCCTGGTGGCCGAAGATGACGCAGGTGCGGTATGACCGCTGCCTGGTCTGCATAATCCTGGGCGGTCTCGCCAGGAAAACCCCAGAGCAGATTCCAGGCGACGTGAATGCCGTAATATTGCGCCCAGCGCAGCAGGTTGACGTTCTGAATGGCGCTGCCGCCCTTCCGCATGAGGCGCAATACATTGGAGCTGAGCGACTCGATGCCAGGCTGGATATGAGTAACGCCGGCTCGCGCCATCAGCTTCAGCTGTTCCCGGCTCAGGCTAGCCTTCACTTCATAGAAGAACTCATAGCCGGTCTCATTTTCCGCGAGCACAGGAAAGAGCTTCCTCAGATACGCCGTGTCGAGGATGTTGTCGACCGCCTCGAAGTGGAAGCTGCGGTACCTCCTGGCCTGCTCGGCGAGTTCGCCGAGCACGCGTTCCGGCGACTTGGACCGGAATCGCATCGTCGTCCCGTTGAGCCCGCAGAACGTGCAGTGATGCCGTGTGCCCCACCAGCAACCGCGGGCCGTCTCGATGGGCAGCCAGACGTTGCGGTGCCCCGCCCGGGGCAGCACGCCGAGATCCTCCGCATGCTGGAAGTACTCCTCGTAGTCCGGGGCCGGCAGGTCGTCAAGCCGTTCCGTCGCCGGGCCGGGCGGCGTCACCGTGACCTGCCCGCCCTGGCGCCGTATGACGCCGGGGACCTGGTCCGGACGGCCGCCCGCGGCGAGGGTGCTGAGTAGGCGAGGGAAGGCATTGTCCCCCTCGCCGGCGATGGCGGCGTCGATGCAGTCGACCGTGCGGACCAGTTCCGGGCCCATCTCGCCGTCGAAGTTGGCGCCGCCGAATACGGTCATGATTTCGGGATGACCCCGCTTCAGGCGTCTGGCCAGTGCGAATGATGCGGCACTTTGCTGGAAGGTCGAGCTGAATCCCACCACCGCCGCATCTTCCCAGGGAAAACTCCCGACCAGGGTATCCAGGTACCCCGGGACATCGCTGCTGCGTATCCGCAGTAGCTTGTCCTTTACTTCGTCCCGCGCAGGTCCCAGGTACGACAGGCTGCCGGCCAGCTCATCGAGCATGCGCCCGCCCGGATCCGGTGCCGCGTCCCCGAAGGCTTCCAGCGAAAACAGCCAGTCACCGACCAGCGTCCCGCGATGCTGGCAGAGCAGCTTGTAGTAGTCGATGCCGATCCGCGCCGCGAAGTCCAGGTGGGCGTGGTAGGTGCGGACGGGAAAGCCGTACCGGGCTGTTATCGCCTTCAGCAGGCCGAGCTGGATCGACGGGCGATGGGGATCCATCAACGGCATGGACACCAGGACAACAGGCCACGCGGAGTGCCGCTCCAACGTCGCCCTGTCCAGTACATACCCCATTCCGGGAGCTAATTTCCGCTCGCGTTGTTCCGCCGGCCGACGGGATCTATGGCGTGACGCTCTCGCCGACACCTTTGGCCGGCGGTACCCGGCCCGGAGTGTGAGCCCGGAGGAGCTGGTCGCGAAGCTGCTCAGCGTCCGATTCGTTAGGGTTCTCGACAGTCACCTCGTCGTCTATTTCCACCCCCGGCAATGTCCCGCGCCGTGGATCCTCGATGGCCGTGACGTCATCCGCCGCAGCCGCGAAGATGGCGAGCAGGAGATCCCATTCCTTCTTAGTCAGGTGCTCTTTGGCGAACCTCCCGAGCTTGTCCGTGAGCCTATCGATCTCGGCTCTGGTATAGGTCACCTCAGCCATCTCAGACCTCCGGGGCATTGAAAGTTGATTTTCGTTTCAGGAAACGGCCCAGGTCAGCACGCGAACCCGCTACGTCACCGAAAGGAGTGACCCGTTCAACGCGGGTACCTCAAACTTGGCCTGCTGCCCGGCGTTAGTCAAGTGGCAGATGCCACATGATTGCAGTCATCGGCGATCGCGCCCGGGCGGCCGGTCACGTTGCCCAGCTTCGCGCGCACGCTGGCGGCTTCGGGAAGACCGAGGTCATCGAATATCGTCACCGCTTCTTGCCAGAACGTGACGGCGGATTCGGGGCGTCCAGCCGCGAAGCTGGTGTCGGCCAGGTAAACCAGGGTTTGCGCTTCATAGTACCGGTCGCCGAATTCCAGGTACAACTGGAGCGCTTGCCGGTAGTAAGCCATAGCCTCGTCATTGCGGCCCAGCGATCTGTGCGCCACCGCGATGCTGTCCAGCGTGTCGGCCTGGCCCAGCCGGTCGGCGATTTCCTTTTGCATGCCCAGTGCCTCCAGGCAGTAGGCGAGGCCCGCCTCGTGATCACCGAGCTGGATATGAAACCAGCCGACCGCGTTGAGGGCGCGGGCTTGCCCGGCAGGCCGGCCGGCGAACCGGAACAGCCCGACGGCCTGCTCGGCGTGCCCGAGCCCTTCCTCGTAGCGGCCTTGCCGGTCGAGCAGCCAGTTCAGCAGCATGTGCGCGTGGGCCTCGCCCGCGTGGTCACCGAGGCGCTCGTACAGCTCGAGGGCTTGCCGCAGGTGCCTGTCAGCGGCGACATGACCGCCAAGACGGCCGTAGGCGCAGGCGAGACAGCACTGGATCACCGCTTGCGCGTACTGGTCGCCCAGGCGCTGGGCGGCTTCCAGGGCGACCTTGTGGGAGGCGGCCGCGTCGTACCAGTGACCATGGCGATCGAAGTAGGTATTGACCGCCCAGGCCAGCTGCCAGGCGTGAACGTCGAAGCCGTAGCTCACCGCCTGGCGGAGCGCCGCGAGCAGAACCTGGCGCTCGGTGGCGAGCCAGGTCAGCGCGCTGCGGTAGTTGTCGAGCGTCTCGGGTGTGACGAGCGGCTGCGGCGGCGCCAGCGTGATGGAGTCATCGCGGCGCGGGCGGAGCAACTGGTCCGCGGCGTACGCGGTGTGCACGTAGTGGTCCAGCAGCCGGCGGACCGCCAGCCGTCTTTCTGCGTCGGTGTCGTGGGTCTCGGACAGTTCACTGGCGTACGCCCGCAGCAGGTCGTGCAGCGCGAACCGGCCGGGGGCCCATTCGGCGAGCAGGTGCGCGCGGACCAGGTCCGCTAGCTGCCGCCGGGCCCGGGCCAGCGATACGCCCGCCATGCTGGCCGCGGCGGGTGTCGCGATATCCGGTCCCGCATGCAGCCCGAGCAGGCGGAACATCCGTGCTTCCGGTCCGCCGAGCGCCTGGTAGGACCAGGAGAATACGGCGCGGACATCGGTGTACTGGTCTCCGCCGTCCAGCGTGTCGAGACGGCTGTGCGTCCGGCGCAGCGCGTCGGCCAGCGCGGAGAGCGGCAACCGGGAATTCGCCGCGGCATGGGCGGCCGCGACGGCCAGCGCCAGCGGCAGCCCCGCGCACGCCTCGATGATCTCGTCGACCGGCACCGGTTCGCCGGTGATCCGGCCCGCGCCCAGCCGGCGGCTGAGCAGGTGCCGCGCCTCCCCGGCGGACAGCAGGTCCAGTGCCACCGGACGGGCGCCGTCCGCGGCGACCAGGCTCATCAGCTGATTCCGGCTGGTCACCACCACCAGGCAGCCGGGCGAGCCCGGCAGCAGCGGGCGTACCTGCTCGACGTCGCGGGCGTTGTCCAGGACGATCAGTACCCGCAGGTCGGCTACCAGGCTGCGGTAGAGCGCGGCCCGTTCGTCGAGGTCCACCGGGATCTGCCCGGATGGCACCGCGAAGGCGTTCAGGAATCCGTGGATCGCCTCGGCCGGATCCATCGCCGATCCGGCGGGGCCGAACCCGCGCAGGTTGACGTACAGCTGCCCGTCGGGGAACTGGTCACGGACCGTGTGGGCCCAGTTCACCGCCAGCGCCGACTTGCCCACTCCGGCGGTTCCGGTGATGGCCGCGATGACCACGGCGTTCTGGGTGCCGCGATGGTTCCCGGCCACCAGCGCGTCCAGCTGGGCGAGCTCGGCTTCGCGGCCGGCGAAGTCGGGAATACGGTGCGGCAGCTGCGCGGGCACCGGCCGGCGGGGGCTGACGCGGATGCCCGCGTCCGGCGTAGCCTCGGCCGGGGCGGCGGCCAGTTCCGGATCGGCCGCCAGGATCTGCTGATGGAGTTTCTGCAGCGCCGCCGTGGGCTCGACGCCGAGTTCGTCGCGCAGGTGGCTGCGCGCGTCCCGGAAGGCGGTCAGCGCGTCCGCCTGGCGGTCGGCCCGGTACAGCGCCAGCATGAGCAGGCCGTGCAACCGCTCGCGCAGCGGGTGCCTGGCGATGAGGTCCCGCAACTCCGCGATCACGTCGGGACGATCGCCGGTCGCCAGGTCGAGCTCGATGCGTTCCTCGATCACGCCGATGCGCGACTCGGCCAGCCGGTCACGCTGCGCGTCCAGGTAAGGGCTGGACAAGCCGCTGCAGACCGGCCCGCGCCACGGGCGCAGCGCCGCGTGCAGCGCCTCTGCCGCCTCGCGCAACCGGCCCGCAGCCTGAGCGGCCCGGGCGCGGCGCACTTCGCTGTCGAACACGTGCAGGTCCAGGGCCCCGGGCGGCACGTTCAGCTGGTAGCCGGCATCTGTCCAGACCAGCACGCCCGAGGGCGCGTGGCCGGGCCGCTGCGGCTCGAGCACCTGACGCAGCCGGGAGACATGCCGCTGCACCAGGTTCACGGCATTCCTGGGCGGCGCGGAACCCCACACGTCGTCGATCATCTGATCGCGGCCGACGGGCTGATTGGCCTGCAGGCACAGCACGGCCAGCACGACCCGTTGCTGGACCGGGCCGAGTTCTACCGCATCGTCCCCCCGCCAGGCGCGGAGCGGGCCCAGTACGCCGAACCGCAGCGGCGGACCGTCCTGGTCAGTCATGCCGCCTCCCGACGCGCTGACGCATCGCGTAAAGCCTATCCGGAAAAGAAGCGCCGCAGGTGGCCGCGCTGGCGGGAGGGGTTCGCGGGAAAGCAGGCCGAGAACGGCGGCGCCGCGAGAACGCCCGCAGCGGGCACAATGACGTCATGGCATCACACGTGGCACTGTTGCGCGGCATCAACGTCGGCGGCCGGAACAAGGTCCCGATGGCGGACCTGCGCGAGGTGGTGACCTCGCTCGGGCACACCGGCGTGACCACCTACATCCAGAGCGGGAACGTGCTGTTCAGCACCGCGGACACGGACACCGCCGCGCTGGCCGCGGCGCTGGAGGCGGCCATCGAGGAGCGGTTCGGCATCTGGGCCTCGGTGGTGGTCCTGAGCCGGGACGAGCTGGCTCAGGTGCTGGCCGGTAACCCGTACGCCGGCGAGCCGAACCCCAAGCTGGTGCACGTGGTGTTCCTGAACGCCGAGCCCCCGGGTGAACTGGTCGACCGCATCGGCGCCGCCGAGAGCACCGCGGCGGCCAAGGGCAGCCGTGATACCGTGCAGGCGGTCGGGCCCGCCCTGTTCCTGCATACGCCGGACGGCTACGGGACCAGTGAGCTCGCCCAGAACGTGTTCCGGATCATCAGCGCGCCGACGGGCAAGAAGAAACCGGATCTGGGCGCCACGGCCAGGAACTGGGCCACCGCCACTAAGCTGTTGTCCCTGTGCGAGAAGAAGCAGTGACGCGAGCGGTCCTGGTGACGGGGGCGTCCCGGGGCATCGGGCAGGCCGTGGCCCAGGCGTTCGCGGGGCTTGGTGACCGGGTGGCGGTGCACCACCGCGGTTCCCCCGCGCTGGCCGGCCAGGTGCTGGCCGGGCTGCCGGGTAGCGGCCACACGGTCGTCCAGGCCGACCTGGCCGACGCCGAGGCCGTCCGGCAGATGGTCGACCAGGCCCATGCCGACCTGGGCGGCCTGGACGTCCTGGTCAACAACGCCGGGATCTACGTCTCGCACCCCATCACCGAGGTGTCCTACCAGCAGTGGCAGGAGGCGTGGCGGGACACCCTCGCCGTCAACCTCACCGGCGCGGCCAACGTGACCTGGTGCGCCGTGCAGTTCATGAAGGAGACCGGCGGCCGGATCGTCAACGTGACCTCGCGCGGGGCGTACCGAGGCGAGCCGCGGCACCCGGCCTACGGAGCGAGCAAGGCCGGCCTGAACGCGTTCGGGCAGTCGATGGCCCGGGCCCTGGCACCGCTCGGCATCGCGGTCGCGACCGTCGCCCCCGGGTACGTGGAAACCGAGATGGCGCTGGACGACCTGAACTCGCCGCGGGGCGACGAGATCCGGGCGCAGAGCCCGTTCAACCGGGTCGCGACGCCCGGGGAGATCGCCGCCGCCGTGGTCTACCTCGCCTCCCCCTGGGCGGAATGGGCCAGCGGGGCCATCCTCGACCTCAACGGCGCCTCGTACCTGCGCTGAGGCCCGCGATGGTGAGCTGCAGGACCTGCCAGGCGTGCTCGGCGCCGGGAGTGCGCTGGCCACCGGGACACACCGCAGCGACCGGCCGCCAGGCGGGCGCCGCCCTGCTCGGCCCGGACCACGTGCACGCGTCCCCGGCCGCCGCCGGCCGGCTGCGTGCCGCCTACGGCATGCCGCGCCCCTGAGCATCCGCGCCCACCGCCGCGCCCGCGTCGGCGACCTCCCGCTCCGGCGACTGGTCGGTGGCCACCAGCGTGGTGGTGACCCGCCCGAGCAGCCTGCGCAGCTCCGGGGTCTTGTGCGGGTCCCACCCCGTGGCCAGCCGGTCGATGCCCGCCTCCCGGGCGGCGACCAGCCTGCGGGCGGCCTGCTGGCCGGCGGAGGTGAGAGCCAGGCTTGAGCCGGTCCCGGTGCCGTCCCCGTTCCCGTCCGCCGGGCGGCCCGCGGGCCTGGCGGCGGCCACGTTGACGTACCCGGCGCCCAGGAGTTCGGCCAGGCGCTCGGTCAGCTCAGCGGGGACGATGCCGAGCCGACGCGCCAGGGCCGCCCCGGTGACCGGGGCGCTGTCCGCGACACGGTACATCAGCCAGGTACCGCGGGGACTGAGCTGCACATCGGCTTCCTGCGCGAGCCGCCGGTAGGTCTCCGCCCGGCGCTCACGGCCGAACAACGTCATCAGCGCGCGCTCCATCTCCTGCGCGGAGTTGCGCGTAGCAGGTATGGCTGTGGGAGCGGTGCTGAGAGCCCGGTCGACCGCCCGGACCGTGTCCCGCAGCGGCACCTCCTTCAGGAACAGGCTCAGCACGAAGCCCAGCGCGGCCAGGGGCGTCGCGTACAGGAACACCGTGTGCAGCGCCTGCGCGTACCCGGCGATGAAGCCGGCCCGGATCGCCGCGGGCAGATGCGCGAGCACGGCGGGACTGGCTCCGGCGGACGCGCTGATCCCGCTGGGCAGCGACACGCCGTGCAGCGCGGCGGCGATGTCGCCGGCCAGCACGCCGGAGAAGATCGCGCCGAAGACCGAGGTGCCGAACGAGCCGCCGATGGAGCGGAAGAACGTGGCGCCTGACGTCGCGGCACCGAGGTCGGAGTAGTCAACCGCGTTCTGCACCGCGATGATCAGCACCTGCAGCGACCCGCCGATGCCCACGCCCAGGATGAACAGGTACAGCGACACCAGCCAGAAGTTCGTGTGGATGCCCAGCCGCGACAGCAGGAACAGGCCGAGGGTCATCAGCGCCGTGCCGATCACCGGGAAGATCTTGTACCGGCCCCACCTGGTGACCAGGAAGCCGGTGGCGGTCGAGGTCAGCAACAGCCCGACCAGCAGGGGCAGCAGCCTCAGCCCGGACAGGGTCGGGGAGACTCCGCGGACGACCTGCATGTACTGCGGCAGGTAGGCGAGCGCGCCGAACATGGAGAAGCCGACCGCGAAGCCCACCACGCTGGCGGAAGTGAACACCCCGTTCGCGAACAGGCGCGGCGGTATGACGGGCTCGGCCGCCCGCCGCTCCGCCAGGACGAAGGCAACCCCGCAGACTACCGCCAGCACGCCGAGCAAGTAGATGGGAAACGAGTTCCAGGCGAACGTGTTGCCGCCGAGCGAGGTGAGCAGGACCAGGCAGACCGCCGACGCGCCGATCAGCGCGGTGCCCGCATAGTCGATCACGTGGCGGGTCTTGCTCAGCCGGCCGGGCAGCACCGCCGCGGTCACCGCCAGGGCCACAATGCCGATCGGGAGGTTGATGTAGAAGACCCATCGCCAGGACAGGTTGTCTACGAAGAAGCCGCCGATCAGCGGCCCGAGCACGCTGGCGACCCCGAACGTGGCACCGAAAATCCCCTGATAACGGCCGCGCTGACGAGGCGGGACGACATCTCCGACGATCGTCTGCGCGCCGACGATCAGGCCGCCGCCGCCCAGTCCCTGGATGGCGCGGAACGCGATCAGCTCGATAATCGAATGCGCCAGGCCGGACAGGGCGGAACCGACCAGGAAGATCACGATCGAAGCCTGGAAGAATACCTTCCGGCCGTACATGTCGCCGAGCTTGCCCCACAGCGGCGTCGACACCGTCGAGGCGAGCAGGTAGGCGGTCACGACCCAGGACAGATGCGACAGCCCGTGCAGGTCGCCGGCGATCGTCGGCAGCGCCGTCGCCACGATCGTCTGGTCGAGCGCGGCCAGCAGCATCCCGAGCAGCAACGCACCGATGATCACCAGAACCCGCCGCTGGCTGATGGCCTGCGGCGCCCCGTCGCGCACCGTCGCGGCGTCAGTTCCGGTGGTCATAACGCGCTCGTCTCCCGTTCGGCGGAAGCGGACGAACGCGTGATGCCCGCGGTGGGGTCAGGCGATCTCCGGCTGGGTCACCAGCCGCCGCCACCGTTCCCGTTACCGTAACCCATGCCGCCGCCGCTGGTAGCGGACGGGGTGGCCGCGGGGGCCGCGGGGGCCGCGACCGTGGCGGCCGGGGACCTGGAGGTAAGCGAGATCACCGACCACCTGGCGCCGAACCCGGTGAGTCCGTTGCCGTTGGTCTGCCCGGGGGCGTGATCGCCCTGGAACGCGTAAAGCGGATGGCCGTTGTAGGTAGCCTGCATGGTGCCGTCGGCCCGGCTCACCGACGTCACCATGGGAGAGGTGGTCAATTAGGAATCTGGGTTCATCCGGGCGCAGAGCCAGGCGAGAGACATGGTGTAACGATAGTCGATGCCCATGTGACCGGCCTCGAAGAGCTCGAAATGCACTAGGTCATCGGCCACTCCGATGTCACCAAGGGCGGCGCGGAAGGCCCCGGCGCCGAGATCGAGGCGGAATTCGTCCCTAGTGCCGGCGTCGATCCAGATGGCCCGCAGCCCGCGTAGCGCGCCGGCATGGGCCGGCACCATCCGTACCGGGTCCCAGTCCAGCCACCGTTGCCACACGGCTGGCCGGAGCACTCCGGTCGCCGGGTCGAACGGCAGGTCCACGCTGCCGTCCTCGTTGGCCGAGAAGCACGCCGCCACACCGAGCAGGGACAGCAGCGACATGTCCTCCTCCTTGGTGAAGGCAGGCCGGGAGCCGAAGTGCCGCCACCAGCGCCAGATGTCGCCGTCATAGCGGCGCAGGTGCCGGGCGGCGGCGGCGAACTCGGGGATATAGCAGTACTCATACAGCGAGTCACCCGCGTGCGTGGCCAGCGCGCCGAACAGGTCCGGCCGCAGCATCGGCGTGATCATCGCGCCGAACCCGCCGCTCGACTTGCCCATGATGGCCCGATGCGCCGCGCCGGGCCGGGTGCGGTACCGCGCATCGACCCAGGGCACTACCTCGTCGCACAGGTAGGAGTGGTACCGCCCGGTGCCGGGCGAGTCGACGAACTGGCTGCCGCCGTAGGCGGTCCACGCGTCGACGTACACCACGATGGCCGGGGGCGCCTCACCACGGCCGAACATCGCGTCGGCGGCCTCGGGGAACGGCTGCCGGAAGGCGGACCGGTTCCGCCACATGGCCACGTGCCCGGTGTAGCCCTGGATGACGTAGACAACCGGGTACCTGCGGTCCGGACCCTGTGACTCGGCGTCATACCCCGGCGGCAGGTATACGAGCAGCGGCCGGTCGTGCGGGTCGCCGAGCGGGTTACCGCGCAGCAGTTCGCTGCTGATGACCTGCTCGTCGATGCGGCCGGCGAGATCTGCGGACCAGGGCAGCACGGCTCCTCCTGCGGGTAGGAGCCCTAGCTTACGACGCCGTGAGGTGGCCGCGGATGGCGTCGGTGACCGGGCCGGGCACCTGGTAGGGAGCGAGGCTCGAGGGCATCGGGGTGATCGCCGCGCAGCACGCCACCAGGGAGGGGATCGGCTCTGCGGGGTCGTCCCCCGGGCCAGCACTAGACATCAAAGAACACGGTCTCACGGTCGCCTTGCAGGTAGATGTCGAACCGGAGGTGACCTTCCGGTTCGGGCACGGCGATAAGCGTGTCCCGCCGCTGCCGCCCGTCGATGGAGCACAGCGCCGGGTCGGCGGCGTTGGCGGCCATCTCGTCGGGGAAGTACATCCTGGTGACCACGCGGTCGAGCAGGCCGCGGGCGAACACCGACACGTCCAGGTGCGGCGCTTCGATGCTGCCGTCGGCGGTGGGCAGCGGGCCGGGCTTGAGCGTGACGATGCGGTACGAGCCGTCCGGCGCGGTCGGGCACCGGCCGAAGCCGCGGAAGTCCGCGTACCCGGCCGGGGCCGGGCCGCGCGGGTCGTCGGGGTGCGCGAAGCGCCCGTCCGGCCCGGCCTGCCAGGTCTCGATGAGCCCGTCCTGGATTACGTTCCCGGCGCCGTCGTAGAGCCGCCCGATGATCGTGATCGCCTCCGCAGTGCCCTCGGGCACCACGAACGGGCCGTCGGGCCACGGCAGCCGCATGGCGAAGTACGGTCCCACCGTCTGCGACGGAGTCGGCTCCCGCATGTGTCGCGTCACCCCGCTTACTCCAAGACAGTCGCGTCGCGGCCGCGCAGCACGATGTCCCATTCGTAGCCGAGAGCCCACTCAGGCTGGGTCAGCTCGATGTCGAACCTCGCGATCAGGCGCTGCCTGGCCGTGTCGTCGGGGACCGAGTTGAAGATCGGGTCCAGCGGTAGCAGCGGGTCACCGGGGAAGTACATCTGGGTGACCAGCCGCTGGGTGAAGGCCCGGCCGAACAGCGAGAAGTGGATGTGCGCCGGGCGCCAGGCGTTGTGGTGGTTGCTCCAGGGGTAGGCCCCCGGCTGGATGGTGATGAACCGGTACCGGCCGGCCGAGTCGGTAATCGCGCGCCCGATCCCGTCGAAGTTCGGGTCGAGCGGGGCCGGATGGTGCTCCCGCGAGTGCCGGTAGCGCCCGGACGCGTTCGTCTGCCAGATCTCGATCAGCGTGTCGGGTACCGGCCGACCGCCGGAGTCGAGCACGCGCCCGGTCACGATGACCCGCTGTCCCTGCGGCTCGCCGTCGTGCTGCGTGGTCAGGTCCGCGTCCGTGGCCGTGATGAGGTCGCCGCCGAGCAGCGGGCCGGTGACCTCGGTGAGCCGGTGCGGCAGCAGGATCAGCGGCTGCTTCGGGTGGCGCAACGCGGTCGAGCGGTACCCCGCGAAGTCCAGCGGCGGGTGGAGAGCCGACGGACGTTGGTACGACGGCAGGACCAGCCGGCCGGCCCCGGGCGTGACCAGGGACGTCAATGACGATAGGGCAGCGGTCATTGATGGCTCCTTGCTCGCGTGCCTTGGAAGCGGCCCCGGCGCGCCGCCCGCTCCTGGCAGCCGCGCCAGGCTACGTAATAGTCATTGTCGCGGGCCGAGTAGCCGAGTGCGTAGGAGGGATGCGCCCCGCCCGGCGCCGCCGCCACGAACACATGTGTGTGACGAGCGGACAAGGTCCCAATTCGCGACCCTGGGGCTTCCTGCAAGAGCGTGAGCGGCGGGGCGCCTCCGGCCAGGCGGCTACGGCGCGTGGTCCGCCGCATCATTCATGGGACGCCCGCAGAGACTCATGTGCGGCGAGGGCCGCCGTGACGAAGTCGCCGGCGGCGCCCAGGTAGCCGGACGGCTCGAGCACCGCATCGATCTGCCCGGCCGTGATGCCGGCCGCGGTGAGCCGCTCCTCGAGCTCGGGCACGTCCAGCAGCACGTCCCGCAGCGGAAGCCCGGCGCCCACGGCCCGGGCGCCCGCCTCGGCCACCAGGTCGTGGGCCTGGGCGCCGCCCAGCACGCCGGCCAGCAGCGACGCGACGTGCTCAGCCAGCGGCAGGCCCTTGGTCGCGGCCAGGTTGGCGGCCATCCGTGAGGTGTCCACCACCAGGCCGGGCAGCAGCTCCGCCCCCCAGCTGGCGGCCGACCCGGTCAGCCGGAGCAGGGTGGTCAGCGGCTCCCACTCGGCGTGCCAGGCCCCGGCCGCGCGCTGGAGCTCCTGTTCCGTGGCCGCGGCCAGAGTGGCAAGCAGCCCGGGGACCTGCCGGGTGCAGCCGAGGATGGCAATCGACGCGACCGGGTTGCGCTTGTGTGGCATGGCCGAGGAGCCGCCGCGCCGCGGGGAAGCCGCGGGCGCCTGCGGATCGCAGTCGGTGACGGCCGCCGATCCCGTGCCCTCGCTGACCTCGCCGACCTCCGACTGGGCCAGCAGGGTGACGTCCCTGGCGATCTTGCCGAGCGCCGCCGCCACCCCGGCCAGCGCGGCGGCCAGGTCGATGATCCGCAGCCGGCCGGTGTGCCAGGGCAGCACGGGCAGCGCCAGGCCGACCTCCTCGGCGAACAGCGCCGCGACCCGCTGGCCGGCCTCGCCCAGCGAGGCGAGCGTGCCCGCGGCGCCGCCCAACTGCACCGCCAGCCGCTGCGAGCGGACCGCGGCCAGCCCGGCGCGGGCCTCGTCCAGGCTGGTCAGCCAGCTCGCCGCGACCAGGCCGAAGGTAACCGGAACGGCCTGCTGGAGCAGCGTGCGGCCGATCATGATCGAGGACCGGTGTTCCCCGGCCAGGCCGGCCGCGGCGTCGGCCGCCTGGGCCAGGTCGGCCAGGATGACTTCGGCGGCCCGCTTGGCCAGCAGCATCGCGGCGGTGTCCAGGATGTCCTGGCTGGTGGCGCCGCGGTGCACAGAGGTGGCCGCGGTCTGGGGTACCTGCCTGGCCAGCGCGCGGGCCAGCCCAGGCACGGGGTTGCCGGTCAGGGTGGCGAGTCCGCCCAGTTCGTTCGGATCAAAATTCTCCGCCCTGGCTGCCGCGGTGACCGCCGCACCCGCCCCGGCCGGCGCCAGCCCGGCCCGTTCGAGCGCGCGGGCCAGCCCGGCCTCGGCGTCCAGCAGTGCCTGGAGCCACGCGGCGTCGCCGGCCTCGACGCCGCCCCGGGCGAATACCCCGCCGAACAGCCCGCGCGCGTCCGGCTTTTCATGGTCAGGCATGTCCAGGCTCTGTCCTCTCCCGTAACCGGCTCCTCACCATAGACTCCCAGCCCCTTGGGCGTGGCTCCCTCCGCTTAAGCCATGAGGTCTGATGAATTATCTTTCTGATCATGACCGAGCATGTTCCGGGCGCCGGCGCCCGACCTCCGCAACGCAGGCACCTTGTCACCGAGATCCCCGGGCCCGTCTCGCGTGAGCTACTGGCCCGGCGCGAGCGCGCGGTCGCCCGCGGGGTCAGCCACGTGCTGCCGGTGTTCGTCACCGACGCCGGAGGCGGCGTGGTCGTCGATGCCGACGGCAACTCGCTGATCGACTTCGGGTCCGGCATCGCCGTGGTCTCCGTGGGTAACGCGGCTCCCCGGGTGACCGCCCGGGTGGCGGAGCAGGCAGCGAGGTTCACCCACACGTGCTTCATGGTGACGCCGTACGAGGGCTATGTCGAGGTCTGCGAGGAACTCGGCAGGCGGACACCGGGAACGCATGAGAAGCGCTCGGCGCTGTTCAACTCCGGCGCGGAGGCCGTGGAGAACGCGGTGAAGATCGCCCGCCACGCCACCGGGCGGCAGGCGGTCGTCGCGTTCGACCACGCCTACCACGGGCGCACCAATCTCACCATGGCGCTCACCGCGAAGAACATGCCCTACAAGGACAAGTTCGGGCCGTTCGCGGGCGAGATCTACCGGATGCCGATGGCCTACCCGCTGCGCTGGCCCGGCGGCCGCGAGGCGTGCGCGGCGAACGCGCTCGAGGTGATCAAAAGCCTGATCCACACCCAGGTCGGCGAGGATAACGTGGCCGCCGTCATCATCGAGCCGATCCAGGGCGAGGGCGGGTTCGTGGTACCGCCGGACGGGTTCCTGCCCGGCCTCGCCGAGTTCTGCCGTGAGCACGGGATCGTGTTCATCGCGGACGAGATCCAGACCGGGTTCTGCCGTACCGGCGACTGGTTCGCCTGCGAGCACGAGGACGTGGTGCCCGACATGGTCACCACGGCCAAGGGCATCGCGGGGGGGCTGCCGCTGGCCGGGGTGACCGGGCGCGCCGAGATCATGGATTCGGTGCACGCGGGCGGACTGGGCGGGACCTACGGCGGCAACCCGGTGGCCTGCGCGGCGGCGCTCGGCGCGATCGAGACGATGGCGGCCGAAGACCTGGCCGGGCGGGCGCGCCGGATCGGCGAGATCATGCTGCCGCGGCTGCACGGGCTGGCGGAGAAGTACCCCGCCATCGCCGACGTGCGCGGGCGCGGCGCGATGTTGGCCATCGAGCTGACCAAGCCGGGGACGCTCGACCCGGACCCGGCGACCACGACGGCCGTCGCCCGCGCCTGCCACCAGGCCGGGCTGGTGACGCTGACCTGCGGGACGTTCGGCAACGTGATCCGGTTCCTGCCGCCGCTGGTGATCGGTGAAGACCTGCTGGATGAGGGACTGTCGATCCTCGAGGACGCCTTCGCCGCGGTCTGAGCGGGTACGGCCGTCGTTACCCGGGGCCCTGGTTACCGAGCAGGCCGAGCGGGCTCGGCGCGGTGACCTCGATCCGCAGCACAGCCTGGCCGCCGGGCAGCACCACGGTCATCATCCGGGCCGGGCGGTACCTGGCGGCCACCTTGTTCAGCGAGGCCAGCATCGCCTGCACGTAAGCGGCACGCTCCAGGTGAGCCGCCTGGCCGGCTTCGGCGAGGTCGGCATACCGCAGGGGGATGCCCGGGCCGGCGCCCGGGCCGGTGTTCCCGAACTGCACGATGTCGATGGGCCGGCCGACGGCCAGGGACGCGATCGCCAGCAGCAGACGGGAGTCAACCTGCCCGGCCGCCAGTTGCCGTCGGGCGATGGCCGATACCATGATCCGGTTGTCGTGCAGCAGGGAGGTCCCGACCGACTTCCGGCCGGCCAGGTCAGTGCCGAGCGCGGTCTGGTACGAGGCGGCTCCGTGCGGGGCGATCACCCGGACGGTAATCTGCGCCGTCCCGGAGCCGAAGGACGCCAGGACCGCAGGCGCCCAGGCCGTGGCGAGGCTGCTGCCGAACAGGCCCTGAACGACAGCCGTTTCGACGACGATTCCCGGATTCACCGGATCGGGCGAGGTCGGCCCGAGCACGAGGAGGTCGTCCGAGGGAAACCCGTGTGCCGTGAGCGCCTGGCACATCGCCGGGTCACAGGACACGCTGACGTCCGGGCTGACCTGCTGGGCGACCCAGGCGGCAGCCTGGTCGCGCACCGCTACCCCCTGGCCCGGCGAGAACCCGCCGCCGCCCGGTGTACGGCTGAAGTGCCTGGCGACCATGACGGCTGCCGAGCCGACGGCCAGGGCGGTCACCACCAGTGCGGCCAGCCCGGCCCGGCGCCCGCGACGGCGCGGTTTGGCCGGCGCGCCGGGCGCGGGGGGCGGTGTCGCCTGAGCACTCCCGGGGGCCGCGGGCTCGGTTTTCCCGGTCCGGGAGCCGGCCGCGTCGCCGAGCCATTCGGTGACCTCGTCGTCGACCATAGGCTCAGGCCTGGCGGTGCCTGGCGGTCCTTCCGCCCGGCCGTTGGCCGGGCGGCCGGGCCCGGCCGCGCCGCCGCGTTCCGCCGGACCGGGGACCCGGGACCCGGTCGCGGCGGCAGGGCTGCGCTTCGGGCTGGCGTTGCTGGCCCCGCCGGTCACGGAGGGCGAGGTTACCTCACTACCCGCTGGTTTCGGCGGGGCGTCCGGCTGAGGCGGGATGGTGGCGGCAGCCCGCTCCGCGGTCTGATCCCGCGTCCCCACCCGCTCCGCCGTCTGCTCCTGCGACCCCGCCCGCTCCGCGGTCTGTTCCCGCGACCCCACCCGCTTCGCCTCAACCGCGGCCCGCATCCGCTGCCGCAAGTCATCGGAGAGTACCGGCGACGGCGGAACTGACCCGGATGGGCCAGGGGCCACGCCTTTCACCCGCCGAGGCGGTGCCTCATCGCGATTCTCGTCGGCCACGCGGTCCAACTCCCTGAACGGCGCGCAAAGCGGGGGATGCCTGCCGCACGGTATAGCGGAGCACAGGATCGGCCGCTATTCAAGCGGGACTATGGAACGTCAGGGTAAATATCCCGGCCAGCCCGCGCGGACGATCCCTTCCTCGCACGCACCGCGCGACGGCATGATCCTTCTTCCGTGGCCCGCGCAGACTGGGTGTCTTAGCTGGCCGAGGCCGGGCGCGGCTCGCGCCCGGCCGGGCCTGATCACGCTGGCCGGCCGCCGAGACCTTGCCAGAGCCGATCGGGGTGGGCTGGTTACCCCCACTGGCCGGGCTGGTAGTCCCCGGCGGGCTGCTGGGTGATGACGTTCAGGCGGTTCCAGGCGTTGATGCCGGCGATGAGCGCCACCAGGGCGGCGAGCTGGTCCTCGTCGTAGTGCTTGGCGACATTGGCCCAGGCCTCGTCGGTCACCCCGCCGGCGGCCTCGGCGAGGCGGGTGCCCTGCTCGGCTAGTTCCAGGGCGGCTCGCTCGGCCTCGGTGAACACCGTGGCCGCGGCCCGGAGCCGTCGGCGCAGGGCGCGCCGCTGGGAGGCGTGGCAGCGGAGCACGGCCGCCTTGAGGGTGCGGTCGGCGGAGATGCCCACGCTGGTGTCGTCCTTCTCGGCGGAGCCGTCGTCGACGAGGACGATCTCCAGCCGCGACCTGATCGTCTGCCTGGCCAGCGCCCGCAGGCACCGGTCCACGCCCGCGGCGCCGTTGAGCGAGCAGATGACGGCGGCCAGATCCGCAGCCGCGTCGCCGCGCTCGCCGTCTTCGCCTCCTCGCCCAGCCACGCTTCCTCGATTCAGGCACGATTATCAGACTGTTGCGCTCGATTCCCCCGTCGTTCACCGTTCCTATGGAGGGACTCGGCGCACCGTCACAGGGATTACAGGACGGATGAATTTTCCCCGGCATTCAGCCTGAGTGGAACAAGCCGTAATATACGAACTACCTTAAGTAGTTGTGATATGAACTGGACCGCGAGCCGGCCAGGAAGCTGTCCACGGCATGGTTGAAGACGTCGGGTTCTTCCAGGTTGGCGGTGTGGCCGGTGCGTGGCAGGACGACCAGGCCGGTCGTGGGGATGGCGCGCTTGAGCATCAGGGCGGGCTCCAGGCAGCCCACAGCGTACCGATATGGACGGCGGCCTGCTCAAGCGGCACGTGGGCGCGGCGACCGGGAGCGCGGGCTGGCAGGCCCGGGGCCGTTCGGCCTGAGGTCAGGCGTCGGCCAGGGCCGCCGCCTTGTGATGGTGGGCTTCCAGGTACCGGCGCGTCATGAGCAGGGCGGCTATCCCGTCGCCCACCGCCGAGCCGAGCTGCTTGGTCGAACCCGCGCGCACGTCGCCGGCGGCGAACACGCCGGGCATGGACGTCTCCATGGTGGGGCTCGTCACGAGGAACCCGCCGGCGTCGCGGAGCACCTGGTCTCCCAGGAAGGCGCTGTTCGGCTTGAGGCCGATGAACACGAAAGCGGCGGCGGCCGGGAACCGCCTGGTCTCGCCGCGGTCGCGGTCGCGGGCCACCACAGCGGCGAACCGGCCCCGCTCGCCCTCGAGTTCGAGGATGTCCATGCCGGTGTGCAGGGTGAACTGCGGATCGGATCGCACCCGCTCCTGAAGGACGGGCGAGGCGGACAGGCCGTCGCGGGTCAGCACCCGGACCCGCTTGGCGAACTCGGACAGGTGCAGTCCTTCCTCCAGGGCCGAGTTGCCGCCGCCGATCACCAGCAGCTCGTCGGCGCCCTTGTAGAAGGGCCCGTCGCAGGTGGCGCAGAAGTGCACGCCCGCGCCGATGAACTCCTCCTCACCAGGCACGTCGAGGCGCCGGTAGGTCGACCCGGTGGCAACGATCACCGCGTGCGAGGTGAGCTGCTGCCCGGAGGACAGCGCGGTGACCAGGTCCTCGCCGTCGCGCGCTACGGCGGTGACCGATACCGCCGAGAGGAGCTCGACCCCGTAGCGGCGGGCCTGGGCCACGAACCGTGCGGCTAGCTCCGCACCGGAGATGCCGTCGGGGAAGCCGGGGTAGTTGTCGACCCGCTCGCTGATCGCGGCCTGGCCGCCGAGCGCACTGGCGTCGGCGGCAATGGCGTCGATGCCTTCCCGCGCGGCGTAGAGGGCGGCCGCCAGGCCGGCCGGCCCACCCCCGACGATGACCAGATCGTAGGCGGACCGTTCGGCCGCCAGCGTCAGGCCGATGCGGCGGGCCAGCGCCTCGTTGCCCGGGTTCACCTCGAAGGTCCCGTCCGGGTAGACCACCGTGGGGATGATCTGCCCGCCGTTCTGCAGTTCCTTGATCCGCTCGATGGCCTCCGGCTGGGCGTCGATGTCGATGTTGGCGTAGCGGACCCGGTGCCCGGCGAGGAACTTCTTCACCCGCTTGCAGTGCGGGCACCACGCGGCCCCGTAAACCGTCATGACCGGCTCGCCGGCGGAATCGGGATTCACTGCCTCAACCTCCCAGGGCACACGCCGATCAGGGAAACTGTCAACACGACCCGTTCGGCTGGAAAAATATTCCCCGGCGAGCGGGGGCGTGCGGAGGAGAGCCCATGGTGATGCCGATGGCGGGCCGCGTCGTGGCTGCGGTGGCCGGTTGCCTGCTGGTGCTCGGGACCGGGTCCAGCGTCACCGGGACGCTGATCGTGTCGCGCTCGGTGAGCAGCCGGCTGACCCGGTGGGTGGACCAGATCGTGGTGCGGGTGTACCGGCTGGCGACCAGGCGGTGCGGCGACGACTACCGGCGGATGGACCGGGTGCTGGCCACCCAGGCGGCGGCGATCTTGCTGTGCCAGCTGGCCGCGTGGCTGGTGGTCGCCTATGTCGGGTTCGCGCTGCTGCTGTGGCCCTTCGCCGTCCGTGGCGTGGTGTCCGCCTTCGTCGACGCCGGGTCCTCGCTGTTCACTCTCGGATTCGCGGTGCCCGCAGGAGCGGCGCCGGCGGTGATCGTGTTCCTGGCCGCGGCGGCCGGCCTGGTGATCGTCACGCTGCAGATCGCCTACCTGCCGACCCTGTACGCGTCGTTCAACCGCAGGGAGACCGAGGTGGCGCTGCTGAACGGGCGGGCCGGCGTGCCGTCCTGGGGCCCGGAGTTGCTGGCGCGCACCCACTACGCCCTCGGCTCGGGCATGTCGACCCTCGACACGATGCCGGACCTGTACGCGGCGTGGGAACGCTGGGCGGCGGACGTCGCGGAAAGCCACACCACCTACCTGCCGCTGGTCCGGTTCCGCTCACCCACGCCGCTGTCGTCGTGGGTGACCGCGCTGCTGGCGGTGCTGGACTCGGCCGCGCTGTTCCTGGTGCTGTCCCCGAAGGCGGCACCGGAGGTGCCGGCCCGGCTGTGCCTGCGCGGCGGCTTCCTGTGCTTCAGCCGGGTCGCCCGGGCCATGGGCATCGGGGTACCGGACGAGCCAGATCCAGGCAGCGGGATCAGCCTGACCTACCAGGACTTCCTCGAAGGGGTGGCCAAGATGCGCGAGGTCGACTTCCCGATCGAGCGCGACCCGGCCGACGCCTGGCCGGATTTCGTCGGCTGGCGGGTCAACTACGAGCAGGCCGCCTACGCGGTCGCCGCGGCCGTCGACGCGGTGCCCGCGCTGTGGTCCGGGCCGCGTCATCATCCCCTCCGGCCCATCCCGCCGATCCGTCCGGGACGCGGCCGGCCGCCTAAGTAGCGGCCGGGAGCACCCCGGCCCGGCGCGAGGCCGAACTCTGAACCGGCGCGAGGCCGAACTCTGAACCGGCGCAAGGCCGAACTCTGAACCGGCGCAAGGCCGAACTCTGAGAGAGCCCAGCCGCGCCGAGGAGTCTGCCTCCCGGCCCGCCCCCGCGGCCGCCGTCTGCCTCGAAGCGGTAACCATGTCCGGACGAGGCCTTCTTTAGCCGGGTATCCGCCGTTTACCCTGGCGATATGGGGACGCCCTCGCCAGGCTGGGATTCGCTGGTCCGCCAGACCGCCGAATCGGCCCGGCACCGCAGGCGCCATAAGCGCCAGCGGCGCGCGCGGCGGATGCTCTGGCTGCTGACCTGCGTCACCACCGGGGTGCTGGCGGCCATCGCGCTGTTCATCCTGCACATCTCCAGGGTCCCGACGGCGGCGCAGCCGACTGCGCTGACGCTGAGCCAGGGAACTACCTCGGCGGCGCACCGGGTGTCCGCGAAGCACGCCAGCCGGCCCGCGGTCACCCGGCCGCAGGTGACCGACGTGACGTCCGGCCTGTCCTACCGGCTGCTCTCCTCGCCCTGGCGGTCGGGCTGCCCGTCCGACCTGATCACGCCGGAGTTCAACTGGAGCGCGGGCGAGAACGCCGTGGCCGGGCACGTGACCATCAGCGGTTCGGTGGTCGACTGGCACGGCGTGGCCTGCTCGGGGGAACTCCAGCAGCAGTTCGCCTACGCCCGCCCCGCGGACCTCAAGCCGACCGCGATGAACCTGCTCAACGCGATCGGGCCGGCCTACTACTCCGGGGTGCCGCACTCCCGCACCGTCGAGAAAAACTCCGCGATGCGGGTCAGCGGGCACCAGGCCTGGATCGTCAAGTTCCGCATGGACTACCGGCACGGCGCGAGCCACGGCCTGACCTGGCGAACCGAGCTGGGCGCGGTGGTGGTCGTCGACCGTGGCACGACCGGGGCTCCCGCCGTGTTCTACGTGTCGGTGCCGGGCAACCTCGGCACCCAGAAGGTCACCACCCTGGTCAAGTCGCTCCGCCTGAGCTCGCAGTCCTAGCCGCCTCAGCTCGCTTCGGTGACGCTGACGTTGCCGCCGCCGCTGTCGATCTTGATCGTGTGGGCGGTAGCCGCCGCGTTGGTCGGCACGGGACCGCTGTAATCCCCGCCGGCGGTCGTGGCCGTGATGGCGTACTGGGTGGACTTGCTGTGCGGGAGCAGCACGGCGATGTCGCCGCCGGCGCTGGCGATGTCAAGGTACGCCGGCGGCCGGGTGAACACCAGCGTGACGTTGCCCCCGCCGGTCTCGAGCGTGATGTGAGAAGACGACAGGGCCGTCCCGTTGACGTCGCCGCCGGCGGTGTCGGACGTCAGGATGCCGCCGAGGTCGCTGGCGGTCACGTTGCCGCCGCCGGTCGACAGGTCGGCGTTGCCGCCGGGCCCGGAGATCGTGACGTCGCCGCCGGCGCTGTTCAGGGTGACGTCGCGCTGGATGCCGCTAGCTTGCACGTTGCCGCCGCCGCTGGACAGGTCGACCGCGGTATCCGCCGGGACGTGGAGGGTCGCGCTCAGCCCGCAGTTGCCGGTCAGGATGCGGCAGTCGAGGTTGACGTCGGTGCCGGTGACGCTGAAGCTCGGGCGGACCAGGCTGTACTGGACGGTGCCGGTCAGCCGGGCCGTGCTGCCCCTGCCCGGGTCCTGCCGCAGGGTGACGTCGCTGCCGCCCAGGCTGGCCACCAGCTTCCCGTTCAGCAGCGGGATGGCGGCGTTGACCGGGTAGTGCGCCTGGCCCAGGCCGGAGACGAAGCTGAAGCCGGTGAAGGCGATCAGGGCGAGGGCGATGGGCACGCCGATCATGAGGGTGATCCAGCGGCCGGGCGTCATGGGCAGGGCGGCGGCCGCCCGCCGCGGGCGGGTCGCAGGCCCGGTGGTGGGCAGCGTCGTCATGGCGTATCCCCCGTTCAGCCGGTGCCCAGGTAGCGCAGGACGGCGAGGACGCGGCGGTTCTCGCGGTCCCCGGGCGCCAGCCCGAGCTTGGCGAAAATGTTGTTGATGTGCTTCTCCACCGCGCCGCCGCCGACCACGAGCGCGTCGGCGATGGCCGAATTGGACCGGCCCTCGGCCATCAGGGCCAGCACCTCGCGTTCGCGCGGGGTCAGCTCGCCGAGCGGGTGGCGGCTGCGGGCGAGCAGCTGCGACACGACTTCGGGATCGAGCGCGCTGCCGCCCGTGGCTACCCGGTCCAGCGCGTCGAGAAATTCCCCGACGTCCGCGACCCGGTCCTTGAGCAGGTAGCCGACCCCGTGCGGGCGGCCGGAGATCAGCTCGGTGGCGTACCGCTCCTCCACCCACTGGGACAGCACCAGCACGCCCACGCCCGGCCAGCGGTCCCGCACCACCAGGGCCGCGCGCAGCCCCTCGTCGGTGAAGGTGGGCGGCATCCGGACGTCGACGACGACCGCGTCGGGTGAGTGCGCTGCCACTGCGCGCAGGAACTTCTCGCCGTCGCCCTCGGCGGCGGCGACCTCGTGCCCGGCCTCGGTGAGCAGCCGGGTCAGCCCCTCCCGCAGCAGCACTGAATCCTCCGCGATGACTACTCTCATGCCGATTCCTTCGCGCTATCCAGATTTACGTCGCGGTGCTCGCCGACCCTTACGGGCACCGACCGCTCGCACGGGCTCAAAAGGCCCGTGCTCGCTGGTCGGTTCTGAATAGCGCTCGCTAGCCGCATGGCAACTCCGCCGCGATGATCGTCGGGCCGCCGGACGGGGATTCCACCGTGAGCCGCCCGTCCACCCCGGATACCCGGTCGGCCAGCCCGGACAGGCCCGGGCTGGCCGGATCGGCGCCGCCGATTCCGTCGTCGCTGACCATCACGGTCAGCGTGCCCGGGTACCCGTGGCCTTCCACCACCACCTTGGCGTGGCTGGCCCGCGAATGCTTGGCCATATTGGTGAGCGCCTCGGCCACCACGAAGTAGGCCACCGCCTCCACCGAGGACCTGGGCCGGACCGGCACGTCCACGTGCACCTCCACCGGCACCGGGCACAGCGCGGCAAGGCCGGACAGGGCCGCGTCCAGGCCGCGTTCCGTCAGCACCGGCGGGTGCACCCCGCGGACCAGGTTGCGCAGCTCGGTGAGGGCCTCCTTGGCCTGGGCGTGCGCCTGGTCGACCAGTTCCCTGGCCGCGCCGGGGTCGTCGGCGAACCGCGCCTTGGCCCGGCCGAGATCCATGGCCAGCGCGACCAGCCGCTGCTGGGCACCGTCGTGCAGGTCACGCTCGATCCGCTGCCGCTCCGCCTCGGCCGCGTCGACCACCCGTTCCCGGCTGATCTCCAGCTCGGTCACCCGGGCGGCCAGGTCGCTGGGCGGGCCGAGCAGCCAGCGGGAGAACCTGCCGTCCGCGAGGCCGAGGCCGCGGGTCAGCTGCGCCGCGATCAGCAACACGACCAGGCCGGTCACCGCCGAGGCGGTCATCGTGGGGGTTCCCTTCAGCACCGTGTCGCCGAGCCTGGCGCCACCGCCCGGCAGGTACTTGTCGTAGAGCGGCAGTGTCAGCATGACCAGCCCCGCGGCCCAGGCCGCGACGCTGAGGGTCAGCGCGACGGCGCTGACCGGCAGCCGCAGCAGCCCGTAGCCGATCTCGCCCCAGGTCGCGCGCTCGGTGAGGGCCCGCCAGCGCGGCACCACGCCCCACCGGTAGCCGGCCCGGCTCCCGGCGGGCCAGGCCGGGATCCGCGCCCCCAGCATCAGGCCGATCCTGGCCCGCTCGGCCGCCGCGAACCATCCGGCGAGCCGCAGCGTCAGGCCGAGCAGGGGCAGGCCCGCCAGGGCGAGCACCAGCAGGCTGAACCCGAGGCTGAGGCCGGTCACCACGAACACCATGACCAGCAGGCCCATGAACAGGCCGGCCAGGTGGCTGGTCATGGCGAGCCAGGTGCGCGGCGACACCAGATCCCGGGCGAGGAACATGGCTCCGACGCTATGACATGAGCCCTGGGGTTGCCATCAGCCGGACCCCCGGGATGGCGGTGAGGATAACCCCACCCGAGTTCGGGCAGGCGCCACCATGGCTCCGCGGGGTGCTCATCGCCGACCCTGAGGGCCATGGATACGACGCAGCCCGCACGGGCCCCCATCGTGGAACGAGTGGCCGGCTGGTCCGCTCGGCATCGCAAGACCGCCGTGTTCGGCTGGCTGCTGCTGGTCGTCGCGGCCGTGGTGATCGGGCAGCGGCTCGGCACCCAGAACCTCAACAGTTACGATCCCGGGCAGGCGGGCCAGGCCGAGCGGGTCCTGAACCGTCCCGTGGTCCAGCAGCCCGACAGCGAGAGCGTGCTCGTCCAGGGCCGCAGCGCGGGCCAGACGTACGGCCATGACCCGGAGATCCGGGAGGCGGTCCGGCAGGTCGTCGCCGCGCTGCGGGCGGTGCCGAAGTCCGCGGCCGGCATCCAGTCGCCGCTGAACCGCACCGGCCTGGTCAGTGCTGGCCCGGGAGGGGGCCGCTCGGCGCTGGTCACCTTCAACGTCGCGGGCCCGCCGGGCAATGACGACCAGGCGGTGGTGCCCGCGCTGAACGCGGTCGCCGCGGTCGCGGCACACCACCCCGGGCTGAAGATCGAGGAGGCCGGCGGCGCCAGCCTGGACCGGGCCACCGGCAACATCACCAGCCAGGACTTCAGGAAGGCCGAGGTCACTTCGATCCCGGTTTCGCTGGCGCTGCTGCTCGTCGTGTTCGGCGCGCTGATCGCGGCCGGCATCCCGCTGCTGCTGGCGGGCACCGCGGTGGTGACCGCGATCTCGCTGCTGGCCATCCCCAGCCGCTGGCTGCCGATCGGCAGCACCACCTCCTCGATCGTGCTGCTAGTCGGGATGGCGGTCGGCATCGACTACTCGCTGTTCTACCTGCGCCGCACGCGTGAGGAGCGCGCCGCGGGCCGCAGCACCCAGCAGGCGCTGCGGATCGCGGCCCATACCTCGGGGCGGGCCATCGTGGTGTCCGGGCTCACCGTGATGATCGCGCTGGCCGGCCTGTTCCTCACCGGCATCGACGTGTTCTCCGGCGTCGCCGTCGGCACGATCATGGTGGTCGGCGTGGCGGTGCTCGGCTCGCTGACTTTCCTGCCCGCGATCTTGTCGATGCTCGGCACGTGGACCGACCGCGGCCGGATCCCGTTCCTGGGCCGGCGGCGCACCGCCGCCCGCGAGTCCAGGTTCTGGGGCGCGCTGGCCCGCGCAGTGGTGCGGCGCCCGCTGATCTGGGGCGGCGCCGCCGCGGTGGTGCTGCTGGCGCTGGCCGCGCCGGTGCTGTCGCTGAACCTGGAGAACCCGGGCATCCACGAACTGCCGTCCGTTGTGCCGGTGGTCCGCAGCCTGATCGACATCTCGCAGGCCTTCCCGGGCGGCCCTGAGCCGGCCGAGGTGGTCGTGACCGGCTCAGGCCTCGGCGGCAAGCAGGTCAGCCAGGCGGTCGCGGCACTGCACGGGGAGGTCGCGGCCACCCACGGCGCGATCCGCGAGCCCATCACCACCGCGATGTTCGGGCACGACCAGGTGCTGGTGGTGTCGGTACCGCTGGCGGGCAGCGGGACGGACGCCACGTCGGACCGCGCGCTGGCCGTGCTGCGCACCCAGGCGCTGCCGGCCACGTTCGGCACGGTGCCGGGGATCAGCTACGCGGTGGCCGGGCTGACCGCGGGCAACCACGATTTCGATGCGCAGCTGGCGAAGACCGTGCCGTGGGTCTTCGCCTTCGTGCTGGGTCTTGCGTTCGTGCTGCTGATGACCTCATTCCGTTCGGTCTATATCCCGGCTCTGTCGATTGGCCTGAACCTGCTCTCGGTCGGTGCCGCCTACGGCCTGATGGTGCTGATCTTCCAGGACGGTCACCTGGCCGGGCCGCTGGGCTTCACCGCCTACGGCGGGATCACGCCCTGGCTGCCGCTGCTGGAGTTCGTGCTGCTGTTCGGGCTGAGCATGGACTACCACGTGTTTATCCTGAGCCGGATCAGGGAGCTGCGGCTGGGCGGCGCGCCCGCCCGGATCGCCGTGACCGACGGCATCGCCCGCAGCGCGGGCGTGGTGACCAGCGCCGCGGTGATCATGGTGGCGGTGTTCTCGATCTTCGCCACGCTGTCGCTGATCGAGTTCAAGATGTTCGGCCTGGCCATGGCGGCCGCCGTGCTCATCGACGCGACCATCGTCCGCGGCGTGCTGCTGCCGGCCGGGCTGGCGCTGCTGGGCGACCGGGCCTGGTCCGGCGGGTTCCGCGGGCCTCGGGGGCGCCGCGGAGCCCGGCGCGCCGGGATGGACCCGGCCGAGGGCGCCCGGGCGATCAGCGGGGTGAGCGTCGGCTAGCGGGAAGGCGTCCGGGCCGGCCGGGGCGTGCGCTGCCCCGGCCGGCCGGACGCGTGAACGGCTGGCTACGTGTTGACAGGGAAGCCGAGGTTGACGCCGCCGTGGCTGGGGTCGAGCCAGCGCGACGTGACCACCTTGCCCCGGGTGTAGAAGTGCACGCCCTCGGTGCCGTGCACGTGCGTGTCGCCGAACAGCGAGGCCTTCCAGCCGCCGAAGGAGTAGTACGCCATCGGGACCGGGATCGGCACGTTCACGCCGACCATGCCGATCTCGGCCTCGGACACGAACCGGCGGGCCGCTCCCCCGTCGCTGGTGAAGACGGCCACGCCGTTGCCGTAGGGGCTGTTGTTGACCAGGTCGACGGCGGCCTCGTAGGTCGGGGCGCGCAGCACGCTCAGCACCGGCCCGAAGATCTCGTCGGTGTAGCAGCTCATGGCCGGGGTGACGTGGTCCAGGACGCTCGGGCCCAGCCAGAAACCCTCTGGCCCGCCGCCGATGACCGGGTGCACCCGGCCATCGACGGCCAGCGTGGCCCCCTCCCGGACGCCGCTGTCCAGGTAGGACGCGACCTTGTCCCGGTGCGGGCCGGTGACCAGCGGGCCCATCTCGGACTTGTCGTCCGATCCCGGCCCCACCCGCAGCCTGGCGACCCGGTGCCTGATCCGGGAGACCAGTTCGTCGCCGATCGGGTCGACCGCGACCAGCGCGGAAACTGCCATGCAGCGCTCCCCCGCCGAACCGAACCCGGCCGAGGTCGCCGCGTCCGCGGCTAGGTCGAGGTCGGCGTCGGGCAGCACCACCATGTGGTTCTTGGCGCCGCCCAGGGCCTGCACCCGCTTGCCGTTCGCCGTGCCGTTCTCGTACACGTACCGGGCGATGGGCGTGGAGCCGACGAAGCTGACCGCCCTGATGCCGGGGTGCCGCAGGATGGCGTCCACCGCCACCTTGTCGCCCTGCACGACGTTGAACACGCCGTCCGGCAGCCCGGCCTCGGCCCACAGCGAGGCCAGCAGCAGCGACGCCGAGGGGTCCTTTTCCGACGGCTTGAGCACGAACGCGTTGCCGCAGGCGATGGCGACCGGGAACATCCACATCGGCACCATGGCCGGGAAGTTGAACGGGGTGATGCCGGCCACCACGCCGACCGGCTGCCTGATCGAGTACGAGTCGACCCCGGTGGAGACGTTCTCCGAGAAGCCGCCCTTGAGCAGATGCGGGATGCCGCAGGCGAACTCGACGACCTCGATGCCGCGGGCGACTTCGCCGGCCGCGTCCGAGGCCACCTTGCCGTGCTCCTCGGTGATCAGCCGGGCCAGGTTCTTGGTATTCGCGCGGAGAAGCTCGCGGAACTCGAAAAGCACCGAGGCGCGCCTGGCCAGGGACGCCCGCCGCCAGTCCCGGAACGCGTCGGTGGCAGCGGTGACGGCGGCGTCGACCTCGGCCGGGCCGGCGAAGTCGACCTGGCCGCTGACCTGCCCGGTCACCGGGTCGTAGATGTCGCCGTGCCGTTCGGCCGCACCGCCGGCCGGCTTGCCGCCGATCCAGTGCGTACAGTGCTTCATTGCTCGCTTCTCCGCGCGCAAGCGCGCGTCGCTCGCGTGCCTGGTCATCAGGCTGCCGCCTCCTGGTTCACGGCGCGCAGGGCATCGGTCAGGATCGTCAGCCCTTCCTTCGCCTCGGCTTCGGTCAGCGTCATCGGCGGCGCCATCCGCAGCGTGTGGCCGAACAGGCCGCCCTTGCCGATCAGCAGCCCGCGTTCCCTGGTGGCCTCGAGCATCCGGCCGGCCAGCGGCGGGCTGGGCTTCCTCGTGGCCGGGTCGACCAGGTCGACGGCGAACATCAGGCCCTTGCCCCGGACCTCGCCCACGACGGCGATGTCCTTCGTGACCTCCCTGAGGCCACCGATGATCAGGCTTCCGGTGACGGCGGCGTTGCGCTGCAGGTCATGGGAGAGCACGTAGTCGAGGGTGGCGTTGCCCGCGGCGGTCGCGACCGGGTTGCCGCCGAAGGTGGAGATGCCGTTGCCGCGGATCCCGTCGAGCAGGTCGCCGCGGGCGACCACGCCGCCGATGGCGAAGCCGTTGCCGAGGCCCTTGGCGAACGTCATCGCGTCCGGCGTGATCCCGTGCGCGGAGATGCCCCAGAAGTGCTCGCCGGTCCGGCCCCAGCCGGTCTGCACCTCGTCGGAGATCAGCAGGATGCCGTGCTCGTCGAGGACCTCCTGGTAGGCCGCGAACAGCCCGTCAGGCGCCATGGTGAAGCCGCCGACGCCCTGCACCGGCTCGGCCAGCAGGCAGCCGACGTCGGCCGGGTGGATGCCGCCGGACAGCAGCGCCCGCAGGTCCGCTACGCACGCCTTGATGTAGTCGGCGTCCGACAGGTTTTGGTAGGGGGACTGCTGCCGGTCCGCTCCGTGCAGGTAATGGCTGCCGAACGGACTGAGGCCTGACGCCTTCCACGCCGCGTTCCCTGTCACGCTGACGGCGCCGAACGACCGGCCGTGATAGCTCCCGCGCATGGCGAGAACCTCGGTGGCCTTACGCGCGGTGAGCGCGGCGAGCAGTGCGGTCTCGTTCGCCTCGGTGCCGGAGTTGGTGAAGAACACCTTTGCATTTTGTATACCAGACAGTCCGGCGATCTTTTCCGCGAGCTCGACCTGGCCGCGGATCAGGTACAGCGTGGAGGTGTGCACGACGCCGCTGGCGATCTGCCGCTCGACCGCGTCCCGCACCTCGGGCACGTCGTAGCCGAGCATGTTGGTCAGGATGCCGGCGAAGAAGTCGAGGTAACCGCGGCCCTGGGCGTCGGTGACCCGGCAGCCCTTGCCGCTGACGATCTCGATCGGCTCGTCGTAGTAGATGCCGACCCAGCTGGGGATGACCGCGCGATGGCGGGCGAGAAGCTCAGACATGGTTCCCAGTCTTCCCGGTCGCGCGGCCTGGTGGAACCGACGCTATGTAAGGTATTACCCTTACTGCCTTACGCTGCGGGTTTGCGCTGCGGGCCGGGCTAGGCGTCGAGGACCTGATCGGCGCGCTGGACGACGGGGCCCGCACAGCTCCACGGGAAGTTGATCCAGCGATCGGTCCGCTTCCAGACGTAGTCGCACTTGATCACTGACCGGGGCTTCTCGTAGATCACGACAGTCCGGACATCGTCGACGTGGTCCTTGATGAAGGTGTGAACGAGCTCGATCGTCCGGCCCGAGTCGGCGACGTCGTCGGAGATGAGGACCTTCTTGGCCGAGAAATCCACCGCGCTCGGCACCGGCGGCAACATGACCGGCATGTCGAGCGTGGTGCCCACCCCGTCGTAGAACTCGACGTTCATCACGTGCAGGTTCTTCACCGCGAGCGCGTAGCCGAGGGCGCCGGCCAGGAACAGGCCGCCGCGGGCGATCGACAAGATCAGGTCGGGTTCGAAGCCGTCCGCCGCGATAACCTCCGCCAGCTCGCGCGACGCCTCCCCGAACCGCTGCCAGCTGAGATTCTCACGTTCGTCGCTCATCGCCGCCCCATCATCGTGATCCTGGTCAATCATGGTGCCATGCGCGGCGGCTGGCGGGCCCGGAAACAACCCGCCGGGGCCGACGGGACACGCCTCAGCCGGCCTCGCGGGCGACGTCCGGCCCGGCCTCGCGGGCGACGTCCGGCCCGGCCTCGCGGGCGCCGTCCGGCCCGGCCTCGCGGGCGCCGCCCGGCCCGGCCTCCCGGGCGGCGCGCTCGACGCGGCTCCGGTAGCCCTCCCACCATGCCCGGTCACCCGGTGCCATGTTGCCGCTGCCTTCCCGCAGCCCGGTAGCGCCGTCGATGAGCTCGCGGACGATATCCGCCTTCCCGGCGTGGCGGTCGGTTTCTGCGATCATGTGGACCAGGATCTTGTGCAGCGTCACCTCGCGCCGGCTCTCCGGCCACCACGGCACATGACCGATAGCGTGCAGCGGAAGCGTGCCGATGGTGGCGTCGGAGTGCGCCCAGGCCCGCCGGTACAGGCCGGTGATCTCCTCGCGCGGCTCTCCGGCGGTGGCCCACATGTCGGCGTTGGGCTCGGCGTCGTCTTCCAGCCACGGCAGCCGCTCGCCGAACGGGCGCCCGAAGCAGTCGCCGAAGTACCCGAGTTCCACGCTGGCCACGTGCTTGATCAGGCCGAGCAGGTTGGTGCCTGTGGGCACCATGGGGCGACGGATGTTGTACTCCGACAGCCCGTCGATCTTCCACAGCAGCGCCTCGCGAGCATCCTGCAGGTAGCGGTGAAGGTCCGTTTTCGGGTCCGATCCGGTCATGTCGCCAGTCTGCCACCGCGGGGCCGGCGACTGGTTCCGGCCAGCCCGCACGCCGCGATCATGCGAACCGGGCCGGGAAACCTTCCCGGCCGACGGTCTTGTTGACTGCGGTCTGTCGGCTCACGGCACCACGGTAGCCACGCAGACCACCTTGACCAGCAGGAGATACAGGCAAAGTATGGACGGTATGTCCGAGCTGCCAACGTGGGCACGCGACGCGCTCGCCGGGATCTACGATCCGTGCTGCCGGGAGAAGGGCATCTCGGTCCTGGACATGGGCCTGGTCCGTTCGGTCCAGGTCGAGGACGGGGTGGCCAGGGTCGAGCTGCTCCTGACGTCGGGCTGGTGCCCGTTCGCGGCCGGCGTGCTGACCGAGGTGAAAGATCAGATCCTGGGGGCCCCGGGCATCAGCGACGCCGACGTGTCCATCGTCTGGGACGAGGCATGGACGACCGATCGCCTGTCTCCCCGGGCCCGGGACATCCTGCGCTTCCTGCCCCTGCCCGCGGCCGTGGCCGACCGGGACGAGTACATCCGCGCCCACCTGCCCGCAAAGGAGTTAGCCCACCTGCCCGCAAAGGAGTTAGGAGCAACAAGTGCTCACCGGCCGGCGGCCACCTTCGGCCGAGTCTGCCGGATGGCGGGCCCGATAACTCTTATCAGGAGTAGCGATGATCGACGATGCCTTCGTCTTCGACTGCGTGGCGCACGTCTTCAACTTCGACCCGAAGAACGCGTTCGGCAACCCGGGGCTGATGTTCGACAACCACCTGTACGCGTTCCACAACGCCCTCACCCCGGACGACCAGCCCAAGCTGCCTCCCGAGGCGTTCCTGCGGCAGTGGACGCCGGCGGACATCCGCAAGATGGTCTATGAGGAATCGGACACGGACATGCTGGTGGCGATGCCGCTGCCGCTGACCGACTTGTTCCACGACGGCCTGTCCCCCTGGGAATCCTGCGCCGACCTGGCGGGCCGCGACCCGGACCGGACGGTCTTCTGGGGGTCGGTCAACCCGCTGGAGGGACGCAAGGCCCTGGACCTGATGGAGCGCCAGGCCGGGGAGTTCAACGCGCGGGCGTTCAAGTTCTACAACGTCCGCTACGACTACGGGTCGCCGTACCCGTGGCGGATGGACGACCCGAACGTCGCGTTCCCCGTCTTCGAGAAGGCCCAGGAACTCGGCGTGAACCTGATCGGGGTCCACAAAGGCGTGCCGCTCGGCCCGCAGCCGATCGAGCACACCCAGACCTGGGACATGGACGGGGCGGCGGCCAACTTCCCTGACATCAACTTCGTGATCTTCCACGTCGGGCTGCCGTTCCTCGACGAGACGTGCTGGCAGCTCATCAGGTACCCCAACCTGTACGCGTCGATCGCCGCGACGATCAACTTCGTGGTCCGGTCGCCGCGGATGTTCGCCGAGATCATGGGCAAGCTGCTGTTCTGGTGCGGCGAAGACAAGATCGTCTATGGGTCGGAGGCGCCGCTGTTCCATCCGCAGTGGGCACTACGCGCGTTCATGGACTTCCAGATCCCTCAGGACCTCTGCGCGGGGTACGGCTACCCGCAGCTCACCGACCAGGCCAAGCGCAAGATCCTGGGCGAGAACCTGCTGCGCCTGCACGGCATCGACCTCGCGGATGCGAAAGCCAAGGTCCGCAAGTAGGGCGTCTTCCATGATCGTGGACAGTTCCGGTCGCATTGACCCGGAACTGTCCACGATCATGGACTTGGCCTGAGAGCGGAAGGCAGCAGCTCCGCGGGGAAGTCCTGGTAGGCGACGGGAACCAGCCAGCGGCGGATCGCGGCCGTGCCCACCGAGGTGGTCCCGGGCACCGTAGTGGCGGGCCACGGGCCGCCGTGGTGCTGCGCGGCGACCACGGCGACCCCGGTGGGCCAGCCGTTGCAGACGACCCGGCCCGCGATGCGCTCGAGCACCGCGATGACCGGGCGGGCCAGGTCGAGGTCCTCGGCCGAGCCGGTGTCCAGGTGCACGGTCGCGGCCAGGTTCCCCGCCAGCGAGGCGAGGACGGGGAGCAGGTCCTCCGCCGACGGGTAGGTGATCACCAGCCCGGCCGGGCCGAACCGCTCGCGGGCCAGGACCGCGACGTCCGCGGCGAACTCCTTCAGCGTCACCTGGAAGACCCGCGGTGTCGCGCCCCACGGGCCCGCGCCCGGGCGGCCGGCCGCGAGCTCGGTGACGCCGGGGTGCCCCGCGGCCTCGTCCACCGCGTCCTGGTAGCTGGCGAAGATCCGGCCGGTCAGCATCGGCCCGCCGGCCGAGGCGCCGACCGCCCCGGCCACCGCGGACAGCAGGCCCGCGTCCTCGGGCACGAACAGCAGGCCGGGGTTGGTGCAGAACTGCCCGGTGCCGAGCGTCAGCGATCCGGCGTACCCGGTGGCGACCGCGGCCGGCCGGGAGAACGCCGCGCCGGGCAGCACCACCGACGGGTTGACCGAGCCGAGCTCGCCGTAAAACGGGATGGGAACCGGCCGCTCGGCGGCGACCCTGGCCAGCGCCAGGCCACCGCCCGTCGACCCGGTGAACCCGGCCGCCGCCACGGCTGGGTGGCTGAGCAGCCTCAGCCCGGCCTGGACCCCGTGGACCAGGCCGAACACACCCGGAGGAGCCCCGGCGGACGCCAGCGCCCCGGCGACGATCCCGGCCGTCAGGCCGGACGTGACCGGGTGCCCCTCGTGGGCCTTCACCACCACCGGGCAGCCCGCGGCGAGCGCCGAGGCGGTGTCGCCGCCGGCCACCGAGAACGCGAACGGGAAGTTCGACGCCGCGAACACCGCTACCGGGCCGGCCGGCCGGCTGATCCGGCGCAGGTCCGGCGTCACGCCCTGCGCGGGGCTGACAACGGCGTCGGCGTACCCGCCGTCCCGCACGACGGCCGCGAACAGCCGCAGCTGCCCGGTGGTCCTGGCCACCTCGCCGGCGAGCCGCTCGCCGCCCAGCGCGGTCTCGGTGTCGGCGATCGCCGCGAGTTCGCCGGCTCTGGTGTCGAGCGCGTCGGCGACCGCCTCCAGCGCCTCCGCCCGGCGCGGGGACACCGCCCACGCCGAGAACGCGGCCACCGCCGCCGCGACGATCGCGTCCACTCCGGCGTCGGTCGTCTCGGCTACCGGCTCGCCGGCCGGCTCGCCGGTGCGCGGGTCAAACCCCTGGATCATCAGCATGTCCTCCCGCCGGACAGGTTACTTCGGATCGGGTTCGGGATTGCGGCCGCGCCTGGCCAGGAAGCCGAAGTCGCAGCCCTCGTTGGCCTGGGTGATGTGCTCGCTGTACAGCGCGCCGTAGCCCCGCTCGAACTTCGGCGCGGGAGGCTGCCAGCGTTCGCGGCGCTCGAGCCGCACCCGTTCGGGAATATCCAGGGACAGCAACCGGGCACCCACGTCCAGGGTGATCCGGTCGCCCGTCCGGACGAGAGCAAGCGGTCCGCCGACGAACGACTCCGGGGCCACGTGCAGCACGCAGGCGCCGTAGCTGGTCCCGCTCATCCGGGCGTCGGAGATCCGTACCATGTCGCGAACGCCCTGGGCCAGCAGGTAGCCGGGAATGGGCAGCATGCCGTACTCGGGCATGCCGGGGCCGCCCTTGGGGCCCGCGTTGCGCAGCACCAGGACCGAGTCGGGCGTGATGTTCAGCGCCGGGTCGTTGATCCGTGCCTGCAGGTCGGAGTAGTCCTCGAAGACGACGGCGGGGCCGGTGTGCTTGAGCAGCCGCGGCTCGGCCGCGATGTGCTTGATGACGGCGCCGTCCGGGGCCAGGTTGCCGCGCAGCACCGCCACTCCGCCCTCGGCGGCCAGCGCGGTATCCGGCGTCCTGATGACGTCGTCGTTACGGATGGGTACATCGGTGATGCCGTCACCGAACGGGCGGCCAGTCACGGTCATCCGGTCCGGGTGCAGCGCTCCCGGGACCTTCGCCAGCTGGCCGAGCAGCGCGGGCAGGCCGCCGGCGTAGTAGAAGTCCTCCATCAGGTACGTGCCGCTCGGCCTGACGTTCGCCAGCCAGGGCACGCGGCGCGAGATCGCGTCGAAGTCGTCCAGCGTCAGCTCCGCGCCTGCGCGGCCGGCCATCGCGATCAGGTGGATGAACGCGTTCGTGGAGCCGCCGAGCGCGAGTACCGTGGCCACCGCGTCCTCGAACGCCTCGCGGGTGAGGATCTTGTCCGGGGACAGGTCCTCCCAGGCCATGCCGACGATGCGCCGGCCGCTGGCCGCCGTCATCCGGTAGTGCGCCGAGTCGACCGCCGGGATCGAGGCCATCCCGGGCAGGGTCATGCCGAGGGCCTCGGCGGCGGAGGTCATCGTGGAGGCGGTGCCCATGGTCATGCAGTGGCCCGGTGACCGGGCGATGCCGCACTCGAGTTCGGCCAGTTCGCAGTCGCCGATCAGGCCGGCCCGCGCATCGTCCCAGAACTTCCACACGTCGGTGCCGCTGCCCACCGGCTGGCCGCGGAAGTTGCCGCGCAGCATCGGGCCCGCGGTCACGTAGATGGCCGGGATGCCGGCGCTGGCCGCGCCCATCAGCAGCGCCGGCGTGGTCTTGTCGCAGCCGCCCATGAGCACCGCGCCGTCGGCCGGGTAGGAACGGAGCAGTTCCTCCGTGTCCATCGCCAGCAGGTTGCGGTACATCATCGGGGTCGGCTTCTGGAACGTCTCGCTGAGCGTGGCGACCGGCATCTCGACCGGGAAGCCGCCCGCTTCGAGCACGCCGCGCTTGACCTGTTCGGCCCGCTGGCGCAGGTGCATGTGGCAGGGGTTGATGTCGGACCAGGTGTTGAGGATGAGGATGAGCGGCTTGCCCAGGTGCTCCTCCGCGTCCACGCCGAGCTGGCGCATCCTCGACCGGTGGCCGAACGCCCGGAGCCCGGCGGCGCGCTCGCCGCCGAACCAGCGGAAGCTGCGGAGTTCTTCCGGCTGCTTGCGGGTCATTTCAGCCCCCAGTCGCTGAGGATGCCGGAGATCTCGTTCTTGACGGTCTCCGGCAGCAGGCGGCTGGGCGGGCGGACGTCGGGGCGGCACAGGCCCAGCTGGGCCAGGGCCTCCTTGACCACGCTCACGTTGTCGGCGCTCGCGTCGGCGCCGCGTAGCTCCTCGAACCGGCGCACCGAGTCCCAGATCGTCATCGCGGCCGGGAAGTCGTTCTTGCGGAGAGCCTCGAGCATGGCCAGCGCGTGTGCCGGACTGACGTTGGCCACGCCCGAGGTGAAGCCGTGCGCGCCGCACGCCCAGCACGCGGGCGCGGTCAGCTCGGCCGCGCCCGCCAGCCAGGTGAACCGGTCGATGCCCGCGTCCCTGGCCACGGCGGCGAACGTGGTCGCGTCGCGGACGCCGTACTTGACGCCGACGACGTTCGGCGCCCGGTCGGCGAGCGCGGCGATGTCCGCGCCGGTGATGCGCTCGTTCCTGATGTAAAGGACGATCCCGAGGTCGGGGACGGCGGTGGCGATGGCGGCGTGGTAGTCGACCCAGCCCTCGCGGGCGACGTACGGGTGCACCGGCTGGTGGATCATGATCAAGCGCACGCCGTGGTCCCGTGCATGCCTGGCTGACTCGATGGCGGTGGCGATGTCGTGCCCGACGCCGGCCAGCAGTTCGGTTTCGGGGCCCAGGCCCTGGCTGGCGGCTGCCGCGACTTCGATCGCCTGCCTCGCCTCGGCGGGACTGAGCGCATAGAACTCGCCGGTGTTGCCGTTCGGGGTGATGACCGTGATCCCGCCGTCGATCAGGCGCCCGGTCAGCGCGGCGTACGTGTCCCAGTCGGGGCTGCCGTCGGCGTGCAACGGGACGACGGGGACGACGACCGCCGTGGCGAGTGTGCTCCGCAGCGTGTCCGCGTCTGCCGGGGCGAGGCTCATCTGTTCTGGTTCTCCTGCGCTTGTCCTGGTTCTGGTTCCCGGAAGTTTCGCTGCACGAAGGATTCGATATGCCCGCGGAGCAGGCCCGCCGCGCGCTGGGCGTCGCCGTCTCCGGCCGCCTGGAGCACGGCCCGGTGCTCGGCCGCCTCGTGCTCCCAGCTCGGCGTGCTCAGCCACCCGGGTTCCTGCCGCCAGGCCGCCACGCTCAGCAGTGCCGTCTGATCGCGCAGGTCATCGAGCATCCTGACCAGCAGCGGGTTGCCGCAGCCCAGGTAGAGCTCGCGGTGGAAGTCGCGGTTGGCCAGGCTGCGTTCGGCCTGGTCTGCTGCCTGGTCGGCTCGGGTCAGCGCCTTTTGCGCGGGCTGCCAGTCATGTCCCCTGGTCACCGCGCGGGCCAGCGCCTCGGGCTCGAGCAGCAGGCGGGCGTCGTACACGTGCCTGGCCTGCTCGTCGTCCACGACGCGGACCGCCGCGCCTTTGTACGGGTTCATGGTCACCAGGCCAGCGCCGGCCAGGGTCTTGAGCGCCTCGCGTACCGGGGTCTTGGACACGCCGAGCACCTCGGCCAGGTCGGTCTCGACCAGGGCCTGCCCGGGCTTGAGCTCGCCGACCAGGATCGCGTGCCTGATCGCCTTGAGCACCGCGACCGTCCGGGATGGAAGCGCGCCCGCCGCACCGGTCAGGAACGCCGTGGTCCCCCCGGCGGCTCGTGCCGAGGCGGACACCGCGCCGGAGGAAGCAGGCGCCGGCACGTTCGGAATAGACGTCATGTATCGCATCTCGTATATGACCGGACTTCGGCAGCGTAAGCCGGGCACTACGCGGGTGTCAACCAAGGGTCAGCGGAGCTGACTTCGGCGGGCACCCCTGGACCTCGCTTTGCAATGCGTGTCTCGACAGTCGTCAAGTCGGCGGCTGGTACCCGGAAGAAACCCGGCCGGCAGACGACGAGGACGCGAAGAGCGCGATCTTGCTGGGAGCAAACGGATCATGGTCATGGCCAGCAC
>Ga0335076_10000181_pt1 | contig 53023 bp, 41 predicted proteins | sample Lox_Sample_25_FD_206717 | JGI IMG/M metagenome (GOLD analysis project Ga0335076, IMG submission 206717) | Soil microbial communities from Loxahatchee National Wildlife Refuge, Florida, United States - Lox_Sample_2.5 | ecosystem: Environmental > Terrestrial > Soil > Wetlands | place: USA... | reverse complement strand
TTCGGCTCCTTTCCTCCGAGCCCTTTGGTTGGTTTGCGCCTCCAAAGTCTACTCGGCTGATGGGAGCCGACATTGTTATGGAATCATTACAATGACGTGGAGTTGAAGTTATTCTCTGTTCAAGTCAGGTGCCATGCGCCGCTTTACTGCTGCACTGCTGGCCGTGCTGGTGAGTTGGTCGAATCTCCTCGCGCAGACGGTCGTGCCCAACCCCAACCCGGCGGCGGATTCGACCGGGTTCGTGGTTCGCATCAACGTCAACCTGGTACAGATGGACGCCGTGGTTACGGATTCGAAGGGCAGACCCGTCACCGACCTGAAGGCCGAGGATTTCGAGATTCTTCAGGACGGCGTGCCGCAGAAGATCACGAACTTCAGCTATGTCACGGAGGGGGTGAAGCCCATCGCACCGGCGGCGGCCGCCGCTCCGCGGCCGAAGAATGAACCTCCTGCGCCCGCTCCGCCGGTTGCGTTGAAGCCAGAGCAGGTCCATCGGGTAATCGCGCTTGTGGTGGACGACCTGGGGCTCTCCACAACCGGCATCGCGTATGTACGATCGGCGCTGAAGAAGTTTGTGGACCAGGACATGCAGCCAGGGGACCTGGTGGCGATTGTCCGCACCGGGGCGGGGATCGGCGCGCTGCAGCAATTCACGACCGACAGGCGGCTGCTCTATGCGGCGATTGAGAGCGTCCGATTCAACTTTCGCGGGCGTGCCGGAAGTTTCGTGCCGATCAATCCGGCGCCTGCATTCGATGCGAATGCAACGTTGACTCTGCCGGCGATGGGGCCCGGAGAACTCTCGCAACGCTCAGGTCCCGACAATCCCACGGGGGCGGGCGGCGGGCAGAATCCGAGCCTCGCCGCCGTTGTGAGCGAGCCCGATGATGCGTGCTCGCTGGAGACGGGGAGCACGGTCGGGTCGCTGGCCGCGATCCGCTATATCGTGCAGGGACTACGCGATCTGCCGGGACGCAAGGCCTTGGTTCTGTTTTCCGAAAGCATGCAGATGTTCGAGCGGCCGGGCGTGATTCCGACGCGGCCGTTCCAGAAGGGACCACGGGGCGGGGGATTCGAGTCATCGAACTCGTGGACGTGCGACTACTCGCGGGTGAAGCAGAGCCTGCGCAAACTCACCGACGCGGCCGAGCGAGCGGCGGTGGTGTTCTACACGGTCGACCCGCGCGGTGTTGGAACGCTGATGTTTGATGTCGCAGACAATCCCTTGCGAAATGCCCACAGCATGGAAGCTGCCGGCGGGGCCGCGCTGCCGAATGGGCTGGCGGGAATTCGGGAAGACCGGCTCACATCCCAGGAGGGCATGCAATACCTGGCCGAAGAAACGGGCGGAACGTTCGTCTACCACAATGACATTGTGGGCGCGATCCGGGAAGCGGTGGATGATTCGGGGAGCTACTACCTGATCGCCTATCATCCGCCGGCGAGCACTTTCGACGAGAAGAACTCGCGCTGGAAGTTTCACAGCGTCAAGGTGCAGGTGAAACGGCCAGGAGTGAGAGTCCGGTCGCGCACGGGTTTTTTCGGGTTTCCGGGCCGGGAGCGCGACGACTTCCCGATGTCGAAAGAGCAACAGTTTGCGAAGGTGCTGGTTTCACCATTCAGCGCGAACGACATTCATTTACGGATGACCACGCTTTTTTCCTACTTTGAAAAGTCAATCATCACGACGCTGCTTTATGTGGACGGCAACGATCTGACCTTCACGACGGAAGCGGATGGAACTCACAAAGCACTGCTGGATGCGGTCGCGATTACGTTCGACGAGAACGGACTCGCGGTCGACGATACGCAACAGACCTATACTCTGCGTGCCACCGAACGCGGCTACCAGCAGGCGCTCAAAAATGGGGTCATCCTGACGCTGCAACATGGCGTGCAGCGGCCGGGACCGTACCAGATGCGGGTCGCGGTGCGGGATACAGCTTCACAAAAGATGGGGTCGGCCAACCAGTTCGTCGATGTGCCGGATGTGAAGCGTGGACATCTGGCGCTGTCGGGAATTTTGCTGAACCAATTGACGCCCGCGACTGATGCGGCAAAGACCGTCGCGGATGCGAGTCAGGCGGCGCTCGATCCCAAGGGCAACGAGGCGATCCGAATTTTCCAGCCGGGCGAGAAGATCAAGTGGGCATTCCAGATTCTGAATGCGCGCAAGGGGGCTGACCAGCAGCCTAACGTCAGCGTTGAGACGCGGTTTTTCCACGACGGCAACGAGATCCTGCGGAGTGAACCATTGCCCGTGCGTTGGCCTGACAATGTCGCAGCCACCCGCTTGGCAGCCAGCGGCCGGCTGACGCTGGGCGCGAAGTTTCCGCCGGGTGACTATGCGCTGCAGATAGTCGTAACCGACAACCTGGCGAAGAAGAAACATAAGATGGCGTCGCAGTGGATCGATTTTGAAGTGGAGTCGCCGTAGTCTGCTGGGCGGCGCTACCCTTTTGCTGCGCGGATGAAGTCGGCCAGCATGCCGTAGGCGGTCGCGTAGAGGCCGGGATTTTCTTCCGTGATGGTCAGGCCGGGGAAGATGTCGGTTTCAAAGCGAATGATCGATGACGTGCCGACGACCAGCGCCATCGGATCGGTGAGCGGGACTTGTTCGGGATGGACTGAGGCGTGCACGATGTTTTCTGAAGTGCGGCGGGCGCGGCAGATTAGTTTGTAGGGTCGGTTCGCGGAACGGGCGGCCTGCACGGTCTCTCGCGTGAGGTTGCGGATGCCCTGGCGCTCGACTCTTTGTGGGGGCAGGAGTACATCCATCACTACGTTGACCAGAGCCGCGACTTTTACGGCGGCATCCCAGCCGTCAATGTCGTAACTGGCGTCGGTTTCGGCGACGCCGAGTTGCTGCGCTTTCTTCAGAGCTTCATCGAAACTCAGTCCTTGTTCCATCTCCGAGAGGATTACGTTGGTGGTGGAGTTGAGGATGCCGGTGAAGGCGTTCACTTCGACGGCGGGGAGCGTGTCGCGGAACATTGAGAAGATGGGGGTGCCGTCCATGACCGTGGACTCGAAGAGGAAGCGGCGACCCTGGCGGGCGGCGAGGTCGCGTAGATCACGGTAGGCATGGACGATGGGTCCCTTGTTGGCGGTGATGGCGTGGGCGCCGTGGTCGAGCGCTGCGCGGATGTGGGTTATGGCCGGCTCGCCGGTTTCCACGTTCAGGGAAGTGGCTTCGAAGAGGACGTCGGGCTTCGCGGCTTCGAGCCATGCTTCTAGACTTCCGCAGATCTTTATGGAGTTCGAGGCGGGTCGGACAGGAATGTCCGACCCACAGAGGGGTTGAGCGTCGAAGCCTCCGGGGTTGGCTTGCCAGCCTAAGCGGCGGGAGGCGATGCCGGTGACGCGCCAGTTGATGCCGTGGCGATCACGCAGTTCTGTGGACTTGCGGGAGAGGAGATCGACGAGAGTGCGATTGACGTTGCCGAAACCGAGGAGACAGAGGTTGAACGTGTGAGAATTCACGGCGGCGGGAGTATAGCAGGGACCCGGGGGATCGAATGCCAGTATCGAACCGCTTGCTGCAGAGATTACGGATTGACCACCAACGTGACTTTTCTCGCGCTCGCTTTGTGAAACAGGTCGCCGGGATACGCGGCCTTGATGGTGTGCGTGCCTGACTTGGACAACGCCGCCGTCAGAGCGGCTACGCCTTTGCTGGTTGCGCCGGTCCCGAGCTTGATGGCGCCGTCGTAGAACGTGATGGCGGAGCCGTTGGGAACGGAAACCCTTGACGTCACGGTCGCAGTGAGCGTCACCGATTCATTGACCTGAGCTGGGTTGGGCGACGCTACGAGAGTGGTCGTAGTCCCCTGCGTCGCCAGGGTGTTCGTGAGGACAGTGACCGTGTCGGACGCGTCGTGCGCCACCAGGAGGTCAGGTTTCCCATCACGGTTCACATCCTGAATCGCCGCCGATACCGCCCACAGCCCGCCCGAGAAGTAAGGAACCACCGGTTGGAGACTGCCGTCGCCGTTGCCCGCCAGCACGCCCACGATCCCCTTATTGCAGCGAAAACCGTGATTCAAGCAGTAGTAACGGCTGGTCACCACGACGTCGGGATAGGCATCACCATTAACGTCTGCAACCGCCACGGATGCACTATCGAAACCGCCAGCGCCATAATTGACGGGCGACTGAAACGTGCCATCTCCGTTGCCGAGCAACACGCTGAGTCCGACTTCGGAGGAGGCCACGACGAGATCCGCATGACGGTCGCCATTGAGATCGGCGATTGCCACTGAAGCGGGGAAAAAGCCCTCCGTAGTCGTGAGGGCAACGGGGCGATGAAATGTCCCGTCACCCCTGTTCAGGAGCACGAACACCGCGGCCGGGTCATAGAAGCTGGTGGCCACCAAATCTGGCTTGCCGTCGCCGTTCAGATCGCCAATGGTCACGAAGAAGACGCCATACATTGGGTCGTTGTAGCCGACCGGCGGCTGGAACGTGCCGTCGCCGTTGCCCAAGAGCACGGTCACGCCACTGTTCGCGCAGCTCAGGCAAGAGTAGCCATTGCCTAAAGCCAGGTCGAGCTTGCCATCACCATTCAGGTCGCCGACGGCTACGGACGTCGCACCAAATCCGCCGGAGCTGTAGACCAACGGCGGTTGGAGAGTTCCGTCGCCGTTGCCCAGTAATACGGCCACGACGCCATGGACCGATTGGCTGCAGTCGGGAGTCGCGCAGCCGCTGGCCACAATCAGATCCGGACGGCCGTCCCCATTTACGTCGCCGATCGCGACCGCCTCGGTATAGTAGCCACCCGACTGGTAAGCGACGTAGGGCTGGAATGTACCGTCTCCATTACCGAGGAGGACGTTCACGCTGCCCATGCCGGTGTTTCCCTGGAAGCTGGTTACCGACACATCGGTAATGCCGTCTCCGTTCAGATCTCCGATCGCCATGGACTCGGCGCCAACACCTTCTGCCCCGTCTTCGTACAGCACCGCCGCGGCAAACCTCACAGGCGCGCCTTGCGCCACACGTAGCCCGACACTGAGAATCGCGAACAAGATGAGCGGGAGGGACGGGAAGAATGAGACAGACTTCATGAGGCCTCCTGCGAGGGGGAACTCGGTGAGATGGCAGCAGTGTGATTCGAGCTTGATCGAGTACCTGGTTCGGCCGATCGGGGGGCAGGTGCGGCACGCCGGAACCGGTTCATGATGCCCCAGAAGAAAGGGCGCGTCAAGGCGATGTGATTTCTGTCGTTTGCTGTCAGCTGCCTAGTAGGCGAAGCCGTCAGGCTGGCTTACTGCTCCGACTCGAACATAGTTGTCGATGAACTCGCGGCCGCTTGCGAGGGCTTTGCGGTTTACGTCGAGGAGTTCGACTCTCCTGATTTTCGTTTTCAGCACATCTTCCGCTGTCGCGGTTAACAGGCACTCGGTTTCTTCCAGGAGGGCGCCCATCATGACGATATTGGTGGCCTTGGTGGAACCGAGTTTGTCGGCGATCTGGGATGCGGGCAGGCAGATGATGCGGGCCTGCGGCAGCGGGAACTCGGTGGGCAGGCGCTCGGCGTTGTAGAGAATCAGACCGCCTGAGGCGACCTGGGGCGCGAACTTGCGCAGCGAAATTTCGTTCATGGCGACGAGCACGTCGGGATGCGAGATGAGCGGCGAGCCGATGCGGTCTTTCGACAGGCAGACATGGCAGTGTGCACTGCCGGAACGCATCTCGGGGCCGTAGGAGGGGAGCCAGCTGACGTCGAGGCCTTCGCGCATGCCCATCTCGGTGAGAAGTTGGCCGAGGAGGAGGACGCCTTGTCCTCCGAAGCCGGCGATCTTGATTTCGAATTGCTGGAAGTGGTGCTGGTGCTTCGCCTGGCTGGGCGCGGCGGAACGGGCGGGAGCGCCCGTCGATCCATTCCCTTGCTCGTCTTTGCCGGCCTGGATGGGAGCATCGGGGCCTACCGGGGCGTTGGCGATGTCCAGGACTTCGGGCACCGTGCGCTGCGGAACTACGGCGTTCTGCACCGGGTCGTGTTTCTTGTCCTTGAAGACGTTCAGGGGAAAGTTGGGAATCATTGTCTCCGCGACCCACTTGCGGGCTTCGATTGGATCCTTCGCCCAGATGGTCGGGCAGGGGGAGAGAATCTCGACGAACGAGAAGCCGGCACCGTCGCGCTGAATCTCGAGCGCGTGGCGAACAGCTTTGCGGGCTTTCATGATGTTCTTGTTGTCGGAGAGCGCGACACGCTCAACATAGGTGGGCGCTTCGAGGCCGGAGATCAATTCGGCCATGTGCAGGGGGAAGCCTTCGTTCGAGGGACGGCGTCCCCAGGGAGACGTGGTACTGCGCTGGCCGACGAGGGTGGTCGGCGCCATCTGGCCGCCGGTCATGCCATAGATGGCGTTGTTCACGAAGAAGACGGCGATCTTTTCGCCGCGGTTGGCGGCATGAATGATTTCCGCGGTGCCGATGGCGGCGAGGTCTCCGTCGCCCTGGTAGGAGATGACGATCTTGTCGGGGCAGGCGCGCTTGACGGCGGTGGCGGCGGCGGGGGCGCGTCCGTGGGCGACCTGCACGTTGCCGACGTCGAAATAGTAGTAAGCGAAGACGGAGCAGCCGACGGGGCTGACAAAGATGGTCTTGTCCTGGAGGCCGAGATCGGCGAGGGCTTCGGCGATCAGTTTGTGGGCGACGCCGTGTCCGCAGCCGGGGCAGTAGTGCGTCTGGTGCTGGAGTTCGCCCTTGCGCTCGTACTTGTCGTAGAACAGCGGCGACTTGGAGTGGCTGACCTGATAGCCGGCGGCCAGGATTTCGGATTCTTTGACGTCGGGCTTCGTTTCAGTTGACATATGCCGCCTTTCCTCGAACGTCTCTAACCTTCCTCGCTTCACCAGAGGCGGACAAGAGTGTCCGCCCCACATTTGCTACACCAGCGCCATTACGCGCTGCATTACTTGCGAATGCACTTCTTCCACTGACGGGACGTTGCCGCCGGTGCGTCCGTAGAACTCGACCGGAACTTTGCCGTCAACCGCGAGGCGTACGTCTTCGACCATCTGGCCGTTGCTGAGTTCGACGACCAGAATTTTCTGGACTTTCTTCGCAGCCGCGGCCAGGGCTTGCTTGGGGAAGGGCCACAGCGTGATCGGACGGAACAGGCCGGCTTTCAAGCCTTCACGACGCGCCATCTCTACTGCGGAACGAAGCACGCGGCTGGTGATGCCGTAGCCAACGAGAAGGATTTCGGCGTCGGCGGTCTCGAAAGTTTCAAAGCGGGTCTCGACTTGCGAGGCGCGAATGTACTTCGCTTCGAGCTTGCGAATGTGCTCCTCTAACGCATCGGGCTCGAGGTAGATGGAGTTGATCAGGTTCTTGCGCGTCTCGATCGTCCCCTTGACGGCCCAGGGTTTCTCGGGAATCTGCGGCTCACGGAATTCGAGATCGAGCGGCTCCATCATCTGGCCGACAAAGCCGTCGGCGAGGATGACGGCCGGGTTGCGATACTTGTCCGCGAGTTCGAAGGCGAAGATGGTGAGGTCGGCCATCTCCTGCACGGACGCCGGAGCAAGAACGAAGTTGCGGTAACAGCCGTGGCCGCCGCCTTTGACCATGGCAAAGTAGTCGCTCTGCTCGGGGGCGATGTTGCCGAGTCCGGGGCCGCCGCGGACGATATCGACGATGACGCAGGGGAGTTCGGAACCGGCGAGATAGGAAATGCCTTCCTGCATCAAGCTGAGGCCGGGACCGGAGGATGCGGTCATGACGCGAGCCCCGGCCGCAGCTGCGCCGTACACCATGTTGATGGCGGCGACTTCGCTCTCCGCCTGCAAGAAGGTGCCGCCAACCTGCGGCAGGTACAACGCCGCGGCTTCGGCGATCTCGCTGGCTGGAGTAATGGGATATCCGTAGTAGTGGCGGCATCCGGCGAGGATAGCGCCCTTCACGATGGCGACGTTGCCCTTACAGAGCTGCCGCATGGGATTCTCCTTGGTCGTGAACGATCGGTTTGGAGGGCGGCGCGAGGCGGTACACGGTGATGGCTCCGGGCTCCGGACAGCAATAGAAGCAGATACCGCAGCCGGTGCAGCCGTCGCCGGTGTAGTGCGCGGGATGAACGCCGTAGGCGTTCAGCTCCGGGCGTAACTCCAGGCATTCAGGCGGACAGGAATCGACGCACAGGCCGCAGCCTTTGCACTCTTCCGTGTCGATCAAAATGTTTCCACGCGCTGGTCCAGCCATAATCACCTCGCTGCGGTCATCGGTTGAGGACGTTGCAACCACTTCGTCTTTTCGCAGTACGCGTACAGCTCTTCACGAAACTTGGGATGGGAGATCTCGATCAAGGCCTTGGCGCGCTCGCGGATCGATTTGCCGTGCAGTTGGGCGACACCGAACTCGGTGACGACGTAACGGACGAGCCCGCGCGACGTGACTACGCCGGCGCCGGGGCTCAGCATCGGAACGATGCGCGAAATGGCGCCGCTCTTGGCAGTGGAGGAGATGGCGATGATCGGCTTGCCGCCCTTGGAGTGGGAGGCGCCACGGAGGAAATCCACCTGGCCGCCAATGCCGCTGTAGAACTGGTTGCCGATGGAGTCCGAACACACCTGGCCGGTCAGATCCACCTGCAAAGCGGAGTTGATAGCCACCATGTTGTCGTTGCGCGCGATGAGCCCGACGTTATTGGTATAGGCAGTGGGGTGCATCTCGATGATGGGATTGTTGTCGACGAAATCGAACATCTTTCTCGATCCGAGAATGAATCCCACGATGATCTTGCGCGGCTTGAAATTCTTGCGCGCGCCGGTGAGCACGCCGGCTTCGATCAGGGGGATGACGCCGTCGGAGACCAGTTCGCTGTGGATGCCCAGATCTTTGCGGTCCATGAGGAAAGGAAGGACAGCGTCCGGGATGCCACCGATTCCGGTTTGGAGAACGGAGCCATCTTCGATCAATCCGGCGACGTTGCGCGCGATGGCCACCTGGACTTCGCTGATCTCGACTTTCTTGATCTCGCACAGGGGGCGCGAGGATTCAACAATGACGTCGATATCGTTGACGTGAATGAAGCTGTCGCCGTAGGTGCGCGGCATCTGATCATTCACCTGGGCGACAACATATCGGGCCTGGTTGGCGGCAGTGAGAGTGGTGTCTACTCCGACGCCAAAACTACAGAATCCGTGGGAGTCGGGCGGCGAGACCTGGATGAGCGCGACATCGAGGGGCATGGCCCCGCTTTCGAACAGTTCTTCGATCTCGCTAAGGTAGATCGGAGTGTAGTCGGCACGGCCGTCATTGATGGCATCGCGCACGTTGGCCCCGATGAAGACCGCGTTGTGGCGGAAGTGGCCCGCCATTTCGGGAGCCACGTAGGGCGCCGTGCCCATGGTCATCATGTGCACGATCTCGACGTCTTCGACGTGGGGGCCGCGCTTCATCAGCGCTTCCACCAGTGTTTCCGGTTCCGCGCAGCCGGGCTGAATGTAGACCCGCATTCCCGATTGCACACAACGCAACGCCTCCTCGGGCGTGCGCAGCTTCTTTTTATATTCAATCTCCCACGACATGCGTTCCTCTTTCTCCTTACCCGAGCTACTGCGCGATCCCAGCGTGCGGCAGCTCATGCGCCGACTGCGCCCGTTCATAACCGATGGACGCGTAGTAAATCGCGCGATCAAAAAACTGGTCGAGCAATTGAAGCATTTCCAATTCTCCGAAAACTTCCGTGGGCCGCTCCATCTCTCCCTTTTTCAGGAACTCCCAGAGATTCTCCTTGGTCAGGACAATGACCCAGATGAGTTCGGCAATCGGGACGCCCTGGTGCGCGCGCCGGGTGCCGATTTCTTCGTAGCGTTGTTCGATATCGAAGGCACTCTTTCCGAGGAGCCATTCGCCCAAGTGCCGATAGATCTCGTAGACGCGCTGCCGCAGTTCCTCCGGCGGTACGTTGCGATAGGCCCTGGTAAGTTCCGAATCCTGGACTCGTTTCAGCAGTCCGGCAGCGAGCTCGTCGGAGTGGGTTTCAATCAGACGGACGAGTCGGTAGGCCAGCATCATGACCGCCTCCTTAGGCTTTCCTCCAAGGCCAGTTTCGACCCCAGAGACGAGTCCCATCCGTGATAGGTCGCACATCGGGAGGTGATAGTGGTCACAGCGGTAGGATGTTGAGAGGCCGTGGGTTAGTGCTTGCTGATCGGCCAACCGACCAACCGGCCGGACGGGATTGAGGTGACGAAAGATCGTGTCCTGGTGCCGAGTAGAAAATCTCCCCATCTTTCTGGTTTCCTAGTTACTGGACGAATCGTCTAACGGTAGATTAGACTCCGCGAAAGGGATGGCGTTGGTGCGGGTATCCGAACATAGGAGCCGTGAATTCAGGGCTGTAGCCCTGCTCAGCGCGCTGCTTGTGCTGACGATGGGAACGGCGCAGGCAGTCCACTCGCATCCCGGCGATTCCCAGACGTCCCATCACTCCTGCTCGATATGCTCTGCCCCGAGCCTAGGACCCGCGGCTACGATCGTCAGCGGACTGCCTACGGTTCAGGCCATGGGGGTGGCAGTGGTTACCCCCGAGCGCATCGCCGCCTTCCGACCCGCTTCCTCTCATTTCATTCGTCCTCCACCCGCGGCCTGAAGCACTCCACAACCTAAACGTGCTCTTCAGAAACGGGCGATCCTTGATGGGACTCGCCCCGCGGCCTTTTTATTTGGAGGAATTATGGTGGTTTCTTGCAGGAAGTTGCTGTTTGCGACGATGGCAGTGGTGTGGGCGGTGCTCGGAGCGATGAGTGCCGGGGCGCAGTCGACGGGAAATTCAATGGTTTCGGGGACGGTGCTGGATCCGTCGGGCGCGGTCGTTGTCGGCGCTACGGTCGAGATGCGCAATCCCGTGAGCGGCTTTTCACGGAGTGCGACCACGGATGCGGCGGGAAAATTCAGCTTCGCCAACGTGCCGTTCAACCCTTATCACCTGACCGTCACGGGAAAGGGTTTTGCCCCCTATGCCGAGGACGTTGACGTGCGCTCTATCGTTCCGGTGAACCTGAATGTCAGCCTGACCGTGACCGCCTCCGCGGAAGCGGTGACGGTGGAAGCAGATGCGGAGGATTTGCTGGAGAATACGTCCACGTTTCACACCGACGTCGACCGCAGTCTGTTCGACAAGATTCCGCTCGAGAGCGCTTCGTCGTCGTTAAGTTCGCTGGTGACGCTGGCCACACCAGGCGTGGCGGCCGATTCGAATGGCCTGTTTCATGGGCTGGGCGATCACGCGGAAAATTCGTTTTCGGTCGATGGCCAGCCGATCACCGATCAGCAAAGCAAGGTATTTTCCAACCAGATCCCTCTGGATTCGATCGCTTCGATGGAAGTGATCTCGGGGGCGCCACCGGCGGAGTATGGCGAGAAGACGAGCGTGGTGATCGACGTGACGACGCGGTCGGGACAAGGGTTGACGAAACCGACGGGCACGGTCACGGCTTCCTATGGGAGTTTCGGCACCTCGAACATCGGCCTCAACTTCGGCTACGGAGGCGCGAAGTGGGGGAACTTCATTTCGCTGAGCGGGCTGGACAGCGGGAGGTTTCTCGATCCGCCCGAATTCGAAGTGTTTCACGCCAAAGGAAATCAGGAGAACGTGTTCGATCGAGTGGATCTGCAAGTGACCAAAGCCGACTCCCTGCATGTGAACCTGGGATTCACGCGCTCGTGGTTTCAGAATCCCAACTCATTTGACAACCTGAATGTCACCGATCAGAACGGGGACGTGGTGGGATCGGCGGACCAGCGCGCCCAGATCAAGACCTTTAACATCGCACCGACGTGGACTCGCGTTCTCAACAACAATGCGGTGTTTACGCTCGGTGGCTTTATCCGGCGGGACCAATACAACTACTATCCGAGCTCCAATCCGTTAGCGGATTTGAGCCCGATCCAGCAGGAAACCGTTTCTCAGGATCGGACGTTGGCCAATGCCGGTGCTCGCTCGGACATTTCCTACGTGAAGGGGATGCACAACATCAAGGTGGGGGCCACGTATCAGCAGACGTTTCTGAATGAAAACACCAATGTCGGCATCGTGGATCCCTTGTTCAACGCGCCGTGTGTGGATGCTGACGGGAACCCGGTTGCCGGATTCAACGATCCTTCCCAGTGCGGGGGCGCAGAACTTCAAGCGAACGAAGCTTTTCTACCGCTGCTGGGGTGCTATGACCTGACGCGTCCAACGCCTTCGGCCAACGACAACTGCAGCGGCACGGCGAGTACGTTGTTCCCGTTCCGCGGACACACGGACGTGAAGCAGTTGGCGCTATTCGTCCAGGACCAGATTTCGAAGGGGAATTGGTCGTTCAATATTGGAGTGCGGGGCGACCTCTACAACGGAATTACCAACCAACGCGAAGTACAGCCTCGGCTGGGCGTGGCCTACAACGTGAAGAAGACCAACACTGTGTTGCGGGCCTCCTATGCGCGTGTGCTGGAAACGCCCTTCAATGAGAATCTGGTGATCTCGAGTGTGGGCTGTGCCGATCCGGCTCTGAATCCGCTGTTGGGCTGTGCCGCGTCGAATCTGACGCCGCTCAGCCCCGGCTTCCGCAACGAATTCCACGCCGGGGTGCAGCAGGCCTTCGGGAAGTACCTGGTGTTTTCCGGCGAATACATCTGGAAGTACACGCACAACGCGTATGACTTCAGCGTGGTGGGCGCGACACCGATTACCTTCCCGATCGCGTGGCAAAACTCGAAGATCCCGGCCATCGCCGGGCGCGTGAGTGTGCCGAACTTCCATGGATTTTCGGCGCTCATGGTGTTCTCGAGTGTGACCTCGCGCTTCTTCCTGCCCCAGCTGGGCGGAGCCGGGGCCACGCCCGGGGGAAGTGGAGGCGTGTTCCGCATTGACCATGACGAGAAGTTCAACCAGACGACGCACGTGCAATATCAGCCGTGGACGCGCGGCCCGTGGTTCGGTTTGAACTGGCGGTATGACAGCGGTCTGGTGGCCGGGGCAGTGCCGGTTTCGGATGGAGGGCCGGTCGACTTGAGCGTGCTCTCGGCGGATCAACAACTGCAGGCGGGATTATTCTGCGGCAGTCAGCGGCCGACGCTTTCAACGCCGCTCACGGTCTGCAATGATCCGGCGACGTATGGATCGACGCTGATTTCGATTCCTGCACCAGGCACGGAAAACGACGATCACAACCCGCCGCGGATCGCGCCGCGTCATCTTTTCGACGTGGCCGTGGGCGACGACAACCTGTTTCACGGGGACAAGTACAAATGGAGCCTGCAGGTGACGGCGATCAACATCGCCGATAAGCGCGCGCTCTACAACTTCCTGTCGACCTTCAGCGGCACACACTATGTGACACCGCGGGCGGTGACGGCGCAGATCGGATTCAGCTTCTAGAACCTGGTGCGGTGGGATGGGGAAATGTCGAGGGAGGTAGTCCGGCAGCGGATTGCCTCCCTCGTTCTACGTTGGCGAGATGGGCCGGCGGGAAGATAATAGAAGCATTCAGGAGTGGAGCCGTGAAAAACCTACTGTTGCTGGGAGCCTGGATGGCGCTGACCTCGCTGCTGGGGGCACAAACCACGCAGACGGTGGCCGCGCCTTTCGACAAGACAATCGAGGTCGCACCTTCGACGAAATGGATGGACTCGGGCATCGATCTGCATCCCGGCGATGTGCTGGAAATTTCTGCTGCTGCGACGGGTAGCGGCGATCATGTCTGCGATCCGCAGGGGGCGGGGGAGGCATCCAGCGCCGGAAAGTTGCCACTCGATACGGCTCTGCCGGGGGCTTTGCTTGCGAAGCTGCAAGAGAAGGCGGAGACGCCCGTCTTTGTGGGTGCGGCACGGCATTTGAGAATCACCGAAGCGGGGCGGCTGTATTTCGGGGCGAACCTGGGTGGAGCGGCGTCCTGCACCGGGAGGTACTCGGTGACGATCCATGTGGTGCCGGGAGCCGGGAATGAGGTGGCTTCGATCAAGTCCAAACTGGCCAACGCGGCGCAAATCTGGATGAACGGACAGCTGGGTGGGGCGAAGACTGAGACGGCATCGCAGAATCAAAGCATGGCGTCGGATGCGAATTTGGGTTCTGGTGCAACGCCGTCGGCGGCTCCGGCGGCGAGCACGGCGGTGAATCCGCTCGCGGTTTCTCGCGCGCCGCTCGATGACACCCTGAGGAGCGATTTGCAGTCTCTGCCACGGCGCGTGAATGATGAGTTCAAGAACCTCGGGGACATGGTGAACTTCGTGCTGGTTGGATCGGAGAAGCAGGTCCAGGATGCGCTGGCGGCGGCGAACTGGCATGTCGCAGACACCTCCAACCCAGGCGCGGTCACCAAGGCGATCCTGATGGCGACGCAGAAACAGGACTACCTGCAGATGCCGATGAGCCAGCTCTACCTGTTCGGGCGGGTGCAGGATTTCGGCTACGAGCAGGCCGAGCCGTACGCCATGGTGGCGAGCCGGCATCACTTTCGCATCTGGAAGTCGACGCTGACATATAAGGGGCAGCCGGTGTGGGCGGGCGCGGGCACACACGACATCGGATTCGAGAAAGATCAGCGCAACGGCAAGGTGACGCACAAGATTGATCCCAAAGTCGATGGGGAGCGCGACCACATCGGCGAGTCACTGCAGCAGGCGGGCGCGGTGAGGACGATGAGTTACTTCCTACCGTCGGATCCGGTGCAGGACGCGCGCAATGCCACGGGCGGCGGGTACCAGTCGGACGGACGGGTGCTGGTGATTGTGGTGCAGTAGGTCGCTGTTAGCTTGCGGCTAGCGCAGTCAGAGGCTTTTGTGTGACCGAAAAGCGAATGAGATGGAGACGACCGGGGTGCGAAGCCCCGGGCCAACGAACGGGATTGAATAGGGGTCCTTCGACTCCGCACGAACTTCGCTTCGCTACGTTCCTGCTCCGCTCAGGATGACATCGCGCGGAACTACGGGAGTGCCTTCACTGCAGCTTCGCGTACTCGGCTTTTGCGTTGATCAGCAAAGGGACGTCGGGGTCGGCGTCTTTCCAGGCGGCGAGGAAATTCTGATAGGCGATGCGGGCCTTCGGGATATCGCCCTGCTTGCTGTAGGCGCGCCCCAATTCCAGCTGGGCGGTCTTGACCATGAAGTCGGGGCCACGGGACTTCAGGCCGGCAACTTTCTCGAAGTCCTGAATGGCCTCGGCGTAGCGAGCGGCATGAGAATATGCCAACCCACGGCAGTAGAAGACGCCGGTGCTGGCGCGGAAATAGACGGCGGCGGAGTTCAGCAAATCGATCGACTTATCGGGAACGGCCTTTGAGGGATTTGCCGGTTTCAGGCCGGCCAAGGCGCGGATCATGGGCACAGCTACATTCTGGGCGACTGTGTCGGTCGGTCGGGTGCGCTGGATCTCGTCGGCGAGCTGCAGAGCCTGCTGGTCCTGTCCGGCCGCCGCGAGCGCTAGACCGGCGTCCCACAAGACCGCGAAGGTACGGGAGGCGCGCAGGGCGGCATTGGCATCGTCGATGCCCTGGCTGCGGTTTCCGATCATGACCTCAAATCCGGCGAACTGCGCCAGATAGCTGGCGCGTCCCTGGAGGTGGAGACGGTCGAGCGCGTCGGCGGCCTGACGGTTGAAATCGCGCGCCTGTCGCACTTGTCCACGAGCTGCGGCGACGCCCATGCGGAAGGTCAGGGCGCCAGCTTCTCCGTCGGGCGTGGAAGCGAGGCTCTGCAAGTTCTTCTCCATCTCGCTGTCCTTGCCTTCGGCCCAGTCGAGGTCGGCAAGCATCATGTGAACGACAGTCGCTGATCCCTTGCGTTCGAGGCCATGGGCCAGAGTGGCGCGCGCTTCGTCGAATCGATTGAGTCCAGCGTAGGCCTGCGCCAGGTTTTCATAGCCGCTCATGGAATCAGGATCGAGGTCGACAGAATTGCGGGCGTTGACGAGCGCATTGTCAAACTGGCCCAACTCGTTGTAAATCGCCGCCAGATTGTTGTGCGGGATCGAGTCGCGGGGATAGGTCTGGCGATACAACTCGAGAGCGGTAATGCCCTTGTCGAGTTGCCCGCTGTCGGCGTAGTAGTGCGACGTGATGTAGAGTTTTTCGCGTTCGCTGGCACGGTCGCGAAGTTCGAACGCCTTCTGTCGATTGGTCTCTGACAACTGCGTCTGCTGCAGGTTGCTGTAGACCGTACCCAGACGGGCATAGGCCATGGCGAAGTTGGGATCGAGTTCGATGGCGCGCTGGTAATAAGGGACGGCACCCAGTTCGTCGCCCGAGCCGTGCTTGCTATCGCCCATGCTGAGAGATTTCAGGGCATCCAGAGACGACGTGGTGGCCTGAGAAAGCGGCATGTCGTACTTCTGTAGCGAGGCCAGCGACTCGCCGAGTTGACCGCGAAGGTCGCTGGCGGCGCGGTGCAGGGCGTTGAGGACGTCTTCTTTCCGGCCGGCCTGGATCTGCTGTCGGGCCAGCGTCTCTCCGGTGCTGACCTGCACCGCCTCCAGGGTGATGGCATAGTTGCTGCCCATGCTGGCAATGTTGCCGGTGAGCATGGCTTTAATGCCGTCGCGCAGGCAGATCTCGCGGCCGACGTCGGCGGTGATGCGCTCGTCCGGGCCGCGGCCCATGAACTGGAGCGTCTGGCGCGCCTTTTGCTCGGGAAAGACGTTCAGGTAGGGCGACTGGCCGAGATCGACGGCCAGTGCTTTCTTCAAAGTACCGTCGAAGACGGGATCGGCGGTCGTGTTGACGAAGTCGGTGACGAGGATCGAGTCGCGATCGGTGAGCGCGCGCCCGCGTTTGATGAAGACAAAACCGAGTCCGATGGCAACGATCAGAACAACGACGGCCGGAATGAGCCATCCGGGCAACTTGCGTTTTGGTGGCAGTGCACGCCGGTTGAAAGCAGAGGAACCGGAAGCGACTAGCACATTGCCGGAGTCGGAGTCGCGCTTGAGGCGCTTCAGATCGGAGCGCACTTCGGCTGCACTCTGATAACGGAGCTCACGGTCTTTCTCCAGCAGCTTTGCCAGGATCTCATCCAGCTGCGGAGGCACGTCAGGGTTCAGGCGGACAGGCGGCGTGGGTGGCCGGTTGAGAATGGCTTCGAAAATAACGGCAGACGTATCGCCGCGGAATGGAATCGCGCCGGTGGACATCTCGTAGAGAACGGCGCCGAAGGAAAACAAGTCGGTGCGGGTATCGAGTTCCTTGCCGCGAGCCTGCTCCGGAGACATATAGGCCACGGTGCCGACGGTGGATCCGGGACTGGTCAGAAACGGCTGGTCGATGGTGGCGGCGCTGCCGATGGTAGCGGCGGCATAGACGGAGGGTTGCACGGTGCGCTTAGCCAGGCCGAAGTCGAGAATCTTGGCCTGATGGCGATGGGTAACGAAGATGTTGGCGGGCTTGATGTCGCGATGAATGATGCCCTTGGCATGGGCGGCATCAAGGGCATCGGCGATCTGGATCCCGAGGTCGAGCAGACGGTCAAGTTCCATGGGGCGGCCATGGACCGTGTTCTTGAGAGTCTGGCCCTCGAGCAACTCCATGGCGATGAAGTGGCGTCCCTGATCCTCGCCGATTTCATAGATGGTGCAGATATTGGGATGATTCAGGGCGGAGGCCGCGCGGGCTTCGCGCTGAAAGCGGTCGAGCGCCCCAGCATCGTTCTCGGTCTCGGGAGGCAGGAACTTGAGCGCGACATGGCGGCCCAGATTCAGGTCCTCAGCCTCGTAGACCACACCCATACCGCCCCCGCCGAGCTGCGAAAGGACACGATAGTGAGAGACGGTCTGCCCAATCATGGAGAGCGCGGCTCCTGGGGAAGATTCTCCGATGGTAGGCTGGGCCCCCAGCCACAGTCAAACAAGCTAACCCTTTGTGTGTATACGATGCGGTGCGGGCGGGAGTTCAGGAGAAATTTTCGGCGGGCAAGTATGAATATCGGGCACAAGACATCCTTGGGGCGTTCAGAGTTGGATCAAGGCCTGGAGGTGACGCGGAATGATAGCCAGGCAACCATAACGAACTCAAGCAAAATTCCTTCCCGGATTGCCGACGATCCACGAATTGCCCGCTATGCGGGACACATACATCTTGCCTGGGGCTGCCAGAGTCCAGTGGGGCGCCACGAAAGGAGTCGGTGGCCATTAGGCCCATTTTGCATCTGAGTCGCGCTCCCTTTATGCGGACAAAGAGTGTGCTGCGAAATCACAGCATCAGCAAAATGAAAAGCGGGGAACGTCTACTATCTAGACACAGGGCCGGATACTGGCTTTGTCGACAATAAGTTTACGTGTCCGTCGCACCCCGTGTGCCAAAGGAGCGCCAGGATGCCTTCCATAATTGCAGGCGATCAGATTGTGAGGATCGAGGCACGGCGAATGGCAAGGATCGCCGGGGCGCTCTATTCGGCCATCATCGTAACCTCAGTCTACGGCTTCTATAGACCCAAAACCCGCCTCGCGTTCGACCCCAGCCTCGTTGCTCTGGCCGTCTTCGTCATCGTCGTGGTACTACTCTATTTCCTATTCAAGCCAGTGAGCCGGAGCCTTTCGTTCGTCGCCGCGATCTTCGGCATGGCGGGAAGCGCGATGGGAGTTCTCAATTTCCTTCATCTTGCGCCGTTTCGGATGAACAACCTCGTCTTCTTTGCGTTCTATTGCGCTCTCATTGGAGCCCTAATCGTCCGGTCTTCCTTTATGCCTCGATTTGTCGGGGTGTTGATGCTGATGGCTGGTCCGGGGTATCTGACTCTTTTGTGGCCGCCGCTCGGCCATTCCCTCAGTCCCTGGAACCTGATTCCCGGTGTCGTTGGGGAGTCGACCTTGGCCGTGTGGCTTCTGGTCAAGGGAGTAGATCAGCAGCGCTGGATCGAACAATCCAGGGGTGCCCCCGACCCAATGACGGGCAAACCCGCAACAGGAAAGCCCCAAGCCTAAGCTAGGGCTTATCTCAGGTGTTACGCCGCGACTGGCGGGCTGGTCGACCGGGCGCCGCTCTTTGTCGGAGTTGTCGGCGCTACGTTCTGAAGAGGCGGCTGCTGCAGGTGTTGTGATGTTCATCCGTGGCTGTTGTGAAGCGCAACGGGTGATCGCGGCTCTGCTAACCTCAAGTTATTGAATAAGTTCGATCCAGTGACATCGACTTGTGACAGGATTCGGCTCGAAATCAGCGTTGCGATTCTCATCAGGTTGCTGTTGTCGTTCTCATCGAAAAATCCGCTCTGCTCTTTTGCTTGCGACATCAACACATTCACTTTCATGAAGATAGAGGTTGGGAGGGGAATAGTCTTGGATTTCCTGTCGATTTGGCACGGTGAGTGCCTTTAGGAGAAGTGGCGAGCGGCCTCAACAGAAAGAGCCCTCGAACGAGGTGGGTTATGACAGTCATATTGGTTCTCTTAACATTCGCAACGTTCCTAGTCATCGATCACTTCTATAGCCGCAAGAAAGTTGTGGCGCAGCCGGTGCTGATGGCGGCGAAGCGTGAAGCGCAGCCGAAGCCGGGCGTGGTGGGTGGATTCCAGGTCCCTGAGAATCTGCGTTATCACCCAGGCCATACGTGGGCGCTGAATGAGAGTCCGAGCCTGGTGCGTGTGGGCATGGACGATTTCGCTTCGAAGCTGATCGGCAAAGTCGAGCGCATCATGCTGCCGCAGCGCGGACAGTGGATCCGGCAGGGACAGAAGATTGCGACGATTTTCCGCGATGGCACTTCGGTGGATATGGTGTCGCCGATCGAAGGCAGCATTGCCGATGTGAATGACACGGTGGCGCAGGATCCGACGCTGGCGAAGAAGGATCCCTACGGCGAAGGGTGGCTGGTGACGGTACAGTCGCCGGATGCAAAGACCAACTTCCGCAACCTTCTGGGTGGAGCGTTGGCGCGTTGGTGGACAGAAGAGTCAGCGGGCCGCCTGCAGAGAAAGATGCCGATGATGCTGGGCGCACTGGCGCAGGATGGCGGCGTGGCCGTCGATAATTTGACCGATCAGATCCCGGACAAGGAGTGGAGCGCGATCGCAAAGGAATTCTTCCTGTCCTAACCGAGGTTTGAGGCGCTCGCCCGCGCAAGAACCTCGTGCTTCCGATGCCGCCCGGGTCCCCTCCCGGGCGGCGTTGTTTTGTTGGGCGTGTCCGCTGAGACCTAGCACCCGCAAAACGACCGGATTACCCGCATATCCGCTAAGGGCAGGGATTTCAACGCGTCAAGCCAAACCGTAATTCGCTCAGGTTACGGAAGTTTCCTGCCGCGGAGACAGATTCTTTGCGGGTGGGTCAGGGCCCTGTGACAATGAAATCTTCCCCCGCTTGTATCCCGGAGACCGCACGCTAGGCTCCCGGGCAGGAGACCGTACAGGATGGAAGGTCACCCTCAGTCGTGGAGGGAGATGAATGCCGCCGCCCGCCTCTTTATTGGGGTGGTGGTGCTGTGCGGCACCAGTGTACTGACCTATACGGTGTTGCACGGGCAGAGCCGCGATCCGCTGAAATTCGTCTGCTATCTAGTGATCGCGCTGGTGGCGTCGCGGCTCAAAGTGAACCTGCCAGGCATCACCGGCACGATGTCGGTGAACTTTCTGTTCCTGCTGCTGGGAGTGCTGGAGCTGAGTTTCTCGGAAACCATGGCGCTGGGATGCGCCGCGGTGGTGGTGCAGTGTTTCGATCGCGATCGCCCGGTTCCGATTCAGGTCGCGTTCAACGTGTGTTCGACGGCGCTGGCCATTGGAGCGACCTTCGCTGCGTATCGGTATCCGCTGTTCCACCGCGTGGTCGGCAATCCGTCGACCCTGCTGTTCCTGGCGGCGTGCGTTTACTTTGTCGCAAACACTGTGCCGGTGGCGGCGGTCATATCGCTGACGGAGCGGAAGTCGCTGCGCAAGATCTGGAAGGGCTGCTACTTCTGGAGTTTTCCGTACTATCTGGTAGGAGCCGGTGTGGCCGGGATGATGAGCTGGCTGCATACGTTTACGGACTGGCAGACATCGCTCCTAATCCTGCCAGTCGTGTACCTGATCTACCGATCGTATCGTTTGTATCTGGGCAAACTCGAAGACGAGAAGCGGCATGTGGAGGAGATCGCCGACCTGCACATGCGCACGATCGAGGCGCTGGCGCTGGCAATCGAAGCCAAGGATCAGACCACGCACGACCACCTGCAACGGGTTCGCATCTACGCGCTCGAGGTGGCCAAGGATCTGAAAGTGAGCGCCGAAGAGAGAGAGGCGCTGCAAGCCGCGGCGCTGCTGCATGACATTGGCAAGCTGGCGATCCCGGAACACATCATTTCGAAACCCGGACGGCTGACACCGGAAGAATTCGAGAAGATGAAGATCCATCCGGTAGTGGGAGCGGAGATTCTGGAGCGGGTGCGCTTCCCGTACCCGGTGGTGCCGATCGTGCGGGCGCATCATGAGAAATGGGATGGATCGGGATATCCGCTGGGCCTGCGCGGGAATCAGATACCGGTCGGAGCGCGGATTCTGGCGGCGGTTGATTTTCTGGATGCGCTGGCGTCGGATCGGCAATACCGGCGGGCGCTGCCGCTGGAAGAAGCCATGTCGCGACTGGAAGAAGAGTCGGGGAAATCGTTTGATCCGCAGGTGGTGCGCGTGCTGGAGCGCCGCTACCCGCAACTGGAACTGCTGGTTCGAGAGCGGATTGAGAGTCTCGGACTGGCGAAGCTCTCGACGGAAGTGAAGATGGACCGGGCGGTTGAGCCCGCGGCCGGATTTGCAGCGGCGGGCAAGCCGGGACCGCTGGGCGATCGGAACTTCCTCAGTTCGATCGCGGCGGCACGGCAAGAGGCGCAGACGCTGTTCGAACTCAGTCAGGACCTCGGTGCGTCGCTGAGCCTGGGCGAAACGCTGTCGGTGTTCTCGGTGAAACTGCGCGCGCTAGTGCCGTATGACGCGATTGCGATATACGTGAGACACGGTGAAGAACTGGTGCCGGAGTATGTGAATGGAGACAACTTCCGGCTGTTCGCATCGCTGCGGATTCCGATTGGACAAGGGTTGTCGGGCTGGGTAGCGCAGAATCTGAAGCCGATTCTCAACGGGAACCCTTCCGTCGAGCCTGGATATCTGAACGATCCGTCGAAGTACAGCACACTGAGTTCGGCGCTGGCGGTGCCGCTGGAAGGACTGCAAGGGGTGGTCGGTGTCGTGGCCCTCTATCACGCCGACAAGGATTTCTTTACCTCCGATCACCTGCGTATTCTGCTGGCAGTCAGTTCGAAGATGGCGCTGGCAATCGAAAATGCGCTCAAGTACGAGCAGGCGGAAAGCTCGGCGACAACGGACTATCTGACCGGTCTGCCCAACGCGCGTTCGCTGTTCCTGCAACTGGACCGGGACCTGGCGCGCTGCAAACGCGACAAGACAAACTTGACGGTCATGGTCAGCGACATGGACGGATTCAAACAGATCAACGACCGTTTCGGACACCTGGAAGGGAACCGCGTGCTGCGCCTGTTTGCGCACTCGCTGAAAGAAACGAGCCGCGAATATGACTATGTGGCACGGATGGGCGGCGACGAGTTTGTGGTGATCGCTCCGGGGCTGACGGCGGAAGCCGCAGCGCGAAAAGCGGAGCAGATGCGCGAACTGGTGCACCAGGTCGGGATGGAAGTTTGCCGCGAGGACATTCTTTCGTTGAGCGTGGGCAAAGCGGTTTATCCGGAAGACGGGCTGGATGCGGAGAAGCTGCTGACGGAAGCGGACCGGCGGATGTACCTGCAGAAGCAGAGCCAGCCGGTGCGCAAGAACCGGCGCCTGTATCCGCGCGCGAAGGGCCGCCTGACCGCGGAGATTGCACAGGACGGGCAAGGTCCGTCCATCATGGGCATTCTCACGAACGTGAGCCTGGGAGGCTGTTATATCGAAACCAGCGCGATCCTGCTGCCGGGGACCCAGCCGAGACTGACCTTCACCGTCGACCGCACGACCGTTTCTCTGATCGCTGAGGTCGTGCGCATGGACATGGGGATCGGAGCGGCGCTGAAGTTCGTGGAAGAGAGCCAGGAGAGCCGCTCCAGCCTGCAGCGCATCCTGGATCAGCTGTCGAGCTCGGAAGAAGTTCTGGAGCGGCAACGTATCCGCAATGCAGCGGCCGGACAGAAGATCTAAGGGCAGCGTAGGTGTGTCCCTGCTCTGATACTCTTTCTCTTCCGGTGAGTAATCGCGAGCGTCATCTCGGCATGCTGGCCATCCTGTGCACCCTTCTGAGCAGTTGCGCTCAGACGGGGCCGCCGTTGCCTCCTTCCCTGGAACTTCCAAAGCCTCCGACGGATTTGAATGCAAGGCGCAAGGGGAACCTTGTGACCCTAAGCTGGAGCGAGCCCACGCTTACGACCGATCGGCAGAGCGTGCGGTATCTGGGCTCGACTCGCATCTGCAGGAGCTTGGAGGCCGAGATGAAGGAGTGCGGGTTCCCGGTGGCCCGGTTGACGGCTCCCGCGAAGACTGGATCCGCAGGATCGCAGGTTCAGACTTACGCCGACACACTGTCCGCGGAAATTCAGGAACAGAATCCTTCCGGAGAGATCACGTACGCGATCGAAGTTCCGAACCGCGACGGGCGGAGCGCAGGATTGTCGAATCGGGTGCAGGTACCGGCCGCGCCCGCCTTGCCGCCGCCATCGAACTTCGCAGCGGAGACTACAGCTTCGGGTGTTGAGTTGACATGGGATGGCGAGGCCGACTCGCCGGGTGCGCCGGCCATCTCGCATCGCTACCGCGTTTATCGCCGCGAAGTAGATGGGGGAAAGGATGTGGTCGCGGGGGAAGTGCCGCTACAGGCGGCGGGGCCCATCCGCCTTATGGACCAGAGTTTTGACTGGGGAAAGACGTATGTCTATCGGGCGGAGGTGGTGACCACCGTCAATCTCGGTTTGCGCCCATGTGCGAATGCGGCAGCCTCAGGAGCGGATTGCGCGGAGGTGTACGAAGTGGAAGGCGACGATACAGCGGAGGTCAAGGTCACCGCGACTGACGTATTTCCGCCGGCGGTGCCTGCTGGAGTGCAAGCGGTTTATTCGGGTGCAGGGCAAGGACCATTCATCGATCTCATTTGGGCCCCCGTGACGGACGCCGATCTCGGTGGATATAACGTTTATCGACGGGAGGGGAATGGGGCTGCGGCGAAGTTGAATACCGAACTGGTGAAGTCACCTTCTTATCGCGATCGTGCAGTTGCTGCGGGGAAAGAGTATTTCTATTCGGTTTCCGCCGTGGACGTGCGTGGAAATGAGAGCGGGCGGTCGGAAGAGGCGTCGGAAAGTGTGCCGGCGAATCCGTGAGCGGAAATCGGGTTGAGATGGACCGTCCTTCCGGTACTCTGCCTTTACAGAGTGGGAGACTTACGTTTTGGCCTCGACTTCGGCGAGACGCCTTGTCAGGAAGGAACGGGCTGACTGGTTGCTGGCCAGAGACAAGGCGCGGCGATAGGCTTGGGCGGCGTCGGTCCACTGGTGCAAGCGTCGGAACAAATCACCGCGGGCGGCGGGGAGCAGGTAGTAGTCCCTGAGTTCCGGCTTGCCGTCGAGTTGATCGAGGAGTAGCAATCCGGCGGCGGGCCCGTCGGCCATGGCGACAGCGGCGGCGTGATTGAGTTGCACGATCGGGGACGGCTGCTCGCGCAGGAGGCCTTCATACAGCAGCACAATCTGCCGCCAGTCAGTATCTTCAGGGCGCGTTGCCTGAGCGTGGAGCGCGGCGATGGCTGCCTGCAGCGCGTAAGGCCCTCTCGATCCGCTGCGCAACGCCGAGTTAACGAGGCTGAGGCCCTCGCGAATTTCTTCGCGATCCCATCGTTGACGGTCCTGTTCTTCGAGGAGCACCATCTCGCCGGTATCGTCTACACGGGCTGAGCGGCGAGAGTCATGGAGCAGCATGAGCGCCAGCAGGGCCTGCGATTCGTGCTGTTGTGGAAGGAGCTCGCAGAGCAGGCGTCCGAGGCGAATCGCCTCGGCGCACAATTCGCGGCGGACTGGGGCGTCGCCGGAAGTAGCGCTGTATCCTTCGTTGAAAACCAGATAGACGACGAGCAGGACTGCATCGGTGCGTTCGGGAAGGTCGTCGGGTTGCGGGACTTCGTAGGGAATATGGGCTTCGCGAATCTTCTGTTTGGCGCGCACCAGGCGTTGGGCCATGGTCGGAAGTGGGATCAGAAAGGCGCGGGAGATTTCTTCGGTGCTCAGGCCGCACAGAGTGCGAAGGGTGAGGGCAACCTGGGCCTCGAGCGCGAGAGCAGGGTGACAGCAAGTGAAGATCAATCGCAAACGATCGTCGCTGACTGCTTCCGGCGCGGGCATGTCTTGTTCGGTTGACACCCACTGTTCGAGTTCCGCGAACCGCTGCAATTCGTCGCGCTTGGCATCGAAGCGGGCGCGGCGCCGGAGCATGTCCACCGCTTTGTGGTGTGCGGTGGACACCAGCCAGGCTCGCGGGTTGTCGGGGATGCCTCGTTCCGGCCATTGCTCGATCGCCGTGGCAAAGGCTTCCTGCATCACCTCTTCGGCCAAGTCGAAATTGCCGAGCAGACGGATGAGCGTGGCGAGGATTCTCCCCGACTCCTCCCGGTAAATGCGTTCCACGTCCATGGTGCGACCCGCAAACAGGGTAGCCGGAGCCGCACACGGCAGGCTAGGGCCGGTCATGGGGAATGATCGGGCGGACCTCAATGCTTCCCATGCGCGCGGAGGGAATTCGGGCAGCGATGGCGATGGCATCGTCGAGATCTTTGGCCTCAATGAGGTAGAAGCCGCCCAGCTGTTCTTTGGTCTCGGCGAAAGGGCCGTCGGTCACGAGGCGCTTCTTGTCGCGCACGCGAACGGTGGTGGCGTTGGATGTTGGGGATAATTCGTTGCCGGCACGGTAGTGTCCGCTTTGCGCGATGCTCTTGCTGAACTCCATGTATTCGCGCAGCATGCTGTCGCGATCGCTCTGGGTCGATCCTTCCCAGTCTTTTTCCTTGCTGTAGATCAACAAAACATATTGCATTTGCTCTGGCCTCCTTGGCCTGCACCGGTTAGTCGAACCGGGTCCTAAAATTCGACATCGGTGGCGGAAAATTTTCGCTGCGTTGGCAGCGCTCGTGTTTAGATAGATTTGAATGAAATATTGCCGCTTTCAACAGGATGGTCAAGCCCATTACGGCCTGGTGGAACCCGTCGCCGGGCGCGAAGCGATTGTACGGATTATGCTGACGGCTCCGGAGGGGGCCGACGGTGACCTGGAGAGCCTGCGCACTCGGCGGATCGAGGCGGTGCCTCTGGCGGAAGCTTCGCTACTGCCCCCGGTGCAGCCCTCGAAGATTGTCTGCGTCGGACGCAACTACCGCGAACACGCTGCCGAACTCGGGAATGAAGTTCCGCAGGAGCCGCTGATTTTCTTCAAGCCGCCGTCGGCGCTGCTCTCGCCGGGCGGCACCATACTGCGTCCCGCGGTGTCGGAGAGGACAGACTACGAGGGAGAACTGGGCGTCGTGATTGGACGGCGCTGTTCGCGGCTGGGCGACGGCGACGATATTCGGCCTTATATCCTCGGCTACACGTGCGTGGACGACTTTACGGCGCGTGATTTGCAGAACAAAGACGGACAGTGGACGCGCGCCAAGGGATTCGACACGTTCTGTCCGGTGGGGCCGGTGGTGGTGGAGGGACTCGATCCGTGGGTAGGTGTTCAGGTGGAAACGCGCGTGAATGGCGAAGTGAGGCAGTCGGGCAATACGCGCGATTTCATTTTTCCGCTGGATGTGATCGTCCGCTACATTTCGCAGGTGATGACCCTCGAACCCGGCGACCTGATCGCCACCGGCACGCCGAAGGGCGTGGGGCCGGTGAATGCCGGGGACGTGGTGGAAGTGTCGGTCGAAGGTGTGGGCGTTCTGAGAAATCCCGTGGCGAACCTCGGTTAACGGGATCTGCGGACCGCGTTTTCGATGATTCCCGCTGCTTCTTGCAGAACCGTGATTTCATGCCCGCTCAGATCCCCTAGAGCCTCCGCTATCGCCTGAATTCTGCGCTGGCGGGCGCGCTGAAGCAAGCCTTCCCCTTTTGCGGTGGCACGGATGTGAATGCGGCGGGCGTCTTTTGCGTCTGACTCAATCTTCACCAGGCCGGCGCGCTCCAATCCGGCGACGATGCGGCTCATGGTCGGCGGCTTCACCTGCTCCGCCGCCGCTAACTGGCCGAGGGTCATCGGGCTGACGAACACAAGGACAGAGAGCGCCGACAACCGCGCCGGGCCCTGGCCAGAGAGGGTGTCCTGTTTGCGGGCGTGGCGCAGGAGATGAATCGCGGCGGAGTGCAGGCGATCGGCGACTTCCAACCGGTCCGTTTCGCGGGCGTGGGCCATCCCGTAAAGTTTAGCACTGCTAACAATTGTCTTGACACAGGGAAGGCGATTTCTATAATTGTTAGCACTGCTAACTAATGTGGAGGCACCGTATGGACAGCTCGCAGCGCTGCTTTGAACTTCTGCAGGCGGGGGATGAGAACGCGATCCGGAGTTTTCTCGACGCGGACCCTTCTACTGCCGACGCCCGCGATGCCGGCGGAGTCAGCCTGCTGATGCAGGCGATCTATCGAGGCCGCCGGGAACTGGCGGAGGCGATTGCGGCCAAGAAATCGAACCTGGATATCTTCGAGGCCGCTTCGCTGGGCCGCGTGGATCGGCTCAGAGCATTGGCCGGAGATCGGGTGGCGGTTGCTTCGTTTTCGGCGGACGGGTTCACGGCGTTGCATTTTGCCTGCTATTTTGGCCAGCCCAAGGCGGCGCGGATTTTGCTGGAGGCTGGGGCCAAGACGGACGCGGTTGCTAAGAATCCGACTCAGGTCATGCCGCTGCATTCGGCCGCATCGGCGCGGAACCTCGAGGCGGCGCGGTTGTTGCTGGAACATGGGGCGCCGGTCAATGCCCGTCAGCAGGGAGGCTGGACACCGATCCACGCTGCGGCGCAAAACGGCGACCGGGCTATGGTGGAGCTGTTGCTTAAGCACGTGGCTGATGGGAAAGTGGCCAACGATCATGGGCAGACTCCAGCTACGGTGGCGAGGGATAAGGGGCATGGGGGCATTGCGGAATTGCTGGAAAAATAGAGGTCTCAGGGTTTCAAGGTTTCAAAGACTGTGCTGTCTGAACTCGTGAAAGGAACTCCGATTGCCTGCAACCGACTGATGATAAACGTGAACACGGAACACTCTACCTTGGAACCTTGAGGCTCTGAAACCGTGAGACCTGGTTCCATCCAGCCAAGTACCTCCGATTCCTTTCCGAACACCCCTGCTCCCGATCTGGGCATCAAACCGTCTATAATGAAGGGCAGTTCCTCGGGGAGCACCGGTCCCTTCCTCAAGAAGAAAACATCCATGTCGACGAAGTTGAAGGTTACGATTCTCGCCAGTTCGCTGGCCATTCTGCTCTTCACTATTGTGGGCGGTTTCGTGAACGTCCGTGCGTCTTCGAACGATGGCGCGTATCGCCAGCTGTCGGTGTACAGCGAAGTACTTTCGCGGGTGCGCAGCGAATATGTCGAAGAGCCCAACATTCCGGCGGTGACCGAAGGCGCGTTGCACGGGCTGCTGGAGTCGCTGGACGCAAATTCCAGCTACTTGTCTCCGGCCGAGTACAAGCGTTATCGCAGCATGCATAGCGACGGCCAGGCGGAGATCGGGGCGGCGGTGTCGAAGCGCTTCGGATATGCGGCGGTGATCGCGGTGATCCCGGGCGGTCCGGCGGATAAAGCGGGCGTGGAGAGCACGGACATTTTCGAATCGATCGAAGGGCGCAGCACGCGAGACATGTCGCTGGCGGAGATCCACAGCCTGCTGGCAGGCGAGAAGGGGTCGACGGTGACGGTGTCGGTGGTGCGGCCGCGGCGCGCGGAACCGCAAAAGATCGTGATCACGCGCGACGTGGTGACGATCCCGCCGGTGGCGGACAAGATGCTGGCCGACAACGTCGGCTACCTGAAGGTCGATGCGTTCCCGCAGGGCAAGGCGCAGGAACTTGCCAACAAACTCCGCGGCCTGCAGAAACAGGGGGCGAAGAAGATTGTGCTCGACCTGCGTGATGCGGCAAGTGGTGACGAGGCTGAGGGCATCGCTACCGCCAACCTCTTTCTTGATCACGGCACGATTACGTATCTGCAGGGACAGAAGTATCCTCGCCAGGCTTTCAATGCGGACCCGTCTAAGGACATCTCCAAGTTGCCGGTAGCGGTGCTGGTGAACCGTGGCACGGCTGGGCCGGCGGAGATCGTGGCCTCGGCGATTCTCGAGAACGCTCGAGGCGATGTGGTCGGTGACAAGACGTTCGGTGACGGATCGGTACAGAAGCTGATTGACATGCCCGACGGCGCAGCGCTGATCCTTTCGGTGGCGAAGTATTACACCCCAAACGGGAAGGCGATTCAGGATGCGGCCGTCACGCCGAATGTTCTGGTGGCTGACAGCGATGAAGATGCCGGTCTTCCGGACGAGGATCAGCAGGCGGCTCCGGACGATCAGAACCAGAAGCCTAAGGACCAGCAGGATGATCAGCTGAAGAAGGCTCTGGAAGTTCTGAAGAATCGGGAAACTAAGAGCTAGTACCCAGTACTCAGTTGCCAGCATTCAGTGAAATCGCCCGTTTTGGCGGGCGATTTTTTTCTGGTGCGGGCCGCGTTACTGGGCACCCAACACGGACTGGGTGCCGGCAACCAGGTACTGAGTTATCCTGACGGAAGAAATGAAGGCCCTCTACGAGGATCTGCCTCCGGTCGCGATTGGCGAGCGGAAGCTTGTTGGGCACGTGCTGTTCGCCGCGCTCGTTTTGCTTTCTGTGGTGGTGGGGGCAGCGGCTGGGGTTCTGCTCGTGTATTCGACGGACCTGCCGCAAGTGGAGCAGCTCGAACACTATCGTCCCAGCTCGGTGACGGAGTTGTACGACGCCCGTGGGCGCGTGATTGGAAGTTTTGCTCTGCAGCGCCGCGTGGTGGCGAGTTACGACGATTACCCGGAAGTTCTGCGAAACGCCCTGGTCTCGATCGAAGACAAGGACTTCTACACGCACTCCGGCATCAACTTCTGGCGCATCGCGGGGGCGGCGTATCGCGATATCCAGTCGGGCGGGAAAGTTCAGGGTGCGTCGACGCTGACGATGCAGCTGGCGCGCAATCTGTTTCTATCGCCGGACCGCTCCTTTCATCGCAAAGTGCAGGAGGCGATGCTGGCGATCCAGATGGAGCGGCGCTTCACCAAACCGCAAATTTTCACGCTCTATGCCAACCAGATTTTTCTTGGGCACGGCGCTTACGGATTTGAAGCCGCATCGGAGTATTACTACAGCAAACCGGCAAAGCAACTGAAGCTCGAAGAGGCCGCGCTGCTGGCAGGTCTTCCCAAGGCGCCGCAGTATTACTCGCCGATAGTTCATCCAGACCGGGCGCAAAAGCGGCGCAACCTGGTGCTGAACGCCATGCTGGAAGACGGCAAGATTACAGCCGCACAGGCTGCTGACGCCAAGGGCAAGCCGATCCAGCTCAACCTGCAGAAGGATCCGAATTCGCTGGCGCCGTATTTCGTGGAAGAGATCCGGCGTTACCTGGAAGCGAAGTACGGCAGTGACCAGGTGCACGAAGGCGGGTTGCGGGTGTACACGTCGCTGGATGTGGATTTGCAGAAGGCCGCCAACCAGGCCGTGCTGGACGGTTTGGCCGCGTACGAGCGGCGGGAGAGGTGGCGCGGCAATCTCGCGAATGTGGTCGCGCAGCGTCAACGGGTCGACCAGTATGAAGATCCTGATTGGGATCAGGACCCGGAAGTCGGCGGATACGTTCACGCGATCGTCACGTCGGTATCAGCCACGGGTGCGCAGATTCGCTTTGGACAGCACACCGCCACGCTCGCGCAGACAGACGTCGCCTGGACACAACGGAAGCTGCCGAACCTGCTGACGGTCGGGGATATTGTTTACGTCAAAGTGGCTTCGCTTGATCCGGGTGGGAAGGCCAAAGTCAGCCTGGAGCAGGATTCGGGCGCGCAGGCCGCTCTAATTGCCATCGACAACGCCACGGGGGACATCAAGGCGATGATCGGAGGCCGAGACTTCAATCTCTCAAAGTTCAACCGGGCTACGCAGGCACTGCGGCAGGTCGGGTCGTCGTTCAAACCGTATGTCTATACTGCCGTGATTGACCAGGGCGGAAGTCCGGATGAGACCATCCTGGACGCGCCGATAACTTTTTCGACGCCCTCCGGGCCGTACGTTCCGCACAATTACGATGAAAAATTCGAAGGGCTGATCACACTGCGGCGGGCGCTGGCGCAGTCGCGAAACATTCCCGCGCTGAAGCTGGCCGATCGCGTCGGCATCAAGACGGTGATTGACTACGCGCACCGCTTCGGCGTGACTGCGACCCTGCCGCCGTACTTGCCGGTGGCGCTGGGTTCTGCGGAGATTACGCTGATCGAGCAGACTTCGTCATTCAGTGTTTTTCCCAATGATGGAGTGCGGATTGCACCCCGCTACATCACAAAAGTGACCGACTATGACGGCCGCGTGCTGGAAGAAGATTTTCCCGACATCAAGGACGTGATCAGCGCGCGCACGGCGCGGATTATGACGTCCATGCTTCGGGAAGTCGTGTTGCACGGCACGGCCGTGGCAGCTTCGAAGATGCCGTATCCATTGGCCGGAAAGACGGGGACGACGAATGACTTCACGGATGCGTGGTTTATGGGCTTCTCGCCTTCGCTGACATGCGGTGTCTGGATCGGTTACGACGAAAAGAAATCTCTGGGATCCAAGGAGTCGGGCGGGCACGCAGCTCTGCCGATCTGGATGCAATTCATGTCGGCTGCGCTGGCGGGAAAAGATCCGGGGGAGTTTCAGCCGCCGCCGGCATCGCCCGCGGCTGTGGCGCAGAAACTCGACACGCCGGATGTTGCGCCGGGGGACGGCGAGACGCACTAGCTATGCGACGGCGAGTTCCGGTGGCGTTCTTGCCTGCAACTCCGAGGGGCAGCCGGCAGGATGCCGGCGCTACCTCAAAATCAATTTGCGAATCAAACGCGCCAGGCGCACTCCGCGATAGAGCGGAAACAGCGCTTCCGGCAAGCGCACGCTGGCGATATCGCCGACGCCTGGGGTCAAGACAAGACGCCAGAGGTAGCGGCAGCGGTCGCTGCCGCGTTCCCGGAGCCGCAAGATCCAGCGGAAATATTCGGTGGACTCGAAATCATAGGTGGCGGCTCGCGCTAATCGCGCCGCGAATTCTTCTCCCAGGGCGGGCACGGCCGGGCCGGTTGCGATTGCTTGTTCCAGTTCTTCTGGAATTCCGCACCGGAGCAATCGATTCGCCAGCCAGAGACTCACCAGCACAAAATGAGTAATTCCGAGGGAATTCGCGCGCGAGAGGGCTAACGTGTAGTCGATGGGTTGTGTCCGCACCGTTTCCGCGATGTCGCACACCCAGATCAGGCGTATCCATAGGTGTTTGGCGGCGTGCACGCAGAGGACCAAGAGTGTGTCTTCGGGAGACAAGCATGGGACTTCGGGCCCGCCGGCACTCGTCCGGCGCGAACGCCGCAGCAAGTTTTCTGTGCGCAGATCGACGGCGTAGAAGTACGGCAACAGTCGCCACTGCAACTCCAGCAGGTACTTTCCGGCGGGGCCGTCGAAGGAGCGCTCGTAACCCTTTCGTAGCCAGAAGCGCTCCACGGCTGGGCTGAGAGTGTTGGACGGATGGTACCCGAGTTGTCCGAGGGCGGTTTTCGCGCGGGCGAGATCCGACGGCGCAATCAGAAAGTCGAGATCACTAAAATTGCGCAGAGCGATGTCGCCATAGGCAGACTGCGCCAGGGTCGGTCCTTTGTAAGGGACAGCTTTGATTTTCTTCTGCTCGAAGTGCTCAACAATCCGTGCCAGTTCGGTCGCGAACCAGAGGTTGCGGCGGACGTTCGTGTCAAAGGCCTGCTGAAGCAATTGGGCGATCTCGATCGGAACTCCCGGCGCTGAGGTGAGATTCCGTGCCGCCAACGGCAACACGCCATGGTGCTCTGCCAGTCGCAGAAATTCTTTCCAGTCGATGCCGTCTTCGATGATCGTCACGATTCGGGTGGCGCGCTCTGGGGGAACGTTGACGCACGCGGAGGAGCAGAGGAGATCAAATTCTCTGGAGGCTGGGCCGCCGAGAGTAGGCGGGATTTCTGCGGTCGATGCCTGGGCGTGGGTCATGCAGCGGTGCCGTGAGGTCCGTCGTTCCCCTCGAGGTTCTCCGTGGTTTCGAAGCCTTCCAACCACGGAAGACACTAAGGAAAATCAATTTGATCGTGAAGCGCCACTATAATACAGAGTCTCCTGCCACGTTCGAACTAGCGCTCTCATGGACCAGGTGGTTTTCGAATCCGTCCGGAAAGTCTTCCGTCATCGTCCCGCGTTGTTCAACTGGCTGGGACGAGAACGTGGCGGGGAAACCAATGCGCTGAAGAACCTCTCTTTCTCGTCTCCAGCGGGGGAGGTACTGGTTCTACTCGGCCCGAATGGAAGTGGCAAGACGACTGCGCTCAAACTGATCTCCACGATGCTGTTGCCAGATGCGGGCTCGGTTCGAGTGACCGGTTTCGAGACGGTGCGCGAGGGGGGGCGAGTTCGCCAGCAGGTGGGGATTGCGGTGGCTACGGAACGGTCGTTTTTTCCGCGTCTGTCAGCGCGTGAGAATCTAGAATTTTTCGCTGCGCTGGACGAAGTTCCGCGCCGCGAGCGCCAACAGAGGATCGACGAGGTCCTTGGCGATACCGGGCTGGCCGAACAGGCCGATACGCTGGTGATGAAATTCTCCAGCGGCATGTACCAGCGCCTGGGGATCGCGCGCGCACTGGTCAAGCGCCCGGCGGTGCTGCTGCTCGACGAACCGACCCGCAGCCTGGACGCCGCCACCACGGCTCACTTCTGGACCACCATCCGCCAATTGGCGGAGGAGCAGACAACCATCCTTCTGGCCACCCACAATTTTGCGGAAGCGGTTGCCGTTGGCGATCGCCTGCTGCTGCTGCAAGGCGGAGAGCTACTTGCCGAGCGTTCCATTCGGAGCGGAGAGAGCGTAGAGGAACTGCGGTCGTTCTACTTCAGCCTGACGCAGGAAGTCGACAAGGCTGCGGAGTTGACCCATCGCGCGGGGAGGGCTTCGTGACACTGCTGGTGGACAAACTGCGGGCAATTCTGCGCAGAGATCTGCTGACGGCCGTCCGTCACCGCACCGGCTTTGCGATGACCGCGCTGGGATTGCTGATCCAACTCGCGGCCTTCTACTTCTTGTCTCGGGCGATTGGGCCGGGGTTCCGTCCCGGCGGAGTGGAATACTTCCCGTTTCTTCTTGTCGGAACTGGCGTGTACACATTCTTCGTGATGAGCACGCAAGCGTTCTTGAGCACGGTACAGGAAGCGCAGCAGACGGGGACGATGGAAGTGCTGATGACGACCTCTACTGCGCCTGCCGAATTGGTGGTCCTCAGTTCCATTTCCGCGTTTGCCGGGAACCTGTTTAGCCTCGTGGGGTATCTTTTTGCTGGAGTGGCGCTGTTCCGCGCCCCCATCCACATGAATCTGGTTTCCTGCCTCGTCGTCTTGGTTCTTTCGCTCGCGATCGCCATGGCACTGGGCTTGGCAGCTGCCACTATTCAGGTGACATTCCAGAAAGGGGCAGCACTGGTGTGGCTGCTGAGTTCCGGAGTGTGGTTCCTGAGCGGAACGTTGTTCCCGGTTGCGAGCCTTCCGCGACCGCTGGCTGTTTTGGCGAAACTGATTCCGATTACCCACGCCGTCGACGGCATGCGCATGGCCCTGCTGCGCGGGGAGCCGATCTTTGCCATGGTGCCCACTGTGGGAGCGCTGGCGGGATTCAGCCTGGTGCTGCTTCCCCTGGCATTGTGGGGGCTGACAGTCAGCCTGCGGCGGGCGCGGCAGAATGGAACCCTTTCATTCTATTAAGCTTCGTTGTGCCTACCGTTTGTTCACGTGAGGTGGCATCCAAGTTGGCAGTGACGAAACACGTGTAGTACACTGCGTGAAACGCACCTCTGCAACCACAACCGGGGGATAAGCCGGTTCAGGGCTTGACCAAAAAATTTATGACGCCAGATCATCAGGCCACTCGCACAAAGGACACGCAGACGAAAACCGCGAGAAAGGACAAGAAGCCCTACCAGAAGCCTTCCTTCCGCCACGAGAAGGTATTCGAAACGCTGGCGCTGGCATGTGGAAAGATCGACTCGACGACACCACAGTGCCAGTTCTCGCGAAAAAGTTCCTGATCGTCACGCCTCATGGGTGCCACTGCGAGTAGGAGTAACCCGCGCGAAGCTCTAGCCGTTGACGCTTTGCGCCATTCCGGACGTGTGTGCCTGAGGGTTGGCGGAGAAAGCATGCTGCCCTCTCTCTGGCCCGGCGATGTCGCGGAAATCGAAGCGTGCTCTCTTGCTGATGCCGGCCCTGGCGACATCATCCTTGCCTTTCGCGACGATCGCCTCTTTCTGCACCGCCTGGTTACGAACGGCAGTGGCGGATTTCTCGCTCGCGGTGACTCGATGCCGGCGGCGGATCCTTCGTACCGTGCTGACGCTCTGCTTGGGAAATTGGTGAAGGTAGTGCGGGCTGGGGAGGTGATCGTTCCCGGCCCCTTGCACAGTTGGTGGCGGTTGCTGGGTCTGGTTTGTTGTTATTGCAGGTGGGTGCGGCAGCTTGTGCTGCGATTCCATAGGCCCAGCGCGCCGTCGCCGGGCAGTCTCAGCGTAAGTGACCTCACGTCTGACTTCTGCAATCGCGAGGCGCAATGACTTCCGTCGCCAGGTCGAGCACATGCGTGGTTGAGGTGGGCGGGATCGCGGTCGGACTGTGCTCCAATGACCAGAGTTTTCTTGAGAGTGTGCGTCAGCGATATGCAGGATTCCTGAGTTCGTCCCGGCCAGTGGTCGAACTTGACCTGGAGCTTGTGAGCCGCGCCCCGGTCTCAGACGAGGACGTGCGCGTGCGCCGCGAGGGCTCGCAGTGGTTTCTTGACCGAGGCGACTTTCATGCGCAATGGGATCCGCGGTCGGGCCGGGGCCAGGTTTGGCAGAGCGCGAATCCGTACGCGCTTGATTCTGTTCTGCGCATCCTGCACAGCCTGATTCTTGCGGGACGCGGAGGTTTTCTGCTGCACGCCGCGAGCGCGATTTGTCGGCCTGATCGCGAAGACGAGCCGGCGCGGGCATATCTATTTTCCGGAGTCTCCGGCGCCGGCAAAACTACCATGACTCGTCTCGCTCCCCGTGACGTGATCCTGCTGAGCGATGAGATTTCCTACATTCGTCCGGTGGCGAGCGGCTACGCTGCATTTGGGACTCCGTTTTCCGGAGAACTCGCCAAGCCCGGCGAAAACTGCACGGCGCCACTGTCGGCCCTCTTTTTTCTGGAGAAAGGCCCGGAGAACCGGATCGAGGAGATGTCTTCTTCTGAAGCTGCACGCCGCCTTATGCGCAACATTCTGTTCTTCGCTGAGGATGGAGAACTGGTGGACGAGCTCCTCGCCACGGCGTGTGACTTTGTAGAAAAAGTTCCCGTGCGGCGATTGACGTTTTATCCTGATCGCAGAGTTTGGGAGGAAATCCGCACTTTCGAGGCGGTGGCGACGCATGCCTGACACGTACATCGCACGCAGCAGCAACATCGCAGCCCGGATGCTGGCTGGCGAGATGATGGTCATGAACTCGATGGACTCGACCTTCTTCACGCTCAATGAGGTGGCGACCGCAATCTGGCAAGCCGCGGACGGCCGCACGCCGCTGCGGGATATTGTCAGCAGTCGGGTATGCGAGCAGTTTGATATCGATCCCGAACAGGCGCAAGCCGACGCGGCGCAATTTGTCGCCGACCTGGCGCAGCACGGCATACTTCTGGTGTCCGATCATCCGCTTGGCGATTCGGCCGTGACGGAGGAACGATGAGCCTGCTCGCCGAAATGAGCCAGAAGGCCTTCGACCTGGGCGTGCCGATCAGCGTGCACCTTGATGTCACGTATCGGTGCAACGAACGTTGTGTGCACTGCTACCTGGACCACGAGGATCACGGCGAGATGACGACCGCCGAAATCAAGGACGTGCTCGACCAGCTTGCCGAGGCAGGCGTGTTCTTTCTGACATTCAGCGGCGGCGAAGTGCTCCTGCGGCGCGACTTCTTTGAACTGCTCGAATACTCCCGGCGGCTTCTCTTCAACGTCAAGGTCAAAACCAATGCGGTGATGATCCGCGAGACCGAGGCGCAGCGGATTCGCGCGCTCGGCGTCGATACCATTCAGATCAGCGTTTATTCGCATCGGGCGGAAGTTCACGACGCCATCACAAAACTGCCAGGATCGTTCCATCGAACGATCAATGCGATACGCTTTTTGCAGCAACAGGGTTTGAAGGTCACAGTCGCGAACGTGCTCATGACCTGGAATCGACACGACAGTGACGGCCTGCAGCGGTTGTGCGCAGAATTGGGCGCGCACTACACGCTGGATCCCACGATCACGCCCATGATGGACGGGAACACGTCCGTGCTATCGTTGCGCATTCCGGGCGAGGAGTTGCCGCAGGTCTTTCGCAACCCCGCGCTGGTACCCAACATGGAAGAATTCTGTGCGCCGCCCAAGCCGGTTACGGATGATGACCTGGAAGGCTATTCCTGCAGCGCAGGACACTCGTTCTGCTACATCTCTCCGTACGGCGATGTTTACCCGTGCGTGCAGTTTCCGCTGCCAAGCGGGAATATCCGGCGGCAGAAGTTTCTGGACATCTGGAATCATTCGCCGGAGCTGAATGAAGTGCGCTCGATCAAAGCGAGGGATTTGACGGTGTGCTCGTCGTGCAGCCATGTCAGCCGTTGTACGCGCTGTCCCGGGCTGGCCTATATGGAAGGCAGCATGCGAGGGCCCTCGAGCGCGGATTGCGAGAAGTCGTATTACCGCACCGGTATTCCCTCCGCGAACATGCTGCGTAATGCCGGCTCCGCATCGCTGATTCAGATCCAGCCTCTTGCCGTTCACGCGTGAACCGGAGATCCTTCCGTGTATGTCCGACGACGCTCTATCTCCATCCGCTGCCAGCAGACTAGCCCGGGACATTGCCGGCCGATTTGCGAGGCTGCCCGAGGTGGAGGCGGTTGCGCTGGCCGGATCGCAAATCGCCCAAGTCTCAGATGGCCGTTCAGACGTTGACCTCTACGTGTACTGTCATGCGCCGATTGGACTCGAGCTGCGGCGGGGAGTAGCCTCTCCTTCGCGGCACAGCGAAATCGGGAACGAGTTCTGGGAACCCGGGGACGAGTGGGTGGATTCGGAAACCGGCATCAGCGTCGATGTCATGTTCCGCGAAGTGAAGTGGATTGAAGAACGTCTCGAGGATGTGCTGATGCGGCACCGTGCGTCGGTGGGGTACTCGACCTGTTTCTGGTACAACGTGCGGAATTCGCGTCTGCTGTTTGACCGGAGCGGATGGTTTGCCAGACTAAATAAACGGTCGGAGCAGCCATATCCGGCGGAGTTGAAGCGCGCAGTGATCGCAAAGAACCTCCCGATTCTGCGGCGAAACCTGTCGTCGTACTCTCACCAGATCGAGCTGGCAATTGCGCGCAAGGATTCGGTCAGTGTTCAACATCGGACGACGGCCCTGCTGGCGAGCTACTTTGACATTCTGTTCGCGGTGAATGAACAGCCTCACCCTGGGGAAAAGAGGTTGGTGGACAGGTGTCAATCGCTCTGCGAGAAACTTCCATCGAATTTCCCCGTCTCCGTTGAGAGCCTGCTGAAGTGTGTTGGCAGTGACGATCAGCAAGTTCTCAATCGAGTGAGGGAATTGGTAGACGGCTTGGAATCGCTGTTGCGGGTCGAGGGACTCGATCCGGTCAACCACGCCGCCCAAGTACCGCCCCTATCCGACTAGTTCCCGCATGGCTTCACGAAACACCTTGCTGTGATAATCGACGTCGTCGGGAGCGGTTGCGGGCGACATCAGCGCCATGTTGTGGAACGGTGTGAGCAGGACGCCGCGATTCATGGCGTAAAGGTGCATGAAGCGTTCGAGTTCGAAGTCCATGGCGTCGTGCGCTTCAGTGCCGTTCTTTGGTTCATTCGGTCCGAAAAGATATTCGGCGCGGCAGCCCAGGCGGGTCACGTGCCAGGGGATGCCGAAATCGTTGATGACTTTCTGAACGCCGGTCGTCCAGCGTTCGGCGAGCGGGATCATGCGGTCGAAGGCTTCTTTCGTCAGGACTTTGGCGAGCGTTGCGCGCATGGCGGCTAACGAGAGCGCGTTGCCTGCCAGGGTTCCGCCGATCCCGCCCGTGTCGCAGTCTTCAAGGCTGTGGTTCTTCACGATGAGGTCAGCGACTTGCTGCGTGAAGCCGTAGGCGGCGCCTGGGACACCGCTACCAATGGGCTTGCCAAAGACCAGGAAATCGGGATCGAGACTTTCGGAGCGTGTGTAGCCGCCGGGGCCAGCGCAGATGGTGTGCGTCTCGTCGATGATGAGGAGCGTGCCATGCCTGCGCGTAAGTTCGCGCAGTGCCTGGTGGTATCCGGTAACCGGATGCACGATGCCGACGTTGGTGAGTGCGGGCTCGGCCAGCACGCAGGCGACGTCGCCATGAGAGAGCGCTTGTTCCAGCGCGGGAACGTCGTTGAACTCGACGACGCGCGTCGTGACCGCGGGATCGACCGGTGGGCCGATGTTGCCGCGGCGAGCCTTGGCGGTGCCGTCCGGATGGAGCGTGATGAAGCTCTCGTCGACCGAGCCGTGATAGCACCAGTTGAAGACGAGGATTTTCGGACGTCCGGTGATCTGGCGGGCCAGGCGAATCGAAAAGCGATTGGCGTCGGTGGCAGTGAGCGCGAACTGCCAGTAGGTCAGCCCGAAACGCTTCTGCAATTCTTCGGCGACGAATACTGCGTCTTCTGACGGCAGCATCAGCGTGATGCCGCGCTTGGCTTGCTCTTCGATCGCTTTGACTGCGGCGAAAGGCGAGTGTCCGGTCATGGAGCCGGTGTCGCCCAAGCAGAAATCGATGTAGCGATGACCGTCGACATCGTAGAAATGCGCGCCCTGAGCTTCGCGCACGAAAGGCGGAAAGGCTCCGGCCCACTTCACCATCCAATTCATCGGAACGCCGGAGAGAAGCGACTTCTTGCCGCGTTCAAATAGAGCTTTGGATTTCGGACGCTCGTCAACGAAGCGCTTCTGCTCACGTTGCATCAGGGACTGCAGGCGGTTGCGGTCGAGAGTGGGCATGGTTTGTCGGAACGGCGAAAGGGTAGCAGAAAGTTTTTCAGATCGCGACAGAAAGCAGATAACCACGGAGGGCACGGGGGAACACGGGGTAAATCAAAGTCTTCCTCCGTGCACCTCCGTGTCCCCCGTGGTTAATGGTTCTCACAAGATGTAGCGCGACAAATCCTGGTCTTTCACGATCTCGCTCAGCATTTTCTGGACGTAGGCGGCATCGACGACGAACTGCTGGCCTTTTCTTTCCGGAGCGTCGAAGCTGATCTCGTCGAGTACGCGCTCCATGATGGTGTGCAGGCGGCGGGCGCCGATGTTTTCCGTCCCTTCGTTCACGCGGAATGCAAAGCGGGCGACTTCTTCGAGCGCGTCGGGCGTGAACTCGAGCTTCACGCCTTCGGTTTCAAGGAGTGCCGTGTACTGCTTCGTGAGAGATGACTTCGGCTCGGTCAGAATCCGGATGAAATCTTCCATCGTGAGCGACTGCAATTCCACGCGGATTGGGAAGCGGCCTTGCAGCTCGGGGATCAGGTCGCTCGGCTTGGACACGTGAAACGCACCGGCGGCGATGAACAAGATGTGGTCGGTGCGCACCATACCGTAACGCGTGTTGACCGTCGTGCCCTCGACGATCGGCAGGATGTCGCGCTGCACGCCTTCGCGTGAAACGTCAGGCCCGTGGCCTCCTTCGCGTCCGGCGATCTTGTCGATCTCGTCGAGGAAGATGATGCCGGAATTTTCCACGCGATCGATCGCGGTGCGCGTGACCTGCTCCATGTCAATCAGGCGCTGCTCTTCTTCCTGGATCAGGTACTCGAAAGCTTCGTTGACCTTCATCTTCCGCTTCTTGGTGCGCTGGCCGAAGATGTTGGGCAACATGTCCTTGATGTTGACGTCCATCTCCTCGACGCCCTGGTTGGAGATGATTTCGAAACTGGGAAAATTGCGCTCGCGAGTTTCGATCTCGACTTGTCGGTCGTCGAGCTTGCCTTCGCGCAGTTGCTGGCGGAGTTTTTCGCGCGTGCGGGACTGCGACTCGGTCGTGCTTGTGCTGCCTTCGAGGAGAAAGCCGGCTTGGGGCGTTTCTGGCGGGCGAGGCGTGGTCGGCGGTAAGAGAATGTCGAGCAGACGCTCTTCGGCATTCAACTCGGCCTTGTCGGCGACGTCTTCGAGTTTCTCTTCGCGAATCATGTCGATGGCAATCTCGACCAAGTCGCGGATCATGGATTCGACGTCGCGTCCGACGTAGCCGACTTCTGTGAACTTCGACGCCTCCACTTTCAGGAAGGGCGAGTTGGCAAGTTTGGCCAGGCGGCGCGCGATCTCGGTTTTGCCCACGCCGGTCGGGCCGATCATGATGATGTTCTTGGGAATGACTTCTTCGGCGAGGTCGGGCGTAAGCTTTTGCCGGCGCATGCGATTGCGCAAGGCGATCGCGACGGCGCGCTTGGCGTCTTTTTGTCCGACGACGTACTTGTCGAGCTCAGCGACGATTTCGCGCGGCGTAAGTTCGTCGAGCGCGAGCTGTTCTTCTTCGGCGGTTCCGGGGAGATAAATGGCCATAACGTCGTTCGCTGTTCGCTAATCGCTGCCCGTCGTTCGCTGTTCGCTGTTCGCATCCAGGGGTAGAGCGATCAGCGAACGACGAATAGCGAACAGCGGGTTACAACTCCTCAATCGTAACCTTATCGTTGGTATAGATGCACATCCGTCCGGCAATCTTCATGGCTTCTTCGGCAATTTCGCGCGGCGAAAGCTGCGTGTGATCGGCGAGCGCTTGCGCGGCGGCCTGCGCGAACGGTCCCCCACTACCGATCGCGGCGATGCCGGAGTCGGGCTCGATCACGTCTCCGTTGCCGCTCAGCAGGAACGTTTGCTCTTTGTCCGACACGAGCAGCAGGGCCTCCAGGTGGCGCAGGAACTTGTCGGTGCGCCATTCCTTGGCGAGTTCGACGGCGGCGCGTCCAAGGTTGCCGTGATACTGATCGAGCTTCGCCTCGAAGCGGCTGAAGAGCGAGAAGGCGTCGGCGGTCGAGCCGGCAAATCCGGCGAGAATCTTGTCCTGATAGAGGCGACGGATCTTCTTCGCGCCGTGCTTGATAACCGAGTCGCCGAGCGTGACCTGACCGTCTCCGGCCATGACAACTTTGTTGTCGCGGCGGACACAGAGGACGGTTGTGGAACGAATGCGAGGCACGGCTGGACTGCGTTTTGTCATGAGCGCAAATTTTTATTATACAGTCGGTGGGCGCACAGCAGTCCATCAGCACCGTCGCTACGTCTGCTTGAAGGGATCAGTACAAGCCCCCAGTAGCAGTACATTCACCAGCGGAAGAGGTCAAGAAGAAATCGAGTTTTCGACCATCGCTTAACAGGAGCGTTAGGCGCTCGCCGAAACCTGCAACAGGAGCCGGACTGAGAGTGAGTTGCACACTACGCATAGTGGGCGTTCTGGTTTTCGGACCCTCGAGCAGTTGCACTTCCTCATACTCCTGATAGATCCGGATGTCATACCGAGCATCGCCGACGGATGTCGTACCCATCATCACTTTGCCGTTTCCGGTCAAGCGTTCAATCGCATTTGACATTGGATCCTCATAACTGCGCGAAGCAAGCGGGACTAGCGAATGGCCTGGCCAGTTGCGTGAGCCATGAACGTCAAATAGCCCTCTAGGAAGGTCGGCAGGAAGAACAGCGCAGCAATGACGAATGGCAATGCAGCGACAGATAGCTTAAGTAGTAGTAGAAACAGGTCTGTAATGCTCACAGTCTGAGCCCAGTTCTTTGCTGGCGGGATCACGATTGGCGCGACTTCGCGGTTTTCAATTGCGTTTTCCATATGACAACTCCGTGTCGTTGATATCAGGTGTCGCAGGTCCAGACGGTGACCCTTGCACAGCAAATTTGTGATGAATCAGCGGGGGGCGGGCGAGGGCGCCCGTCGCTCCATCGTTTAGAATGAAATCAGCGCACTCGGAGCCATTCTTCTTGTCGTTTCTGGACGAGTTAAACCCACAACAGCGCGAGGCCGTCGAGGCCACCGATGGGCCGGTGTTGATTCTCGCTGGGGCGGGGAGCGGGAAGACTCGCGTCATTACCTACCGGATCGCCTATCTGATCGAGCATCTCGGGGTGATGCCGGAGTCGATTCTCGCGGTCACGTTCACGAACAAGGCCGCGGCGGAGATGGCCGAGCGCGTCGAGAAGCTCGTCGGGCGGCTGAGCATCGCCAAGCCCGTGATCTCGACTTTTCATTCGTTTTGCGTGCGGGTGCTGCGGCGCGACGTCGAGGCGCTGCGGATTCCGTCGTCGGTGCCGGGGCAGCCACCGATCGGGCTGACGAAGAATTTCGTCATCTATGACGAAGCCGATCAGCAACAAGTTGTGAAGGGCGTAATGCGACGGCTGGGGCTCGACGACAAGCAACTCACGCCGCGCAACGTGCTCTCGCGAATTTCGTGGGCCAAGAATCACATGCTCGATCCGCAGGAAATTTACCTGCAGTCGGCCGATCCGAAGAGCGAAAAGATTGCCCACATCTTCGAGGAGTATCGCAAGGAGTTGCGGAAAGCGAACGCCATGGACTTCGACGATCTCTTGCTCGAGGCCATGCGGCTGCTCAAGTCGGTCGCGGCGGTGCGCGATTACTACAACCGGCGGTTTCAGTACATTCTGGTCGACGAGTATCAGGACACGAATCGTCCGCAGTACGAGTTGATGCGGCAGCTGGCGGGCGAGCGGCACAACGTCTGCGCGGTTGGCGATGAAGATCAGTCGATCTATTCCTGGCGCGGGGCGGACATCCGCAACATTCTCGAATTCGAGCGCGACTTTCCCGAGGCGAAGATCGTGCGGCTGGAGCAGAACTATCGCTCAACGCAGAACATTCTCGAGGCTGCGTCGGCTGTGGTGGCGAACAACGTTCGCCGCAAGGGGAAGAATTTGTGGACGTCGCGGCAGGGCGGAGCGAAGCTCGGCTATTACGAAGCGCCGGACGGAGAAAACGAAGCGCTGTTTGCCGCTGACGCGATCAATCGCTATGTGCAGGAGTCGGTCGAGCGTGGCGAGAACGCGCGCGCGGCGGTGCTCTATCGCACCAATTCTCAGTCGCGGCTGTTTGAAGAAGCCATGCGGCGCTACGGGCTGAAATATCACGTGGTGGGCGGGTTCTCGTTCTACGAACGTGCCGAGATCAAGGACATGATCTCGTACCTGAAGGTCATTCAGAATCCGGACGACTCAGTTTCGCTGTTGCGCGTGATCAACACGCCGGCGCGGGGAATCGGCAAAACCACGATCGAGACGATCGAGCGGCTGGCCCTCGAAACTGGATTGTCACTTTGGGGGTCCCTTGGAGCGGCCATTGAGCGGCAGTTGCTGCCTGGGCGGGCGCTCGCGGCGATGAAGTCGTTCCGCGAGTTGATTGACGACGGGCGGGCGATGCTGGCTGGGACGTATGTGGAGCGGTTGGAGGAAAGTGGCGCCGGCGTAGCGCCGGCCGTCGAGGCGCCGCCCTCTGCACCTCCTCTAGCAGCAGAAGAAGTTTCGGACGCGGATACGGATTTCGATCCCGGCAACTTCAGCTTCGATTTTGGGTCGAATGCTCACGACCTTGCGGCTGCCGACGGCGGAAGTCAGGACGTCCCTTCGGCAAGCTCAGGGCAGGCTCCGCGTAATATCCGGCAAGATGCCGGCGCCACGATCGAGGCGAATGGGGCGGAAGCTGTCGAAGGATTTCGCGCGCCCGGCGGAGCGGCAACCACCGCGGAGTTGCTGAAATTCCTGATTGATCGCACCAGATACATCAAGATCCTCGAAGACGAGGACACGCCAGAAGCTTACTCGCGCATTGAGAACCTGCGCGAGCTGGTGAACGCCGCCATGGACTCGCGTGACCGCGGCGAGACGCTGGATCAGTTTCTCGATCATGCGGCACTGGTCAGCGATGCCGACCAGTACGACGAGAAGGCACAGATCACCCTGATGACGCTGCATGCCGCTAAGGGCCTGGAGTTTCCGCTGGTGGTGTTGGCCGGAATGGAGGAAGGTCTTTTCCCGAACGCACGGACCCTGATCGAGCCGGATGCAATCGAAGAAGAACGGCGGCTGTGCTATGTCGGCATGACGCGCGCGATGGATACCCTCGTTTTGACCCGCGCAGTTTATCGGCGCCGCTGGGGCACGGACCTGCCCGAGGCCAGCGTGCCCTCGCGATTCCTGGAAGAAGTTCCGCCGCAGTTGGTGGAGGAAATGGGAGGGACGCGGCGAAGGGCATCTGCCGGTGTTGACGTCGGGCGGGGACGGGTTCCCGCCCCGCAGCGAGGAGGGCAGCGTCCGGCGGGTTACGATTCTGAGACGTCACACTATTCCTACGAAGACGAAGACCAGAGCGCGGCGTGGGACCCGGCCCGCGTGCGGGCTAAAGCACAGACCCCGCTGCGAAGTTACAACTCGATCGACAACATCGCCGAGTTTTTCGCCTCGCGGGGAAAGAAGTTCACGCGGCCCAAGTTGCCGGTCGAAGAACCACAGGGCAAGCGCGGATTCCGTCCGGGACAGAAGGTGCGGCACCCGAAATATGGCGAAGGAACCGTTTATCAGCGCGAGGGGGATGGGGAAGATGCGAAGATTACGGTACAATTCCCTCGCTTCGGTTTGAAGAAGCTGGTGGAGAAGTACGCCCAGCTGGAGAGAGCGTGAAGGGGGATTTGGTAATTTTGTAATCGGGTAATTTGGTAATTTTTCAGCCCTTCACCAGGGCAAATTACAAAATTACCCGATTGCCAAATTACACAGTCGAGAGAGGTTCATGGCGAATACGAAGAAGCTGAGCAAGGAAGAACGCAAGAAAGCAAAACGCGCGGCGCGTAAGAAAATCAAGGCGGAAAAGCCGAAAAAGGGTCGGGATTACGCGCGGGGATCGAAAAAGCGCAAAGTGAAGAAGATGGCGCGCGGTCAGGCGAAGCGGTAGACAAGCTCCTGGCTGCTAGGTCCTGGTTTCTCGCAAGCAACTGATGGGGCACGGGCGTCCTCGCCCGTGCTTTCCATTTCAAAGGAGACACGGTCTCTTGGCACAAACAACGGCGAACGAGGTCGCGAACAAACCCGGCACTCCGCAGGTCCTATGCTGCAAGTCCATCGACAAGCTGATTTCGGATTCGGAGGCCCCGGGACAGCGACTGCAAAAGACGCTCGGGCCGTGGTCGCTGACGGCGCTCGGGATCGGTGCCATCATCGGGTCGGGAATCTTCGTTCTTACCGGGACGGCGGCAGCCGGCGAGTATTTCAAAGCGCCGTCGATCCTGCACGCGCAGGTGCTTGACCTGCTCATCAATTTCCTGCGGACTGGAAGCACATCCGGAGCGCTGATGCACGGACGTCCGCCGGCAGGACCGTCGATTGCGATTTCGTTCTTTTTGGTGGCAGTTGCCTGCAGTTTTGCTGGTCTCTGCTACGCCGAACTGGCGTCGATGATTCCAATTGCGGGCAGCGCTTACACCTACTCGTACGCGACGCTCGGTGAGATTTTTGCATGGATCATTGGCTGGGACCTGATTCTCGAGTACGTGGTCAGTAACGTAGCGGTCGCGGTTGGCTTCAGCGGGTATACGAAGGCGCAGCTGGCGGCGTTTGGCATCATGCTGCCGGATAAGTGGGCGAGCCCTGTCTGGGCCTCGGGCCAATGGACTGGCGCTTATTTCAATCTGCCCGGTTTCTTGATCGTGTTCATTCTCACCTTGCTGCTGGTGCGGGGCGTGCGCGAATCGGCCGAGACCAACAACATCATGGTGATGGTGAAGATCGGCGCCATCCTGACGTTTCTGGTGGTCGGCGGGATGCTGGTGAAACCGGCCAACTGGACGCCCTTCGCTCCTTCCGGATTTGCGGGAATCGTGACGGGGGGCGCGATCGTTTTCTTCACTTACATCGGGTTCGATTCGGTATCGACCGCGGCTGAAGAGTCGCGCAACCCGCAGAAAGACTTGCCCTTCGGCATTATCGCGTCGCTTATTATCTGCACGTTGCTGTATGTGGGCGTGGCCCTGGTACTGCTCGGCATGATGAAGTACACGACGTTTGTGTCCGGGCCCGCGGCGGAGGCGCCGGTCGCCTACGCGTTGAAGCAACTGGGCGCACATCCCTTCTTCCGTTCGGTGATCATCGTCGGGGCGCTCACGGGAATGATTTCTTCGCTGCTCGTGTTCCAATACGGGCAGGCGCGGATCTGGTATGCGATGTCGCGCGATGGGTTATTGCCGAAGTTGTTTTCGGCTGTGCACCCGAAGTTCAAAACGCCGCATTGGTCGACCTGGATTGCCTGCTTTGCGGTGGGGATACCCGCCGGGCTGGTGGACATCGGGGATGCGGCTGACCTCTCGAATATTGGAACGCTGTTCGCCTTCGTTCTCGTATCGCTGGGCGTGATTCTGCTGCGCCGCAGGCAGCCGGACCGCAGGCGCGCGTTCCGCGTTCCCTTTGTGCCGTGGTTCCCGCTGATCTCGGTGGTGCTGTGCGGCGGGCTGATGACCGGGCTGACCGTCATCACATGGATCCGCTTTGTGGTGTGGCTCTTTCTCGGACTCTGTATTTACATCTTCTATAGTCGGCACCGCAGCGAGTTTGCAAAGACATTGCAGAAGTAAGAAGTCAGATTGCAGAAGTGAAACCCAAGACCGCTGACGTTCACCTCTGCAGCTGACTTCTAACTTGCACTTTTTTCGCATGACCTCGGGTTCTGCCAGCGCTTTCCTCATCTCCCTTCCCAAGGCCGAACTCCATCTGCACCTTGAGGGTTCGGTTGAGCCGTCCACGCTGCTCGAACTCCGCCAACGGCACGCGATGGAGGGCGCAACACTCGCGGAGGTCGAAAAACTCTACAACTACACGGACTTCAACGGCTTCCTGATGGCGTTCAAGGACGTCACCGGACACCTGCAGAATCCCGAAGATTACGAACTCATTACGTACCGCCTGATGGAGCGGCTGAAGTCGGAAAATGTGTTGCACGCCGAAGTATTTGTGTCGGTCGGCGTGTGCCTGTGGCGCAAGCAGGATTTTCCGGCGATCTTCGAAGGCTTGGAACGTGGCCGCCAGCGCGGAGAGAAGGACTTCGGAGTGTCGCTGCTGTGGATCTTCGATGCAGTGCGGAATTTTGGCCCTGAAAAAGCCGAGCCCGTAGTCGATCTGGCGATTCAATTCCGCGACCGCAATGTGGTGGCCTTCGGTATTGGCGGCGATGAACTCCGGGGGCCGGCAGAATTGTTCAAAGCCGCGTTCGCGCGCGCCGCGGACCATGGGCTTCATCTCACGGCCCACGCCGGCGAAAATGCCGGGCCCGAATCGATCTGGGGAGCGCTGAACCTTAAAGCAGAGCGGATCGGACATGGGCTCACGGCCTGGAAGGATTCGGAACTGATCGAGGAATTGGCGCGACGACAAATCCCGATTGAAGTCTGCGTCACCAGCAACCTGCGCACGGGCTGTTGCGCCCAATTGGCGGAGCATCCGGTGCGGCGCTACTTCAACGAGGGGCTGATGGTCACATTAAATTCGGATGACCCCGCCATGTTCCGAACTTCGCTCTCCCACGAATACCAGTTCGTGCAGGAGACCTTCTCCTTTTCCGATGAGCACATGCGCGAACTGGCACGGAATTCGTTTGAGGCGTCGTTTCTGCCGGCGGAGAAGAAAGTGCAGTTCTTAAATCTTTTCGATGAGCGCGCTGTTCGCTGATCGTCGTTCGCGGTTCGCTATTCACAGCGCAGGCACCTGGCACCTGATTGGCGACAGGCGATCGACGAACAGCGAATGGCGTTTCTCCTCTCGCCTATAATTGCTTCCCTATGAAGCTCGAAGAAAAGATTGCCGAACTGAAAAAGCGCGACCACCTGGCGGAAGAAGGCGGCGGGGCGCAGCGCCGGGATCGCCAGCATAAAGAGGGCAAGATGTCGGCGCGCGAGCGCATCGAGTTTCTGCTCGACGAAGGTACGTTCGAAGAAACCGACAAGCTCGTCACCCACCGTTGCCACGATTTCGGCATGGACGAGCAGAAATACTTTGGCGACGGCTTCATTACGGGATATGGCCGCGTCGAAGGGCGGCTGGTGTTCGTCTTCGCGCAGGATTTCACGGTGTTCGGCGGATCGCTTTCCGAGACCAACGCGGCCAAGATCGTCAAAATCATGGACCTTGCGGCGAAGATGGGCGCGCCGGTCATCGGACTCAACGATTCGGGCGGCGCGCGCATTCAGGAAGGCGTAATGTCGCTGGCGGGATATGCGGATATTTTTCTGCGCAACACATTGTATAGCGGCGTCGTGCCGCAGATTTCCGCCATCATGGGGCCGTGCGCGGGCGGCGCGGTGTATTCGCCGGCAATCACTGATTTCATCCTGATGGTGGATCAGACATCGTACATGTTCATCACCGGCCCCGACGTGATCAAGCTGGTGACGCATGAAGAAGTAACGAAAGATCAGCTGGGCGGCGCGGCCACGCACAACGAGACTTCCGGAGTTGCGCACTTCAAGTGCCGTGACGATGCCGAGTGCTTGTCGATGGTCCGCGAGCTGCTGAGTTTTGTGCCGTCGAATAACCTGGAAGATCCGCCGCGGCGGCCTTGTACCGACCCGATCGACCGGATGGATGAAAAGCTCGACTCGCTCATTCCCGAGCAATCGAATCAACCCTATGACATGAAAGACGTGATCCATGCGGTTGCGGACGACGGCTATTTCTTCGAGGTGCAGGAGCACTATGCACGCAACATCGTGGTGGGATTTGCGCGGTTGAACGGGAAGTCAGTGGGTATCGTCGCGAACCAACCAGCGATGCTGGCGGGCACGCTCGACATCAATGGATCGATCAAGGGCGCCCGCTTCGTGCGCTTCTGCGACTGCTTTAACATTCCGCTGGTGACGTTTGAGGATGTTCCGGGATTCCTTCCGGGAACGAACCAGGAGTATGGCGGGATCATCAAGCACGGCGCGAAGCTGTTGTTCGCGTTTGCCGAGGCAACCGTGCCCAAGGTGACGGTGATCACGCGCAAGGCGTACGGCGGCGCGTATTGCGTGATGGCGTCGAAGCATATCCGTACCGACGTGAACTACGCCTGGCCGAGCGCCGAGATCGCCGTGATGGGCCCGGAGGGCGCGGTGGATATCGTCTACAAGCGCGAGCTCGAGCGCGCCGAGAACAAGGAAGAGATGCGGCAACGCAAGATCGAGGAGTTTCGCGACCGCTTCGCCAATCCGTACGTCGCAGCCGACCGCGGATTCGTGGACGCGGTCATTCAGCCCAGGGAGACGCGCAAGAGGCTGATCCAGGCCCTGGAGATGCTAGAAACCAAGCGCGACAAGAACCCGCCGAAGAAGCATGGGAATATACCGCTGTAGGAATCAGTGGGCAGTGGCCAGTGACTGCTGGTGATTGTTCGGCGGTTGGAGGATACATGAAGGGCCTTCTTCGATTGGTGCTCCTGATGTGGGTATTACCTGGGGTTGCTCAGACTCCCGACGCCTGGCTTGCCAGCCTTCCCCAAGCCAAGGACTACGTCCAGCATCGCTCTTCGAGTTACGACCGAACCGGCGGAAATGGCGATGCGCGCGAGATCGCGCCCGGCGCGATGCTTACCCTGCTTGATACCGACGGGCCAGGAGAAATCACTCACATCTGGTTCACGATTGCCAGTGACGATCCGAATCACCTTAAGGCGCTTGTCCTGCGGATGTATTGGGATGGCGAGGCGACCCCTAGCGTGGAAACTCCAGTCGGCGATTTCTTCGGCTTAGGCCTGGGTACTTATTATCAGTATGAGTCTGCTCCGCTTTCGGTTGGGTCTGCCAAGGCGCTCAATTGCTTTCTTCCGATGCCCTTTCAAAAGCATGCGCGCATCACCGTGACCAACGAGGGCGCGGTGAAGACCAATTCGTTCTACTTCAACATCGACTACCGCGCTTACGCGAAGCCGCTGCCGGGCGATTTGCTTTACTTCCATGCACAGTACCGGCAGGCAGCGCCGGCGGCGGGTTGGACCAGGGACTGGAAAGTGCAGTGGGAGCCGGGCGTCGGAGATCGCAGGAATCTGAATGGCGAGGGCAACTATGTCTGGATGGAAGCCACGGGGCGTGGGCATTTCGTCGGAGTGACCATGTCGGTGTTGCAGAATCAAGACCAGTGGTGGGGCGAGGGCGATGACATGTTCTTTGTGGACGGCGAAAAGCTGCCGTCAATCAATGGGACGGGCTCAGAAGATTACTTCCTCGGAGCGTGGGGATTCTCGAACGGCAGCTTCGCTTACCAGCAATACGGCGCGCCGGTGAAGGGCGACGAGAGTGCCGGCTCGAGGACATCGGTGTACCGGTTCCACCTCGATTCGCCGATCACGTTTACCAAGTCGCTGCGGGCGACGATTGAACATGGCCACGCCAATCACCGGTCCGACAATTTCTTCTCGGTGGCATATTGGTATCAGAGCGAGCCGCATGCGGCGTTTCCGGCGCTGCCCCCGCTGGAACTGCGGATTCCGAAGCTATTTGCCGTGGGTGGGCCGGGAAACAGCAAGTAGAGCTATCGCCCTTACGAGCGACTGGGATTCACTGGTTGGCGGAACTGGCGACGATGTGACGGGCTTCCGCGTTCAAATCTTTCTCTGTGCGCCGCATCAGGGTGTAGGTATTCGTGCGTTCGATCTGGTCTCCCACTTTCATCGAAATGAGCGGGCCGAAAGTTTCCAGTTCGACGTACGCCTCCGGACCAGCGTTGGTGTAAATCACCGTGTTGCACCCCTGGTCCGCATACCCGGCTCCAGCGACTCGCGGAGAATCGATTCGCAAGACGTAGCGGTCGTTCATCCAGAGCAGTGTGTCCGCGTCGGAACCGATCTGGCTGCGTGCACTTGGGCTGCGCGTGAGCGAGAACAGGCGGCCGTCGAGCTGGGCGTCGTGCGGGGGATCGAACTGCAGCAAGGCGTATCCCTTGGGGAATTGAGACTTGGGGGGCAGGACCATGAACACGCGCAGTGGATCGCGCAACTGGGTGATGACACCAATGCCGACTCTCACTGGATCGCCCCGAAGCTTCTCGTAGGTTGTAGTAATGGTCATGACCGGCTTAAGAGGGTCGAGTTCGATGTGTCGACGGATGCGGATGCCGTACGCGGGGTCGATAGGAGACTCCAAGTCGACCGTGTTGCCCTTCCGAATACCGTGCACGGGAACAGAGTCGAATCCGGCGGGCGGCGGCCAGCCTCGGCCAATCTGCTTCGGCCAGTCATCCTGCGGGGCAGGCCAACTCTTGTCTCCGCCAAAGTTCTGCCAGTCTTTCGCGGTGGCATCGGCGGCCTTGCCTTGCGTAGCGGGGTTCTCCCACAGCATGGCATCCTCGCCGACGAAATGGAACTGCATGACCCGGTCGATCGCTGGAACGACGACCACCTCCACCTTGCCGTTGTTAAGCATGAATGAGCCGGGCCAGCCGTGATAGGTGACAGGCGCATCGCTGACCGCGGAGTTCATCCTCGCGCCAGAAGCTGCTGCGCGAGGCTTGTCTTGCGGTTGCACGGAGGCGGCAATTGCGACCAGCAGGCAAACAGCAACGAGTCTCATGCGATGCGGATTATAACTTGGACAGCGTGTGCGGGATGCGGAACGGGACCAGAGGGCAATTCAGCGCAGAAATAGAGAGTCCCGAGGTGATGTTGGATTCATTCGTCTCGGCCAGTAGCTCGCGTTTAGACCCTTGCTGACCTTCTTCAGAAAACGCCCTTGCGGGTT
>Ga0335076_10000180_pt1 | contig 53103 bp, 44 predicted proteins | sample Lox_Sample_25_FD_206717 | JGI IMG/M metagenome (GOLD analysis project Ga0335076, IMG submission 206717) | Soil microbial communities from Loxahatchee National Wildlife Refuge, Florida, United States - Lox_Sample_2.5 | ecosystem: Environmental > Terrestrial > Soil > Wetlands | place: USA... | reverse complement strand
ACATTCTCTTCCGTCATTACGACCATACCTATGTTGCACCCGGCGAACGGTTCCCGAGGCGAGGGGTCACGACCGATCCGATCGATCGCGACGTCCAGTCTTACCCTCACAGCAAGAGCGGCGAAGAGGGTTTCGCAAGCGCCGGAGAGATCTTCTCCAATGAAACCAATCCTGGGCGCAAGAAGTCTTTTGATATTCGCCGCGTGATGATGGCAGTCGTGGACCAGGATCATCCACCGCTGGAGCGCTGGTCGGGCATGCGGGCGGCGGAAACCGCGGTCATCTGGGACGCCCATCTCGGCGGTTATCCAGCGTGTGTCATCGGCATCGAGTCGCGTCCTGTTCCGCGGCTCGGATTTGTTCCTGCGGATGGCCCCGATCAATGGTGTGCCGGCACGCTGTTTCCGATGTCTTCCAAGAAAGTGGCACGCGCGATCAACGCCGCCAGCAACAATAGGCCGGTGGTGGTCCTGGCGAATCTCTCCGGCTTTGATGGCTCTCCGGAGTCGATGCGAAAACTACAACTCGAATACGGCGCCGAAATCGGGCGTTCCGTGGTCAACTTCAAAGGTCCGATGGTGTTCTGCGTGATCTCCCGCTATCACGGTGGCGCGTATGTCGTATTCTCACGAGCGCTCAACGAACAACTCGAGGTTGTGGCATTGGAGGGTACCTACGCCTCGGTAATTGGCGGAGCACCCGCTGCCGCCGTCGTCTTTGCCGGTGAAGTCGAAGCTCGGGCGCGGAAGGACTCGCGTATGCAGGCCTTGAACGACGCCATTGCCAAAGCCGACGGCGCCGAGAAAGGCCGATTGCGCTCCCAGTGGGAGGAACTTTTCAAAGTCGTTCATTCGGAAAAATTGGGTGAGGTCGCTGACGAGTTTGATCGCATCCATAGCGTGCAGAGAGCTCTCAAGGTTGGCGCGCTGCATCAGATCATTCCGCCTGCAACGCTTCGGCCGCACCTGATTCGTGCGATCGAACGAGCGGTAGAAAGGGAAACGGAATCGAAGCTCGAGATAAAGGAAGCCGGAGCTGGGGTGGTCGAGAGTGCGGCCTAGTCAACCGCGCTGCGAAACTATCGGCCTTCGCGATCCCGAGGCAACCGACCATGACGGATGTCTATTGGCTGGAACAAACCGACGCGAACGTGCCGGCAGGGAACGACTGGTTGAGCTCCAGCGAAGTCGCGCGCTTGACAAGCCTGCGATTTGCCAAGCGTCGTGGCGACTGGCTACTGGGCCGCTGGACGGCAAAGCGTGCCCTCGCGGTCTGCCTGAATGTCCCGGATGACCTTCAGTCTCTGGCGGGAATCGAAGTACGGCAGGCGACATCCGGGGCACCAGAGGCATTTCTCGCTGAGCAGCCTGCGGGAGCCAGCATTTCCCTTAGCCACTGTTCCGGTCGCGCGATATGTGCCGTTGCATTTGCTCCGGCGGTACTGGGGTGCGATCTGGAAAAGATCGAGGAACGAAGCGACGTTTTTGTCGCCGATTACTTCACCGCCGAAGAACAGGCGTTGGTAGCCCGCTCACCGGAGTCGGAGCGCGCTTTGGTTCTTGCTCTACTCTGGAGCGGAAAGGAGAGCGCGCTCAAAGCACTGAATACCGGTCTGCGGCTCGACACCCGGTCGGTGGTGGTGAGTTGCAGAGACTTTTCATTCGATCAAGACGGCTGGGAAGCCCTGCAAGTCTGCTATGCGGACGATCAGGTGTTCCACGGCTGGTGGCAACGAGCCGGCGACTTCGTGCACACCATCGTTTCGGTTCCACCACCGAACACGCCCGTTCAATCGCAGAGTCGAGGTAATTGTGCCAACCGTGTCCCGGTTCGCATCGAGGACGCTCCATGCCCGGGTGTTCTCGTTGCGGGCCTTCGTTAAAGGAAGTATCAGATGAGGTCAGCTATGGTGAACAGTATGGCTACCGCAACACTCCTTCGAGAGTCGCATATTCAACAGGACCACACAGCTTGGCTGGGTGAGGTACGCATTGCCCTAGTCACGTTGGGCATGAAGATGGATGCCTGCCAGGAGAATTGGGAATTCGACTTTCGCAAGGAGTACGAGAGCGGGTCGACGCCCTTTGATGCTGCCGTCCATGCTCATGACTTCTGGTGGCAACAGCTGCTGGCAGAATCTCGGGATGAGTGTGAGCGCGTCGCTTAGGCTGGGAGATCGGTTTCGGCCCGGCGGATGGCTTTCTCATGCAGATCCCAGGAGCGGATAGCTTTCTGGCATCCCTCTCGTGCCAGGCTGGTACTGAGCAGGCGTTCCGCCTCGTCGAACGTGCGTTCGGCATCCATGCGAGCGCGGGAGGCCTGATCGTCCGCTTCCTTCACTCGCTGGACGAACTGCCTCAAGTCCTGATCGATCGCTTGCGGTTCACGGGGGCCGGTTGGCTGCGTCAACCCGAGGTAAGCGGTTCTTGCTGCATGGTTCCAGTTCGCTTTCACCGTTTGGTTCAATTGGTCGAGGGCCGCATTCGCCTCGTCGGCGGCTTTGCGTACTCTTTTCTTTTCCCGCAGCCATTTCATCACAGACCAGGCCATGGCCTCGGTCATCAACGCTCTGGCTTCTTCGACCTCGGGGAGTTTACGCATGAGCTGACTCGACTTCACTCTTTAGACCAAACCGAAAATACTTCTCCCACAGGTAGAGAGTCTAGCGCAGCAACCGCAGCGATTCGATTCATCCCAGGGCGGGAGAGAATCATACCCGCCCTGACGCGACGCAGTGGATCGACTCCTCGGTGTTGACATACGCATTTGATAACACTATAGTTATACCAATGCTGCAATGCAGCAATAATGGAGGTTCCATATGCCCCGTCCCGCCGAATCCCGCCAGCAGGATTCTCCTTTGTCCATTCTCACCGAACTGGCGGTAGAAGGGGCTTCGAGCTTCATTGAAGCCCAAAGAATCTTTCTCAACCTGGCGCAACAGGAAAACGAGCTTCTGATGAATGGCGTCAAAGAGCGGGTTGGCGCGTCCACACCTGCAGCAGCGATGACGGATGTGGTGCGTCGCAGTCTCGATACCGTGCTCAACATGCAGCAGGAATTCCTGACCACGACCAGCAAGCAGACAATGCACCTGCTCGAGGCAGTTCAAGGCGGAAAGAATTATCCAAAAGCGCATTTCGTGGAACTCGCCCGTGAGGGGATGGAGAACTTTGTTCACGCGCACCAGAAGTTGCTCGATGTTCTCTCGCAGGAAACTATCAAGGCGACGAGCGGCAAGCCGGAACATGTCAAAGCTACAAAGAAGACGGAGTTGCCAAAACTCGCGCGGGAAGCCGGTGATCTATTCATCAACGCACAGAAGAAAGTGCTGGACGTGGTCGGCCAGCAGATGAATACGAGCCTGAATGCGGCAAAGAAGGCAGCCGAAACTCTATCGCCCGCTCGGCTTGCGACGGTAACTGAGCTTCCGGTAAAAGCCGTGAAAAGCTTTTTCGAAGGCGAAAAGGCACTACTGGAATCGCTGATCAAGCCGGGCACGAAATCGAAGATCGTCGGCATCGACAAGCACCCAAGGAAGCGCGCAGCTCGAAAGCCGGCGTAGACTCCAATTGCAGACCAGGCTGCTGTGGCTCGCGAATCGGGTTCGTGCGGTTGGTCGTGCGCGTTAAGCGATTGACTTTCGTTGCTGTTTGACGAGCGGCGCCGGCGGAGTGGCCGGAAGCCAGCGATCGAGTATCGCCTGCTCTCCGCGCAGCCACAAACGACTCGCGAGCAGGAACGCGCTGCATTGGAGTGTGATCCAGTCCCGCGTCTTCAGGGGCGAGCGAAACGCTTTGCGGTCGCTCAGCCAGTGCTGCGCCACGTGTCGTGCCAAGGTGAAGCCCATTCCCGAGTCGGACCCGCCGACGTCGTGCAGTATTCCGTCCAGCGTGAACATGACCTTGGAGAGCATGACCAGCGCACCGGGAAATTTGACGCCCTTCAACGCGATCTGTTCCAGGAGTCGCATCGCATCCACACCGCTGGGCAGTTGTTTGACCGGCAATTCGTCTAGAAAATGAGAGATCGATTCACGAATCACGCGTTCCCGCCGCGATCCAGCCGCGATTCGATATTGGCTCAGCGCGAGGACCGCCTCGGACGTTCCCACCGGGTCACGCAAGCTCACCATCAGAAACAGTAGCGCCAGGTGTCGCCTTTGTTCACGGCTCAGGCGTTCCCGCAATGCCCAGTCGATGATGGCGAGTTCGTCCGTACGGCTGTTATAGAGAAGATTCCCGGCGTGAGGGTCGCCATGGAACACGGCATCTTCCCGCGCTGACAGAAGTGGAACCGCAATCACCGCTTCAATCAGCCGCTGGGCCACTCTCCTGCGACGCGCCAGCGGCAGGCGCGCCGCCGCATTGGTCACCTTGATTCCGTGCTCTTCCGTCAGGGCGGTGATTCTGGGCGTGCACAGGGGCTTGATCAATCGCGGCACGCGAACCCCTGGCATGTTCTGATAGAGAGTCCAGGCCTCCACCAACGTTTTCTGTTCACGCGCAAAGTTGACTTCGTGCCGCAGCAGGCGCCGGACCTTTTTAAAAGTATCGGGAATGAGATGCGGAGGGAACCCGTAGGTATGGTGTTGATCTCCGAAGTGCTGCGCCAGGCCCTGCAGGTAGTCCATGTCTTCAGCGAAAAATTCCGGGATGTGAGGTTTAAGAACTTTGAAAACACCGCGCTCGCGCTTGCCACTTTCGGGGTCTCTCCAGGTAAATCGCACGACGGCGCTGACACTCGCTTCCGAGAGGATGGCTGGCGCAATCTCAACATCAAAGTTCTTGAGCCGCGGCCCAAGATTCTGCTGAATGATGGCGCGCACCTCTTCGGGCGCAACATCACGGATGCCATTCTCCAGACGCGCGAGCGCGTTGCGCAGCGCCGGGCGAAGGTGCTGATTCCGCGCGATGACCTGTCCCAGTTTCTGCAGTCCGGGCACTTTCGAAATCAGTCTCAACAAGCGGACTTCCGGCGTAGTGTCCAGTGGAAGTTCCAGCTGTTCAAGCAGTTTTGGAGCAAGACGCGGAGGCGACAGCCGCGCCACGACAAACATCATGGCATCGCGCACCGGAGGCCGCCATCTCAGGTACGCTTCGGGGACGAGTCTCTCGACCGGAACAATCGCGTCGACAATCCACCGCGCCATGGCGTTGCGTACGGACTGGCCCAGAGGGCTCCGCAGCGCCGCTTCGATGGCACGGATGCGCTCCTCGGACGTCGCTTCTTTAGGGAGAAAGTTGAGAAGTGCACTGCGGAGCTGATCCGGGGGCAGCCCACCAAGTGCAGCAACGATGCCAGACGAGTCCAGCATGGCGGTCAACCCCGTAGAGAATAACTCCGCCTTAGTAATATGGCGGTGACTGACATCACCCGGTCATGAGACACGGACAACGGTACAGGTTTCAATCCCGGTCGGACTTTCTGCGTCCAGCCCGACTCAGAATGCGGCGCACTTTCTTTGGAGACATCGACAAGCGGGTTGCGACACGCGAGACTTTGCGCCCCTCGCGCTCCCACACTTTGGGAATAATCAAGGTAGCGAATTCCTCCGTGATCTGCTGAAACGTCTTGTCACCCACCGAGCCCTGCGACCAGGCGCGCAGCGTGGGGCTCACACTTCCGCCGCGCAAGACCTTGGCTTTCAGTGTCTGGAGATCCTCCCAGGCGCTGTCGGCATGGTCTCCACGCGAGAGATTGACAGCCTGGTCGTAGCAATGGCGCGCGGCATCCGGATCGTCGAAGAAGCGATTGCAAAGGGTGAGTCCCTGCCAGATGTGAGCATAGGCAAGCAATCGACGATTCTGGGTGTGTTTTGCCAGTTCGATCGCTTCCTGGGCAAAATCCTGGGCAAGACGTGCGCGTGTGCCGGGTTCGGTTCCTTCTCCGATGCCTTCCTCGGTCCGCCCGTTCTCGATCATGCACTGCAGCAACCGCGCTCGCGCCATCAGGATGTGGTCGTGGCGTTCTTCCCCCAAACGGAATGCAATCTTCGCCGCCGCCTCGGCGCGGTCCAGGTCCCCGTTGTCCATGTAGAGATAACCGTAGTTCAAGTGCACACTGCCGAGGCCGTGATGATTCTCGTATTGCTCATAGATGGCAGCCGCTTCCGCCAACTCGGACAACGCTTCCTGTCGAAGCTGCTCGAAACGTTTGCGATACTGCTGTTTTCCCGCTCCGTTTCCAGCCCGGCCGCGCGAGGCGGCTCTACGGCGGCGAGCGGCTTCAACATCGATCTTGCGTCGCAGTTGGAGGGCGATGAGGCGCTTCACATACGCCATGTTGTTCAACGAGCGGGCAACGTTCCGGTGGCGAGCGTCACGCTTTCGATACTGCGCGATGGCAGCGGCGAAGCTGTCAATGGCGTGCTGGTAACGTCCCTGGCGACGCGCGATGCGGCCGTACGAAGAATGAATATTTCCCAGGGTCAGGTAGTCGTCGGTCTTGTTGAGTACCTCTTCAGCTTCCTGCAGGATATCGACCGCCTGCTTCGCGTCGCCTTTCTGAAACAGAAGCCAGCTCTCGAGAACGCGCATGACGGCCGCCATGGGTGGATGGCCGAGTTCCAGAGCGAGTTCACGCCCCTTTACAGCGAACGCCAAGGCTTGATCGTACTCCCCCTTCATGCGCAGGCAGCGGCCTTTCCAGAAATTCGCGATGGAGAGGAGTTCTTTGTCGTCGATCTCGCTCTCCAACCCCAGCACAAAATCAAGGTGCTGGATGGCCTCATCTTTTTCTTCTGCAGCCATCGCGACCATGCCCTGGGCCATGCGCAGGTGCAGATAGTCGCGCAATGGAAGTCGGGAGCGTACAGCCTTGGAGAATCGGGCGACGATCTCTTTGACGAGTCCGGGACGCTGAAAGCCGATGTCCACCCACTGCGCCAGATATCCGGCGAAGAGCGCTGCATTCGGCTGCTCTGGATTGAACACGTTCAGCAGATGGCGATGCTCTTCCAGTCGCGCCATGCCACGGCCCACGCGGCGGCGCACCAGGTCTTCCTTAAGTTGCGCTAGAAAATCATCGGAAATCGCAGAGGAACTGTGGCTCATGCTCTGAGCAGGAGCTTCCGAGATGCCTACTCGATGTAATCATATGCCACCAGGGTCAGGAATTCCGCGAAATCGGGGCTGGTCATCATGTGGTCAAAGATCTCGGCAGCTTCTTCCGACCGGGCGCCCTTCAACTTATCCCTCTGCTCAACAACGACACAGCGCACTATCTCAGCTGTGATGGGACGTCCATCGCTGAGCTTGGCTCCGTGCTTGACCCATTGCCACACCTGGGCACGTGAGATTTCCGCGGTGGCGGCATCCTCCATGAGGTTGTAGATGGGAACGCAACCCGATCCGCGCAGCCACGACTCCAGGTATTGCAGGCCGACGTCGATGTTCCAGCGCAAGCCTTCCTCAGTGATGTTGCCGGATGGAACGGTGAGCAAATCTTTCGCGCTGACCCGAACGTCGTCACGGCGCCGGCTGATCTGGTTGGGTTCCTTCATGTGGGCGTCAAACACTTGCTTCGCAATCGGGACGAGGCCGGGATGCGCTACCCAGGTGCCGTCATGTCCGGCGTGGACTTCACGCAACTTGTCCTGGCGCACTTTGTCGATCGCCTTCTCGTTTGCTGCGGGATCGTTCTTGATCGGAATCTGCGCAGCCATCCCGCCCATCGCGTGAATGCCTCGCCGGTGGCAGGTTCGAATCAGCAAGTCCACGTACGATTTCAGGAAGTGCTTCTCCATCGTCACGGTGGAGCGGTCGGGCAGCACAAAATTCGGATGGTTTCGGAACTTCTTGATGAAACTGAAAATGTAGTCCCAGCGGCCGCAGTTCAAGCCGGACGAGTGTTCCCGCAGTTCGTACAGAATCTCGTCCATCTCGAAGGCAGCCAGGATGGTTTCGATCAGCACGGTGGCGCGAATTGTGCCCCGAGGAATGCCAAGTTCATCCTGCGCGAAGCAAAAGACATCGTTCCACAGGCGTGCCTCAAGATGACTCTCCAGCTTGGGCAGATAGAAATATGGCCCGGTTCCTTTTTCCAGCAGGCGGGCGGCATTGTGAAAGAAGTAAAGACCGAAGTCGAATAATGATGCGGACATCGGTCGGCCATCCACCAGGAAGTGCCGCTCTTCCAGGTGCCATCCGCGCGGGCGAACCAGCAAGGTGGCCACGCGGGAGTTGAGTTCGTAACTCTTGCCGTCCGGACTGACGTAGCTGATCGTGCCTTCGACGGCATCACGAAGATTGATCTGGCCTTCCAGATTGTTCTGCCAGGTGGGCGAGTTCGAGTCCTCAAAGTCCGCCATGAACACACTCGCGCCGGAGTTCAGCGCGTTGATGATCATCTTGCGGTCGACGGGGCCTGTGATCTCGACTCGCCGGTCGAGCAGGTCCGGCGGGATCGGGGCCACAGTCCATTCCTGTTGGCGAATGTGCGCCGTTTCCGGGAGGAAATCGGGCATCTGGCCGGCGTCAATCTTCTGCTGGCGGACGCGCCGGCGGCCCAGGAGTTCCTTACGGCGAGGTTCGAATTCGCGCGCGAGCTTAATCAGAAATTCGCAGGCTTCCGGGGTCAGGACTTGGGTTTCCACTTCAATGCGAAAGGCCATCGTCGTCATGCCCCATATGGTACGCGGCCCCGCAGTCAGGGCGCAGGCGACTAGGACAAAACGGACGACCTGGCCAATATGGACGAGCCCGCTTGGAGCCCGGGCGGCAATGCGCTCTACTAACGCTGGACCGGCACACCGGTGAGGAAACAAGCAAATGTTGACCGCAGCAGAAATGACCAGGCAATGGCACTCCGAAACACGCTGGAAAGGGACGAAACGCCCCTATTCCAGTCAGCAAGTCATCCGGCTCAGGGGATCGATCCAGGTGGAGCATACCCTGGCGCGTCTCGGAGCGGAGCGCCTGTGGTCGCTCCTGCATCGTGAGCCCTACGTGGCTGCGCTCGGCGCACTCACCGGCAATCAGGCGGTGCAGCAAGTACAAGCTGGACTGCAAGCAATCTATCTCAGCGGATGGCAGGTGGCCGCCGATGCCAACGACGCCGGGCACATGTATCCGGACCAGAGCCTGTACCCCGCCGACAGCGTTCCCAACGTGGTTCGTAAAATCAATAATGCACTCCTGCGCGCCGACCAGATTCATCACATGGATGGCAAGAACGGTGTCCATTGGATGGCGCCCATCGTGGCCGACGCGGAGGCAGGATTCGGCGGCACGCTGAACGCTTTCGAGCTCATGAAAGCGATGATCGAGGCCGGCGCGGCCTGCGTTCACTTTGAAGATCAGCTCTCGTCGGCGAAGAAGTGCGGCCATCTCGGCGGAAAAGTCCTGGTTCCGACGTCGGAGGCTATTCAAAAACTCGTGGCGGCTCGACTGGCTGCCGACGTCCTCGGCGTTCCTACGCTCATCATGGCACGTACGGACGCCGACAGCGCGCACCTGCTCACCAGCGACATCGATCCGCGGGACAAGGAATTCCTCACTGGCGAACGCACCGCCGAAGGCTTCTTCCGCATTCGAGGCGGCATCGAGTCTGCCATCGCGCGTGCCATCTCGTACGCGCCCTATGCTGACCTAATCTGGTGTGAGACGTCGCATCCTGATCTCGAGGAAGCGCGCCGCTTTGCAGAAGCGGTGCATGCCAAATATCCGGGCAAGCTGCTCGCCTACAATTGCTCGCCTTCGTTCAACTGGAAAAAGAATCTGGACGACATCACGATCGCCCGATTCCAGTCAGAACTCGCCAAGATGGGCTACAAATTCCAGTTTGTTACCCTGGCGGGGTTCCACGCGTTGAATCTCAGCATGTTCGAGTTGGCCCGCGGCTACAAACAGAGCGGAATGACCGCCTACTCTCGCCTGCAGGAGAAAGAGTTTGCTCGCGAAACCGCGTACGGATATCAGGCGGTGAAACACCAGCGATTTGTGGGAACGGGTTATTTCGACGCGCTCACCCAGGTCATTGCCGGGGGATCAGCGTCCACGACCGCGCTGGAAGGATCGACCGAGCAGGAACAGTTCGCAGAGATGAAGCCGCTGGTACGGCCAAAGCATGGGCCCGATGCGGGATGCCAGCCGATTCTCGGCGAGTGCCCGTCCGTAGTGGAGATCACGCCGATTCACGAGGAAATGCTACTGCCGTCCGGAGACTAGAAGGAATTCGCGGCAGGTTTCTGGAACAGTTGGAAATCCCAGGTCGAAAATGGAGTGGAGTTGGAAAGGGCGGGCTACGCGATTGAAATGATTGGTAGGCCCGAATGGACTCGAACCATCGACCTCTTCCGTGTCAAGGAAGCGCTCTAACCAGACTGAGCTACGGGCCTACGCGAACAGCTGCGGGTTCAATTCTAACGGGCGGCGGTGGTTCCGGCAAACGTTAGGATCCAACTGCATCGGCGTCCGGATGCAAGAGGGAACGCGACTCGCGACGTCATGGATCCTTCTGGGTGCACCTGCCCCCGTTAATTCTGGCTCCGAGGTCACACTCCCCACAGATAGTCTTCCTGCGGCTCGTCACTCCCGGTGGCGGGGGCTGTCGATGGGGTCGCTTGGTGCCACATCGGCTCGGGCGCGGTGGGAGCCTGGTCCACTGAGCTACGCGGCCGTTCAGCCGCTTCCCGAGACGTCGAATACCCCGTGCGTACCTGCCTGACCAGGTCCAGAATGCGGCCATCGTCGATCACCTTGGCATGATCTGCCAGGGCGAGGAAGAGACGATACACAAGATCAAGTTCACGCCGCTCGACTTGCAAGCCCAGCTTCTCGCAGCGCAGCTGAAGCGCATGCCGCCCGGAGTGTTTCCCAAGCACCAGTCGCGTGGACGGAACTCCCACCGACTGCGGCGTCATGATTTCGTAGGTCAGAGGGTTCTTGATCATGCCATCCTGATGAATCCCCGCTTCGTGCGCAAAGGCATTTCTCCCGATTACTGCCTTGTTGGGTTGCACGGGCACGCCCGTGATCTCCGCCAACAGCTGGCTCACGGGAAACAGGTGCTCAGTTGTGACGGTCGTCCGGTAGGGATAGCGGTCGGGCCGCACCCGCATGGCCATGACGAACTCTTCCAAGGAGGCATTTCCGGCGCGTTCACCAATGCCGTTGATGGTGCATTCGACCTGGCGCGCTCCCGCGGCGACGGCGGCCAGAGAATTGGCCACAGCAAGGCCCAAATCATTGTGGCAGTGGGCTGAGATCGTGACCCGCTCGATTCCACGTACGCGCTGCCGCAGGGTGTGGATCAAGACGGCATATTCTGCAGGAACGGTGTAACCGACGGTATCGGGAATGTTCAGCGTCGTTGCTCCCGCCTCGATCACGGCTTCCAGCACATCGCAGAGAAAGTCGACGTCGGATCGAGTGGCATCTTCCGGTGAGAATTCAATGTCGTCGCAGAATGACTTGGCCAGGCGGACGGCATCGCGCGCGCGCTCCAGGCAGTCGCGGCGGGAAATCCTGAGTTTGTGCTGGAGGTGAATATCGGAGGTTGCGAGGAAGGTATGGATCCGAGGCCGAGCCGCCGGCTGGACGGCCTGCCAGGCTCGTTCGACATCCTCACGGCAGCAGCGAGCCAGGGCGGCAATCACGGGACGGCGGATTTCGCGCGCCACAGCCGCGACCGCCTGAAAATCACCGTCGGAAGAAACCGGGAACCCGGCCTCGATGATGTCCACTCCCAGGCGCTCCAGCTGGTACGCAAAGCGCAGCTTTTCCGCCACATTCATGCTGCAGCCCGGAGACTGCTCCCCGTCCCGTAGCGTGGTATCGAACACTTTCACGTGCTCTCGTTCTGACAAGTTGTTCCTCCCGGGCGCCAAGTCAGGCCCACTGAATTCCGGTACAAACTAAAAGGCCACCATCCATGAGTGGATGATGGCCCTGTCGAAATCCTGATCAGACGATCTGTCTCGCTGAATCATCCACCGCGTCTTGGGGGTGCAAGCACCAGGCCAGAAATGGCCGTGCTAAGGGCGAGCAGAAGCAGTCGCACCTCCCGAGCATTCGCGGTATTTGCCAATGGACGCATGAGCGACACGATACGGCCTGAATGAATAATCAGAATAGATCGGCCGACATCGCCTGTCGAATCGAAATTGTGGTTTCGTTGGATCGATTTCTTGAATGGCGACGGCGCCATGCGGGTCTGTTGGCGACAGTCCATGTTCAACCTGAGGGTTCTCTAATCCACGGAAGTTCCGCTCGATGAGATAGCGGCCGCCTTGATTTTCACGGCCGGACCCTTTGGATTTCAAGCGCGCCACGAATCTGCCGATTGACACGGTAACTAGCCATGAGTGACGCCGACGATATCGTGAAAGAGTTTCTGGTGGAGAGCTACGAGAACCTGGACCGTCTCGACCACGACCTGATCGAACTGGAAAAGCATCCCTCCGACCGGGAAGTTCTGGCGAGCGTGTTTCGCACTATTCACACCATCAAGGGGACGTCGGGATTCCTCGCGTTCAGCCAGCTGGAAGCGGTGGCTCACGTCGGCGAGAACCTGCTGGCCCGGTTGCGGGATGGCCAACTTCTACTCAATCCAGCGATCACAACCGCCTTGCTGACGATGGTAGATGCGGTGCGGCAGATGCTTGGTCATATTGAAAAGCAGGGAAACGAGGGCGAGGACGACCACACGAAGCTGATCGCGAGTCTGACCCAGTTGCTGCAGCCGGGAAACGAGGAGAAGCCAGCCGAGCCGTCCGGCAAACGGGCCACGAAAAAAACCGTCAACCCTACAACCCAAGAAAAGGCAAGCCCGCCTGCTGCTGAAGAGGGGGCGGCCCCGCCGGCGGTGAAGGCGAAGGCCGCGGCGGCAGGCGGGACTCAGGTTCCGGCGGCGGAGAAATCAGCGGAAGTACGGGCCGAAGACGCATCGCCTCACGCAGGGGAACCCAAACCGGGAACGGCGGCGGGGCCGTCAGCATCCGACAGCACGATCCGCGTGGATGTCAGCCTGCTCGATCAGTTGATGAATCTGGTCGGGGAACTGGTGCTGGCGCGCAACCAGATTCTGCAATTCACCAACTCGACCGAGGAGAGCGGGTTGGTGGCGACCAGCCAGAGGCTCAACCTGATTACCAGCGAGCTGCAGGAAGGCGTGATGAAGACGCGCATGCAGCCCATCGGAAACATCTGGGGGAAGTTTCCCCGTACGGTGCGCGACGTCGCCCTGAGCTGCGGCAAGCAAGTGCGGATCGAGATGTCGGGCAAAGAGACGGAACTCGACAAGACGCTGATCGAAGCCATCAAAGATCCGCTGACGCACCTGGTGCGAAATGCGGTCGATCACGGGATCGAGGCGCCCGCAGCGCGAAAGGCGGTGGGCAAAGACCCGGAAGGACGCCTCTTCCTGCACGCGTATCACGAAGGTGGCCAGGTCAACATCGAGATCTCGGACGACGGCGCGGGGCTTAACCAGGAGAAGATCCGCAACAAGGCAATCCAGAAGGGCCTGATCACCGCCGACCAGACGGCGCGCATGACGGAGCGCGAGATCGTGAATCTGATCTTCCTGCCCGGTTTCTCGACAGCGGAGAAGGTGACGAACGTATCCGGCCGCGGGGTGGGCCTCGATGTGGTGAAGACGCACATCGAGAAGATCGGCGGCACGGTGGACGTGCAGTCGAAGATGGGGCAGGGTGTGATGGTGCGCATGAAGATCCCGCTCACCCTGGCGATCATACCGGCACTCATCGTCAGCAACGGCGGCGAGCGTTATGCGATTCCGCAGGTGAGCCTGCAGGAACTAGTGCGGCTGGATGGGGAACAGGCGCATACGGGAATCGAGATGATTCACGGCACTCCGGTCTACCGGCTGCGCGGACGCCTGCTGCCGCTGGTGTATCTAGGGCGCGCCCTGGGGGTAGAGGCTCGCCCGGCGGCGAGCGGGAATGCGCCGGTTCGGGAGAGCGTGAATGTGGTGGTGCTGGAAGTGGAAGGGCGGCAGTTCGGGCTGGTAGTGGACGAGGTCAATGACACGGAAGAAATCGTGGTCAAGCCGCTCAGCAAGCAGTTGAAGACGATCAGCATCTATGCTGGCGCCACCATCATGGGCGACGGGAAAGTCGCGCTCATCCTGGATGTACCGGGTCTGGCGCACGGCGCCCGCGTGCTGGTGCAGGGACGGGAACAAACGCAGCCGCCAGCGCCGGCTGCCGCGGCTGGGGAGTCCGGGCAAACGCAGAAGCTGGTCTTGTTCACCGGCCTGGCGGACTCGCGCATGGCCGTTCCCCTGAGCATGCTGGCGCGACTGGAGAACATTCCCGGCGTCCAGGTGGAACGATCGGGCAATCAATGGGTGACGCAGTACCGCGGCCAGATTCTGCCGCTCATCCGGGTCAGCCACGCGCTCGAGGAGCGGCGGAAGCTGTTGCCCGAGAGCGACGCGCAACCTCTACCGTCATCCGGCGCGCTGCAGGTCCTGGTTCTCGAGCACGAACGGCAGTCGTTCGGATTGGTGGTGAATCAGATTCTGGACATTGTCGAGAGCTCGCTCGAACCCAAGTCGCCGCCGACTCGCACCGGCGTACTCTTCTCCTGTGTTATCGGCGACAAGGTGACCGAGTTGCTGGATGTGCCCGCGATCCTGCGCGGCGGGGAGACGGGCAAACTCGCCGAGGCCGCCGAGGCTGGGAGCTGAACATGTCCAATACTCGCCAGTTCTGCACGTTTTACCTGGATCGCCTGCTGTTCGGCGTGGAGTCGCAGAAGATCCAGGAAGTGGCCGGTTACCGCGAATTGCGGCCAGTGCCGCTGGCGCCGCCGGCGGTGAGCGGGTTGATGAACCTGCGCGGGCAGGTTGTGGTGGCGCTCGAATTGCGGAAGCAGCTGGAGCTCTCCGAACGCCCGTCCACCATGACGCCGGTCTGTCTGGTGGTGCGCGGTTCCGGAGGCGAAGTGTGCCTGCTCGCCGACGAAGTCGGCAACGTGGTGGAAGTGGACGACGATACGTTCGAGCCCTCGCCGGAGACACTCTCTCCGCGCTTGCGGTCGGTGATCCTGGGCGTGCACAAGCTCGAGGACCAGCTCATGCATGTACTGGATACCGACCGTGCCTGCGAGGTGGGGGCCGCTGGGGAGGGCGCGAACGAGACCTAGGCCGGCCAGAAATTACCAAAGATCAAATAGTAATGGCCGTAGGGTCATCTCAAGAAGGAGAAGAAGACAGGCTTCGTCGCCGATGTGCAGTATAGGCAGCCGAGGGACGCGATCGATCAGGCTGTCCTACAGGTGACTCTTGCGGCGACTCGAATGGTGGTTTCCCGGCCTTGTTCTCCATCTCGCATCTCTTATGGTTCAACCCTCTGTTGCACAAACTGCGGCAAGCAGCTTGGCAGCTGAGCAATCCAACCGCGGTGTAATTACCGTTGCGCAACTTGCCGCGGAGCCGCGGCAGGTCGTCAAGGATCTGGCACAACGGGGCATCTCCTTCCAAGGTCTGTTTGTCCAGGACTGGTCCAAGGGAGCACGCGCCGGGGTAGACGCAGCCGAGGGGTTTGGCCGCTATTCGTTTGACCTTACTGCTTCGTTCGACAATGAGAAGCTCCTTGGCTGGAAGGGCAGCAGCGCTTCCATGCGATTGAAGCAGCACATCGGAGAGTTCGGGGAAGGGTACCAGGATGCCGCGCAAGTGATCTCAAATATTGACGCCCCTTCTCGCACGAGCCTGTATGAGTTGTGGCTGCAGCAGAGGCTGCTGGAGGATCGCGTGCGTTTGAAGGTTGGCAAGATCGACGCCAACAGCGAATTCGCGGCCGTCGGGAATGCGGGCGATTTTCTGAATTCCTCGATGGGATTCAGCCCTACGATTCTCGCGTTTCCCAGCTACCCGGAGCCGAAATTCGGTGTCAACGTTTTCCTGGTTCCCAGAAAGAACTACGGCCTTGGAACCGGCGTGTTCCAAACCGCGGGTTCCGGTGTCCTTACACTGGTCGAGCCGAGCCGGAAATGGAATGTGAGCACGAACGAGCTGGACGGCCACGTCAACGTCGGATACTGGCGGCTGGATGGAACTCTCTCCCGGTTTGACGGAGGACAATCCTCGGTATCGCAGGGCGTGTATGCCGTCGCGGAGCAAGCGCTGTGGAAACATGCGCTGGACCGGGGCGGGGAACGTCGGCTGGCGACGTTTTTCCAGGTCGGCACGGCGGACCGCCACGTCAGTCCGGTGACGAGTCATGTTGGCGTGGGCATGGTCCTGCAGGCTCCGATTGCCGAGCGTCCAGCCGATTCGTTTGGGTTCGCGGCGACGGGTGTAGGTTTCAGCCCCCATCCCGCGGCCGGGTTTGACGACGCATCCGAAATCATCCTGGAAACCTATTATCGGGCAAGCGTCACGCGGCATGTGGCGCTGGTGCAGGACTTTCAATTCGTGCGGAACCCGGGCGGGTTGGAGTCGAATCCGGATTGTGTGGTGATCACGCCACGGTTGGTCGTCTCCTTTTGACTGCTAGTACTCCTCTCTCTTCCATAAAGGTCGGGCCCTGAATCACCGATGAATTTAGGGGGCAAGCTGCAGGCTCCCCAGATTGCCGGCGCATGGGCCTGGACATCCAACATCCCACGAACCGGCGGAGGAGAGACGTGAAGGCACTCGCAAATCTACGCATCCGGTGGAAGCTGTCCATTCTGATTGCGGCCGTCGTGGTCGCTTTGGGGGCATTCGCGCTGGTTTCCTTCTCTACGTTGCGGACCGTCGAAGTCAACGGTCCGCTGTACAAGGAGATCACGCTCAGCAACGACCTGGTGGCCGATATCATGCCGCCCACGGTCAGCCTCCTGCCGACACGGTTGCTGGTCTACCGGGCGCTTTACGAAACCGACCGCGAAAAGCGCGAGCAGTTGTTCAGCGAAATACGGCAAGCTCACAAGGATTTCGAGGACATGTACCAGAAAGATCTGAACGATCTGCCGCCTGGAAAAGTGAAAACTGCGTTGCAGAACAGTGCGCTCAGCGCCTCCGGGGGAGAGTACTTCACTCTGATCGAGCAAGCCCTGATCCCGGCACTTCGCCAGGGAGACGCAAAGCGCGTGAACGAGGTGCGCCTGCAATTGGTGGGCATCGGGGGACGCAACCAGCACGTGGTGGATGAGTTGGTGAAGCTGGCCACAGAGGAACAGGACAGCGGTGAAAAGGAAGCGGCGGCAACGGTCAGGGCGCGAACTTGGATGATGATGGGAGTGGCTCTTGGTTCGTTCCTCTTCATCTTGCTGGCGGCCTATTTGATCGGAATCAGCATCTCCAGACCGCTCAACACGATGGCGGACCGCCTGCGGGACATTTCGGAAGGTGAAGGCGACCTGACCAAGACGGTGGACATCGCCGGCTCCGACGAAGTCGCGCAGACGGCGAGCTATTTCAACCAGTTTGTCGGCAAACTGCGCGAGATGATTGCCGCCATCGCGGAGAACGCGGAGCAGTTGGCCGCATCCAGCGAAGAACTCTCGGCGACCAGCCAGCAGATCACGGCCAACTCGGAAGAGACGACGGCGCAGGCGAAGGTGGTGACCGAGGCGGGTACAGCCGTCAACACGAACCTGCAAACCATTGCCAGCGGCGCCGAGGAGATGAATTCCACCATCGGCGAGATCGCCAGGAATGCGGCGGAAGCGGCCCACATCGCTGCCGAAGCGGTCGAGGCGGCGGAGGCGACGAATCAGACCGTGAGCAAGCTGGGGGACTCGAGCTCGGAAATCGGGAAGGTGATCGAGGTGATCACTTCGATCGCGCAGCAGACCAACCTGCTGGCCCTGAATGCCACGATCGAGGCGGCGCGCGCCGGGGAAGCGGGCAAAGGATTCGCGGTCGTAGCGAACGAGGTGAAAGAGCTGGCCAAGCAGACAGCCAAGGCCACCGAAGAGATCAAGCAGAAGATAACCGTCATCCAGGAGAACACGACGGGAGCAGTGACAGCCATCGGCGGGATCCGAGGCGTGATCGACAAGATCAGTCACATCTCCAATGGGATTGCCACGGCAGTCGAAGAGCAGAGTGCGACCACCGGCGAGATGGCGCGCAACGTGGCGGAAGCGGCCCGCGGAGCTTCCACCATCTCGACCAACATTGCTGGAGTGGCGGAAGCGGCGCAGAGCACGTCGACCAACGTGGGCGAGGCGCAAACCGCAACCGAACACCTGGCCCGCATGGCCAATCAACTTCGCGAACTGGTAGGCCGGTTCCGGACCGGGACGAGCACCGCGAACTCATCCCCTGTTGTTCCACGGGCGCGTACTGCGGCTGCGGGCGCGCGATGAGAAAGCGCGGTTCGCTCATGCGAGAGCACATCAAAGCGAGGCAGGATCCATGTTCAGAAAAATCAAGCTGACGGGAAAGATCGTGGGGGCCATTACTGCAACTCTGGTATTGACCTCGGCGATCAGTTTCTGGGTGACACAGAGCCGGATCAATGCCCAGGCCGAGGAAGCGTTTCGGGACAAGGTGCGGCAGATCACGGGCATGGCCAGCATGACGCGAGTCTGGTTCTCCAACAACGTCGACACGATGGTGCCGGGCGGGAACTTCAAGACGCTCAACCAGGTGCCGGTCGTGGTTGCCTGGAGCGTAGCCCAGCAATACGCGGACAAGCATGACATGACGTTTCATACGCCCTCGTTGACCCCGCGCAATCCCAAGAACCAGCCGGACGATTTCGAACGGCGCGCGCTTGAGGCGTTCCAGAAGAATCCTGCCCTCGAGGAATATTCGGAGCGTGGAAAAGATCACGGGCAGGACGTGCTGCGCTATGCCCAGGCGGTTCGCCTTACTCAGGACTGTCTGGTTTGCCATGGCAGTCCGAAGGGAGAAAAAGATCCTTTCGGGTACGAGAAGGAGGGGATGCAAGCCGGGGACCTGCGCGGAGCGTTTGTGGTGAAGGCTTCCACGGAAGGTCTGGTGCAGACGGCCAATGCCAATTCTCTGGCGCTGTTCGTGATCACTTTTCTCACTTTGCTGGCGGCCACGGGAGCGGTGCTGCTGGTGGTGCGAAAGCTGATCGCCAAGCCGCTGTTCGCGTCGGTGGATCTGGCCAACAAGATTGCGCAGCGGAACCTGGCGGTGGACGATCTGCTGCTGCAGTCCGAGGATGAGATTGGGGAAGCGACCTCTGCGCTGAATGTGATGAAGAACAATCTGCACGGAATCGTAGTGGCAATCAAGGAAAACGCGGAACAAGTGGCAGCGGCGAGCGAGGAACTCTCGGCCACCAGCCAGCACATCACGGCGAATTCGGAAGAGACGACGGCGCAGGCGAAAGTGGTGTCGGAGGCAGGCACGCATGTGAACACCAACCTGCAGACGATCGCTTCGGGCGCCGAACAGATGAATTCCACCATCGGAGAGATTGCCAAGAACGCTACAGAAGCGGCGCGGATTGCAGCGGAAGCCGTGCAGACTGCCGAGGCCACCAACCGGACCGTATCCCGGCTGGGGGATTCGAGCGAGGAGATTGGGAAAGTGATCGAAGTGATCACTTCGATCGCGCAACAGACGAACCTGCTGGCTCTCAATGCCACCATTGAAGCGGCGCGGGCCGGGGAAGCCGGGAAAGGGTTCGCGGTCGTGGCCAACGAAGTGAAGGAACTGGCCAAGCAGACGGCGAAAGCGACAGAAGAGATCAAGCAGAAGATTCTGGTGATCCAGGGCAACACCTCCGGGGCGGTCGAGGCGATCGGAGGGATCAAAGAGGTGATCGACAAGGTCAGCCATATCTCAACGGTGATCGCGACGGCGGTGGAGGAGCAGAGCGCGACCACCGGAGAAATGGCGCGGAACGTGGCGGAAGCCGCGAAAGGAGCGGCCACGATTTCCAACAACATTGCCGGCGTGGCCGAGGCGGCGCAGAGCACATCGACGAATGTCGGCGAAGCGCAGACGGCTGCCGAGCACCTGGCGCGCATGGCCAATCAGTTGCATGACCTGGTCGGGCAATTCCAGGTGCGCAGGGCCGGGGAAACCTCGGGTGCCGGGGACAAACAGAAGGCGATGGCGGCGACATCCCGCTGAGGGGATGTGTCTGGCGACAGAGGGATCAAGGAGCGATGCGACCCATTCGGGTATTTGTCGTGGACGATTCGGCCGTGATCCGGCGGCTCCTGACCGAGGTGTTGTCGTCGGAGCCGGAGGTCGAAGTCGCCGGAACGGCCGCGAATGGCAATCTGGCGCTCGAGAAGTTGGACGCAGTCAGGCCGGATCTAGTCACGCTGGATATCGAAATGCCTGGCATCGACGGACTGGCGACGCTGGTCGAGATCCGAAAGCGAAAGCCCCGGCTGCCGGTGATCATGTTCAGCACGTTGACCGAGCGGGGCGCCTCGGCCACGCTGGAAGCCTTGGCACGCGGCGCCAGCGATTACGTCACCAAGCCGACCAGCGTGGGCAGCGCGGACGAAGCCCGGGAGCGGGTGCGCGGGGAACTCATTCCGAAAATAAGGTCGTTGTGCGAGGTGCGGGAAGCGCTGGCGCCGCTGATCGCAGCGCCGCCGCCCAGAATCGCTCCCCGCTCGCGGGCGCGGATCGAAATTGTGGCGATCGGCAGTTCAACTGGCGGACCCAATGCGTTGGGCGAGGTCATCCCGCAGATTCCGGCCGATTTTCCGGTGCCCATCGTGATCGTGCAGCATATGCCGCCGGTCTTCACACGGCTGCTGGCGGAACGACTGAACAAACTGGGACGGCTTGCGGTGCACGAAGGGGAACAGGGGAGGTCGCCGCAGCCGGGAGAGGTCTGGATCGCGCCCGGTGATTACCACATGACGCTGGTACGCAAAGGGCCGGAAGTGATCATGGTCATGAATCAGGATTCCCCGGAGAATTGCTGCCGGCCAGCGGTGGATGTGCTGTTTCGCTCGGTGGCGCAAGTCTATGGCAGCAGCGCGCTGGGCTTGGTGCTGACTGGGATGGGGTCGGATGGGACCTCCGGGGCACAGAAAATTCGGGAAGCGGGCGGCGAAGTCTTCGCCCAGGACGAGGCCAGTTCTGTGGTTTGGGGTATGCCCGGCAGCGTGGTCGCTGCGCGTCAGGCGGATCGTGTGTGCCCGTTGCGTTCGATTGCCGGAGAGGTCGTGGGCCGGGTGCTGTCGAGCCGCCGGACGCTCGCTGCGGGGGCGTTGCTGGCGAAATGATACTTCAGCCGGAGATGGCTTGAATATGGCAACTGAAGTCGCAAAACAGATGCAAGCGGCGCCCGCGGATGGAAATCCATCCGATCCGGCGTATTTGAAAATCCGCGACTTGATCTACCGGATCTCGGGCATCTACCAACCGGAAGAGAAACTCTATCTGCTGGTCTCGCGCTGCGGCCGGAGGATGAGTGCAGTTGGCGCGAAGACCCCGTCCGAATACCTGGAGCACTTGACGACACGTGGGAATCGCGATGCCGAATTGCGGCTGCTGCTCAACGAGATCACCATCGGAGAGACCTACATGTTTCGCAGCCCGCCGCAACTGGAAGCGCTCCGCATGGTGATTCTGCCGCAGATTATGCAGGCGAAGAGCGCGATGGGATTCAAGCGCCTGCGCTTCTGGAGCGCGGGGTGCTCAACCGGAGAGGAGCCCTATACCCTGGCGATGTTTCTGCTCGAGCAGAGCGAAAAGATGCTGGCGGGCTGGAGTTTCGACATCCTGGCGACAGACTTGAATGACGATTCCCTCACGGCGGCCAAAGCCGGGATCTATGGCGAATATGCGTTGCGGAATACGACTAATGCTCTCCGCACGAAGTACTTCAAAGTGCACGACGAAAAGAGAATGCAAGCCGGGGACGTGTTGAAGTCCCAGATCCGTTTCGACCGCGTCAATCTGAGCGACAACAGCAAGATGGTGTTCCTGAAGGGAATGGACGTGATTTTCTGCTGCAACGTACTGATCTATTTCGACCTGGCGTCGAAACGTCGCGTGGTGCAGCACTTTCATTCCAACCTGCTTCCCGGCGGATATCTCTTTCTTGGCCACGCGGAGTCGCTATTTCAGGTGGACGACACTTTCAAGCTGGTCCATTTCCCGGGAACGACAGGCTACTGCAAGGCGCCGGCCGAGGGAGGCAAACGATGAGCGCACCAAAACTGGAACAGTTGCGATCGCAGGTGAAGAAACTGGACTCGATCTCGACTGCGCCGGTGATCCTGCAGCCGCTGCTGGAGGTCTTGCGCCTGCCGGCGGAGAATATCAATTTCGACAAGGTTGTCGAACTCGTTTCGTACGACGGGGCGATCGCGGCACAATGTCTGCGCCTGGCAAACTCGCCGTTGTTCGGGCGCCGTGAAGTGCAAAGCGTGCGTTCGGCGGTGATGGCGCTTGGGCTGCAGAGAGTGCGATCCATGCTGTTTGGACTGTGCATGAACCAGGTGCTGCCCAAAGATAAGTGGGTGTTCGAACCGGTCGCGTTCTGGAGGCACTCGCTCGGTTGCGCACTGGTTACCCAGCGGATGGCGCTGAAGATCGGATATGCCGAACCGGAGAAGGCTTACCTGGCTGGGCTGCTGCATGACCTGGGGTTGCTGGTGAACTCACTACTGTGCACCGAAGAATTTCGCAAATGCTGGGCGCAGGCCGCCGAGAGCCATCGAGCACTTCATCTTTGCGAACAGGAGGTTCTGGGGTTCACGCATACGGACAGCGGCCGTTTGCTGGCCGAACACTGGCGGCTTCCTCAGGACTTGTGCGAAGTCACGTACGGCCATCACAATCCCGAAATGCTTCCGTCGCCGAACCCATTGGCTTGTCTCGTGCACTTAGGCGATCTGCTGTGCCGCCTTCGTTATCTCGGTTACGGCTATGACGAGGTCATGGGCGTGGAACTCGGCGGCCAGTCAGCGTGGCAAACGCTGGTCAAGATGCACCCGGCGTTGGCGGAAATGGACGTCGCCCGGTTCACCATGGACATTGACGGGGCCATGGATCAGATTGTTGCCACGGTGGATGCCGTGTTCGGAGCGGGTGCGGCGATACCGGCACAGGCAGCGAAGTAAGTTGGACCGCGATTTCTTGGACGCTGCGAGTGGTTTGCAGGTAGGCCTGGGCCCTGTTCCCCGAAGGCGACCTTTGCGATATTCGTCTTGCGGTTTGTGAACCCTGGAATCGCGCTACCGCTCGTTCGAATAAGAATTCCTAGACAATAAAAAAGCGCCCTGAGCGAAATCGCTCAAGACGCCTTCGGCAGCCCTCCCCCAGAACTGCCAAACCACGTGATGATCCTATGTCCACTTGGCCGGACTGTAAATGTCACTTCCGTAATGTCATGCATGGAATTGAGTACCGCTGGCGCTGGCACTGGTCGTAATCGCAAGAGTCAGTCCTCGATCAATGCTATGTCGCTGAAAATAAACCAGAAAATAGCCGGAACTGGGTGCACGATGGGCCTTGGTTACCTGGGGCCTGTTTTTCCGTTCTGCACATCGGCGGCTGTTTCGCGCGAAATTGTTTCAGCAAAACCGGCGGATCACTTCTTCTCCCAGGTCCTGCCGCCGTCAGAAGTGAACCATGACTGGTGGGTATCGGTGGTCAACCGAATGTCGGTCGCACTATTCATTTCGACGGCAATGATGTCAGCGGTGAGCGACTCAACTTTGGTGGCGGGGCGGACTTGCGTCCAGGTGGCGCCACGGTCAATCGAGTGAAAAAGCATGCCGGAATGACCGCTGGCCCAGACCTCGTTGCCCCAGGATCCAAAAGAGAGCAAGGGCTGCTTGAGTTGCAGAGCGGTTTGCCAGGTGGCGCCGCCATCCAGTGAACGGCGCAGCACGCCTGCGACGAAACTCCATTGGGCGGCCATGTCTTTCGCCACCATTCTTTTCATCGCATTTGGCTGACTGGAATATCGAAGGCCCGCTGCGGCCTGGTCCTGCGACTCGACTTCCAAGGCCTGAGTTTTGGCGGGCGGCGCTTCCTCTTTCAACGAGTTCGGCGGTTTGGCTTTCTTGATTTCCAAGGGAGCTTCGTTCCGCCCCATAACTACGATTTGTGCGGGCGCCGCCGGGGCCAGTTTTGCCGAGTCGGTTGAAACCGCGGCCGCTCCGCTTGTGACTTCGACTTGTTCGGAGGCGCCGCCAACGACGGCTCCGCTGGACTGGCCCGGCGCTGTCTTCAGGCTGAGTTTGTCGGTCGGAGTCGCATCACTGCGCTTACTGTCGACCAGAGGTGCATAGTCACGCGTTCCTGCCGACGGTTGGGCTATGACGGGCGACGATGCGACAGGACCGAAGTTCCCGTCCGTTTGCCTACGAGTCCGGGATTCGTCCGCTTGGGCGATTCTGGCCGGAGCGGACGAACCGGTCTCCGCGTTAGCCTTCGCTGCTTCTGGAAGAACTGGGTTTGATTGGGGAGCGGCAGGGCGGGACTGTTCCGCCTGCTCGTTGACGATGTCGACCATGGATGGCGCTTGCTTGCTGTGACGCAACATGAGCACGGAGGCCACAACTACCACGCCCGCAGCCGCGGCGGCCCAGTGCAGATTCGGCCAGGACAGCCACCGAGGGGGATGGCTGATTGTCCGATTTGAGGCCGCTGCCGGGATCTGTTCGGCTGCCACCATCGGCCGGGCGACCGTTTCGAGAGCGGGAATGCTGAGGGCAAGTACCTCCCGGCAGTCGCGGCAGGCCGCGAGATGCACGACCACGCCTTCGCGTTCGGTGGCCGACAATGCCTGCTCTGCAAAAGCAGCCAGCACGTCCGCTTCGGGGTGCGCCCCCGCTAGCGCGGCGGCCCGCAAGCGGTCGTGAACGATTTTAGGTACTTCAGGCATGGTTACCGTCCGCGCCCGGCGCGGAAACCTTTCCTCCAGGGAACGCTTTTGCCGACGAATCTTGCGTCAGCCGAGCTCGAATATCCAGCTGCAAATCTCGTACGTCGCTGTCGAGCGCTTCTGTGGCCTGGGCATGGCTCAGACCGCGCTCGCGCAGGCAGGCCAGGATGCGCTTCCGCAGCGCGGTCGAGACGCGGTCCAAGCGGCGGCTGATGCTCGATTCATGCAGTTTCAGGATGCGCGCAATCTCCGCCAGGGTGCGGCCATCCAGATAATACGCCGCCAAAACGTAGCGGTCCTCTGGCGAAAGTTCAGCGAGGGCCTGGTCCGTGGCCGCAGTCAGGCGCGGATCGGCGACGGCGACCGGTTCGGGATCGGGAGCTGTAAATTGGGCGCCATTCTCAGTCTGCTCGTCGAGACTCACGACCCGTTTCTGCTTGCGATAGCGGTTGATGAACTCCTGCGCCATCACCGTACGCAGCCAGCCTTCGAGCGATCCTCGCCCAGTGTAGAAAATGAGCTTCGAGTGGCGCGCGCCCTCGCGCGTGCTCATGCCGTAGAGATCAGCGAAGAGGGAATCGGCGAGTTCCGAAGCATGCACCGAATTGCGGGTGATGTGCAGGGCTATGGCATGAAGCTTGGGCTGATAACGGCTGATGAATTCCTGCCATGCACGCTCATTTCCGGCGGCGCAGGCACGGGCGAGTGCCAGCTCTTCAAAGCGAAGCCCACCACAAAACGTTGCGGCCTCCTCGACGGAAGCCAGTGGCAGATACTTCTGCTGGATGTCACGCAGGATGGTCGTGAATTGAATGCAATCGATCCCGAAGTCCTCAGCGCCGCTGACGATGAAAAGAGCTCTGGCGTCCTTGTCCGCGAGTCCGGTTTGGGCAGGTCCCGGCATGTCCTCAGAGGATGCTAGCAATAAATTAGACGCAAGACTTGGAAATTCGGTCGTTCTCTCGACAACAGGCAGGAAAGCAACACTCCTGGAAGGTCGAACGAGGGGAATCGAGGCCTTCGTGCTTTCCTGCCCGGAGGCTTCTATGCGACTGGCCGTCGTGGTTGGAGGTATCTCCCTGCTCGTCCTTGCAGCGCTCGTCATTCCATGCATGATCGAGGCTGGTGAAGTCGGTCCGGCGTCGGGCTACGCCTTGCTGGATCCGATCCGCAGCGGTAATTTGACCGTCTTTCCCGTCGTGGCGAACAAGTCGTATGACACGGGACAATTCCTCACTCTGGATGAAGGCATTCGCAGCGGCGATGTCGTGGTGGTCGAGGCCGGACAAGCCCGCGGCCTGATTCGCCGTCGCCCAAATGTTCGGCCGGTTCCTTATCCCGTGTCGGACGGTGAGGTGAACCGGTTGGTGTTGGTGAACAACTCACAACGTCCGTTGCTGCTGCTGGCTGGAGAAATCGTGACCGGCGGCAAGCAGGATCGTGTCATCGGCAAAGATCGCATCGTACCGGCGGAAAGCGATCCGGTGGATCTGAGCGTCTTTTGTGTTGAGCCCGGGCGCTGGGTACCGACCAACGGCAAGTATCAATTCGACCAGTCGGCCAGCGGAGGCGTCGCCCTGTTCGCGGCTCCCGCGGTACGCAGCAAGGCCATGGTTGCCAAAGATCAGCAGCAGGTTTGGGATGAAGTCCGCAAATCGCAGCGTGCGATGGCTCAGTCGGAAGCGGTGGTGGTTGCCGGGGCCGCACCTGCCGTGAATTCCACTTCGTCGTATGCGCGCGTGATGGGCAATAAAGAAGTGCAGCAGGAGGTCGACAAGGTCGCAGCCCCGATACAGCGCAGCTACGAGAGCGTGATTCGCCAGCTGCGAGACAAGAACGCGGTGGGAGTTGTGGTCGCAGTCAATGGCGAGGTCGTGTGGGCCGACATCTTCGCGAGCACGCAGTTGCTCCAAAAATATTGGCCGAAGCTGGTACGTTCCTACGCCAGCGAGGCGGTGATCACTCGCGCCAAGGGCGGCGAGGTCACTCTTCGTCAGGCGCAGAAATTCCTGGACGATCTGCAGGGACGGCACGAAACCGCCGATACGGAACCTGGGGTTTATCGACAGGCGGAGATCACTGGGAATGGCTTCAAGGTTTTTGAGCTGACGTCATTGCTGCCGAAGACCGGTTATCCGGTCCATGTGGCCAAGATGGCGGACTAACGGAACCCGGGGGCCAGCCGCCTCGGCTGTCCTCGGGGAACTCAGCGCTTCGCCACGAAGGCACAGGAGTCGCGAAGAGGGCACTCATCGCAGAGCGGCCAGGAGCGCTTGCATAGTTCCTGGCCGTGTTTTCGTAACAACTGATGGGTAGCGATGAGCGAGTCGCAATCCTTCGCCAGTTGGCTCACAATGGCATTTTGCACCGCGCGGTAGCTGGCGGAGTAGCTTTTCTGTTCCTGGGAGAATCCCAGGCGCAACAACACTCGCAGACCATTCGACTCCAGGGCCAACACGGGGTACTTGCCCGCGAACATCAGGATCTTGTCAGCGCCGGGCGCGCCAATGGTGGGGAACTGGCGCAGCGTCTTCCGGGCCTGTCCCAAGGACGCGTCCAGGGCGGCGTTCAGCTTACCCTTCAGCAGCACCTGCACGATTTCCGCACACTGGCGCAGGCGTTGCGCTCGAAGTTCAGGGACGATCCCTCCCATGCGCGTCACTGCCAGCAGCTTTGCCGGTTTCGCCTTCAGGATGTCGTCCGGGCTGGTGCCGACGGTTTTGCGAAGTGCTGCGAATGCGGCGGCCCGCTTTTCATCGTCAGCGAGATAGGCGACGTTCTCCCAGAGAACCTGCTCGAAGGGATCCGTAACCGGCGGCGGCTCGGGAGCACTGTAGAACTTCCGCAGAATGCTAACGGCTCGGGCCAGCGTCAGTGAAGCAGCCATGAGACACCCGTCACTTGGAAGAACGGAAGCGATCCAGACCTTTCAGCACCACGTCGTTCGCGTCAAAGGCCAGCTTGAGTGGAGGCAATTCCTCGCGCGTGAACCAGCGGACATCCGTAGCATCACTGCCCGCCTGCGGATCACCTGAGACTGGCCGGCAAAGGAAGTCGATCAGCACATAGTGATAGCGCACACGGTTGTCGTCAGAACGAATGACGCGCTCATAGACCCCCAGCATCTCGACGGTCTCCACAACCAGCCCGGTCTCTTCGCGAGCCTCGCGGACGGTGGCCTCGCGCAGGGTCTCACCGCATTCCAACACGCCGCCAGGCAGCGACCACTCGCCCAAAAGGGGGGCATGCCCGCGGCGGATCAGCAGGACCCGGCCATCCTGCACGATAACCGCGCCCACTCCTACCAGCGGTTTGTCGGGATATTCGCGGGACATGCGAAAGGCAGTGTACAGGGAAATCGTAGCTCGTGACTCGGCTCTCGGGGCCGCACGGTTCTACAATATCCGCCATGTCTCTCGACGAATACAAACGAAAACGGCGCTTTGAGGAGACGCCCGAGCCGCCCCCGAAGATCGAGAAGCAGTCGAAGCATCGCTTCGTCGTCCAGCGCCATGATGCGACTCGCCTGCACTACGACTTCCGCCTGGAGATGGAAGGGGTGCTGAAATCGTGGGCCGTTCCCAAGGGACCTTCACTCGATCCTGCCGACAAGCGGTTGGCCATGCATGTCGAAGATCATCCCGTATCGTACTTCGATTTTGAAGGCACCATTCCCGAAGGCAACTACGGCGGTGGAACGGTCATGGTCTGGGAAGTCGGCACCTGGCAGCCCCTTTCGCCGGTACTGGTGAAAGGCGAGCACGTGCCCGCCAGCGAAAAAGAAGCTGCCGCCATGATGACGAAAGGCGACTTGAAGTTTCGTCTGACAGGGAAGAGGCTGAACGGCGATTTTGCACTGGTGCGCATCAAGGGACGCCACCCGGGCAGCAATGGAAACGAATGGCTGTTGATCAAGAAGAAAGACGAGTTTGTGGTTCCTGGATTTGATATCGATCAGTACGACACGTCGGTCCTCACGGATCGAACCATGGAGGAGATCGCAGGCGACGCGGGATCGAGAGAGTGGACGAGCAGCCGTCCGGCCACGCGCGGCAAACTGAAGGCGGCATGGCTGGCTGACGCCGTGGCGCGTGCTGACAAAAAGCGGAAGGCTTTAACCGCAGAGAATGCCGAGAACGCAGAGAAGAACGGGGGAAAAACAAAGGCGAGATTGGACCGACGCTCGGCTGCAAGCGCAGTTTCGAGGAGGGTGCCGAGAAAGAAACCGATTACCTCCGCGAGCTCTGCCGACTCTGCGGTAAAGGATCTGGATGGCGCCGTCGCCAAGCCCATGCCCGCACGCATCCATCCAATGCTCGCGACGTCCATTGACGAGCCGTTCGACAATCCGGAGTGGTTGTTCGAAATTAAGTGGGATGGTTATCGCGCCGTGGCGTTCATCAAAGACGGAGAGGTGCGGCTGGTCTCGCGTAATCAGAACAATCTGACCGGACAGTTTGCGGAACTTGGTGATCTGCCCAAGTCCGTAAAGGCGGATACTGCCGTGCTCGATGGCGAGATCGTGGCTTTGGACGACGAAGGCCGCCCGTCATTCAGCCTGATGCAGCAGCGCACGGGTTTCCAGCCACCGGGAAAGAAGCGCCTGCCGCGGCGCGAAGGCGTTCCGGTTCTGTACTACGCCTTCGACCTTCTCTACTTCGATGGCTACGACCTGCGCAAAGTGCCGCTGGAGAAGCGCAAGGAGCTTCTGCAGTCGATTCTCGACGGCAGTGGCGTTGCCCGCTTCTCAGACCACTATGCGGAAAAAGGTCGCGACCTGTTTGCGGCGGCCAGACAGCGCGGACTTGAGGGCATCCTCGCCAAAAAGCGTGACAGCACCTACCAGGAGGAACGGTCGCGCGACTGGCTCAAGATCAAGATCACGCAAACGCAGGAATGTGTGATCGGAGGCTACACCGATCCGGAGGGAAGCCGGCAGTACTTTGGTTCGGTCGTGCTCGGCCTTTATGACAAGCGCCGCCACCTCATCCACGTCGGCCAAGCCGGGAGCGGATTCGATCAGAAGAGCCTGAAGACGATCTATGAACGCCTGAAGCCGCTGGAGGCGAGGTCCAATCCGTTCTATGGGGAAATCGGCGGGTTGAAGAAAGTGCACTTCGTGCGTCCAGAGCTTGTAGCCGAGATCAAGTTCTCGGAATGGACCCATGAGACAGCTGACGGCGGAATGAAGTTGCGCGCACCAGTGTTCCTCGGGCTGCGGTTCGACAAGGATCCGAAGGAGTGCAGACTGGAAGAGGTGGGAGTTAGGAGCGGCAAGTAGCGGGTGGGAATCGGAATGCTGGTTAAGGCCGGCTTTCGGCTGCGACAGCCTTCGGCACGCCACTCTTGAGCCACCAGATCACGCCCCCACCGACGACCAGGAAGATGGAAATCAGTTGCGTGCCGGTCATCAAGCCTCCGAAGACCTCACCACGTCCCGGATCGCCACGCAGAAATTCGATGAAATACCGTTCGATTCCGTAAAGGATCATGAACGCCGCAAAAACCTGTCCGTCGAACTTCTTCCTCTTCAGCAGCCACATCAGCAGGAGAAAATTGAAAAATTCGGCGGCGGCTTCAATCAGTTGAGTCGGCTCGAGTGGAACTCCCAGCGGAGTTCCGGACCAGTAATGCGCCAGGTCGCTCTTGAATGTGACGCCCCAGAAATGATGCGTCTCTTTGCCGTAGCAGCAACCGGCGGCAAAGCAGCCGAAACGCCCCAGGACATGTCCGAAAGCAAGGCCGGGCGCAAATCCGTCGATCGTGCGCAGCGGGGGCATTTTTCGTCGCCGGATGTACCACGCCGCCATGGCGAAGGCGCCAATGAGACCACCCGAGAACACGCCGCCCGACTGCAGCGTGTTGATGCTGAAAATCTCGCGCCAGTTTCCACTGAATCGGTCCCACTCGTTCACGACCAGCAGAATCTTGGCGCCAACAATTCCCGCCAGGACGACGAGGATCCCGAGGTTCCAAGCGTCGTCGCCGTTGATGCCCTGCTTTTCGGAATTGCGTACGCTGATCCAAAGGCCGATCAGCACGCCGGAGGCAACCAGCAAGCCGTAGGTCGGGAGATTGAAGCTGCCAATGTGAAAGAGTCGAGGGAACACGGTTAATTAGATGCGCTTTCTGAGTTTAACAGGAGATGGGACACAGATCACAGGTCAGGGATGTCGGGATGAGCACACGCTCAATGTGCCAATCCGCTTGGCACGTGCTCGCTGGTAGCGGCCCGGAATCCAGTGGGCATTGAGAATAGTTTTGGATCTGGCTCTGACAAGGTCAGGTTCGTTGCCGTGAACGTTTGCGTGCCGAAACGAGGGTCGCTGACTCGTGAAATCAGGTTAATCGCGAGCTGAGGCGAGTACCAGAACTCTCGTTCAACCGTGAGTTTATTGTCGTTTCCGAAAACGCCCGGACTATAGATTGCCGTAATACGCGTTCCGACCGTTTCCACACCTTCGGTCGAGGAGTTCCCGAGGTCTTCATGATTTACAAAACCCTGATCGTCGGGAAGTGTGAGGGTGCGCGTTCCTCGCGACTCTCGCGGTGCTACTGAAGGATCGAAAACCTCCGAATATTGTTCCACCCCACACAAGTTGCGTCCGTCCATCATGCACGTGTAGAGAATGTGTTTCACGGGATCGGCAATCTGGATCGCTGTCATCATCGATTGCTGTTTGCCGTTCTTCGGAACCAGACTCATCCGTTCCTGATAGAAACGCCCTCTACTGTCGCGCGCAATCCGCCGCTCATTCACAAGAGTGATCGTGCTGCCATCCGACAGAGTCTTTACCCATTCTGTCTGCAGGGTCATGGTGAACGGCGCCCCAGGTTTAGGTGAAATCACTATGCTTTCAAGCGTCTCGCGCACACCACCATCGGGGAAAACAGAGCGTGCAGGCTGCTGCATGACTTGTGGGAAGGTTGGTACGGGGGCAACGAGCAGGGAAACGAGAGCTAGGAGGAAGGGGTTGGCGGACGATGCTCTGAGTCCACGCATGACGACCTCCTGTGAGTAGCCTTTCCGAAAGGCCTGACACCCGACACCTGACCCCTGAAAGGAAAAAGCCGACCCGCACCGCCGTGATGGTGGGCCGAGAATGAACCCGCCTGTTAAGCGTTGGCAGCCCGCCGAGACCCTTTAGGCTTTTCCGCATGGCGGAACATAGCACACCGGATCTTAATGCGAGTCGAGCCGCCGTTCATTCTGCATTGGTTCAAAAATCGGTGACCACCAGCACCAACCTAGCAGGCCGGCTTTCCGTCTTTGATGCTAGGAAAGAGATGACCGATGCGCAAGAGGGGAAATGCAAATAGTTGGCAGGAAGTTTGCTAGACGCATGTGAGCCAGCGGTGGACGGCAGGTTACGAATGGACTCAGCCGGTGCGGCGGGTATCTTGTAAAACTTCGTCCAGCGCGCTCTCGAGTTTGTTTCGGCGCTGCCGCACTTCGGGCGCGGGGGTTTCAGCGCGTCGCTTCAGCATGTGGTATTCGTCGGCAATATTGAGCGCGGCGAGCACGGCCAGACGCACCGAGTCGACCGTGGCCGTCTGCTCCGACACCGCGCGCATCTTGCCGTCCACGTAGTCAGCAAGCTTCAAAATATATTCGGCATCGGTGCCGCGCAGGTTGTAGACCTGATCGAAGATCTCCACACGCACGCTGCCGTTGGCGGCGTCTTTGGTCGGCGGTTGCTTGGTAGCCGTAGCCATGTCACTCCTGCGCCGGGTGCTCCGGCGTTTGTTCAGCTGGCTGCCGCCTGCTCGTGCGCCAGGCTTTCCATCTGGGCCAGCATCTTTTCGACGCGTCCCCGGATTTCCTCTCGCTCCCGGCGCAGTTGTACCAGCTCGCGGCGCATGGTTTCGTTCTCTTCCTCGCGCTCTTCGAGTTGTTCGCGCAGACGCTTCGCGTCGCGCTCGGCTACGGCCCGGGCTTCTTTGGCAGCCTTGTATAGCTCAATGGTGCGATAAACTTTCTCTTCCAGCGCCTGAAAATCTTCAGCAGGAACCTGCGCAGATACCTCTTCCACTTCTTTTACCGACATGAGCGGCTCACCTTCGACAGGAGTGTTTCAGCTTTGAGGCGCAGTATAGCGCAGTTTCCTGTGGAAGAGGCTGCGACTTTTGTTTCACTAGTCCTCGTGTAGAAACGCCCCGTCGCTCTAACGCGGCCCAAGTCTTTCGAGCCTCCGTGCTGCTTCGTCCAGTGTCTCAGGCTTCTTGCAGAAGGCGAAACGTACCTGTTGGGATCCGTCTTTTGGATGCTTGTAGAAACTCGATCCAGGAACGCAAGCAATGCCGACTTCTTTGACCAGGTAGCCGGCGAACTCGACATCGTTCGCGAATCCGAAAGCGGCGATGTCGGTCATGACGTAGTACGCGCCTCGCGGCTGGTAGCAGCGGAAACCGGCTTTCTGCAGGGCAGGAATCAGATGATCGCGGCGCATGCGGTACCTTTCGGCTAAGTCTTTATAGTAAGTGGGAGGCAAGCCTAGTGCCGCAGCTCCAGCCTCCTGCAGCGGAGCCGGTGCGCCGACGGTGAGGAAATCGTGCACCTTGCGGATCGCATTCGTGATCGAGGGTGGGGCGACTGCCCATCCGACGCGCCATCCCGTGACGCTGTAGGTCTTCGAGAGCCCGTTGATGGTGACGGTGCGATCGCGCATGCCGTCGAGGCTGGCAATCGAGATGTGCTGATTGCCGTCGTAGAGGATGTGCTCGTAAATTTCATCCGTGATGGCGAGCACGTTGTACTCGACGCACAAGTCACGAATCAGGTCCAGTTCTGTGCGGCTGAAGACCTTGCCGGTAGGATTGTTCGGCGTGTTCAGGATGATGGCTTTGGTGTGGTGCTGGAAGGCCTCGCGCAGTTCCTGTTCGTCGAAGGTCCACTCGCCCTGCGGCGTCTGCGGCGGACGCAGGCTGACAAAGCGCGGTTTGGCGCCGCTCAGGATCGAGTCCGGGCCGTAGTTCTCGTAAAACGGCTCGAAGACCACGACCTCATCGCCCTTGTTGCAGACGGCAAGCAGCGTAGCGATCATCGCTTCGGTCGATCCGCAGCAGACGACGATCTCCCGCTCCGGATCCACATTGATCCCCTGCGACTCTTTCATCTGCCGTGCGATTGCATTCCGCAGGTTCTTCGCGCCCCAGGTGATGGCGTACTGGTTGACGTCGGCGGCGATTGCTTCCTGCGCGGCTTGTTTGATCTCGGCGGGTGCAGAGAAATCCGGAAATCCCTGCGCCAGATTGATGGCGCCGTAGTGCATCGCCTGCCGTGTCATCTCGCGGATGACCGACTCGGTAAAGTGCTCGACTTTATCGCTGAGGTGCTGCTTGGGAAGGGGAAAAGCCTGGGTCATGGAGAGTTAGGCTAGCACGAAGCGGCGAGAACCCACTATGGCGACACGGATGTTGGCTCCGTTACCGAAGACATTTGCCGCTACTGATGGCGCGGATGTCCAATTTAGACTTGGGACTGCAGAGAGGCAGCAGGTTGGCTTGGGTCCGGAAGGTCATCGACGGAGGCGGAAATGTTTGAAACCAGTGGAACCACCGATGTGATGGAAAAAAGCCCGTGGCAGGGGTACGTGCTCTGTTTTGCAGCAGGCTGCCTGGTCACGATTCTGATTTTCTACATGCTCGTCATACCCAGTGCCAAGCGCGCTGCGGCTGAGTCTGCCGGAAAAGCGGCGCAACAGAAGTTTTCCTTGGAACTGACAGAGAACCCGCTCGAAGCTCAACTGGAGAGCACGAAGGCCGCATTGCAGACTGCTACCCAGGAGCGCGACCTGTACAAAGCCAAGTTCGACCGCCAGACGATACTCTACGACAACAGCATCATGGTCGAGCCCGACCGAATCTGGATCATCCCCGCCGATGTTGAACCGATCGCCGTGGGGGACCACGCCGTCACGTACACGCACTACGACCCTGGCACCAAGCGCGAAACGGTCCACTTTCATCCGCCGCGGCAATAGGCGGAAGACGCGCGCCGAGCGCGCCGAGCGCGCTGAACCGGGAGCGGTGTAATATCAACGCTATTCGGCCAGAGCCTCCGGGAGGGTGAATCCGTTTGCTGATCCTCGGCCGCATTTGTGTGTTTCTTTTTTCGCTCCCTGCGCTGGGCCAGTTGACGCAGTCGATGGTTCCCCAAACGGTAGAATTCCCCAGCGGCAAGCTTCACTTGAAAGCCTTTCTCTGGAAACCATCAGGCCCTGGTCCGTTTCCGGCTGTGCTCTTCAACCATGGTTCGGGAGGCGCGAGCGCCGACCAGACCGCATATATGCCGATAACTCAGGCGGCAACGATACTCGCGCCGTTCTTCGTGCAGCACGGATATGCATTTCTCTATCCCTTTCGCCGCGGTCACGGTCCTTCGGCCAGCCAGGCTCCGTACATGCAGGACGTCTTGCGTCACGAGGAAGAAACGAAGGGAAAAGACGCTCGCCAGCACCTGCAGTTCGTCTTGCTTACCACGGAACAACTCGATGATGTGCTGGCGGCGTTGACTTACCTTAAAACGGTGCCGAGCATCGATCCGCAACGAATCGCTCTCGTTGGTCATTCCTTTGGTGGATCGCTCACGCTGCTCGCTGCGGAACGCGATCGAACCGTCCGGGCAGCCGTGACGTTTGGCGCGGCCGCCAACTCGTGGGAACGGACAGCTGAATTGCGTGACAAGCTAACGGGTGCGTTGCGCAACACGAATGCCGCTATCATGATCATTCAGGCCGAGAACGATTACAGCACCGCTGCTGGTTACGCGATGGGTGCAGAGCTTGAGCACCTGCACAAGTCTTACCTTCTGAAGATCTACCCCCCGGTAGGGCTCACAACCGACGACGGTCATGGCATGCTGTACGAGGACATTCCTGCCTGGGAATCAGACGTGTTCGCGTTCCTGGACCGGCAGGTCAAGGGCCGCTGACTCGTGCGGTGAACTTTACGCCCGCTGCATTCCGCCGAGTGTTTCCAGCGTTTTGGTAATCTGTGCAGCCCATCCGGCGACCTCATCCTCGCGCAGCGTACGTTCGCCCGACTGGAACTTCGCGCGCAGCAGGATGGAATACTTTTCCGCTCCGACTTTGTCGCCTCGGAAGATCTCGGCCGGTGCGAAAACGCGCAGTTCGGGAATCGCCAACCCGCTGATGCTCGCGCGGATCGTCTCGAAGGCGACTCCATCGTCAAATACGAATGAGAAGTCGCGCTCGACCGCCGGGAAGCGTGCCAGGGCTTCGTATCGGACCTGCCGCAGATCGTGCTGGTAGAGGCGGTCGAGAAAGATCTCGCCGACGAAGACATCCTGGCGGAGCTTGCGTGTGGCCGCCACATCGGGATGCAACTGGCCAAACTGCGCTACCGTCGTGCCGTCCATCACGACTCGTGCGGAACGTCCGGGATGGTAGACATCCGGGGTGTTCGAATCGTAGTACAGGGTCCAGGAAGTGAACGGCGCCAGTAGATCCTCAATGTCGCCTTTCACGTCGAAGAATGAGAGTGGTCGCGCCGGTTGGTGCACGCTGCTCTCGACAGCTGTTCCCGTCGCTCCAATACACAGTCGCTTCAACTCGAGTGACTTGGTGCCCGAGGCCTCGAATACATTCCCAGCCTCGAACAGACGCACGTCGTCGGACCCGCGATTCAAGTTGTAGGCCAGCATGTTCAGCATGCCGGGCAGCATCGAGGTCCGCATCACCGAGGCTTCGTCGCTGATCGGGTTGGCCAGTTCGATCGCTGGAGTCGGCGAGAACCGTTGCGCATCGTCCTTCGAAATAAATGTCAGCGAGATGGCTTCGTTGTAGCCGAGAGCGAGCAGGGAAGTACGCAATTTCGCATCTTTCGCGGCGTTGGGTTGGTCGACGACTTCACCGGCATAGGCGGGAAGCGTGTTGGCGAACTTGTCGTAGCCGTGCAGGCGCGCGATTTCCTCGATCAGGTCGATCTCACGCTCGATATCGAGACGCCAACTCGGGATGTGGACCAGATAGCCAGCCTCGGGGCCGGACATCAACACGAAACCCAGCCGGGTCAGGATACGGCTGATCTCCAGATCGCTGATGTTTTCCCCAAGTATCCGCGCCACTTCCTTGCGGTACAGTTCAATCGGCGCCAGGTCCAGCTTGCGCGCGAGGACGTCGATGATTCCCCCGACAAGTCTCCCGCCACCGGAGTTGAGAATGAGTTCCGCGACTCGCTGAGTGGACGGTACCGTCGATTCGAAGTCCGCGCCGCGCTCGAAACGGTGGGAGGCGTCGGTGTGGATTCCATGCCGCTTCGACATGCGCCGGATCGTGACCGGGTCCCACCACGCGGATTCGATCAGGATATTCCGTGTCTTCTCCGTGATCATCGTGTCGTAGCCGCCCATCACACCGGCCAACCCCACTGCCTTCACGGCATCGGCGACGACAAGATCTTCCGGCGTAAGTTGGCGATCGACACCATCGAGCGTCTTGAGTTTCTCTCCCGCGCGCGCCTTGCGAATCACCAGCCGACGCCCTTCAAGCAGATCGAGATCGAACACATGCGTCGGCTTGCCGCTCTCCCAGAGGACATAGTTCGTGGCGTCCACAGCGTTGCTGATCGGCCGCTGATCGATGAGTGTCAGGCGCTTCGCGACACCCGCCGGAGACGGTTGGATGGTGGCGTCGCGAATCTCCTGCGCCGTGAAGCGCGGGCAAAGCTCGGGTTCCTGAATGTCGATCGTGACTTTCGATTCGCCCTGCGACAGCGGCAGCTTCGATTCAATCGGCTTGAGCGGCAGGTCGTAGAGCGCTGAGACTTCCCGCGCCACGCCGTAATGATTCATCGCGTCAGGGCGGTTGGTCGTGATCTCCATCTCGTAGACGGTGTTTTCGCCCTCTCCTGAAATGCCTTCCACCGCAATTCCAGCCAGGGTGAGTTCGTCCGCAAGACGACGGTAGTCGACTTTGAAGTCGACGAAATCGCGAAGCCAATGGGGAGAGAGTTTCATAATCGTCGTTCGCTGTTCGCTATTCGCTGTTCGCCAATCAATATTTTGCGAATAGCGAACGACGAAGAGCGATCAGCGCTATCCAAACTGCTCCAAAAATCTCACATCACCATTAAAGAACAGCTGAATGTCGTCCACTCCATATTTCAAGATCGCGATTCGCTCCACGCCCATACCAAAGGCGAAGCCCGAAACCTTTGCGGAGTCATAATCCACGAAGCCGTACACGTTTGGATCGACCATGCCGCAGCCGAGCAACTCGATCCATCCGCTGGCCTTGCAATTGCGGCACGGACCGCCGTCGCGTGTGCCTTTGCCGCCGCAGAAAATGCAACTGATCTGCACGTCAGCGCTCGGCTCCGTGAAAGGAAAGAATGACGGGTAGAAGCGCGTCTTCACGCTCGACCCGAACAGCGCTTTCATGGCGTGATCGAGCGTGCCCTTCAGGTCGCAGAAGGTGATATTGGTATCGACCGCCAGACCTTCCACTTGATGGAAGATCGGCGAGTGGGTAGCATCGGGCGCGTCGTTACGGTGAACTTTGCCGGGACACACCACGCGCACCGGCGGCTTCATCTTCTCCATGGTGCGAATCTGTACCGGTGAAGTGTGAGTGCGCAGCAGCAGACGATCGCGCAGCGCCTTCGATTCCTGTCCCGCGGTGAAGAGGGTGTCTTGGGTATCGCGCGCCGGGTGATTCGGCGGAAAGTTCAGCGCCTCGAAGTTGTAGTAGTCAGTCTCGATCTCCGGGCCGACTTCGACCGAATAGCCGAGATTGCGAAAGACACCGACAATCTCGTTCATTGTTTTAATGACAGGATGCTCGGCGCCGAGTGGACGACGAATGCCGGGGAGCGTCACGTCGACGCGTTCCGCCGCAAGTCTGGCCGACGAAGTGCCGCCCTGAATGTGGCCCAGGGTGGCCTCAACCGTCTGCTCGACTGTACTCTTGAGTTCGTTGACGCGCTGCCCGACATCGCGCTTCGCGTCTTTTGGTGCGGCTTTTAGCCACAAGTCGTTGACCTGCGTGAGGACGCCGTTCTTGCGCGCCATCCAGCGATCGCGGAAGAGCTTCCAATCGTTTTCGGAGGAGACGGCTGACGATTCCTGATCAAGAGCCGACAGCAGTTCACGCGCGACGCGATCCAGCGCCGCCCGAGAGAAGTCAGTCAGTTTGGAAACGGTGTAGGGCAATGTCCAGAACTCTCGTGCCGATCAATACCGACGCGAGCCTGACGGATTCTGCCAGCAGCCTGCAGATCCCTCGCTCCGCTCGGGATGACAATGAGAAAAGGAGACGCAGCCAAAAGCAAGCGACAAGCCGCGGTGCTGACTACTGACTACCGGCTACTGACTACAGGTTTCACGCTGCCCGCGCCTTCTTCGCCTGCTCCGCCAGACTGGTGAATCCTGCCGGATCGCTCACCGCCAGGTCTGCCAGAATCTTGCGGTCCAGTTCAACGCCGGCCTTTTTCAGTCCACTGATGAACTGGTTGTAGCTGAGTCCATTAAGCCGGGCGGCGGCGCCGATGCGCACAATCCAGAGTGACCGGTATTGGCGCTTCTTCTGCTTGCGCCCGGAGTAGGCAAATTTCAAGCCGCGGTCGACCGCTTCTTTCGCCGACCGGTAGAGTTTGGATTTAGTTAGGAAATATCCACTTGCGCGTTCAAGTATCTTCTTGCGCTTGGCGCGGCGTTTGGTACCGCGTTTTACACGAGGCATGAGTGTTCTCCTTTTTTGTTACGTTAGGCGGCTGGAGGTAAGGAGACTTCTACCCGTCGGGATTTCCGAAGTCTGACCTCTTCGCGCGCCAGCCAGCTGCGAGCTTTGAGCTTCGAGCCAGCATTACTGACCTCCGGCCACTAACCACCGGCCGCTGGTCCTAGTACGGGATCATCCGCTTGACCTTGTGCAGATCACCATCACTGACAAGGGTCGATGTGCCCAGCTTACGTTTACGCTTCTTCTTTTTCGAAGTCAGGATGTGGCGGAGAAACGCTTTGCTCCGCTTGACTTTTCCTGTCCCAGTTTTCTTGAAGCGCTTGGCGGCGCCTTTGTGTGTTTTCAGTTTAGGCATAAAAATCAGTTCTCAGTTTCGGTCTTCAGTTTTCAGCGACACAAGATCGAACGGACAGTTGGAGTGGAAAGCGAGTGGCTGGAGGCTAGGAGCCAGCAACCGCTCTTACGCTGTCTGCGCGCCACCCTGTGCGGCCGGGGGCGCTGGCTTCGGCGGCGCGGGCGGCTTTGGTTTCGGAGCCGCCGCCACGTCTTTTTTCGGTGCCAGGATCAGATGCAGCGTATTTCCTTCCTGGCGCGGCCGGAACTCCACGATTCCCTTGTGCTCGACATCCTTGATCAAGCGTTCCAGGATTTCGCGCCCGAAGCTCTGCCGCGTCATCTCACGGCCGCGGAAGAAGATGGTCGCTTTGACCTTGTCGCCCTCGTCGAGGAAACGCAGCACGTGATTCTTCTTGGTTTCGTAGTCGTGGTCGTCCACGTTGATACGAAATTTCACTTCTTTGACCGTAATGGTCTTCTGATGCTTCTTGGCCTCGCGCTCTCGCTTTTCCTGCTGGTACAGGAACTTCCCGTAATCCATGATGCGGCACACCGGAGGTTGCGCAGTCGGGGAAATCTCTACCAGGTCGAGGTTCTTTTCGCGAGCCATCTTGAGCGCTTCGAAGGGAGGCATAATGCCGATCTGTTGTCCTTCATCGCCAATCACACGCACTTCGCGCGCGCGAATGCGCTCATTCATGCGGATAAAACGTTTATCGATACTTGCCTCCGTTCGCTAAAACTGCACGGGAGATATTGCAAGAGTATAGCATGCGCGGTACGCGATCAGCAGCGCCAGACGCCTGAATTCCACGGGAGGAGCGGCGTCCGCACGCGCTGCCTTCATTGGACCACAACCGTCAGCTTCACATTATGAATCCTGCCGCCTCCGGCAGCGGTGACGACCACGTTGTACACGGCTGCGTTCGGCGGCGGTGGCGGGGGAGGCGGTGGCGCACCACTGCCTCCCCCGCAACTGGAGGTTGCAAACAGTAGAATGCCGACGCAGAGACTGGTGAAAATCGCCGAGCGAGGCCTTCGATCGGCCAATCCTCCGCACAGCGCCAATCCAAGCATCAAGACACTTCCCACGGCATACAAATTCGGTCCTCGGCGCTCAGTAGCAGATCGCGTGCTGGACTGCGAGGCAGCATTGACGGTGAGCGTAGCTGTTGCCGGCTCGTTCAGCGTCGTCGCGGAAGGACTCATACTGCAACTGATCTTGTCCGACGACGGGGTGCAAGTCAGTGTGACGACGTCGTTGAACAAGGTCCCGTTCGCATTGCCGGAAGCCAGGTTCAAGCGGACGGTTCCCGAGCTCCCGGGCTTGACGGTGATTTGCGAAAGCTGCGGGGTTAAGGTGAAGTCCGGACCGCTCTGTGTGACCGAAAAATCCACCGCATTGCTGATCGAGGGCAGGTAGTTATTGTCGCCCTGGTAAATTGCCGTGATCTGATTGGGTCCGTTATTCCAAAACAGCCACAATGCCGACGGATCAATCTGGTCGGAACGCGAAGCTGTGACGCCCGAATTCGCCGGGTCCAGTCCGGTGCCCAGGAAGAAGATCCCGTTATCGAAGTACTGGATGTTCCCCGTGGGAGCCACGCCCACGCCTGGTGTCCCAATGACCGTCGTGGTGAAAGTCGCAGCTTCGCCGCCGGAAATGCTCGCTGGTGTAATGTTGAGAATTGCCGTGGAGACGGCCAGAGGTGGGGGCGCGGCAACACCCACAATCATCGGCGAGCCCAGACTTTGCCACACCGTGGGGAGCCATGTTGCATCACCGCTGTAAGCAACCGAAGGGAAATAGAAGCCGGCGGCGAGGTTGGTGAACGTCACTGTTGCCACGGACAACGAGTTGTAGTTTCCACTTGGCGAAGACAGAGTAGCGATCTGGGAATAGCTCGGGTACAGGCACGCGCCCTGATTCACAAGTGCCAGGCACACCCTGACCGTGCCAGTCGGAGCCAGCGTGCCTGCTGGAAAATGGCTTTGTGGGGCAGGATAGTATTCAGGACCTACGACGGTTGTTTCCGTCAGACTGCTCCCGATGTTTGCGAAGTAGTACCACAAATCCTCCTGAGGCAGATAGAGCTGTGGCGCGACGATGTCAGGAGAAATATATGGAGTACCGCGCGCAACCGTGAACGTGACTGGGGCACCCGAGGAAGCTTTGAAACTGGCGTCCCCGGAATACGTTGCACTTGCCGTGTGGGTTCCGGGTGCTAACGCTGGGAGCGTCAGGCTGGCTGCACCGCCCGCATTCAGCGGCACCTTGGTCGTGGTCGAATCTGACGTGAATGTCGCAGTGCCAGTTGCCTTTTCGTTGGTCGTGCCGGCAGGCGCACCGATCTCCGCAGGCTGGATATTCAGGGACAACGGCTTGTCATAAGGAACAGTGTCCCCATTGCCCACGGTTGTGCCGGCAAGAGCGGTGCCACTCAGAACCTGGAAGTTTATGTCGGAGTTCTCCGGAGTCACCGTAAGCGACACCGGGGAAGAGGTGCTGCTCTTGAAGACTCCATCACCTTCGTAGCGGGCGACGAGGTTGTAGCTCCCGCCCGGAAGGAAGGCAATGCTGCCCTTGGCCGTTCCGCCGTTCAACGTAACGACCGCTTGCCCCTCGCCTGCTGGCAACGGCAAAGTCGTCAGTATCGCCACATCGCCAGTGGGATTTCCGGAACCGGACGTCGGTGCCACAGACGCGATCACCGCGACGGGAGTCCCGTGCACGACGTTCTTGGATCCCAGACTGAGCGTCGCGCTTGTGGGTAACAACGTGATGGAGTTCCAGTTGTTCACCAGCACGTTGGCATCAATCGATCCGAGGCCCGTGGCTTCATCATAACCAGGAGCTGCTGAATACACCGTTGTCGCGGCACCGATGCAGTCGGTGAGCGGCGGAATGCAATAGATCTCATTGTTGCCCAGAGTGATGTCATGAAACGCGTTCGGTTGTTGTTCCGCTAATGGATAAAACGTGAAATTAGCTTGGCCCTGCCGCCCATACTTCTGATTGATGAGTGCCATGATCCCGGCCATTGCTGGAGACGAGACGGAGGTGCCACCGATGAGAAGAATTTCCGCTTCGCCATTTGCGCCGGGGGCGCATTCGCCTTCTTGACCGCAAATCGGAGTGGCGCTGAGATTGGCCCCATTCGAAGCAAACAGGGAGATATCGGGCATGTCCCGCGCCCCGTCGGCGGGCACGCCTGCACCGGCTTGCCAGCTTGGCTTCGCGTATCCGCTCGTGCAGGTTACTCCGGATCCCCCGATGGATTCGACCGCGCAATTGCTCGCGCCACCGCCTCCTGCGACAGCCCAGTCAAATGGCATGATGATGACATCCAAGCCGAACCAATCACTCCAGCCCTGTTCCGGTAAGGGAGCCTTTAGCGATCCAAGACGGGAATCGTTCGTCTGGTCCCACAGGGTAGCCGCGCTGGGGGCGCCGCTGGCGTAGTCGGAATAGTAGAAGTCCGTACCTCCCACGGCTACGTTCCATGGGGTGGAAGCAAGTCCGTTCACCGCAATACCAACGTCAAAGTTGTCTCCGGTCGGAACGTAACAAACCGGCCCGCTGTCTCCCGAAGAAACGAGAACGGTTTGCCCTTGCGCGGCTGCCTGCTCCCACAATCCCGACCAGAATTGATTGCCGAGATTCCCGAGGTTAGCTTCGCATGCGCCAAAGCTCAGGCTCAGCACGGAGGCCTGATTGTCCTCGACTGCCCGGATTGCGGCCAAGGCAAGCGGATCCTGAAGAGGTGAGCCACTTGCGATGTATAAGTTCACCGCCGCCTTTGGTGCAACCGCTTCACTGACTTCCACATCTAGATAGGCTTCCACGTCAATTCCGGGCACCACCCCGGGATCATTGCCGTCGATTACCACCTGGGTTGGATTTCTTACAAGTCCAAACAGCTGCTGATACGCGTTAACAAGACTTAGATCGATGTTTGATTCGTTGATGATGCCGATCGTTTGTCCTTTGCCATCCACCCCGGCCTGATAAAGTGGATTCAGATTGTATTGAGTCGCGAAGTCCTCCGGAGCCAGGGCATAGAAGTTTCCATTCGGATTGTTGATCGTCCATTGTGGCGTGGTTTTCCTCGTAGCACGTGAATATGAGGCAGGCCCAAGCGAGCGAAGCTGAGGTTGTGCGCGAAAATCGTTGAGGGCCGCCACTCCCCGTATCAATGGGGCGAGCGCTTGAGGAATGCTGAGGTCGTTGGCGTTCGCATAATGCACACCTCCCTGAACGTCGTATTCGTGAATCTCCGTGTGGAACGCATCGCGTAACTGGCCGGCGGTTCCGTAGAACTCGACAAACTGCTTGCCTTTCGTGGGTTTCGAAATCTTAAAACCATGTGACTGCAGCCAGGCGGATGCGGCCTGTACGTCGGAATCCGCAGCGCCAAAATGTCGTCCGAATTGCTCGGGAGTAAGCCAGCGATGATAATTCGCAGAACCGCGCCGATGAATGTTGCGCAAGAATTTCTGAAGGGCAACTTCGCGCTCCGGGGGCCGGTTCAGTAGCAACAGGAGACGTCCGGCAGGGAATGAATCGGGAACCGGACCTTGATCATAGCGAGCCTGGGCCAGCGGATGCACGCTGCCACGGAGTTTGACCACGTTTGTCTCGTCCGTCGTCTTAGTAACCAGCCGGGTTGCGCTGTCCTGCGCCGTAACGTGGACCGGCAACGTTAGGCCGAGGGCTACTAAAAAACAGACTCCGAGCGATGATCGAACCTTTTCCGAGATCGATTGAGCGCAACCTGCAGATTCTTGAATTCTTGCTTGTGGATGGTTGGTCAAAACGCGTCGCAGTCTAGCAGTCAGGCAATTCGATCACAAGTGCATGGATCACATCTGATCGCGTCTTTCGTACGCTGTGACGCGCTGTCGGATTCGGACCGCCAACAGCAACATACCAGCGAGCGCGAGCACGTTCAGCACTGCCTTGAAGATCACGTCCATCTTCAGCCAAAGGCTGCTGCCGAGATACCCAGCGATCATGACGACCAGAAGGACGCCAAACGAAAGTGCCCATTCATGTATTTCTCGCCAGCCTGATGCCGAGGCCCAGCGCCGAAGCAAGAAGATCGTCAGGACCGCCCAGGCAATGGTTGCAGCGACTGGAATCCACAGCGGAAGCGGACGCGACTGAGGCGCGAATACGAGCGCCATCAGCAGGTACCACGGAAAGCCCAGAACGAGCGTGGTGAACAGCACCATCCATGGAGAATGAGCTTTGCGGGTAGCGACGGCGACAGAGTCGCTCCGCTTACTCAAGACGTAGCTGATGAGGACCAGAGCGGCAATCGCCAGCCACCCCGCCAGCCATGTTGCTAGCGGAGGTTTGTAGTCCGGCATATGAAATACCTTGATACGCGCAATCCTGACCCATAGGAACCACGCGATAACAGCGCCAACGACGAAGATTGCACTCGTGATCACGAGACCCGCAGTGCGTAGCCATGGTTCCTTACGCCGTTCCGGAAAAATGAGCTCAGTAATCTGAATCGGAATAAGGGTGATGCTCACGCTCTCGAATGCCAGCATGAACAAGAAGTAGGGCCAGGTCACCCCCCAGAGGCGTCCATACATCGGCGCGGAACCCAGCCAGGGGAGTGGCGCTAAAGAGGTTTGTTGGACGATGAACTCCTCCACGATCGACAGGGCCATACCCAGCGGAAGCATGCTGGTCCAGTTTCCTCGCCAGCGCCGCACGACCTCGCGAATGAGGAGCGTGCCGCAGCCCCACATCATGACTTCGGGCACGTAGACGAAGAGGTAACTCAATCGTGTCGCACCGCTCATGACTTCGCCGATGAGCGGCGACAACAGAATCAGAGCGACGACGGGAGCCATCGACTTTCCAAACGAGCGGTTGTCCATAGATATTGTGGTCGGCGCAGTCGTGGTGTTCATTTGCGTGTTCCTCGCTTGGCTTGTGCTGCAGATGCTTCTTTTGCCGTCTGGAGTGCTTCGAGGATTTTCTTCAAGTCCCACGTGAGCGCGCCCGAGCGCACATCGTCGAGCAGGTTGCGAACCCACGTCAGTTCGGCTTTCCGCATCGCGATCAGATATTCCTCTTCCACCCGGTGAATCCGATCGAGCCAGGTAGACAGAGATTTCATCGCCGTCTCGAGCGCTGCGATCTCGCAGGCCAGAGTCGCCGCCCGCCTTTCCAGTTGCGCCGCGGCGTCGGTGGGAGTGAGGTAGACCAGAAAACTCATCGACGCCATGAATGCGGAAGGTTCACGAACGGGAGTTGCGACGATCTCCTGCAGCCAGCGCACCATTGCCTGTTCGCCTCCCGGCGTTATTCGATACGTCGTGCGCTCGGGCCGACGGCCCTCCCGGCTGGTCTTGATCGCTCTGATCAACTCCGAGTCCAGCAAGCGATTGATCGCGTGGTAGAGCGAGCCCTTCTTGAGCACCAGAACCTCGTCCTTGTGCCGTTCTTTCAGCAGACGCTGCATCTCGTAGGGGTGCATGGGGTGCTCGCGCAGGAGGCAAAGCACGGCGAGGTCCCAGAGACCGCGGTGTTGTTCGCTATCTCGTGTCATATATCTCATGAGAGATATAGCATTCGAGGTATTATCTGTCAATGGGATCGTAAAGTGTTGATTTGGTTTGATATATCAGGGACACTGCGACGGTCGGATGTTCTTATCTTCCGCCGGTCACATCCAGGATCGCGCCTGTCACGTAGGAGGCCTCATCCGACAGCAGCCAGAGAATCGCGGCGGCCACTTCTTCCGGCTGTCCGCCCCGTTTCAGTGGGACCAATTCCTTCACGCGCTCGACTCTTCTCGGCTCTCCGCCCTTGGCGTGCAGGTCGGTATAGATGAATCCGGGCCGGACGGCGTTCACGCGAATCCCCTCCTCGGCGACTTCCTTCGCCAGTCCGAGCGTGAGCGTGTCTACTGCGCCCTTGCTCGCGGCGTAGTCGATGTATTCGCCAGGCGCACCCACGCGTGCGGCACCGGAAGAAACGTTCACGATCACTCCGCCTCGGCCACCGTGCCGCGTCGACATGCGACGTACTGCTTCACGCGCGCAGAGGAAAGCGCCACTGATATTGGTTGCGAACATCCGCTGCAATCGCGCCGCATCCATTGCGTCGAGGCGCATCTGCTGTTCGATGGTGGCAGCGTTATTGACCAGCGCGGAGGGCGGACCCAGTTCGCGATCGGAAGTTTCAAACAGGCGCACGACGTCGGATTCCGAACTGACGTCGGCTTGCACGGCAATGGCGTGTCCATTTTCTTTCTGAATCGCTCGCACCAGATCCTGGGCGTCCTGGCGCCGCTGGAGATAGTTCACGCAGACGGCATAACCGCGGCGTGAGGCGAGAAGAGAAGTGGCCGCGCCGATGCCGCGGCTCCCTCCCGTGACGATCAAGGCTCGCGCGTGATCGGAGGAAGGGGAGTGCGACAAAGCTGGCATCAGGCCACGGCGACTTTGGAAGTGCGCAGCTGCCGGTACAGCCGGAGGTAGTCGTCGACCATGCGGCGGGCGGTGAAGCGTTCGCGGGCGCGATTGTAGGCCCGAGTGCCGTAGAGCCGCGCCAGTTCGCGGTCTTTGCGCAACTCTCCAAGGGTTTCGGCAAGGCTGTCGGGATCGTTGCGTTCAAAATAGAGAGCGGCATCGCCCCACAACTCGCGATGTACTGCAGTATCGTTGGTGACCAGTGCGCACCGCGAGAACGCCGCTTCGATCGACGTCAGACCCATCGGCTCATAGCGCGAGGTTGCGGCGAAAATGGTCGACTTGCTATAGAGCGTGCGCAGCTGTGATTCGGTTTGCGCGCCTTTTACAGAAATCTCGTGCTTCTCCGTCGACACGCGGATATCCGCCCGAATGGGCACCGGTGGCGGCGGAACCGTATGGTCGGCGCCCACGATGCACACCGGCATGCCGTGGTCGTGATGGGTGAGCAGCGAAACCTGCTTTCCCGTATCCCACAGCCGGCCGATGGCCAGTACAGAATCTTCCTTGGTGATGAAGGGATTGAAGTAGATCGGATTTCGTCCGGGCAGAACGCGGTACCCCTCGAAACCATCGCTGAAGGCAAGCTGGAGCATCTCTTCCATCCAGCGCGATGTGGTGACCACTGCCTCGGCCCGCTCCAGTCCACGAATGATGGTCTCGCGATACCAGTCGAGCCAGGCTGACGATGCGGGCTCGCGACCATGCACGCTCAACCACCACGTAATGATGTCGCCGTGCGCGACGACCAGGCGCGGCGTTTCTACCGGCAGCGCGCCAAAGCTGAGTTGATTTAGATGCAGGAGATCGGGGCGGGTGTCGTGCACGACGGAGCACAGGTAATCCTGGGCGGCGTGAAAGTCTTGCTCGCCTTCCTGCATCCAGTCGAGGCGGAATGCAGTGGGGTGATACTCCAGACCGTGCAGGCCCTGCATCCATCCGGTCTGGTGGGGCAGCGGTATCTCGCCGAAGCTGACGAGCACGACCTGGGCGCCTTGCGTCACCAAGCCGGAGACCAACTCCCGGGTGTAGGTCCACACCCCGCTGAACGTGTCGGACGTAACCAAAACGCGCACAGAACCCTCGAGGGACGGGATGGAGATGTCCTCGCCCCTTGGTACCCATAGTTTAGGGTGGAGTCGCCGCGGAGCAAAGCATTTCTTGCGCGCTGAGTGCACTTTTTTTGTGGCAACCCAGCGTTTTGCCCGGATTTTGCCGGATATTTCCTGGTTTTGGCGGAGGCCGGGCAGTCCCATGGATCCTCTCTCAACGCCCGAGAACCTTTAGTCGCCAATCGTGGTCGATTCCAACTGGGCCCATAGCTTCTGCACCAAACCATGCGCCGACTGCAACTTCTCAGCTGCTGCCAGCGGTAAACCCGGCGTTCCGAGCGCCATTTCGCAGGACAGGAGTAATGCGGTCACAGTGCTGTTTAGTTCGCTGTGCAGCGTGTTCGCGGCGGCGCGGCGGGCGGCGGCCTCCTCGCGACGGCGCCGCTGCACCGCTGCGCGGACTTCCCGCACCAAACGTCGGATACCGCAAATGGCGAGATTCACCTGCAGCGGGATTGCCGTCCCCATGTGCTCCATCACCGTCTCGGTTTCGTCCGGTTCGATATCGAGGAGGTATTGATCGAAGACCACCGCCAGGTAGGATTCGGTCCGCAACATTGAGGCGGCCTTGTGCAGGCTGTCCGCCACCACCACGTCCTCGTTTGTCGCTTGGCGAATCGCCGAGGCACACTCTTCCGCTTGCAGGTTTGGGGTCACGACTAGGATCATGCCCAATGCATTCGCAAGTTCTAGGCCGTTCCCGGAGGCTTGCAAGAGAAGGACTTACGAAAGCACCCGGCGTTCGATTTCCCATTCCGGCACGCGGCGCTACTCCTGCGCTCAGTTTTGGGAGTACTCTTTGAGCTTCCGATAGAGGGTCGTCTTTCCGATCCCCAACAAGCGTGCCGCCAGCATCTTGTCCCCATTCACTTGGGCCAGTGCGCTCAGAATCGTCTGTTTTTCCAGTTCGGCAATGGGAACAATCGTGCGGTCGGGTTGGCCCAATCCCACCATATCGGCGGGGGCGCTGTAAACCTCGGTGGGGAGGTCGCGAACCTGAATCTCGTCGGCACTGGAAAGAGCGCAGGCACGTTCCAGGCAGTTCTCCAGTTCGCGGACGTTACCCGGCCAGTCGTAGTTCAAGAGGACTTTGAGCGCCTCATCGGAGATTGTCCGCTCCGTACCCATATCGCGTCCGAGGCGTTCCAGCATGAACGTGACGAGCAACGGGATATCCTGACGCCGTTCGCGCAACGGCGGAATACGCAGCGTGAGCACATTGAGCCGGAAATAGAGATCGCGGCGGAAAGTACCCTGCGCCACCGCCTGTTCGAGATCCCGGTTCGTCGCAGCCAGGATGCGAACGTTGATAGGGATTCGTCGCACGCTGCCGACGGGCCGGATTTCCTTTTCTTGAATGGCGCGCAACAGCTTCGCCTGCAAATCGGTCGACAGCTCTCCAATCTCATCGAGGAAAACCGTGCCGCCTTCGGCAATCGCGAGCAGCCCATCTTTCGGCTGGGTCGCTCCGGTGAATGCCCCGCGCACATGCCCGAACAATTCACTCTCGATCAACGTCGGCACCAGTGATCCGCAATCGACCGGAATGAACGGTTTGGTCCGGTATGGCCCGGTGAAATGAATCGATTTCGCCACCAGTTCCTTGCCAGTTCCGCTTTCACCGAGAATCAGCACGGGGTGCGTGCTCTGGCTGGCTTTCGCGATAATGCGGTAGAGTTTCTCCATCTCCGGCGCACGGCCGATGATGTTGCCAAAGCCCTGTCGTGCGCGGATAGTCTCGCGCAGAACCCGATTCTCCGTCTTCAGGCGCAGGTGACCGGCCACGCGCTCCAACAGGAGCCGCAGTTCTTCCATGCTGAACGGCTTGGTCACATAGTCGTAGGCGCCATCCTTCATCGCCTGCACTGCCGACTGCACCGTGCCGTAGCCTGTGACCACAACCACGAGGGCGTCGGGACGATGTCTGCGGATGGCGTGCAAGGCTTCCATTCCACCCGCGCCGGGCAGCTTCAGGTCCAGCAGCACGACGTCGGTTCCGTGGCTGTCAAGCATGCGGTAGGCCTGCTCGGCGGAATCCGCCACCTGGGTGTTGAACCCGAGCGAATGGGAGACCGCCCGGCACGCTTCGCGAACAGCACGGTCGTCATCAACAATCAGCAGGTTCAGGAGATTGGCTCCCTCAATTTGCTGCGTTGGGCTCGCCACAGGCTCGGTTGCTAACATGACACTCCTCCATTGGAATCCAGGATTTCGCGAATCCGTTCGACAATCGCGCGACTGTTAAAGGGCTTGCGGATCATTGCAAACTGGGCACCTGCCGTGTCGGCTTCCAGGTAGCCGGAACTCACCATGACGCGCAATTCGCGCTTCTGGCGGCGTAACTGGTTGGCCAGTTCCTGTCCGCTCATGCCGGGCATGGTGCCGTCGACGATCAACAGGTCGACCTCAGCGGCATGCTCGGCAAAAATCTTGATTGCCCGTTTACCGCTGGCGGCCTGCAACACACGGTAGCCGGCATGACGAAGTACGCGCTGCAGCGAAGTGCGCGTGCTGGTGTGGTCGTCAACCACCAGAATGGTCGGGCGGCAGCGTGGACTGACGCGCCGTTTCCTGCAGGAGGTGGCGCCTTTCATCGCGGGAAACAAGACTTCAACCTGCGTGCCCCGTCCCTGCGCGCTGTCGACATGGATCGTCCCGCCACATGCTTCGACGATGCGTTGCACAGTGGCCAGGCCCAGTCCCGTGCCTTGTCCTGGTTTCTTGGTAGTGAAGAAGGGCTCGAACAGGCGGGCGCGGGTTTCTTCATTCATGCCGCAGCCGGTGTCCTCGACCTGCAGGGAAACACCGTGCGTTGAATTCCCGGGGAACCTCCTGCGCTTCGTGCGGACAGTGATTGCGCCACCCTGGGGCATCGCGTCGCGCGCATTCAACACCAGGTTGAGAAGGACCTGGCGCAATTGCGCCTGATCGGCGAGCACCACTCCCAGGTTTCGACCGAGCACGCTGACCAGTTGAATCTGTTCACCGATGAGCCGCCGCAGCAGATTCTCCGTTGATACGACGACTTCGTTGATCTGAATGGGCCGGGGATCGGGCGCCTGTTTTCGCGCGATGGCCAGAAGTTGCTGCGTCAGTGCCGCGCCCTGCTCGCCCGCCATCCTGATCTCTTCGACGTAGCGGCGGTACTGGCTCCCCGCTTCCAATCCGGAGGTCACGAGATCGCAATACAACAGGATGCCGGTGAGCAGGTTGTTGAAGTCGTGCGCGATTCCACCCGCGAGTCGGCCGATCACTTCCATCTTTTCCGCCTCGCGAAGTTGCTCGGCAACCCGCTTGCGTTCGGTCGTATCCTCCAGCATGGCGATCAGGAAGGCGGGCTCGCCACCGTGATTACGTACCATCGAGACCGTGAGGTTGCCCCACAACTGCGAGCCATCTTTGTGCTGGTAGCGTTTCTCCAATTGAAAGGACTCGCGCTCGCCCCGTATCAACTCGCCGAGCAGCACTTCGTCCTGCTGAAAGTCTCCCGGATGAAATTCGCGCGCATGCATGCCCACCAGTTCTTCACGGCTGTAACCCAACATCTTTGTGAGCGCAGGGTTGGTTTCAAGAACCTGGCCGTGGAGTGAGCAAATGCTGATTCCAATGGCAGCACCGTCAAACATGGCGCGGAAGCGCAGTTCGCCATCGCCCTCGGCGCGGCCAGCCGTGATGAGCCGAGGGGCCGCTCCAGACGCATTAGTCGCCAGCCTCAAGGAAATACTCCGAGCCCGAATTCCAGTTGCTGCCGTCGGCCAAAGGTCGACTGCAGCTATCGGCAGGGAGGAGACGAGCCCCCGCTGTTTCAAGCTGGGAAAAGCCGGACGGGCACTCTTCCCACAACGGGGACACACTGCCTATTTTGGGAATTGTAGAGACTTACGGGTTGCGACTAAGTGCGTGGCATCACATGAAATTGTGACAATTGGGCATCGAACGCCCAGTCGCAATCCGGCGTCACCTTTGGAGCCTTCTATGGAGGGTTCTGAGATCACTGCAGATCAACCGGTTGGACCAGGCGGAAGGTCAGTCGCCGCTCGGGTTCAAACGCTACATCCTTCTTGCCCGTGGCATAGGCAGTGCCCGTTCCGCCTGCCGCGCCGATCAGGGAACCGATCAACGCGCCTTTGCCCCCGCCCGCGATGCCGCCGATGAGTGCACCCGCCCCGGTTCCACCGCCGATCATGCCCAGATTGCGTTTTTCGTGAGAGCCGCCCTTGGCGAAGATGCTGGATGTCTCGATCGCAACGGCTTTTCCCTCGACATCCATCGAAACCAGCGCAATTCGCAGGTAGCCGGGATCGTGGAGTCTGCCCGACGCCTTCGCTGCCAGGATTCGTCCGGTGACCGTTGCGCCCCGCGGCACCGCCGTCTGGCCTTCGATCACTAAGGGTTCATCCAGCGTGCCTGAAAAGCTGTCCCCTGCATTCGACGACACACTCGTGATCGCGCTTTGCAAATGGATCGTGAGTGGCGTTCCTGCAGGAATCTTGCTGACAGTCGGTACCAGAGAGTGAGTTGGCGAAATGCCCGTCTTACCTGGCTCCCGGTCGAAGGGGAGTCTCTGCGCGTCTTCGGGTGTCGCCGAATCGTCGTCCGGAACACCCGTGGCCTTCCCGCAACCCAAGGTGAAACCGAAGCTCAGGACCACAACTGACACCCAACCGCGCCGGGACAATTTCATTCGGGCTCCTATATCATCCAA
>Ga0335076_10000179_pt1 | contig 53143 bp, 44 predicted proteins | sample Lox_Sample_25_FD_206717 | JGI IMG/M metagenome (GOLD analysis project Ga0335076, IMG submission 206717) | Soil microbial communities from Loxahatchee National Wildlife Refuge, Florida, United States - Lox_Sample_2.5 | ecosystem: Environmental > Terrestrial > Soil > Wetlands | place: USA... | reverse complement strand
GCCGGGCGCTACCGCTCCCCCTTCACCGGCGCGGACAGCGTGCCCTACGCCGCCGCGCTCTCCCCCGGCCATCCTTACAGCGGCGCGAGCCTCGAGCGCGACTTCGCGACCGTGCTCGCGCAGGTGCACCCGACCTTGATCCTCGCCCCGAGCCCGCTCGATGCGCACCCCGACCACCGCGCCGCGGGGCTGCTCGCGCTGCGTGCTGGCGCCGACGCGACGCTGCGCTGGTGGATCGTGCATGGCGGGGAAGGCTGGCCGAGTCCGCGCGCCCTCATGAGCGGCATACCGCTCACCGTGCCGCCGCGCGGCGCGAGGCTCGGCATGCTGCCCTTCGAGCTCACCATCGCCGAGGCGGATCGCAAGCTCCTCGCGCTGCGCGCGCACGCCACGCAGCTGCGCGTGATGCCGGCGTTCCTGCTGGCCTTCGTGCGCAGCGACGAGCTCTTCGCTGCACGCCCGGAGCCCGCCGCGCCCTAGGGGTGGCGCCAGCGGTCGAGCAGCTGATCGAGGGCGCCCGCGATGCGCTCGCGCAGGCGATCGAGGCGCGCACGCTCGCGCCAGCGCCGGCGGCTGATCGCCTCCGAGGCGGCGAAGTCCCCCATGAACAGCGCCGCCGCGGCGGCCGCGACCCCGGCGTCGGCGATCTCCTGGTTGGCCTCGAGGTTCCAGCGGAAGCTCCAGCGGTCGAGGTTGCTCGAGCCCACCGAGAGCCATTCGTCGCACAGGATCATCTTGGCGTGCAGCATGCGCGGGGCGTACTCGTAGATGTGCACGCCGTTGCGCAGCAGCTTGGCGTAGTAACGCCGCGCGGCCTGGCGCACCCAGGGGTGGTCGGTGTGCGCCCCGGGCAGCAGCAGGCACACCTCGACCCCGCGCCGCGCGCTGCGGCGCAGCGCCTTGCGGAAGCGCCGCGAGGGCACGAAGTAGGCACTCATGATCCACACCCGCGTGGTCGCCGCGTCGATGCGCCTCAGCACGCCGTTGGCGAGCACCGAGCGCTGGCGCGCCTCGCTCAGCGACAGCCGCCCGAGGGCCCCGGGCGTGGCGGCCGCGGTGCGCTCAGGGTCGGGCAGCTCGAGCGGCGGCCCGCTGCGGCGCCAGGTGCGGGCGAAGGCCCGCTGCCAGTCGCACACCACCGGGCCGGCGATCTGCACCATCACCTCGCGCCAGGGCCCGGCCGGGTTGTCCGGGTCGAACTCGGGCGTCAGGCCCGCGCCGCCGACGAAGGCGACGCGGCCGTCGACGAGCAGCAGCTTGCGGTGATCGCGCAGCAGGTTGGCGAAGCCGCCGCCGAAGCGCAGCGGGTTGAAGATGCGCAGCTCCACCCCGGCTTCAGTCAGGCGCCGGCGGTCGGGGCGTTTGAGTCCCAGCGCACCGAAGCCATCGAGCAGCAGGCACACGCGCACGCCGCGCGCGCGGGCCGCGACGAACGCGGCGATGAAGCGCGTGGTGAGCGCCCCGGAGGCGACCAGGTACATCTCCAGCAGCACGTACTGCCGTGCGGCGCCGATCGCCGCCAGCATGCGCGCGAAGAACTCGGCGTTTTCGTGCAGCAGGCGGAACTCGTTGCCGGGTCGCCATGGCCAGCCGGTGGTTGTAGATTGCTGACCCTGTGTCTCCCCGCCCACCGTCATGAGGCAACAATGACTGACCTGAACTGCAAGTGCCAGCCCCGCGCGCCTGCCGCGCGCGCGCTGCTCGTGTTGCTCGGCGCCCTCGGCGCCGCCGGCGCGCGCGCCGACATCCTGGAGTCGGTCAACGCGGTGCGCGCCGCCGGCTGCAGTGGCGGGGTCAAGGGCTCGGCTCCCCTCACCACCAACGCCCAGCTTGATGAGGTCGCGCGCCGCATGGCCGGGGGCGCATCGCTGCGCAGCGCGCAGCAGCTGGCCGGCTACCACGCGATCAGCGCGTACCTGGTGAGCATCGACGACGTACCGGCCGACGGCGACGTGCGTCATATCGTCGAAACCCAGTTCTGCGCCCAGAGCACCAATCCACACTTCCGCGAGCTCGGCATCTACCGCCAGGGCGCGCAGGCCTGGCTCACCTTCGCCGAGCCCTTCACGCCACCGGATCTGAGCGACGCGGGCACGGTGGCGGCGCGCGTGCTGGAGCTGGTGAATGCGGCCCGCGCCAGCGCGCGCCGCTGCGGCAACGCCGCCTACCCGGCGGCCCCGCCGCTCTCGCGCAGCGCGCTGCTCGAGCGCGCCGCGCAGGACTATGCCAGGGACATGGCGACCTTCAGCTACATGGATCACACCGGGCGCGACGGCAGCCTGCCGCAGGAGCGCATCACCCGCAGTGGCTACCGCTGGAGCGAGACGGCCGAGAACCTCGGCAGCGGCTCACTCACCCCGGAGATGGTGGTGCTCGGCTGGCTGGGCAGCCCCAGCCACTGCGCCAACCTCATGGACGGCATCTACCGCGAGGCGGGCGTCGGCTTCGCCATCGACCCGCGCAACGAGGTGGGGGTGTACTGGGCGCTCGAGCTGGCGCGGCCCGCGGCCGGCCGGTGAGGCGCGCCGCGACGACAGGCGCGCACGGCTTGCGTAAGATCCGCGCCGGCACAGAGCCGCGCGGAGGCTTGAGGGATGGCTGAGGTCGAGATTCACACGGGACACGGGCACGAGATCGACGAGTTCGGCCGCGGCGTCGGCGTGCTGGTGGGCATCATCGGCATCTTGCTGGCGCTCGCCACGATCGGCGGCCACCGCGCGCACTCCGCGGCGATCATCACGCGCACCGAGGCCAACGACAAGTGGGCCTTCTACCAGGCGAAGAAGGAGCGTGCCCACCTGCAGGAGGTCGGCGCGGAGCTCGTCGCGGCGCTGGGTACGGACGCGGCGCGGGTGCAGCCGCTGCTCGCGAAGTTCCACTCGAACCAGGAGCGCTATCTGCACGAGTCCGACGACCTCTCCCGGGAGGCGCGCGCGCTCGAGGACGAGGTGGGGCACCAGGAGCGGCGCGCCCTGTGGCTGGATCTCGGTGAGGGCTTCCTCGAGCTCGGCCTGGTGCTCGCCTCGCTCTACTTCCTCGCCCGGCGGCGCTTCTTCCCGGTGTTCGGCGCGCTCGCCGCGCTCATCGGCGCCGGCATGGCGCTGTGGAGCCTGATCCTCTAGGTGCGCCCGGGAAAGCCGCGCTGGGAGTGCCCGAGCGTGACCACGACGCCCGCCACCAGGTAGAGCGCCGCGAACCAGGCGAGCGAGTGGGTCAGGAGGATGTTGATGCTGCGGTAGACGTTGTGGTAGCTGTGGAAGTAGTCGGTCGCCTGCACCCCGCCGATGAGCAGCGCCGCGCCCGCTACCAGCCACAGGATGGGCACGACCGCCGAGCGCATCGCGCGCGGCGCGGCCAGCGCGGCGCGCGGTGACCACAGCCGCCAGTACCACACCGCCATCACGGCGAGCCCGACCACCGAGCTCACGTACTGCAGCACGTGGCACAGCGGCCCGGTGTAGGAGCCGAGCGTGACCGGCGCGCTGAGCGCGGCCACGCGGCGCACCATCCAGCCGTCGCTGTGGGTGAAGGAGTCCCACAGCAGGTGCGTCCAGACGCCGATGACGATGGCCGGCGCCGCCCACAGCCAGGCGCTGCGCTGCTGGCGATACGGCGCCAGCGCGTGCAGGCACAGCCAGCGCGCGCGCGGTGACAGCAGTGCGGTCAGCGGCCGGCGCAGCAGGTAGATGGCGGCGAGCACCAGGTAGCCGAGCGCCAGGCATACCGTGTAGGAAGCCGAGAACTCGTGGGTATCGAACACCCGCAGGCTCCCGGGCACGTAGTAGGGCAGGTCCGGAGTGACGGCGCCGATTATGAGCGGCGCGGCACGCAGGAAGCGGAAGTGCCGCAGCGGCAGCACCGCGGCGGGGTGAGCGAGGGTGAAGGGCACGCGCGCCGGCCTCGCTAGGTCCCCGCCGCCGCGCGCGCCGTGACGTCGATGCGGTAGTCGCGCCCCACCCAGCGCTCGCCCGCGCGGAACGTGAAGTCGAGCGCACGTCCGGCGCGCAGCAGCGGGGTGTCGATCTCCACCACGTGCACGCCCAGGGAGTTGGCGCTCGTCGGCACATCGCGCGCGTCCTGCCAGCCATCCAGCCCCCAGCGCACCGCGCCCGCCTCGCGCAGCAGCAGCGTCAGCGCGCAGCCCTCGGGCAGGCGCGTGAAGGGTGCCTGCTCGCTCCACAGCGCGCGCGTGAGCAGCGGCCGCTCGCCGCGGTAGCGCTGCCACACCGCCTCGGGCCGGTCGAAGGCATGGCCGAGTCCGCGTGAGACGGCGAGCTTCAGGTACTCCGCGTGCGCCCACACCAGCGGCATGGCCGCACCGGTCGGGCGCCCCGGCGCGAGCCCGCGCGCGGGGATGGGCGCGGCGTCCCACACCTGCTCGGGAAGCATCCCGCCCGGAGAGGCCATGCATGCCATGGCGCGCAGGTAAGGCAGCGGATCGCGCCCGGCGGCGAGCTCGTAGTGGCCGCGCTCACCGGTGAGCAGCGGCCAGGCACGGCCACGGCCGGTGCCGTCATAGGGACTGCCGTCGTCGTGCTCGCCATAGCCGTCCTCGTTGTAGCGGTGCCAGCAGGGACCGCAGGGCGTGTCAACCTTGAGCAGCGCATCGGCCACCTTCAGCGAGCCGACGATCAGCGGATCCTGCGGGCTGCGCAGCCCGAAGCGCACCAGCTGCAGGAAGTCCACGCTCACCTGCGCGCTCGCGGGCAGGTTCGGGTCCACCTGCAGGTTGCGGATCGGCTCGACGCGATCGCTGCCGCCGGGGTCGGCCGCCAGCGACTCGCGCGGCTCGACGCGCACGTAGTAGCGCGGCACGCCGTAGAGGCGGTTGAGCGGCATGTCCGCGACGGTGGTCCAGCTCTCGAGCTGCGCGTTCCAGTAGTCCGCCACGTGCAACACCAGCTCGCGGGCATCGGCGGGCAGGAACTCCGCGCCGGCCACGAGCGCTGCGATGCAGGCCGCCAGCGTAAAGGCGTTGAGGCCCGCGTCCTCCTCCCAGCGGTCCTGCTCGCTCACCGGCCCCTGCAGGACGATGTAGGCGAGCGCCCGGCGCACCATGTCGCTGACCGCCGTGCCGGCGAGCGCGTTGCGCTCGGCCAGGGCGGCGGCGAGCAGCACCGGGAAGGCGGTCTCATCCAGCTGCACGCCGAGCCAGTGGCCCGTGCCCCCGAGCCACTGGTTCTGGTTCCAGTGCCCGTCGGCGTTCTGCGTGGCGACCAGATAGCCGAGCACGTTGTGCGCCTCGCGCAGCGCGCCCACCGCGAGCAGCGCGCCGGCGCTCTCGCACAGGTCGCGCGGCCAGACGAGGTGATAGCCCTCGCGCTCCTCCTTGGTATTGCCCCAGGGCACCGAGAGGCTCGCCACCATCGCCCCGGGGTGCGTCTTGTCCTGGTGCACGCGCAGCACCATGGTCGAGATGTGCAGCTGCGCGGCGCACTCCGCGGGCAGATCGGCGACCAGCGACTCCTCGGGCGCGCACAGCGCGTGCCAGCGCGTCCAGGCGGTCAGCTGCCGCTCCCAGGAGATGGCGAAGGGCTCGGTGAGCGCGGTGCGCGCCAGCGTGTCCGCCGACTCCGCGCTGCTCGCGAAGGCGAGCGCCAGCACCGCCTGGCGCGGCAGCGCGCCGATGAGCGCGACGTTGCCGGGCCCGGCGCTGTCGTAGCTCCAGGTGAGCGCGCCGTTGCGGGCGAAATCCTGCCAGCCATCGCTCGAGCCGACGTAGCCGGCGCTCGAGGCGCCCCAGGCCTCGGACTGCTCAGGGGTCACCGCCACCAGCGCCAGCGCATAGGGCCCCTGCTCCGCGCACAGCGCGCGGCGCCCGCGGTACTCGAGCACGCGGGCGGTGTTGTTGGCGCCGCTGCCGCCGAGGTGCGGCGCGAGCAGCGCGTAGGGGCGCAGCGTCGGATCCCCGCTCAGGGTGAGCTCGATCAGCAGCACGTCGCGTTGCTCGCAGGGCGTGACGCGCAGCGCCAGCTCGAAGCGCGGATGGCGATGCAGGATGTGCACCGCCGGGGTGCCGGGGGCGGCGAGGCGCAGCTCGTGCTGCCACAGGCGCTTCAGCTCGACCCAGAAGCCCTTGCCGTCGCCGACGATGAAGCCGAGATCGCGGATCTGCGGCAGGTCGACCCGCGGGTAGTAGACCTCGTTGATGATGCCGCCGCCGATGGTGAACCACAGCCGCGACGCCCCGAGTGTGCAGCCGACCATCTCCTTGTTGCTGCTCGACCAGGTCGGTGGCAGGCCCGGCGGGCCGGGAGCTGCGCCCATCAGCGCGCGGCGCGCCGGCGGCGCGCCCCCGCGAGCAGCACGCGCCCGGCGTGCATGCTCCACAGCCGCACCCCGCCGAGGAAGGCGTTGTCGTTGTCGCCGCGCTCGCAGCCCGGCGGCAGCTCCTCGAGGCGCCGCGCGTTGCCGCCGCCGAGCACCACGTAGTCGACCTCGAGCGCCTCCCTGAGCTGCGCGACCACCGCCGCCACCGTGCGGCGCCACTTGCGGGTGCCGCTGCGCTGCCGGCCGCGCTCGCCGAGGTACTCCTCGTAGGTGCGGCCGTGCTTGTACGGCAGGTGGCCGAACTCGGTCGGCTCGAGCAGCCCGTCCACGATCAGCGTCACGCCGAGCCCGGTGCCGAGGCCGAGGAACAGCATGCGCCCACCGCGGTAGCTGCCGATCGCCTGCATGGCGGCGTCGTTGACGATACGCACCGGGCAGCCGAGCGCGCGCGCGAAATCAAAGCCCACCCAGCCGCGCGCGAGGTTGTGCGGCTCGGCCGCGATGCGCCCGCGGTACACGACCCCGGGGTAGCCGATGGCGACCGCGTCGTAGCGCAGCCGCGCGGCGGGGCCCTCGAGTCGCTCGAGCATCAGTTGCGGGGTCATGGCGGGGCCGGAGCTGAAGCGCTGCACCGGGCCGCGCGCGTTGAGGCGGAACTTCACGTGCGAGCCGCCGACGTCGAGGACGAGGATACGACGCGGGGTCCTGCTGCGGGCGGCCATGCCCGGGAGATTCTGGCGCGAATCTCCCGCTTTGACTATCGAAAGCGCGCGCGCTTTAGAAGAGCCCGGTGATGCGGCCGTGCGCGTCGACGTCGATGGAGTCGGCGGCCGGCACCTTCGGCAGCCCCGGCATGGTCATGATGTCCCCGCAGATCATGATGACGAACTCCGCCCCGGCGGCGAGGCGCACCTCGCGGATGCCGACCACGTGCCCGGAGGGGGCGCCGCGCAGCTTCGGATCGGTCGAGAAGGAGTACTGCGTCTTGGCGACGCACACCGGGTAGTGCCCGTAGCCGCCCTCCTGCAGGCGCCGGATCTGCTCGCGCACCTTGGTGTCGGCGATGATGTCGGCGGCGTGATAGACCTGCGTGGCGATCGCCTTCATCTTGTCCCAGAGGCTGGCGCCGTCCTCGTAGACGTAGTGGAAAGAGTTCGGCCCGTCGCACAGGCGCACGACCTCGCGCGCCACCTCGAGCGCGCCGCGGCCGCCCTCGGCGAAGTGCGTGGCGGAGATGACGCGCACGCCCTTGGCGCCGATGCGCTCGATCAGGGTCGCGATCTCGCGCTCGGTGTCCTCGTGGCGGCGGTTGATCGAGACCACGCACGGCAGCCCGTAGCGGTTCTTGACGTTGTCGATGTGGCGCTCGAGGTTCACGACCCCGCGCTCGAGCGCGGCGATGTTCTCGTGCTTGAGGTCGGCGAGCTCGACGCCGCCGTGGTACTTCAGCGCCCGCACCGTGGCGACGATCACCGCGGCCGCGGGCTTGAGGCCGGCCTTGCGGCACTTGATGTCGACGAACTTCTCCGCGCCGAGGTCGGCGCCGAAGCCGGCCTCGGTGACGACGTAGTCGGCGAGCTTGAGCGCCGCGCGCGTCGCGATCACCGAGTTGCAGCCGTGGGCGATGTTGGCGAACGGACCGCCGTGGATGAAAGCCGGGTTGTTCTCGAGGGTCTGCACCAGGTTCGGGGCCAGCGCGTTCTTCAGGAGCGCGGTCATGGCGCCGTGCGCCTTGAGCTCGCGCGCCAGGATCGGCGCGCCGTCGCCGCGGTAGCCGACCACGATGCGCCCGAGTCGCTCCTTCAGGTCCTGCAGGCTGGTCGCGAGGCACAGGATGGCCATCACCTCGGAGGCGACCACGATGTCGAAGCCGTCCTCGCGCGGCACGCCGTTGGCCGTGCCGCCCAGGCCGATGACGATCTGGCGCAGCGCGCGGTCATTGACGTCCACCACGCGCCGCCAGGTGATGCGCCGCACGTCGAAGCCGAGCGGATTGCCCTGGTGGATGTGGTTGTCGATCAGCCCGGCGAGCAGGTTGTTGGCGAGCGCGATGGCGGCGAAGTCGCCGGTGAAGTGCAGGTTGATGTCCTCCATCGGCACCACCTGCGAGTAGCCGCCGCCGGCCGCCCCGCCCTTCACCCCGAACACCGGCCCGAGCGCCGGCTCGCGCAGGCAGACGATGGCGCGCTTGCCGAGCTGGTTGAGGGCGTCACCGAGCCCGACGGTGGTCGTGGTCTTGCCCTCGCCCGCCGGCGTGGGCGAGATCGCCGTGACCAGCACCAGGCGCCCGTCGGGGCGGTCTTTGAGGCTCGCCAGGTAGTCCAGCGACAGCTTCGCCTTGTAGTGGCCGTAGGGCTCGAGGCTCGCCTCGGGGATGCCGAGACGCTCGCGCGCCAGCGGCAGGACCGGCTTAAGGCGCGCAGCCTGCGCGATCTCGATGTTGCTCGGGAACGGTGCGGCGGAGGCGGCGGGCTTCGCGGACATATTTATTGAGGCCGTGACAGTTACAGCGGGGCGGCCATGCTACCAGAGCCCGCGCGCCGTCACCGCCGCTGTTGGTTACAATCCCGCCCCATGCTGTGGCTGAAGGCCTTCCACGTCGTCTTCGTGGTCACCTGGTTCGCGGGCCTCTTCTACCTGCCGCGGCTGTTCGTCTACCACGCGGCGAGCAGCGATGCGGCGGGGCTCGAGCGCTTCGTGCTCATGGAGCGGCGATTGTTCTTCATCATGAGCCTCGGGGCGCTGCTCGCGGTGCTCTTCGGCCTCGCCATGCTCATCGCCGTCCCCGCCTACCTCGGCCTAGGCTGGCTGCGGGTGAAACTCGTCCTGGTGGCACTCCTCATCCTCTACCACGCGCTCTGCTACCGCCTCCTGCTCGAGCTGCGCGCCGGCACCGGCCGGCACTCGCAGCGCTGGTACCGGCTGTTCAACGAGGTGCCGGCGCTGCTCCTGGTGGCGATCGTGGTGCTGGCGGTCGTGAAGCCGTAAGGACCGCGCTGGCCGCCGCGCGGCGCTTCGGCCCGCGGCCTACCAGATGCGTACGCGCTGCTCGGGCGGCAGGTACAGCTTGTCACCGGGCTTGACGTCGAAGGCGCGGTACCAGTCATCGACGTTCGGCAGCGAGCCGTTGACCCGCAGGTTGTCCGGGCTGTGCACGTCCGACATGACGATCTCGCGCAGCACGCCGTCGCGGTACTTGGTGCGGTAGATCTGCGCGAACGCGAGGAAGAAGCGCTGATCGCCGGTGAGCCCGTCGATGACGGGTGCGCTCTGGCCCTTGAGGGAGATGCGGTAGGCCTCGTGGGCCATGTTGATCCCGCCGAGGTCGCCGATGTTCTCCCCGACCGTGGCGGCGCCGTTCACCTTCAGGCCCGGCAGCGCCTCGTAGCCGGAGAACTGCTGCACCAGGCGGTCCTTGCGCAGCTCGAAGGCGCGCGCGTCCTCGCTCGTCCACCAGTCGGTCATGGCGCCGTCGGGGCCGAACTTGCGCCCCTGGTCATCGAAGCCGTGGCCGATCTCGTGGCCGATGACCGCGCCGATCGCCCCGTAGTTCACCGCATCGTCGGCGTGCGGATCGAAGAACGGCGGCTGCAGGATCGCGGCCGGGAAGACGATCTCGTTGTTCTGCGGGTTGTAGTAGGCATTGATCTCCTGCGGCGTCATCTGCCACTCGGAGCGGTCGACCGGCTTGTCGAGGCGCGCCACCTGGTAGTTCCACCACCACAGCGCCGCGCGGTGCGCGTTGCCCACCGGGTCATCGCGCGTGATCACGAGCGCGGAGTAGTCCTTCCACTTATCCGGATAGCCGATCTTGGGCGTGAAGGCGGCGAGCTTCTCGTGGGCGCGCGTCTTGGTCTGCGGCGTCATCCAGTCGAGGGCGTCGAGGCGCTCGCTGAGAGCGGCGCGCAGGTCGGCCACCAGCTGCTGCACCTTGGCCTTGGATTCCGGCGGGAAGTACTGCTCCACGTACACGCGGCCGACCGACTCGCCGATCGCGCCGTTGACCGCGTCCACGCCACGCTTCCAGCGCTCGCGCTGCTGCGGCTGGCCGCGCATGGCGGTGCCGTAGAAGGCAAAGCGCGCCTGGTCGAAGCGCTGCGGCAGGTAGGCGGCGTTGCTGTTGAGGTAATGAAAGCGCAGGTACGCCTGCAGGGTCGGCACCGGGGTCTTGCCGAAGAGCGCGGCCAGGTCGCGCACCGCCGTCAGCGGCCCGATGACGAGGTCATCGCGCGCCCCGAGCTGCTGGGCATCGAAGAACGCCTGCCACGGGAAGCCGGGCGCGTAGCTGAGCAGCTGCGCCTTGGTGCGCGGGTTGTAGTTGAGCTCGACGTCGCGGCGCTTCTCGAGCGGCCACTGTGCCTTCGCGGCGGCCGTCTCGAAGGCCATGATGTCGCGCGCCTCGCCGTGCGGGTCCTGGCTGCCCCCGAGGGTGAGCATCTGCGCGATGTAGGCGACGTACTTCTCGCGCAGCGCCTTCAGCTGCGGGTCGTCCTTGAGGTAGTAGTCGCGGTCGGGCAGCCCGAGTGCGGCCTCGCTCACGACCACCGCGTAGCGATCGGGGTTCTTGTTGTCCGGATTGATCGAGACATCGAACAGCGAGTCGAAGCCGACCGTGCCGAACAGGCGCGCGATGTCGGTGCGCGTCTTGGCGGCGGCGATGCGCTCGAGGTCCTCCTGGGCCGGGCCCAGCCCGCGCGCCTCGATGCCCTCGAGGTCCATGAAGGCGGCGTAGTAGTCGCCGATCTGCTGCTGCGGGGTGCCCTTGGCCGCGTGCGCCTGCGAGGCCTGCTCGATGATGCCGCGCACGCGCTCCTTGGAGAGGTCATCGAGCTTGTAGAACGCGCCGTAGCCGCTCTTGTCCGGCGGGATCGTCACGCTGTCGTACCAGGTGCCGTTGGCGAAGGCGAAAAAGTCATCGCCGGGCTTCACGCTCGAGTTGCCGGCGCTCAGGTCGACGCCGAAGTCCCCGAGAGCGGGCTTGGGCGCGGCCACCGCGGCGGCCGGGGCCGCCGCAGTCACCGGGGCCTGGGCGGGTGTTTCAGAGGGCACGGAGTTCTTCTCCTCGACGGGCTTGGAGGCGCAGGCGCCGAGCACGGTCAGCGCCGCGAGCAGGCAGATGAGTCTCATGGACGTGCGAACCTTGGAGTGCTGTGAAGGCGCGCATCATACGGCAGCGGCACGCGCCGGCTGCATCCCGGCGCAACTAAATGTTTCCGCTCGAGTTTGGCGGCTTCGGCTCGTCGGGGAAAACCCTCGGCCCGGCGCGCCGCGGCCGCTGCCGCTCAGCCGGTGAACTCCTGCACCAGCTCGCGCCACGCCCCACCGGCGGGGGCGACACCCCCCTGGGCGACCTCGGTGCCGAGGTAGAGGAAGCCGACGATCGCATCCTCGGCGCTCAGGCCGAAGGCGGCCTTCACCTGCGGGTCATAGGCGGCCGAGCCGGTCTTCCACATCGCGTTGAAGCCGAGTGCGACGGCGGCGAGCATCATCGCTTCGGCCGCCGCTGCCGCCGCGAGCACCTGCTCGATCACCGGGATCTTGCCCCCCGCGGTCACCTTGGCGGCCACCACCACGATCAGCGGGGCGCGCAGCGCCTTGCCGGCCTCGCGCTGCAGCGCCTCGGGGGTGGCCTGCGGGTGGCTGCGCTGATGGTGCGCGGCGAGCAGTGCGCCGAAGCGCTCGCGCGCGGCGCCGCGCACGACGGTGAAGCGCCAGGGGCGCAGGCGCCCGTGATCGGGCGCGCGCGCGGCGCTGGCGAAGATGAGCTCGAGCGCCTGCGCATCGGGCGCGGGCTCGGCCAGGGCGCGCGCCGAGCGGCGCGTCAGCAGCAGGTCTATGGCTTGCATCGCCACATTGTCGCAGACTTTGCCGACATGCTCGTGACCGCCGAAGCCTGCGAACGCAACAAGGGACCGATCCTCGAGGTGCTGCGCGGCGAGCTCGCGGCGCAGCGCGCGCTGCTCGAGGTCGGCAGCGGCACCGGCCAGCACGCGGTGCACTTCGCGCGCCACCTGCCGCATCTGACCTGGCAGCCGAGCGAGGTGCCGCAGCTGCTGGCGCCGCTCGCCGAGCGCGTGCGTCTCGAGGGCAGCGCCAACCTGCGCGCGCCGATCGCGCTCGACGTGCGCACGCTCCCCTGGCCGCATCCACCGGTGGATGCGGTGTTCACGGCCAACACGCTGCACATCATGGATTTCGAGGCGGTGCGCGATTTCTTCCGCGGCGTGGGCGCACTGCTCGGCGACTCGGGCGTGCTGTGTGTCTACGGGCCGTTCAACTACCGCGGCCGCTATACCAGCGACAGCAACCGCGACTTCGACGCCTGGCTCAAGGCGCGCGATCCGCAAAGCGGCATCCGTGACTTCGAGGCACTCGATGGGCTGGCGCGCGCCGCGGGCCTCCACCACAGCGCCGATCACGCCATGCCCGCCAACAACCGCACGCTGGTGTGGCGGCGCGCCGCGCCGGCTTCGGCTACAGTGAAGCCATGAGCGAGGTCACGCTGAGCGAGGTCCGCGAGGCGATCCGCGCCATCCCGGATTATCCGAAGCCCGGCATCGTCTTCCGTGACATCACGACGCTGCTGGGCAACGCGCGCGTCTTCCGCGGGGTCGTCGACACCCTGGTGGCCCCGTGGCTCGGCGCGGGCATCGACCGCGTCGCCGGCATCGAGGCACGCGGCTTCATCCTCGGCGGCGCGCTCGCGCACCAGCTCACCGCCGGCTTCGTACCGATCCGCAAGAAGGGCAAGCTGCCGCACGCCACGGTGCGCGTCGCCTACTCGCTCGAGTACGGGCTCGATGAGATGGAGATGCACCGCGACGCGGTGCGGGCGGGCGAGCGCATCATCCTCGTCGATGACCTGATCGCCACCGGCGGTACGGCAGCAGCGGCGGTGCAGCTGCTGCGCGGCCTCGGGGCGACGGTGCTGGCGGCCTGCTTCATCGTCGACCTGCCGGATCTGGGCGGCTCGCAGAAGCTCGCGCAGCTCGAGGTTCCGGTGCGCAGCCTCGTGAGCTTCAGCGGCGGCTGACGGCGCGGCGGGCGGCGCGCGCCGGATGCAAATTAATACTTATATTACAATAAGTTGCGAGGTTAAAACCGCGAACATTACGTCGCGGTCATACGCCGTTGCGGCGCTGCGATTGCGTTCATAATACGCGCGCCTTGGGGCCTGGGCGCCTGCCCGGCTGATGCCCTTGCGGGCGGCCCGAGAGGGCACGACCGGATGGCACCCGCCAAGGCGAAGCTGCAGATACCTATACCTCTGGAGACAACATCGATGTTCAAGAAGCTCGTCCCCGTTATCGCGCTCGCCCTGCTCGCCGGTCCGGTGTTCGCCGCCGACGCCCCCGCCGCGGACCAGTCGGCCGCGTCTGCGAAGTCCTCTTCGCACAGCAAGCACCACAGCAAGAAGCACTCGAAGTCCTCGGCTGCAAGCCCGAGCAGCGCCCCGGCTCCTGCCAAGCAGTAGTCGGCTCTTCGCTGACTTCCGGAGCCCCGCCCGCGATGAGCCGGCGGGGCTGTTTTCTTTTGGCCAGCGCGCACGCCGCCGCAGGGCTTGCGGCGCCCGGCAAACCAGTTCAAATTCTGCCCCATGGATGGGAGCCAAACCGCCGCGATACACCAGGCGCTGGTTGAAGTCCAACATGCTGTGACCAGCATGACCTTCCCGAGCTGCGATCAGGAAGACCTGATCGAGGCAATCGATAGCGTCGAGAGCGAGTTGCACGCCGGCCACCCGAACGTGGCGCTGATGTGCCGCTTTCTCAACTCCATTGCCCGCAGTCTGCGCGCGCAGCCGGAAGCGCGCTTTGCCTGTCTGGCAATCGAGGACGCGATCGGCAAGGCGGGCATGCCCAGCACCTGGCAATCGGGCATCTGAACGGCTGGCCCCGGCCGCCCGGCCGGGGTTGATCGGGCGCCGCGCGCCGCCGAGCGCGCGGGCGCGGCCGTTGCACGCGCACGGCCGCGCAGTCTAACGTTCAGGCGGATGCTCTCGCCCCTCTCCCAGTGCCTGATCCTGCTCGCGGGCTCGGTGTTCGCGGTGACGCTGGCGCGGCGCCTGCGCCTGCCGACCACCATGGGCTACCTCGCCGTCGGTCTGGCGCTCGGGCCGCACGCGCTCGGCGTGCTCGCCGATTCCAACGCCACGCGGCTGCTCGCCGATCTCGGCGTCGCCTTCCTGCTGTTCACCCTCGGGCTGGAGTTCTCCCTGCCGCGCATGCTGGCGATGCGCGCCGAGGTCTTCGGCCTCGGCGCCGCGCAGGTGACCCTCACCGCCGGCACCTTCGCGCTGCTCGCTCACTTCTTCGGGGTGCCCTGGCTGGTGGCCATCGTGCTCGGCGGCGCGATCGCGATGAGCTCGACCGCCATCCTGGTGCCGCAGCTCACCGAACGCTCCGAGCTCAACCGCACCCACGGGCGCCTGGCGTTCGCGATGCTGCTGTTCCAGGACCTGGCGTTCGTGCCCTTCCTCGCGCTCGTCGGGGTGCTCATCGCCGGCACCGACCAGCTGCACCTCGGGGAGAGGCTGCTGCCGGTGCTCGGCGGGGTGCTGGCGATCGGCGCGGTGCTCGCCGCCGGCCGCTGGCTGCTGCGGCCGCTGTTTCACGTCATCGCCCACAGCCGCCTGCGCGAGCTGTTCACGCTCACGGTGCTGCTCGCCGTGCTGTCCGCGGCCTGGGCCTCGCACACCGCCGGGCTGTCCTTCGCGCTCGGCGCCTTCCTCGCCGGCATGATGCTGGCCGAGACCGAGTACCGGCACCAGATCGAGGCGGCGATCCGCCCGTTCCGCGACGTGCTGCTCGGCCTGTTCTTCATCTCGGTCGGCATGCTGATCGACCTCAGCCTGCTCGGCAGCCTGCACGAGGCGGCGGTCGCGCTCGCGCTGCTCGTCACCTTCGTCGTCGGCAAGGCGCTGCTCGCGGCGCTGGTCAGCTGGCCCTTCACCCGCTCGCGCTTCAAGGCACTGCGCACCGGCATCGTCATCGCCAGCGGCGGGGAGTTCGGCATCGCGCTGTGCACGTTGCTGCTGCAGGCGCAGCTGCTGCCGGCGCGCATCGGCGTGCCCGTGCTGCTGGCGATGGTGCTGTCGATGCTGCTCAGCCCGCTGATCCTCAACCACAACAAGCGCGTCGCGCGCTTCGTGCTGCGCGAGCAGGCCCCCGTGCGCACCGCCAGCGAGCGCGAGGAGGCCGCGACCCGCGAGATCGCCGAGCGCGAGCACGTCATCCTCTGCGGCTTCGGCCGCGTCGGCCAGAACGTCGCGCGCGTGCTCGAGTCGCAGGGCTTCGAGTACATCGCGCTCGACCTCGACCCGGCGCGCATCCGCGCCGCGCGGCAGGCAGGCGACCCGGTGCTCTTCGGTGACTCCGCCGACGAGGAGCTGCTCGCCAAGGCGGGCCTGACGGCCGCGAGCGCCATCGTCATCAGCTTCTCCGACCCGGCCACCTCGGTCGGCATCCTGCGCAGCGTGCGCCGCCTGCGGCCCGAAGTGCCGATCCTGGTACGCACCCAGGACGATGCGCGCAGCGAGGAGCTCAAGCAGGCCGGAGCCACTGACGTCGTGCCCGAGACCTTCGAGGCGAGCCTGATGCTGGTGTCGCACGTGCTCATGCTGCTGCACGTGCCGGTGTCGCGCGTGGTGCGCACCCTCGGGGAGATCCGCAGCAACCGCTACCAGGTGCTGCGCAACATCGTGCGCCGCGGTGACCCGCGGCCGCTCGATGAGCTCGAGCACCGCGAGGAGATCCGCTCGGTGGTGATCCCCCCGGGAGCCTGGTCGGTCGGCCGCAGCCTCACGGAGGTGCGCGGCCACGGGGTCGAGGTGACCTTTACCGGGGTGCGCCGCCACGGCATCCTCGGCCGCGAGCCCTCGGGGGAGACGGTGCTGCGCGATGGCGACATCGTGGTCATCTACGGGCAGCCCGAGGAGCTCGAGCGCGCCGAGTCGGTGCTGCTAGCCGGCTGATCGGCCACCGCCGCCCGGCCCGCTAGAATGGGCGCGCCACCCGCCCCACCCGAACCCCACGACCGCCCGCAGCTGAAGGAGCCGCGTCATGCACAGGAGCCGACTCGCCGGATTCATCATCGACTGCCAGACCGAGGATCTGGATGCTGCGGCACGCTTCTGGGGGGCGGCCCTGGGACTTGCGCCCGAGGTGCCCGCGAGCAGCGGCGAAGCCGCCCTCTACCGCCGGCTCGCGACCGATGAGGACGGCCTGCACATCGAGGTCCAGAAAGTGACGCACCCGAGCCGCGTGCACCTGGACATCGAGGCCGACGACATCGAGGCGGAGGTACGGCGCCTGGAAGCACTCGGCGCCCGCCGCGTCGGCGCGGTGCACACCTGGGTCGTCATGGAGGCCCCCACCGGGCAGCGCTTCTGCATCGTGCGCCCGCAGCGCGCCGCCTTCACCGCGGCCGCCAACCGCTGGCCCTGAGTGAACCGCGGCGACATCCATTTCCCGCCCAAGCACGAGCCGCTGCGCGATGACGTGCACGCGCTCGGCGCGCTGGTCGGGGAGATCCTGCGCGAGCAGGGCGGCGAGCGGCTGTTCGAGCTGGTCGAGGGCGACCGCGTGCTCGCGATCCGCGGCCGCAGCGACGAGCCGGCGGCACGCGCCGAGCTCGCCGCGCGGGTGCGCGGGCGCCCGCCGGCACTGGCGCGCGACCTGGTGCGCGCCTTCTCCATGTGGTTCCAGGCCGTCAACCTCGCCGAGAAGGTGCATCGCATCCGCCGGCGGCGCGACTACTTCGTCAAGGACAGCCAGCGGCCGCAGCCCGGGGGCGTGGAGGATGCGATCGGAGAGCTGCAGGCGCAGGGACTCGACGCCACCGAGGTGGCGCAGCTGCTCGGGAGCCTCTCGATCGAGCCGGTATTCGCGCCGCATTCCACCGAGGCTGCCCGCCGCACGTTGCTGCGCAAGCAGCAGCGCATCGCGCAGCGCCTGCTCGAGCGCCTCGACCCGAGCCTCACGCCCCACGAATCGCGCGCCCTGTGGGACAGCATCCGCATGGAGCTCACCGCCGCCTGGCAGACCGAGGAGCTGCCGCGCGCGCGCCTCACCGTGGCCGACGAGCGCGAGCAGATCCTCTTCTACCTGATCGAGGTGCTGTATCGCGTGGTGCCGACCTTCTACGAGGAGATCGGACTCGCGCTGCAGCGGCGCTACGGCGGCAAGCCCGCCGCGCCGCGCGTGCCCGCCATCCTGCACTTCGGCTCCTGGGCCGGCGGTGACATGGACGGCAATCCGGACGTGCACGCCAAGAGCATCCGCGAGACGCTCGCCCGCCAGCAGCAGGTGATCATCAACCGCTACTACGGCGAGTGCCAGGAGCTGGCGCAGCGCCTGTCGCAGAGCGCGAGCCGCATCGGCGCCTCGCCCGAGCTCGGCCAGCGCGTCGAGCACTACACGACGCTGCTGCCGGGGGCACGCGCCATCACGCCGGCGCGCCACGACCGCATGCCCTACCGGGTGTTCCTCGCGCAGATCGGCGAGCGGCTGCGCGGTGCCTTCGACGGCCGCGCCAGCGCCTACGAAAAGGCCAGCCAGTTCCGCGACGACGTGACGCTGATCGCCGCAAGCCTCAAGGCCAACAAGGGCGTGCACGCCGGGTTGTTCTACGTCGAGCGGCTGCTGCGGCGCATCGACACCTTCGGCTTTCACCTCGCCACGCTCGACGTGCGCCAGCACGCCGCCGTGCTGCATGACGTGCTCGCCCAGGGGCTGGATGACGCCACCTGGCCGCAGCGCCCGCGCCACGAGCGCCGCGATCTGCTCGCGGCGGCACTCGAGAAGGACCGCGGCCCGGTCGTCGAGCTGGACGCGCTCGGCAAGCGCACGCTCGCGGTGTTCGATGCGCTCATGCAGGGGCGGCACCGCTACGGGCCTGACGCCATCGGCTACTTCATCATCTCCGGCGCCACCGGCGCCGACGACATGCTCGCGGCGCTGCTGCTCGCCCGCTGGGCGGCCGCCTACGACAAGTACTCCGGCGAGGTGGCGCTCGACATCGCCCCGCAGTTCGAGACCGAGGAGTCGCTGCGCAGCTGCGGCGCCACCATGGCGGAGCTGCTCGCCGACCCGCTCTATCGGCGCCACCTCGAGGCGCGCGGCCGCCGCCAGTGCGTGCTGCTCGGCTACTCGGACAGCAACAAGGAGGCCGGCAGCTGCGCCTCGCGCTTCCTCATCCACCAGGCCCAGGCCGAGCTGGCACGGGTGCTGGCCGCGGCCGGCGAGCAGCCGGTCCTGTTCCATGCGCGCGGCGGGAGTCTGGCCCGCGGCGGCGGCCGCATCGAGGCCATCGTCAAGGCGGCACCGGCGGGCGCGATCGACGGCGTGCTGCGCATCCGCGAGCAGGGCTCGACCGTCAAGCAGGGCTACGGGCTGCGCCCGATCGCCATGCGCACCCTCGAGCGCGCCTTCAACTCACTCAGCCTCGCCACGGCCGCGGTGCGCACCGGGCGCGCCACGGCGGATTCCGCCGAGCACCTCGAGCTCGCGCAGCAGCTCGCGCTCGAGAGCCGCGCGGCCTACCGCGAGCTGGTGTACGGCGCAGGAGAGTTCTACGAATATTTCCGCGCCGTGACGCCGCTCGATGTGATCGAGCGCATGCAGATCGGCGCGCGCTCGGTACATCGTACTGCTGCCGCCGACCTCGACGCGCTGCTGCCGGTACCGTGGGTGTTCGCCTGGTCGCAGGCACGCTTCATGCTGCCGGGCTGGTATGGCGCCGGCCGCGGGCTCGCGGCGGTGGTGCGCGCGCTCGGCATCGAGCGCCTGCGCTCGGCCTACGGCGGCTGGTTCTTCCTGCGCAACCTCATCGACGACGTCGAGACCATGCTGGCGCGGGCGGACCTGGAGATCGCGGCCTATTACGAGGAACTCAGTCCCGCGCCGCCGCGGCACTATGGCGCTGACATCCGCGCCGAGTTCGCCCTCGCCTGCGAGCAGGTGCTCGCCATCAAGGAGCAGCGCGCGCTGCTCGACTCCGACCCGACCTTGCAGCGCTCGATCCGGCTGCGCAATCCCTACCTCGACCCGATGCACCTCATGCAGGTGGACCTGCTGCAGCGCTGGCGCGCCGGCGGCCGCGAGGACCGCGACCTGTTCGAGGCGCTGCTCAGCAGCGTCGGCGGCATCGCCGAGGGTCTGCAGAGCACCGGCTAGCAGCGCGCGTGAGCGACATCTCCATCCGTCCCGCCACGGCAGCCGATGTACCGCTGGTGCTCGAATTCATCCGCGAGCTCGCCCGCTACGAGCGCCTCGAGGACCAGGTCGTGGCGACGCCCGCGGATCTCTCGGCCGCGCTCTTCGGGCCGCGCCCCTACGCCGAAGTGGCATTCGGCTGCGTCGCTGGCGTGCCGGTGGGCTTCGCGCTCTTCTTCCACAACTTCTCGACCTTCATCGGCAAGCCGGGCATCTACCTCGAGGACCTGTTCGTGCGGCCCGAGGCGCGCGGGCACGGCGTGGGCAGGGCCCTGCTCGCGTGGCTGGCGCGCGTGACGCTCGAGCGCGGCGGCGCCCGCCTCGACTGGGCGGTGCTCGACTGGAATACCCCCTCGATCGGCTTCTACGAGAGCCTGGGGGCGGTGCCGCTCGATGACTGGCGCGTGTTTCGCCTCAGCGGCGCATCGCTCAGCGCGCTGGCGCGCACCTCCGCGGACGCGCGCAGCTAGCGCTGCGCGGCGGCCGCCTGCGGCCGCCGGTAGATGACGCCCTCCTTCATCACGAACTCGACGTGCGCGAGGGTCTCGATGTCGTGCGTCGGATCGCCGCGCACCGCGACCAGGTCGGCGAGCATGCCGCTGCGGATGCGGCCGAGGTCGGCCCCGCGCCCGAGGATCTGCGCGTCCGTCGCGGTGGCCGCGGTCAGCGCCTGCACGGCGCTCATGCCGTCACGCACCATCCAGGCGAGCTCGCGGTAGTTGCTGCCGTGGGCGAACACCCCGACGTCGCTCCCGCAGCCGATGCTCACGCCGGCCCTGAGCGCGGCCTGGAAGGCGCGGGCGGCATCGCGCATCCCGGCCGTCGGCTCCCCCGTCCCCGGCACGTAGTGCTCGAAGTACTCCGCGTAGGCGGCCGCGGCGGTGAGCGTCGGCAGGTAAGCGACGTGGCGCTGCGCCATGAGGCGGAAGATCTCATCGGTGCCGCCGTAGCCGTGCTCGATGCTATCGACTCCGGCGAGCACCGCGCGCCGCATGCCCTCGGCGGTGGTGGCGTGCGCGGCCACCGGGCGGCCCGAGGAGTGGGCCGCCGCGACCAGCGCCTGCAGCTCCTCCTCGCTGAAGGTCGGCTGCTGCGTGCCGCCCGGGCCCCAGCGGTAGTCGGCGTACACCTTGATCCAGTCGGCGCCGCGCCCGGCCTGCTCGCGCACCGCGCGCACCACCTCGGCCACGCCGCTCGCCTCCTGCGCGCCCTGCGGCGTGCAGCACGCGTCCGGGCGCAGGCCACGCGGGGCCGGCCCGTAGCTGGCCGTTGCGACGATGGCGCGGGTCGCCACGAAGAGCCGCGGGCCCTCGATCAGGTGCTCCTCGATCGCGCGCTTCAGGGATAGGTCGGCGTAGTCGGCACCCTCGGTGCCGAGGTCGCGCAGTGTCGTGAAGCCGGCAAGCAGCGTCGCGCGCGCCGCGACCCCCGCGCGCAGCGTCCGGTAGGCCACCGGCTCCTTGAGCACCTGATCGTCCCAGCGCGCCTCGCTGTAGGGATGCAGGAACAGGTGCGAGTGCACATCCATCAGTCCCGGCAGCAGCGTGGCCTCGGGCAGCTCGATCACTTCGGTGCCCGCGGGCGCGTGCACGGCGGCCGCAGGACCCACCGCGCTGATGCGGGAGGCCTCGACGAGCACGACCCAGCCCTCATGCACCGGCTCGCCCGCGCTCCACACCTGCGCCGGGCGCAGCAGCACGCCGGCGGCGTGGGCCGCGGGCGGCGCCAGGCACAGCAGCAGTGCACAGGCGGCGAGCGCGCGGCCCCGCGGGGCGCGCGGCTTGCGGTACGGCGGGGTGCGCCCGGGCGTGGCGGCGGGCTCCTCAGGAGCCCATGAGCACGGTGGTGTCGTAGCTCTCGAAGCCCTGGATGGCGCGCGCGTAGGCATTGAACACCAGCCGCTCGGCCACCTTGTCGGCACGCGGCGCGAGCAGCATGCGCAGCACCACGTCGTCAGCCGGGCGGGTGGCCTCCTCGGCCAGCAGCTGCTCGATGACGCGGGTCAGGCGGAAATACAGCTCGTTGACGAAGCGCAGATGGGCGCCGTCATGGACCTGCTCGGTCCCGGGTCCGTAGGTGCCCCGGGCCTCCTCGGCCAGCTCGTGCAGGAACAGGTTCAGCAGGCGCGCCTTGTCGACCAAGCGCAGCTCGGCGTAGAACTGGATTTCGGAGTTCAAGTTCATAACGCCCCCGTATGAGTTACCTCAGCACTACGCGGGGAAGAAATCAATGGGCTTGGTGACCGTGATGGCGTCGACGTCCTCGGCGCCAAACTGCATCAGCCGCACCATGGCGACGATCTTCTTCTCCAGCTCGGCGTCGTTGAGCTCGCTGGAGATCACGCGGCACATGGTCACTTCGCCCGAGGGGGCGATGGTGAACTCGAGCACCAGCTTGCCGTGCAGCTCGGCGTTGTCACGCTGGGCACGCGCGTACAGGCTGTAGAGCCGCCCCTTGTTCTTGTCGAAGGTCAGGGCGATTTCCTCGGCCGGGCGCCCGGGCTTGCCGCTGCCACCGCTCGCGGTCGGGGCGCGGTTGTTGACGCTGCCATGGATGATGCCCGAGGACACCGCCGTGGTCGCGTTGCCGGTGAGGGAGCCCGCGCCGCTGCCAAAGCCGCGGCTGCTGTTGGCGCTCGTGATGCCGCCGCTGCCGACCCCCGCCTTGGAGGTGATGAGCGAGCGCTCGGCGTGCGCATCCGCGCCCACGGCGCCGGAGAGGTTCTTGGTCTCGAGGGGCTTGAGGTCCATCACCTCGCGCAGGTCGGCGAGCTCGTCCTTCACCTGGTTCAGCTGCTTCTGCGCCTTCTCGTGCGCCTTCTGGTGCTGGTCGACCGGCGGCGGCGTGACAGCCACCACCTTGGGCTCGATCTTCGGCTTCTCCTCCACCTTCGGCGGCGGCGGGGGCGGCTTCGGCTTCTCCTCGATCATGACCCGCGCCAGGCGCTCCGGGATCTCCTCGGTGGTCGGCTTGGCAGGCCTCGGCAGCAGCGGGAACATGATCCCGAGCAGCACGAGGATGATCAGCAGCACCCGCAGGATCTTGTTGAAGCGCTCGTTGGCTTCCGGGTCGCCTTCCCAGGGCAGGTCGAATTCGCGGTAATAAGGGGCGAGCAGCATCGTCTTTAACCGGGCCTGAATGTGCCGGCAGCGACCGGCTTTTCCTTCTGAATGACCGCGAGCGAAATGCGACCGTAGTCGGCATCCGTGCAGGTCGCCATCACGCGCTTGAGCACGTCATAGGGGATCGCCTTGTCCGCCATGATGGTGATCTCGCGCTGTGCGAGGTCCTTCTCGGTCATCTCCTTGCCCACCAGCAGCGGGCGCTTGAGTGCGGCGCGCAGCGGCTCGATCAGCGGCCCCGGGGCTGCGCGGATGTCGCTGACGCTCGTGATGAATTCGCCCTGCACGAACAGGTCGCTCTTGGTGACCATCACCACCACCGACTGCTTCGGCGCGGTCTGGGCGATCGACTGCGGGATCTCGATCCCCTTGGAGTTCTGGATGACCTCGACCTCGGTCGAGTACACCAAGAGGAACGCCACCATCACCGAGAGGATGTCGATCAGCGGGATCAGGTTGAGCGACGCGTCGGCGCGGTTGCGCATGTGGTGCTGCGCCATGCGGCGGGCGCGGTTGGAGGTGGCCATTACGGCGCTCCCTTGGCCGGTGCCGCCGCCGGCGGCGCGCTGCCCGGCGGGGCATCGGTCGCCGGCGCATCGCCGATCGAGATGTCGGGGAACAGCTCCGCCTGCACCAGGTTCGCGCCGGTGCCGTCCTCGAACACGCGCACGCGGTCCATCACCTGCACCAGCGTGTCATAGGGGGTATCGGTCTCGAGCAGGATCGAGGCGTCGGTCTTCTCGGGGAACTTGGCCTTGACGCGCTTCAGGTACTCGGTGAGTCCGTCGTAGTCGTAGCCGCTGGCGGTGTTGGGCAGCGTCGCCAGTGGCCCGCTGTTGCGGTCGGCAACCTGCAGCAGGTCCTTGCGCACCATCACCTCCAGCACCAGCCCCGGCGGCGGGTCGCGGAACTCGGTCTGCGAGGCGGGCAGGTTCAGCTGCAGGATGACCGTACGCGAGAACACGGCCGTCATCAGCAGGAACGTCACGAGCACGGTGAAGATGTCGATCATCGGCACGAGCAGCAGCTCGGCCGGCTTGCGGGAGTGACGCTCCAGCTTGCGGTATTGATAGGAACGACGCATGCGGGACCCTTAAGCCCTCGGCTGACGCGCGCTGGGCGACTTCAGGCCGCCGCGGGGGCGGCCTGGCGCTCAGTGATTGCGTTCAGGAACTTGACCGACGCCATCTCCAGGCTGTCGATCAGCTCGGTGGTCTTGGTCTGCAGCCAGGCGTGTATGAACAGCAGCGGCACCGCCGTCATCAGGCCGAAGGCCGTACAGTTCATCGCCACCGAGATGCTCGCCGAGAGCAGGTTCGCCTTCTCGGCCGGGTTCACGGTCGAGACCGCCTGGAAGGCGCGGATCAGGCCCATGACGGTGCCGAGCAGGCCGAGCAGCGTCGCGAGGTTCGCGAAGGTCGCGAGGTAGTGCGTGCGCTTCTCGAGTCGCGGCACCACCTCCATCAGGCTCTCCTCCATGGCCTTCTCGATGTCATCGCGCCGCCGGGCCGACTGGATGCGCGCCAGCCCGTAGTTGAGGATGTGGCCGATGGCCGAGTCGGATTTCGAGGTCGCCTGCGCGACGCCGCGGAAGTTACCTTGCGCGAGCATCGGCACGATCTCGTTCCACAGCCCGCGGTTACGCGCCGCGGTCATGGTGAGATAGATGTAGCGTTCGATGGCGATCGCAAGACCGACCACGAACACGATCGCGATGGGGTACATGAAGTCCCCACCGCCCTGGAAGAAACGTACGATCAGATTCCACACGCCCATCGGACACTCCCGCTCTCAAAAAGACCGCCACACAAGCACAAGCACTCGCCAAAACTGAATGACATAAGCCCAAAAAGCTGCGACCTGGCTCTCATCCTGGCGCTGCGCCGGACCTTACCCGACCCTGCGCCAGCCGAACCCTGCGCCGCGTCTTATTTTGCCGCCTCCGCCCCCGGCTGCAGGGCGTCGTAATAGCGGTTTTCCCGCTTGAAGACGTCCCGATCCAGGGGCTGCAGCACTTCGTCCAGGAGGCTGTTCACCGGGCGACCGACCATGTCACCGAGATCCGAGCGCTTCCAGGGAACGATATACAACACTTTTGGTAACTCACTGTTACCGGTGACCTGCGTCGCATCGAGTTCGAGGCGGTCCGGACCACCCTTCTTCGTGCCCTTGCCGGCCGCCGGCGCGCCCTTGGCCGGCGCGGCCCCCGCGGCCGCCGCAGTCTGCGGTGCAGCGGCTGGCGGCGGCGGGGAAGGCGGCGGTGCCGCTGCGGCACTGGCTCCCGGGCTCGCCGCGGGTGCCGCGGGCACGCTCCTGGAGGTGTCGACCCCCGGCTCAAGCTCATCCGGGCGCGGCACCTGGGAGGCGCCGGATGCAGCCTTGGACTGCGCTAGCGTGGCGCGCCCGGGGAAGGTCGCTGCCAGCACGGCGAGCAGCGCGAGGGCGGCGAGTTCGCGGTATGCAATGCGCGGCATGCTCAACCTCCTGTCCTTGCGGCCGTCGGCGGCAGCGCCGCATTGGCGGGCTCCGCGCCGTCCTGTCCTGCCGGCTCGGGCGCGGCCGGCGCTGGCGTGCCGGAAGGCTCAGCCGCCGGCGCACCCTGCGCGGGCGGATTCGCGGCCGGGGGCCTGGGCGCTGCGATGCCGAGGCGCTGGCGCAGCTCGGCGATCCAGCCGCTCACCGGCTTTTCCTCGCCCGTGATCGACTTGTACTGCTCGAAGGCCTCGAGTGCCCGCTTCGGGTCCCCGAGGTAGAGATCCGCGAGCACCCCAAGGTTCCGCCAGGCCGGAGCGTAGCGCGGGTCGGCGGCGATCGCCTGCTCATATGAGGCGGCGGCCTCCTTGAACTCACCCCGCATGCGCTGCGTGACACCGAGCTCGGTCCAGGCCACGGCGTTGTTGCTCTCGTGCTCCACCGCAGCCTTCAGCGACTCCTCGGCCTCCTTCAGCTGCCCCTGCTTGCGCTGCAGGAGGCCGAGGTCGACCAGCGGCACGGCGAACTGCGGGTACTGCAACGCGATCTGCTTGAATCCGAGCTCCGCTTCCACGACGTTCCCGGCGCGCATGTAGCGCACGGCGCGGTCGAAGTCGGCGCGTGCCGCGGGCGGGACGTCGGGGTGTACGGCCGCAGCGGCGGGGGCGCCCGTCACCGCGGCGCCGGCGACCGGTGCGGCTGCGGGGGCCGAAGCCGGCGCCTTCGCCACCGCGGCCGGCGGCGGCGGTGGCGGTGGGGGCGGCGCGCTGCGCTTGGGGCTCGAGCTGCAGGCGCCGAGCACCAGCGCGGCGAGTGCGGCCGCCAGGCGCGCCAGGTGCCTACTCGAGGTTGGCGACGACATCCTGCGTCAGCTCCGTCTTGCCGTAACGTGCGGGCTTCAGTTCCGCCAGTGCCTGGAAACTCTTGCGCACCGACTCGTCGTACACCCCTTCCTTGGCGCGAGCCGCGTTGATCTCGTGCGCCTTGATGGCCTGCTCCTCGAACGGGAACACCTGCTCCTCGAGCAGCGCGTTGTACTCCTCGAGCTCCTCGCCCTTGAGGTTCTTCGGCCGCTCGGAGGCCATCAGGTCCTTGGCGAGCGTGCGGTAGAGCTCCGCCATCTCGTAAGTCGCAGCCGTGGTCACCTCGGCCACCTGATATTCCGCGGCGCGCTTGTAACCGTCCATCGCCGTCTCGAGCGCGTCGCGCTTGACGACCAGGCTCTTCTTGAGGGGCGTGGTGAGGCGCACCGCGCGGAATGCATCGCGCGCGGGCTGGGCGAGGGCCAGCTGCGCCTTGGCAGCCAGGAAGTGCGAGCGCTCGGTGCGCTGTGCGCCGGCCTGCGCATCCGCGGCGATGATCTCGTGGTACCAGCGATCGCGCCGCGCCGTATCACCGCTCTTGTCGGCGTAGTCGGCGAGGCGCTGCCGCGCTTCCTGGGCATCGCCGAGCGGCGCGGGATTGGCGGCGACGAACTTCTCGAGCATGCCGGCGGCCTTGGGCGTGTTGCCGGCCTTGGCGTAGAGATCCGCCGACTGCATCAGCGCCTCGCGCTGCAGGGCCTTGTCGGCGGTGGGGCTCGCGGCGATGCGCTCGAACTCGGCGGCCGCCTCGCCGGGGCGGCCGGCGGAGGCATAGGCCACGGCGAGCTTGCTCGTGACCTCCGGCTGCAGCGGCGACTGCGGGAACTGCCGGCGGAAATCCTCGAGGACCGCGATCGCGCGGTCCCACTGGCTGAGGTTGATCAGGCCGGTGGCGGCGTCGTACTGCGCGTTCAGGCGGATCTTGGACTCGGGGGCGACGCGCGAGACGCGCAGGAAGTCCTCGACGGCAGCCGCGGTGTCGCCGGCCTTGAGTTTGGCCTCGCCCTGCTTGTAGACGCTCGCGGCGAGGCGCTCGGTGAGATCGCTCTTCATCTTCTCGTCGCCGCCGGTGAGCTCGCGCGCCTGCACGAAGGCCGGCTCGGCCTTGGCGTACTCGGCCTGATCGAAATACGACTGGCCGATGATGGTCCAGGCGATGCGCTGCTTGGCCTGATCGACCGGCGGCTGGCGCGCCAGCAGCAGCTGCGAGACGCTGATGGCGCGTGCCCGGTCGCCGGCGGCGAACAGCTCCTCGGCGGCGCGGGTGAGCACGCCCGGCGCGTCCGGATGCTCCGGGAAAGCCTGCGCGAACTTGACGCCCGCGTCGGTCCCCTGCGCGTGCCAGGCACTCTTGGCATCACCCTGCAGGCCCTCTTCGGCCTTCTGGTAGGAGACGAGTCCCGCGTAGGCGGCGGCCGCGGACTTCTCGTTGCGCGGGTAGTTGTAGGCGGTGTTGCTGTACTCGGTGGCGGCCTCGGCGTACTCGTGGCCCTCGAACAGCGCATCCGCCAGCAGGTAGTTGGTCGCCGCCGAGTCGGCCTCCCCGGGGAAGGACTTCAGGTAGTCGCGGTACCAGCGGGCCGCCTCCTGGTAGTCCGACACACGCTTGCTCTTCTGCGCGGTGGCGTGGAAGTAGGTGGCGACGTCCTTGAGGTTGGTCTTGAGCTCCTCGACTACGCGCGGGTTGTCGGCGCGCGAGCGCGTCTTCCAGTAGGGCGAATCGAAGTTGTAGTGCTCGACGAACTCGTGCTTGCCATCGAGCACCAGCTGGCTGAAGCCGCCCTTGTTGTAGGCCTCGATGGCCGCCATGTCGAGATCGGGCGCGTGGTCGCTGTAGGTGTCGCGCGCGACGAAGGCGCGGTACACGGTGGCGGCGTCCTGGTAGCGCTGCTTGTCGACGTACAGGTCGCCGAGGCGCTGGTACAGCAGCCAGGCGTACGGGCGCTCGCCGTGCTCCTTCATGTACTGCTCGAGCGAGGCGGCGCCGTCGTTGTAGGAGAAGGAGATGCTCATGACCCGCAGCGTGTCCTCGACCAGCTCGCGGTCGCCGCGCTTGAGGCTCTCGAGCTTCACCTGCTTGCCGGCCTTGGTACCGAGCTCGCGATCGAGCACGCCGCCGAAGGACGGCAGGCTCTCGAGCGTCTGCGACTGCTTGAACAGCGCCCAGCCGTGCTTGTAGAGCGCCTGGGTGTAGAAGCTCGAGGCGCCGCCGCGGCCGATGACCGCGGCATAAGCCTTCTCGGCCTCCGGATAGCGCTTGGAGGAGAACAGCAGCTCGCCGCGGCGGAACTGCACCTCATCGATGTGCGGGGTCTGCGGGTACTGGGCCACCACGCGATCGAGCGTCGCCAGCGCCTGGTCGGGCTGGCCGGTGGTCTCGTAGGCACGGGCCAGCTGGTAGAGCACCTGATCGTTGCGCGGGTAGTCGGGATAGGCCTTGAGCAGCGTCGTGTAGAGCTTGATCGCCTCCCCGCCCTGGATGTCGACCGCGGTCACTTCCTTCTCGAGGCGCTCGAGCTCGCCGGCATCGAGGTTGAGATCCCCCAGGCGGCGCATCGCCTCGGCGCGCAGCTTGGGGTCCGTGTTCTGCAGCTCGAGGAAGCGCCGGTAGTTCTCCATCGCCTTGGTGGCGTTGGCCGCAGCCGGGGTGTCCTTGTGCACCTCGACCTTGCGCGTGGCGAGGTCGCCGATGGTCTGCGGCGCAGACTGGGCCCCCGCCAGCGCGGCGGCGGCGGCGAGCGCGACACCGAGGGCCGCGGCGAGCGCGTGGCGGCCGGCGCGCCTCACTGCGGCGGCTCCTCGGTGGCCGCGCCCTCTTCCTCGGCGCCCTTCTGCAGCGGCGCGGGCGGCTTGGACGGGTGGGCGGCTTGTGAGCTCGCGGCGCGGTCGTACATGCTGCCGAGCGCGAAGCGTGCCTGGATCTGGTAGGTGGCGAGCCGGTCCTTCTGCTGCTCGAGCTCGCGCACCGCCACCTGCCCGAGGTAGTCGCGCTGCTCGACCTCGGCGGCCACCAGGCGGCTCTCGAGGGCGCCGATGCGCTCCTTCAGCGCGGCGATGCGCTTGGCGAACTCACCGGTGTTCACCGGCACGTTCTTGCGGGCGCGCTCGACGCGGATCCAGCGGCTCTGCGCCTCGTGCAGCGCCACGCTCAGGTCCTTCAGCCCGCGGTGCTCCTGCCACAGCCGCGCACCGTAGGCATCGTTCAAGCGGTAGAACAGCACGCCCTTGACCATCGCCAGGCGTTCCCGCAGGTCCGCGTTGTCGGGCGTGTCCGGGGCACCGGCGAGGCCCTGCTCGATGCGCTGGATGCGCGCCCACTGCTCGCGCTCCTCGTCGGTGCCGAGCGCGGCCACCTCGTGCTGCGCCTCGATCCCGCGCAGCTCGTTCTCGAGCGCGACGTTGCGCTGCTGCAGGTCGGTGAGGGCGCCCGAGGCGAGCAGCGCGTCCGCGCGCGGCAGCCGCTCCGCGTAGGCGCGCTCGCGCGTCTCGATCATGTCCTGGAACGCCGCCATGTCGTCCTCGTGGCGCTGCAGCGTCGAGTTCATGAACACGAGGTCGCGGTAGTTCTTCAGGCCTTCCTGGAAGTCGTTGCCCGCCAGCACGGTGTAGAGGTAGCGCGACTCGGGCGCATCGGGCAGGTTCTTCAGCTGCCAGAACCAGCCGTAGTGCGCCTCCTCGTTGCGGTCCTTGGCGAGCACGTTCTCGAGCATGTCGCCGCGCTGGATGGCCGCGATCGCCTGGTCGAGGCGCGCGTTCTCCGCGTCGAAGGAGTTCACGGCGCTCTCGTAGTACTCGGCCGACTGCGCGTTGGCGTTGAGCTTCATGAACGCGTACGGCACCGCGAGGTAGGACTCCTGCACGGCCGAGTCGAGCAGGCTGCGGTTGCGCAGCTCCATCCACGGCGTCAGCGCCCCCTGGTAGTCGCCGAGGGCGGCATCGGCCCAGCCGATGCCGAGCAGCGCCTTGTTGGAGTACGGGCCGTTCAGGCGCACCCGCGAGAGGGCCGGACGGGCCCGCTCGGGCTGCTCGGCCTGCAGGTAGGCGAAGCCGAGGGCGAGGTTGGCGCGGTCGCGCAGCGCGGCGAGCTCGGGGGTGGTGGCGAGTATGGTGCCGACGCCGGTGAGGAAGGGGTCGGCGTCGGCCAGGCGCTTGCTGCGCACGAGCGCGACGCCGAGGTTGAAGCGCGCGTAGGCGGACCACAGCTCGGGCCCGCGCCAGGTCGACAGCAGCGAGATCGCCTCGTCGTAACGGCCCTGGTGCATGAGCACGTTGCCCATCAGCAGCTCACGCTGCGCCTCCAGGTCCGGGGACATGCGGCCGTTGATCTTGCGCAGCGCGCCTTCGGACTTGTCCAGGTAGCCGCGCGCGTACCAGACCTGGGCGAGGTAGAACCAGGCGCGGTTGCGCACCCCGGTCGGCACGTTGTTGGTGAGCACGCTCTCGAAGATCTTGCCGGCCTCGTTGTGCATGCCGAGGGACAGGTACAGGCCGCCCTTGTCGAGCAGCACGTCCTCCTCGTGGTGCGGCATGCGCCCCCAGTGCTCGTAGGCGAGCAGGCGGGTCAGCGCCTCGAGGTCCTTGGACTCGCCCTGGAAGTAATAGAAGAGTACGTCGCCGTAGTGCAGGTCGCGGATGTGGCCGATCGGCTCGGTCTCCGCGTCGTGGCGGCGCGCGTCCGCCGGCCCCGTGGCCAGCAGCGCCGTGGCGCCCCCGAGCAGCAGCGCGCGGATGCAGGAACGCAGTCTCAAGAGCCTATTCCCAGTCCTTGATCTGGAACTCCGGCTGCAGCTTGCGCTGCCGGTCGTCGATCTTCAGCTCGAGGTACTTCGCGCCCACGCCCTTCTCGAAGCGCAGCGAGGCACCGCGCTTGTAGGCACGCTCGTTGGTTCCCTTGCCGCTGAAGAACGCGACCAGCTCGTGCGAGCCGACCTTGAGGTTGCCGACGTACAGCCGCTGCACGCCGCCCTTCAAGAGCGCCTCGACCTCGCGCGGGGTGTACAGGTAGTTGATGACCTCTTTCTGGTCGATCTTCAGCTGCACCGAATCGAGGGTGAAGAAGTCACCGACGTCCACCGACAGGAACACCGCGACCTGGGTATTGGCCGGGAACAGCAGCTCCTCCTCGAGGACGAACAGTTCCTTGTTGAGGTCGACGACGTCCTTCTTCAGCCCCTGGATCTCCTGGTCGAGACCGCGCGTGTCCGTACCTGGCTCGGCGCCCGCGGCCGCCGGTGCGGCGCTCGCCGCGCCCGGGGCCGGAGCCGGTGCCGCAGCAGCCGGGGCGCTGGCCGGTGCGGAGGCGGCTGCCGCCGGCGAGGCCGCCGGAGGTGCTGCGGCCGCAGCGCTCAGCCACGCCGCTGCGCCCGCGGCGGCGAGCAGCGCGCGCCACGGGGCACGGGCAGCACGAGGACTTGCGGGAGTCGTCTCTGGCATGATGGTTCCGATCATTCGTTCAGCAGGGCGCGCAGCTCCTGCAGATAGAGAGTGTCGTTGGCCTGGCTGTAGTCGCGCAGCACGTAGCGGATGAGGCCGTTGCGGTCGATCAGCACCGTCATCGGCAGCTCGTCGACCTCGTAGCTGCGCGCCACGCCCTTGGCCGGGTCGAGCAGCATGGCGAAGCCCACCTGCGCGGAGTGCGCGAACTCGCGCGACTGCGCCGGGTCATCGTCCACCCCGACGCCGTACACCTGCAGGCCCGCGGAGCGGTAGGTCTGGTAGCTGCGGTTGAGCGAGGTGAGCTGCGAGCGGCACGGCGTGCAGCGGCTGCTCCAGAAACTCACCACGATCACCTCACCACGGTGCTCCGAGAGACGCACGTTTTCGCCAGCGGCCGCGTGCAGGGCGAAGTCCGGGGCCGCCTGGCCCATGAGCGGGTAGCGCGGCTCGGCCGCCACGACCGTAGCGGCGAGCAGCGCCAGCACGCCCGGTCGCAGCCGTGCGCCTGCGCGCGCCAAGTCACGCCTTCTCGGGCCGTCGGGCCGTTGCCAGATCAATAAGAGATCCTCGTCGCGGGATGCGACCGTAAGACCCGCGCCAGCCGCGAAAATTGCACAGCGCACTTAACACTGTCAACGAAACGAGCGGGGAAATGTGGCTTGTCTCCCCACACGGAGGTGGCGGGGAGCGGGTGCGGCGTCGGCGTAACGCGACAGGAGGCGCGGGGCGGGCGGCGGGGGGGGGCCCCCCGCGGCGCCCGAGGCGGTGGGTGACCGGGCGCGGTGGGGGGGGGGCGGGCGCGGGCGGCGGCCGGGTAACGCGACAGGAGGCGCGCGCCGCCGGCCGGCGGCGCGCGCACTGCGTCACACGATCGGTTGGAACACGGTCAGGTTGGCGAGCGTCGCTGCCGAGCCGAGCGACTGTGTCGGGAAGTAGTTCGCCGCGGTGAAATTGGCGTCGGTCCCCATCAGGCCCATGTAGTTGAGCACCACCGCCTGCACCAGCGCGGTGACGTTGTTCGCCACCGGGCTCGAGGTCCCGACCACAGAGCCGTCGCTGCTGAAATAGCCGATCTGCTGCTGCGCGGCGCCGACGCGCGGCACCGGCCGCCCCTGGGGGCTGTAGACCAGGAAGAACGTGGACGCGACCGAGGCGTTGTCGCCCTGCCAGCCGAGCTTGCCGCGCCCGGCCGCGCTGTTGTCAGGCATGCCGGTCGAGGTAAGTGAGCCGTCGCTGAACACGTAGACCATGACCGGCTTGTTCATGCGCTGCGCGTACTCGAGCACCGCGCCGATCATCTGGCCGGCCTTGAAGTTGCGGGTCTCGCCGGTGGCACGCGTGCCGTCGTGGTAGTCGTAGCCGCCCATCGTGATGCAGCCGGCTCCGGCGTAGCCGTCGATGACCATCTTCATCACGGTGGCCGTGGCGGCGACGTCGTTGTCCTGGAAGTCGGTCGCCGTGAAGATCGGCGTCGCGCCGCCGATGATCATCTGGTCCTTGGTCGGATCCAGCGCCGAAGGGGTGCCGAACGTGGCGGCCGTGTTGGCCGACTTCACGTAGGCGCAGCGCACCTGGTTCTTGATGGCGCCGTCGCTCGCCGGATCGCTGTAGACCGATACGCCCGCCGTGCCGCCGTTCGGGGCGGTGAGGGCGCCGGTGAAGGCCGCGTTGCTGCCCGAGGAGTACTGGGTCGTGCCGCCGCTGATGCGCTCCTGCGACTCGAGCACCGCCACCGCGAGCGGGTCGGCGGTCGCCCCGCCGGTGTCCACCAGCGCCGTGGCATCCGAGGGCCGATCGATGGTCGTCGGCTGCTGCGCCGGGTTGATGTACATCATCGGCGCCATCGAGTTGCCGCCGGAGACCGAGGACTCCGTGCCGATCAGGTTCAGCAGCAGCCCCTGGGCGCCTGCCATCTGGATGGCATACAGCGGGTTGTGCGGGTTGTTCTGCGTGTCGTTCTGCGACATCGCGCAGAAGACCGCGCCGTTGGTCCTGGAGGCGGTCGCCGCGGTAGTGGCCTTGCTCATGATGCCGCGCTTGATCGCCGAGTCGGCGTGGAACAGCAGGCCGAGCGATGAATCGACGGTGGTCGCGCTCGGCACCATGTTGCCCGGCACGCCGAGCTTGCCGTAACCGGCGGTGGAGAGGAAGTTCGTCTGGCCGCCCTGGGTACCGACGATCACCTCCGAGCCGACGAGGTTGGCGCCGCCGGCGAGGTCGAAGCAGATGAACGGCACGCCGCCGGCGGCGGTCGGCACGCTGCACTGCCCGCTGGCGAGCAGCTGCGCGATGTCGTTCGACAGCGCGGCGTTGGCGGTGTTCGCCTTCAGCAGGCCCCCGAGCCAGGCCGGGCCGATGAGCATCGTGCCGCCGGTCAGGAAGCCGGCGCCCAGCAGCTGGCGGCGGGTCACCGGCAGCGGGTGATCGTTGAACACCAGCGGCTCACCGAGAGCGTGCGGCCGGGGAGGCTTCTTACCGATGATCATGTCGATTACTCCTGCTACCGATCACTGCAGCGTCACGACCGCGCTGCCAAGCACGGCGGTGCAAGCCGCCTGAGTCGCCTGCGAAACCGTCGCCGAGTTGTTCGGGGCCGGCGGGGTCGCCCCCTGGTAGATCGTCTGCGTGCGGGTCAGCAGCGCATCGACCTCGTTCTGCACCGCCGTGGTCGCCGCCGGCATGGCGTTGCCCACGAAGTTGGTGACCAGGGCGTTGATGACCTGCAGTCGCGCGGCGCTGCCACTCGCGCCGAAGTAGTTCGACGCCAGCGTGCCGTTGCTGACCGCGGTGTCGAGCGCGCTCGGGGCGCCGTTGTTGAAGAACTTGTCGAGGTACGACGGCGTCGTCACCAGCTGCTGGCAGTAGCCAGCCGCCAGCTGCGAGATCGCGGTCTGGTGCGAGGGCAGGAAGGCCGAGATCAGCGGCGTGGACGGCAGCGACTGCTGCTCCGCGTTGTAGAGCGCGAACACCGTCGAGTTCGTGAACGGCACCCCGGTCAGCTTGGCCATCGAGTGCGTCACGCGCTCGAAGGTCGCGACACCGAAGTCAGGCTGCGGCGTGTTATCCGGTGCCGGCAGCAGTGACCCCGGCAGCGCCGGATCCGAGAACGCGTGCACGTTCGAGCCAAACTGGTCGAAGGACAGGAAGAACAGGTCGTTGGCCGGTCCCAGTGTCACCGGCACGACGGTGCCAAGGTTCGACAGCAGCTGCCCGTTGGCCGGCGTGTAGTTCGCGCCGCCGAGGGTCGTGTTCACGGTGGTGAACGACTGCCCCGCCACGTCCAGCGTGCCGTTGACGCCCAGGCGGATGCCACTGAGCTTCAGGTTCGCCGGGATGGTGGCCGTCGGATCGAGGCTGATGAACTTCGGCTGATAGAAGAGGTAGCTGTAGGTGTCGTACTGGCTGCCCTGGAACAGGATGTACGACTGCGGCACACCCGAGAGCTGGCTGACGCCGAACAGCAGGAAGTACTTCTGGCCGACGCCGGCGGCGAAGTTCTGCTGGATCTGCGCCGGGGTAAGCGCGCGGTTGTGCACGGCGGCGAACTTGATGACTCCCTGCCACTGGCGCTGCCCGGTGGTCTCGTTGCCGAGCACCAGCGCGAAGGTCGTATCCCAGTTGGCAAACGTGCCGCCCTTGCTGGGATCGGCGTCGCCGGTGAACACGCCGTTCACGTACACCTGCTGGCCGTTCACCGGGTCGTAGGTCACGACCACGTGCTGCAGGGCGGCCTGGGCCGCGCCACCGTTGGTGGTGGTGATCAGCGGCGGCATGCCGTTGGTGTCGGTCGTGCTGCTGCGCGCGAAGCCCTCGTACTGCGTGGCATCCTGCCCGAGGGTCATGTCGCGGGTGGTGTTGCTGCCCGAGTAGCTGAGGATGTACGCGTTCGTCTGCGTGACGTTCGCGGGCGCCACCCAGGTCTCGATGGTGTACTCACCCGAGCCCTGGATCATGCTCGCGAACTTCTGGCTCGAGCTGGTGGAGGCCTGGGCCTTGCCGCCCATGCCGATGTTGATGCCCCAGCCGCCGACCCAGGTGACGTTGCCCGACAGCGACAGATCCGCCGCGGGGGTCACGCCGCTCGTGTCGTAGGCGACGCTGCCCTGGCCGGTCTCGAACATGTACTTGGCGACCAGGTTGGCCTCGTAGCGGCTGCCGCCGGCGGCGATCGTGCCCTGGTTGAGGGTGACCGCGTTCGAGACCACCAGCGTGGAATCGATCTGCGTCGGGGCGATGGCGCCGGCGAAGGTGTTGATCGCGTTGAGCATCGCCTGCGCGCTCGCCGGGCAGTCCGGCGCACCATTGGAGCTCGCACTCGGCCAGCAGTGGTGGAACTCGGTCGCCAGGCGCTCGTAGAAGCGCGACTGGTCCGGCTGCGCGAGGTTGATCTTCGGCTGCGCCGCCAGGTAGGCCGCCTGCACGTCCGGCTGGGCGAAGTACGGCTGCTGGGCGCTGGAAGAGTTCGGCGTGTGGCAACCCACGCAGTACACCGACAGTATCGGGTCGTAGATCGTGGTCTTGAAGCTCGGCTCCGGCGAGGTTGCGCTCGCCGGGAACTGCTTGCCGCCGCCCGGCTGCTGCACCGGCGGCGCCACCAGCGTGACGCTGGTGGTCGAGGAGGAGCCGGCGCCGATCCAGCCCTGGATCCACACCAGCATGGTCGCGGCGCAGGCGGAGGGGTCGGCGACCCAGCAGTTGTGGCCGCCGCCGACCTTCAGCACGAAGGTCGACTGCGACGGATTGGTGAGGTTCACCAGCGGCAGCGCCGCCTGGTAGGCGAGGTTGACGTCATCGGTGCGCGCGAACTGCGGCGACTGGCCGCCGGCGTGGTGACAGCCACCGCAGCGGTTGGAGGGGATGACGTTCTGCCAGAAGCTGAGCTTGAAGGCCTGCACGTCGGCATTCGCCGGCGGCGGGCCGTTGTAGTTGGCCGCCGAGTCGGTCGGCGGCGTCGACTGCTGGTTCACGACCGTGGCCGGGCCCCCGCCGCTGCAGGCGGCGAGGAGCGCGAGCGCAGCGAGCGTCGTGAGCTGCACGAGCGCACGCTGCGCACGCCCGAGGGCATGCGAGGGCGCGGGGCTATGGCTGACCTGGCACTTCATGACGACGCTCTCCCTTAACTACCCGGGCAGGACGCAGCAACCTGCTGGAAGACCTGCTTGAGCTTGTAGCCGCCGGATTTGAAACTCGCCGTGATGTTGGTGACCGTCGTCTGATCGGCGGCGCTGCTCGGCGCGCGGAAGCAGACCGTCTGGAACACCTTGGTCACCTGGCACTGCGCGAAGGCATCGCTCGAGGCGAGCTCCTGGCCGAGGGACTTGGCGCCCATGCCGCTGCCCGGCAGGGACTGGTCCCAGCCGAGGAACGCGTTGGTGCCGGCACGCCAGCGGTTCGACCAGCTGTCATCCGGCGTCACGAAGCCGAAGGGGAAGTTGGTGGCATTGATGAAGTACTTCGCCTGCGGCTGGCCGGCCGTGTAGACCAGCGCCATCGCGGTGTTGTCGAAGTTGTAGTAGGCAAATGCCTGCGCCATCGGATCCATGCCGCTGTGGCAGCCGACGCAGTTGTTCATGAAGACACGGCTGTCGCCGCCCGGCGAGCGCGCCACGTCCTGGCGGATGCGGTCGCTCGGGCGCGTCGTGTCCATCACCGTCTCCATGTCGTGGCAGAGGTGATTGATCATGGTGAAGCGGAACATCGCGCGGTTGGTGCCGTTGACGAAGAACGCGGAAGCCGCGCCGCGCGTGGTGATCAGGCCCGCGGTCGCCGCGGTCGGGATGTTGTAGGTACCCGACTGGCTGACCTGCTTGAGCGCAGTGGACAGGTCGACGCCGTTCGTCTCGGCGGTCGCGTAGTGGTTGTTGTTGCTGGCGGACGCCGCCGGCGACACGCCGTTGACGACGTAGAGGATGTCGGCCGAGAGCGCGGTATTGAACGCCACGTCATCGCGCACCATGCCGATCACGGTGGCGGTGTAGTCGTTCAGCGGCGCGAACACCGTCTGGTCGCGGTTGGTCCAGGGCGTGACCATGTTCTTCAGGGTCACGTTGTAGAAGTCGGGCGCCGCCGTCGCTGTCTGCGCCGCCGTCACCAGCGCCGGGTCACCGGGGGCGCAGCCGTTCGCGCCGCAGCCGTTGGTGATGGTGGTCGCCATCGCGGCGAGGGTGGTCGCCGAGGGCTCTTCACCGGCGATGCGCTCGTAGATGCGCTTCGCCTGCTCGTTGGGTCCGGCCTGAGCGGCCGCTGCCAGCTGTAGCAGCAGCAGCACGGAACTCGCCACCGCTGCGCGGCGTGCGCGGCCCGAACCGACCTGTGCTTGTGTGTTCATGACATTCATGGCGCTGGTCAACTCCCAAAGTGCCCGATGCGCGACCGGACTATACGGTCCGCCGAACCCCGCCCCGAATGTCTCAATCAAGTGACGTCGCCAGTAACCGACAGTTTGATGTGTTGTTGTCCCGCGCTGCTCAATGCGCGGCAAACTGCGAGCCCGATCACGGCGTGGGCCGGATCTAACGTCTACCTAGTAGTTCGATCCGCCCGGCACTCCCGGGCGTATAAGACCCGCGCGGTGCGGGAAGGCGCCGTGATGGAATCGTCGATCTGGTAATGGTCATCGACACGCCAATGAATTACGTTACATTCGCACGCGGCGCCGAGGCACGCGTGACGACGGAGAGGCAAATGCACGCGCAGCTGGGTTGGAAAAACCTGACGCAGTCCACACTTCGCATCCGCCCGTGGGGGCTGGGCCTGCTCGCCGCCGCAGCGGCCGCGGCCCTGTGCGCCTGCAGCAGCGGCGGCAACATCGCGCTCGGCAAGAGCCAGGTCGCCGATCCCTCCACGGTCGACTTCCCGATCTTCTACGTGAAGCGCCCGGTGCCGCTCGACAACGCCGGCATGCTCAAGCAGGACGACCTGCGCATCCTCAACACCGCGCTGGCCGGTGCCGACCTTTATATGCGCGCCAGCGCCTCCCCGAGCGCCAGCGAGACGAACATCACCGCCCGCATCACCAGCGGGGCCATGTGGGACGTGCGCGACGTCGACACCTCCGTGGACGGCACCCGGGCGGTGTTCGCCATGCGCGGTCCCTTGGCGATGAACCAGAACGTCAAGAAGCCGCCCTCGTGGCGCATCTACGAATACATCATCGCAACCGATGACCTGCACCCCGTCATCGACGCAGCCAGCGACCCGGACCCGCCGACCGTCAACGACGTCTCGCCGCACTACCTGCCGGACGGTCGCATCGTCTTCTCCACCACGCGCCAGAACCAGTCAAAGGCCGTCCTGCTCGATGAGATAGGCAAACCGCAGTTCTCCTATCAGGACGAGGCGCGCCAGGAGTCGGCCTTCGTGCTCGAGGTGATGAATCCCGACGGCACCGGGCTGCATCAGATCTCCTTTAATCAGAGTCACGACCGCGACTCGACGGTGCTCATGAACGGCCGGGTGCTGTGGACGCGCTGGGACAACGCTCCGGGCAAGGACTCGATGTCGCTGTACTCGGCCAACCCGGACGGCACGGACCTCGAGCTCTACTACGGTGCCAACAGTCACATGACCGGCACCAACAACACCGCGGTCGAGTTCTCGCACCCCAAGCAGATGCAGGACGGGCGCATCATGGTGATCGCCCGCCAGTACACCGACGTGGATGACGGCGGTGACCTGGTCATCATCGACGGCACGCACTACGTCGAGAGCACCCAGGCGCTGCTCGGCAGCACCGTCACCACGCCGGCGCAGGCCCCGGCGACCAACAACCCCGTGATCACCATCCCGGGCCCCTCCCCCGGCGGCCGCTTCGCCTCTGCCTATCCGCTGCAGGACGGCACCGGGCGCATCCTCGTCAGCTGGACCCAGTGCCGGCTGCTCGATACCACGCAGACCCCGCCGGCCATCGTGCCGTGCACGTCGACCAACCTCGCCGCGGCCAACCCGCAGGTGGCGCCGCCGCTCTACAGCGTGTGGATGTTCGATCCCGCGGAAAACACCCTGCAGCCGATCATGACACCGGTCGAGGGCACGATGATCACCGACGTGGCCGTGGCGCAGCCGCGCCCGATCCAGAACATCATCCTCGACAAGGTCGCGGGCGTGGACCTCGACCAGAACCTCGTGGACGCCGTCGTCGGCGTGATCGACGTGCGCAGCGTCTACGACATCGACGGTGTCGACACCGCCAACCCCAGCATCGCCGTGCTCGCCGACCCGGCGCAGACCCCGGCCAGCGCGCGCCCGGCGCGCTTCATCCGCCTGGTGAAGGCGGTCTCGATCCCCGACAAGACCGTGGTCGACCTCTCGGGGGCGGCCTTCGGCGCGAGCAACTACATGCAGGAGATCCTCGGTTACGCTCCCATCGAGCCCGACGGCTCGGTGCGCGTCGAGGTTCCGGCCAACGTGGCCTTCCGCATGGAGGTCCTCGATGCCAACGCGCGGCGCATCACCGCCACGCAGGGCGTGTGGCTGCAGGTGAAGCCGGGCGAGGTGGTGCTGTGCAACGGCTGCCACCGGCCGCAGAACGGCCAGAGCCCCAAGTCGCACGGGCGCCAGAACCTCTTCAATTCCGCCTGGGCCGGAGCGGCGCAGAGCGGGGTCGCGTTCCCGCACACCATCTCGAGCGGCGCCGGCGCCTTCATCCCCGGGCAGGGCGAGACCATGGCGCAGGCGCGCATGCGCACCAGCTGCTCGATGGACACGCCGCCGTGCGCGCAGATGATGCCGAGCCTCAACGTGCTCTACACCGACGTGTGGACCGATCCTGCGCAGGCGACGCCCGGAGCGCCCATCAACCTGCGCTACGACGACGCGACGCAGTTCATGACCCCCTTCCCCTCGACCGCGGAGTGCGTCACCGCCTGGACACACGCCTGCCGCGTCATCATCAATTACCCGCAGCACCTGCAGCCGCTGTGGGACCTCAAGCGCCAGACGCTCGACAATACCGGGGCGGTGATCGCCGACCACACCTGTACCCAGGGCGGCTGCCACGCCCCGGTCGACGCCATGGGCGCCGCGGCGACCCCGGCGGGCAACCTCGACCTCACCAGTTCCGCCTCGACCGACGAGCCGCAGGAGCTCACCTCCTACCGGCAGCTGCTGTTCTCACACACCGTGACCATGCCGGACCCGAACGATCCGACCATGACCATCAGCACGACCTACGGCCCGTACTTGAATGCGGGTAGTGCGAATGGCAATCTTTCGGCCGCGTTCATGAGCCGCTTCGTGACCGGTACGACGCACGTGGGCTGGATGAGCGCCGATGAGCTTCGCCTGGTCTCCGAATGGCTCGATATTGGTGCGCAGTACTTCAACAACCCCTTCGATCCGGCGGTACCGGTAAATTGAGCAAAGGACGGAATTGCTAAGGCGTGCGCATCAGGTTGCGCTCGCGGGGCTACTGTTGCTGGCTGCGCTACTCGCTCCCACGGTGAGCCTGGCGACCGAGTACCTGCAACTCTTCGTCACCGAACCCTATCTCGAGCTGCACACCGGCCCGGGCCGCGGCTACCCCGTGTTCCACGTCGTGGCGCGCGAGGCGAGCGTCGATGTGCTGTTCCGGCGCACCGACTGGTTCAAGGTGCGCACCGAGCAGGGCGTGGAGGGCTGGGCCTCCCAGGCGGACATGCAGAAGACGGTGCTCGCCGACGGCACGCAGTTCAAGTTCGACCTCGGCGACCGCGCCGGCTTCACCTCGCACCGCTACGAGATGGGCATCTTCGCCGGCCAGTACGGCGGGGCGACGCTGGTGTCCGGCTACATGTCCGTCTCCTTCAACTCGCAGCTGGCGCTCGAGGGAGCGCTCGGCAACTACCTCGGCAAGTACTCGAACGGCATCACCGGCGACATCGGCTTCGCGCACGTGCTGGTGCCCGAGGCGCGCTGGTCGCCGTTCCTCACCCTCGGCCTCGGGCTGGTGCACACGCAGCCCAAGGCCACGCTCGTCGCCGCCCCCGACCGTACCGAGCAGACCGCGTACGTCGGCGGCGGCATCCGCTTCTACCTGACCCGACGGTTCTTCCTGCGCGCGGAGTACAAGGCCCACTACATCTTCACCAAGCGCAACGAGAACGAGGACGCAGACGAATGGAAACTTGGCTTCGCATTCTTCTTCTGACCGTGGTCATCGCCGTGCTGCCCGGCTGCTCCACGGTGCGTGGCTGGTTTCACCGTGGCAACCAGGCGACGGTCGTGCTGCCGGAGAACCCGGCGGAGGAGAGTGCGCCACCGCCGCGCGTGGTCGAGCCGGAGGTCACGCGCCGCGAGATCAAGGTACCGAAGATCCGCAGCCGCAACGTCGAGCTCGGGCTCAACTACGGCGTCCTGTCGATCGAGGACTTCGGCACCCACCCGGTGTACGGCGTCACCGCCGCCTACCACATCACCGAGGACTTCTTCTTCCAGGCGGAACTCGGCCGCTCGCACGCCGGTCGCACCAGCTTCGAGGAGCTCAACGGCGGGGTCGACCTGCTTACCGAGTCTGAGAGGCGTTTCACGTATTACGATTTGTCCCTGGGCTACAACTTCCTGCCTGGCGAGGCCTTTTTCGGTCGCGGCCACGCCATGACGAGCGCTTTCTATCTCATCGGCGGCATCGGTGGCACCGATTTCGCGGGGGATACGAAGTTCACGGTGAACTTTGGCGCGGGCTACCGCGTGGTGCCGGTCGACTGGCTGGCGGTCCACATCACGGTGCAGGATCGGGTATTCCAGTCCACCATCCTCGGCTCAGCCAAGCTCACCAACAACATCGAGGCGCGCATAGGGACGACCGTCTTCTTCTGAGAGAGGGACGCACATGAAGAACCGTATCGCAGCCATCACCGCCGCACTGGCGCTCGCCCTGCCGGCGCTCGCCGGCACCGGCGGTCCGGCGCCGCAGTTCAGCCTGAGCTCGCGCGAGGGCAAGGACGTGACCCTGACGCAGTACCACGGCCAGGTCGTCATGATCAATTTCTGGGCCAGCTGGTGCGGTCCGTGCCGCCAGGAAATGCCGCTGCTCGAGACCATATATAAGAAGTACAACAAGCTGGGCTTCACCATGCTCGGCGTGAACGTGGAACCGGATTCGAATGCCGCGCTCGAATGGCTCAAGGCCACGCCGGTGAGCTTCCCGATCCTGTTCGACAAGGACAGCAAGGTGAGTAAGCTCTATGACGTCGCCGGCATGCCGAGCACGGTCATCATCGACCGCGCCGGCAAGGTGCGCATGCTGCACCGGGGCTACAAGCCGGGCGACGAGAACGAGTACATGGACAGCATCCGCGCCTTGGTGAGGGAGTAACGGCGAGTGAGCAGGTCACCGGGGGATACGGGACGGACGCTCCGGGTGCTGCGCTGCGCGGCGGCCGCGCTGCTGCTGGCGGCGCTGGCCGGCTGCGCCGCGCCGCAGCCGTGGGTGAAGCCCTACGAGCGCGAGCACTTCGCCGATCCGATCATGTCCTTCAACCGTGACCCGGTCTCGAACGTCTACATCGACCACGTGTTCGAGAGCCGCGAGGGCGCCCGCGGCGCCACCGGCACCGTCGGCGGCGGCTGCGGATGCAACTGAGGCGGGCGGCAGCCAGCACCGCCGCCGGGCGCGGCGTGCACCTCAGTCCCTTTGCGCGCACCCTGCTCACGCTGGCCGTGTGCGCGCCAGTGCTCGGCGGGGTGCTCCCGGAGGACCGCGCCGACGTCATGTACCACTACTACAACGGCGGCGACATCACGGTCGAGGGACCCTCGGTGCTGATCCGCAAGAAGGTCGGCGACAACTTCTCCTTCACGGTCAACTACTACGAGGACATGATCTCGAGCGCCTCGATCGACGTGAAGCTGTCGGCGAGTCCGTACCACGAGAAGCGCACCCAGTGGAGCGGCGGGGTCGACTACCTGCACGGCAAGTCCACCTACAGCGCCGGAGTCATCACCAGCAAGGAACCCGACTACAAGGCCAACACCGCCTACTTCGCCGTCAGCCAGGACATGTTCGGCGATCTCACGACGCTGACGCTCGGCTACCGGCGCGGCTGGGACCAGATCTTCCGCGACATCAAGGACGCCAACGGCGACATCATCAACGACCCGACCTTCCACGAGCGCGCCGATCACCGCGGCTACTCGCTGTCGCTCAGCCAGATCCTCACCCGCAACACCATCGCCAGCTTCAACTACGAGCTGCTGACGGATGAGGGCTACCTCGCGAACCCCTACCGCAAGATCCGCTACCTCTCCCCCGGGCAGGGCGCCGGCTACACCCTGGCCGACCAGGTGTACCCGAACACGCGCACCAGCAACGCCGCCTCGATCACCGTGAAGCACTGGCTGTCCTGGCACGCGGTGCTGACCGGCGAGTACCGCTTCTTCCGCGACACCTGGGGCATCGTCGCCAACAACGTCTCGGTCGATTACATCCAGCCCTGGCACAACTGGGAATTCGACGCCAACCTGCGCTGGTACCGCCAGAACGCGGCGGACTTCTACAGCGACCTCTTCCCGCGGGCCGATTACCAGAACTACATGGCGCGCGACCGCGAGCTCGCCTCCTTCACCGACTACACCGTCGGCGTCGGCGCCTCCTACCGCTTCCCGCACCTCTCCTGGGCGCCGTGGGTCAGCAAGAGCACCCTCAACCTGCACTACCAGCACCTGCTGATCAAATACAGCGATTACCGCAACGCGCTGCTCGCTCCCGAGTACGGCGCCGGCAACGAGCCGCTCTACGAGCTCAACGCCAACGTGTTTACGCTCTTCCTCTCGATCTGGTACTGAGGCGCCGCGCGCCGCCGCGCGCCGACGCGGCGCGGGTTTTTGCCACACCGCAGCACGCTTCGGTTAAGCTTCGCGGTTAATCGCACCGGCTCATCGCAGCAGTGTCGGTGAGCGGCGACAGTCACGAAGGGGACTCGTACTATGCCGAACCGCATCACCGTCTTCGGTCTACTCACCGCCCTGATGCTGGCGCTCGCCAGCGGGCTCGCCCAGGCGCAGGCACGCGAGGAAGGCCGCCTGCTGACCGCGAGCGAGGTCCTCGAGGAGCTGCGCGCCTCCCCGGATCAGTCCATCCCTGACCACCTGCTCGAACGCGCCTACGCGATCGCCGTCATCCCCGACCTCACCAAGCTCGCCTTCTTCGCCGGCGGCCGCCACGGACGCGGCGTCATGGTCGTGCGCGACAGCATGGGGCGCTTCAATGCCCCGGTGTTCGTCAGCATGACCGGCGGCAGCTTCGGCTGGCAGTGGGGCATACAGTCGACCGACATCGTGCTGGTCTTCACCACCGCCAAGGGCGTCCAGGGGATCAACGGCGGCAAGCTCACCCTGGGTGCCGATGCCTCGGTAGCCGCCGGCCCGGTCGGACGCACGGCCTCGGTGGCCACCGACCAGAACTTCAAGGCGGAGGTGTACTCCTACTCCCGCAGCCGCGGCGTGTTCGCGGGGCTGGCCCTGGATGGTACGGTGCTCAGCATCGACGACGATGCCAACGCGGCCCTCTACCACAAGCCCGGGGTGCTCTCGGCCGACATCATCAATGGCACGGTGACCACGAGCGACAATTCCGCGCAGCGCTTCATGACGGCCATCGCCACCAGCACCGGCACGCAGCGGGTCGCCTCGGCAGCCGGCAGCGCCTCACCGGCCCCCGCCGCCCCGGCCGCGACTGCCGCCCCCGCGACGGGCGCCGCACCGGCGGCGCCGGCCGCCGCGGCGCCCGCGGGCGCGATCGCCCCCGCCGGGCCGCCGACTGCGCAGAGCTTCCCGCTGTCTGATCCGCAGCCGGGTCGCGAACCGCGCTGAGGCGTTCAGCCGCCGCTGCCGGAAGCCGGCAGCGGCGCGCTCGGGCCTGCGGCCGGACCCAGGCAGCGACGGAACTCGCGCAGCAGCAGCAGCAGGCTGGTCGCGGCCTGCAGCGCCACCGTCGCCACTGACAGGTACCACACCTGGCGCAGCTCGAATCCCGGGCGGCTCGAGAGCCACAACGCCGGCAGCACGAAGGTGAAGATCCGCGAGGCCGAGCTCAGCAGCGACGGCCAGGTGTTGCCGATCGCCTGAAACAGCCCCGAGCAGCTGAAGATCACTCCCGTCGCGACGAAGTTCCACGACACGATGCTCAGGTACTGCGCGCCGACCGCCACCACCTCGGGCTGGGTGCTGAAGGGGCGGATGAACCACTCAGGCCGGTACTGGCAGACGGCAGTCAGCACCACCATGAACACCGTGCTCAGCAGCACCGCCTGGCGGAACGTGGCGCGCACGCGCTCGTAGCGGTGCGCCCCGTAGTTCTGCCCGGCGAGCGGCGTCGCGCCGAAGGCGAGTGCCATGACCGGCAGGAACAGCGCCTGCATCATGCGGCCGCCGATGCCAAAGCCCGCCTGGGCCGCCGGCCCGAAGCCGCGGATCACCCAGTAGATGGCCCCGAGGATCACGAACATCATGAAGAACTCCCCGCCGGCGGGCAGTCCGATGTTCAGGATGCGGCCGATCACCGCCCACTGCGGCCGCCACAGCTGCGGCTTGAGTCCCACGTAGTGCTCGAGCCGCACGAAGTACACCCACAGCATCAGCACCCCGGCCGCGACGGCGATGCTGCTCGCCAGTCCCGCCCCCATGACCCCGAGCGGGTGGTGCGTGCCCCAGCCGGCGATCAGCACCGGGGCGAGCACGATGTTCACGATCACCGTGAACATCTGCACCAGCATGGTCGGCTGCACGATGCCCGTGCCGCGCAGCGCGGAGCTCAGGGCGACGAGGGCGAACTGCAGGGCGAGCCCCGGGGTGTAGGCGAGCAGGTACGCGGTGCCGGCTGATGCGGTCGCAGCGTCGGCGGCGACCGAGCGCAGGTAGGGCCCGCTGAGCAGCACGCCGGCCAGCAGCGTCGCCACACCGCAGACCGCGGACAACACCACCGCCTGGTTGAAGATGCGGTTGGCCTCGGCCTGGTCCTTGCGCCCGACGGCCTGGGCCACCAGGGCGACCGTGCCGACGCCGAGCACCTGCGTGAGGGCGAGAATCACGAAGCCCGCCGTGCCCGCCGAGCTGACCCCGGCAATGGCGGCATCGCCCAGGTGGGCGACGAAATAAAGGTCGACCAGGAAGTACAGCGTCTGGAACAGCATGCCGACCGCGATCGGCACCGACATCGCGATGAGCTGCCGTGTGATCGGTCCCTGGGTGAGGTCCTTCATGCGCTCCGTCCGGGGCCTGCGGCCCTCTTAGTCATCGCGGTTGATCTTGCCCCACTTGCGGAAGTCGCGCTCCAGCGCCTCGCACATGCGCTCGGCCGCCTTGGCGAGCCAGGCGTTTCTGCGGCGCCCGAGGTCGGCGAGGATGGCGCGCCGCTGCGCCGGCGTACCCAGGTGCACGTTGCCGGTCTCCCAGCCCATCATCCACAGCAATCGCGCCTCGTCGCGCCCGCGCGGCAGGCTCACGAGCTCGATGCGGCTGCAGTCCGGTGCCAGGCGGCGGATGAGCCACTGCCCGTGCACGGCGAGGCAGGGGTCGGGCACCCGCACGGCGCGGCGGAGCATCTCGCCATAGCGCGGCGCGCGCTCGAGCTTCGCATTGCGCGCCCACAGCCAGGCAGAAGTCGCGAGCGGCTTCGCCTCGCGCGCCACCATGCCGCCCTGCCAGTTGGCGAGCGCCACCACGCGCAGGCGCCCGAGACTGCCGAGACCGGCCTGGCGGTGCACGTAGCGCACCTCGAGGTCGCGGGACGGGAGCGCCGCCTCGAGCAGCCGCCGCACCGCCGGATCGACCCGCCCGGTAATGGTGCGCAGGCCGCGCATGTGGTCCCAGTACGGCCGCTGGTCCCTGAGGCGCTCGATGGCCAGGTCCCGCAGCCAGCGGTAGCGCTCGGCGAGCACGGCGACGCCCCCGCCTTCGCGCAGCGACTGGGTATAGCCCTCGATGAGGGACTCGCAGGCGCGGCGCGGAGAGAGCGTCAGGCGCGACGCATCGATCGCGAGCAGCGCGCTCGCGGCGAGACGCACCAGATCCTGGGTATAGGGAAGAGTGGCCGTCTCGTCGAAGTCGTTGATACCCCAGATCAGCCGCCCCTCGGAATCGCGCCAGGTGCCGAAGTTCTCGACGTGCAGGTCCCCCACCCCGAGGACGGCGGGCGCGGTGGTCGCTTCCTCGCAGAGTTGTGCCCACTGCTGCGCCCAGCGATAGAAGGTGGCGCGCATGAAGGCGAAGGCACTGGCGGCCATCAGCCGGTGCTTCAGATCGAGGTCGCCGCGCAGCACCGGGACGCGCTGCATGAGCCAGCGCTCGTAGCGGCTGGTGGCCTCCCGGATGTCCACGCGGATCACATTAGAGGAGGTGCCCGGAGCTTGCCACTTCAGGGCCGCCCTGCAGGGGCGGGCGCCGCGGCGAGCTCTGCGTAGGCTGCGAGGACCATCTCGGTCCACCCCTCGGTCGGGTCGTAGGCGTGGCCGGCTTGCGGGATGGCCATGAACCGGGCTCCGGGGGTGGCTGCCGCGAACGCGCGCGCGGCAGCGGCCGGGCACTCCCGGTCATCCAGACCATGCAGGGTGATCCAGGGGGCGGGGAGTGCCTGGCCTGCCTGCAGCCGCGCGCCGCCGCTCTCGGGCACGCTGCGCAGTAGCGGTGCCGGACACAGCGGCTTCGCCAGGTCGAGGTCGGTACAGAAGGCGAGCGTCACGGCGCCGGCGAAGGTGCGGGCGCGCGCCTGGGCCAGCGCCACGTAGGCGAGCGTCGCGCCCGCCGAGTGACCCACCAGGACCACCGGGAGCTCCGGCAGCCCGTACTTCTCGCGCAGGAAGTGCGCGAGGTCACTCAGGTACGGCCCGGGCGCGGCACAGGTGGCGGCGCCCTGCTCCATCGCATCGAGCCACTCGCGCGTGTCGATGCCCGCGACCATGGCGCCCCGGAAGTTCAGCCGCCGGGCGAGCTCCTCGAGCTCACCGCTCCATCCGCCGTCACCCGACAGCAGCAGCACCAGGACGCGCGCTGGCCCCGGCGGCCGCAGGATGCGCACCTGCGCGAACTGCCCGTGCGAAATCACTTCATGGTGCACGCCGGCCCCCGGCGCACCGCATTGGGACAGGGCGAGGCTCAGCGCGAGTGCGGCGAGCGTCGTCACGGCAAGGCGCCGCAGCCGGCACGCTTGTTGCTTCCACTCGACAAATGCGTCATTCGCTTGAATCACCGCGCCACCACTGTTCCATTGCGCCGGGCAGAGCGCAATCGCCGCCGGCGCGTGACCGCGACCCAAGCGATCGTGGTAGATTCCCCACATGAGTGGCAGTCCCGCTGCGCAGCCCGTCGGTTCGCTGGAAGTTGCGCTCGCCCATGCCACCCGGCTGCTGCAGAAGGATCCGGCGCTCGCCCTCGAGCAGGCCAGAGAGATCCTGCGCGTGATGCCACGCGAGCCGCGCGCGCGGCTGGTGCTCGGGGCCGCCCAGCGGCTCAGCGGCGATGCCGACGCCGCGCTGGCCACACTCGAGCCGCTCGCACGCGAGCAGCCGCGGGTCGCCGCCGTGTTCCTCGAGCTCGGCACCGCGCTCGCGGACGTCGGGCGCGCCCAGGGCGCCGCCGAGGCCTACCGCCGCGCGCTGCAGCTGAAGCCCGACTCGCCTGACGGCTGGCGGCTGCTGGCGGATCAGCTCGACGCGTCGGGCGATGAGGCCGGCGCCGACCAGGCGCGTGCCCGCTACCTCAAGGCCGCAACGCGCGACCCGCGCCTCATGGGTGCGGCGGCCGCGCTGGTGGAGAATGACCTGCCGCTCGCCAACCAGCGGCTGCTGGCGCACCTGGACGCCTTTCCCAACGACGTCGCGGCGCTGCGCATGCTCGCCGAGATCGCCGCCCGCCTGCGCCGCTACCTCGAGGCGCAGGAGCTGCTCGAGCGCTGTCTGAAGCTCGCGCCGAGCTTCGATGCGGCCCGCTATAACTACGCCGGCGTGCTCCTGCGCCAGGGGAACAGCGCCGCGGCGCTCCCCCACGCCGAGCTGCTCCTCGCCAAGGAGCCCCGCAACCCCGGCTATCGCAACCTGCACGCCGCGGTGCTTGCCACCCTCGGCAACTACGCCGAGGCGATCGAGGCCTACCAGGCGGTACTGCGCGACTACCCGCAGCAGCCGACGATCTGGGTGAGCTACGGTCACGCATTGCGCACCTCCGGGCGCACGGCCGAGGGGATCGAGGCCTACCGCCGTGCCATCGCCATGGATCCGAAGCTCGGGGAGCCGTACTGGAGCCTTGCGAACCTGAAGACCTTCCGCTTCACCGATGCCGAGGTCGAGGCCATGCGCGCCGCCCTCGAGCGTCAGGACCTGAAGGCCGAGGAGCGGCTGCAGTTCGAGTTCGCCCTCGGCAAGGCGCTCGAGGACCGCGCCGAGTACGCAGAGTCATTTGCCCACTATGCGCGCGGCAGCGAGCTACGCAGAGGGCTTCACCCCTATAGCGCCGCCTCGACCACCACCTATGTGACCAACAGCCTCAAGGCGTTCACGCCGGAGTTCTTCGCCGCACGCGCCGGCGCGGGTGCCGCGGCCGCGGACCCGATCTTCATACTGGGGCTGCCACGGTCCGGCTCGACGCTCCTCGAGCAGATCCTCTCGAGCCACTCGCTGGTCGAGGGCACGATGGAGCTGCCGCAGCTGCCGCGGATCGCGCGCGACATCGGCGGCCGGGCGATGCAGCAGGAGCAGTTCGCGCAGACGCTCGCGGCGCTCTCGCACGAGCAGCTGCGCTGCCTCGGCCAGCAGTACCTGGACGAAACCCGCGTGATGCGCAAGAGCCCCGCGCCCTACTTCATCGACAAGATGCCGAACAACTGCTTCTACGTCGGCCTGATCCACCTCATCCTGCCCAACGCCCGCATCATCGACGCGCGGCGCCACCCGCTCGGGTGCTGCTTCTCCTGCTTCAAGCAGCACTTCGCGCGCGGCCAGAACTTCACCTACAGCCTCGAGGATCTCGGCCTCTACTACCGCGACTACGTGCGCTTCATGGCGCACTTCGAGCGCGTGCTGCCGGGGCGCGTGCTGCGGGTGAACTACGAGGACATGGTCACCGATACCGAGCAGCAGGTCAGGCGGGTGCTCGAGTACTGCGGCCTGCCCTTCGAGGAGGCGTGCCTCAGGTTCTACGAGAACGAGCGCGCCGTGCGCACCGCGAGCTCCGAGCAGGTACGCCGGCCCATCTTCCGCGAGGGCCTCGAGCAGTGGCGCCACTACGAGCCCTGGCTCGGCCCGCTCAAGAGCGCGCTCGGGGCGACCCTGGATGCCTATCCGCAGGTGCCCGCATCGATTTGAGGGATTGAAAGTCTTTTCAGAAGATTTAGAGTTGATGGCATAAGTACCACAAGGGGAGTCGCTTCATGACGCGTAGCCGCCGTCGGAAACTGAGCCGAATCAAAGCGCCACAGGGTCGTGCGCTCTTACGCAGGAGCATACCTGTTGCATCGACGCTACTGGCGTCGCTGCCCTGGGCCATGGCGCAGGCGCAAGAGGCCACGGCGGGGGGCCTGGAGGAGGTCGTGGTCACGGCCACCAAGCGTTCCGAGAACCTGCAGGACGTACCGGTCGCCGTCCAGGTGCTCGACAACACCAAGCTCGAGCAGCTGAACGTCCAGGGCCTGGATGACTACGTGAAGTTCTCGCCCAGCATCTCCTACTCGCGCGGCAACGGCCAGGGCGGCAACGGCCAGCCCGGATCCTCGCACGTGTACATCCGCGGCGTGGTGAACGGCGGCGACGGCAACCACTCGGGCTCACAGCCGAGCGTCGGCACGTACCTCGATGAGCAGCCGATCACGACCATCGACGGCACGCCGGACGTGCACATCTACGACATCGCCCGCATCGAGGTGCTGGAAGGGCCGCAGGGCACCCTGTATGGCGCGAGCTCCGAATCGGGCACCGTGCGCATCATCACCAACAAGCCCGATCCCACGAAGTTCGCGGCCAACGTCACGCTCGATGCCAACCAGGTCGAGGCGGGCAGCACCGGCTACTCCGCGGAGGGCTACATCAACATCCCGCTCACCGACTGGGCGGCGATCCGCCTGGTGGGCTTCTACGAGCATGACGCGGGCTACATCGACAACGTCATGGGCACGGACACCAATGCCTGCATCGTGAACGGCATCCGCACGTTCCCGACCTGGGACGGTCAGCCATTCGTCCCCAATGTCACTCCCTGTCCGGCCCCGGGCGTGGTGGGCCACGGCGCGATCACTGCGCAGCCGTGGGTGAAGAACAACTACAACACCGTGGACACGAGCGGCGGCCGTGCGGCGCTGCGCTTCGACATCAGCGAGAACTGGACCGTGACCCCGACGTTCATGGCCCAGCGGCTCGACACCAATGGTGTGTTCGGCTACGACCCGAACATGGGCGACCTGCAGGTCAGCCGCTTCGGCCCTGAGAACTCATCGGACTCCTGGTACCAGACCGCGCTCACGGTCGAGGGCAAGTTCAGCGATTTCGACCTGGTGTACGCCGGCGCCTTCATGAAGCGCAGCAACCACACCCTCTCGGAGTACAGCGACTACTCCCTGTTCTACGATCGCCTGGGATCAGGCAGCGGCTGGATCGACAACAACAGCCAGCCGATCATGCCGCAGGAGTTCGTGATCGGCGCGAGCCAGTTCGAGAAGTGGAGTAGCGAGCTGCGGCTGACCACGCCGGTCAAGTACCCGGTGCATGCGACCATGGGCCTGTTCATCCAGCGCCAGCTGCACGACATCCGCCAGCAGTACACGATGCCCGGCTACGGCTACGTGAACCCGTACGGCAGCGTCAACAATCCGGACGGCTTCGCCGATTTTTACTCGGTACCGAACCTGCCGCAGACCATCTGGCTGACGCAGGAGAGCCGAGTCGACCGCGACAAGGCCGTCTTTGCCGAGGTCACCTGGGACATCACCGACCAGTGGTCGCTCCTCGGTGGCCTGCGGCACTACTCGTTTGACAACAATATCGTCGGATTCTTCGGCTACTCGGCCGGCTATTCGAGCCATACCGGCGTGTCGCAGTGTTTCACCGGCCCCATCGTGGTTGGCACGCCCTGCACGAACCTCGACTCGAAGAGCACCGGCAATGGCAACGTCCCCAAGGGCACGCTCACCTGGAAGATCACCAAGGACAAGATGCTCTACGCCACCTACTCCAAGGGCTTCCGCCCGGGCGGCGTGAACCGCATTCAGGGTGTGAATTACTCACCGGATTACCTGACGAACTACGAGCTTGGTTGGAAGACGACCTGGTGGGACCACCGGCTGCGTTGGAACGGCGCGCTGTTCTGGGAGGACTGGAAGGACTTCCAGTTCGGCTTCCTGGTGCCGCCGAGCATCACGGCGGTCCAGAATGCCGGCAATGCGCGCATCAAGGGCATCGAGAACACGCTGGAGTTTGCCCCGACCAACCGTCTGAATGTGAGCCTGAACTTCACCTGGCTGAAGGCCGTTACCACCACCGACATCTGCCAGTATGGCCCGAGCGTCAGCGGCCCCGGCTGCGTCAACGATGCGCCGCTGTTCGCGCCGTTCCAGCCGAGCGGCGAATGGGTTGGCCCGCTGGCACGCTCCGGTACCGACCTGCCGCAGGCACCGAAGTTCAAGGGCAACTTCATCGTGCGCTACCAGTTCCCCGAGGTCGGCGAGTGGGAGCCGTTCGGGCAGGCGGCGTTCACCTACCAGACCAAGGTCGCCCCCAACCTCAAGGGCAACGAGCTCGCCGTGATTGGCTTCCAGCCCTCCTTCGGACTGCTCGACCTGGTCGGCGGCGCGACTTACAGGAAAACCAAC